>JAAUXU010082099.1_pt1 | contig 52165 bp, 52 predicted proteins | sample 7278151 | NCBI WGS metagenome assembly JAAUXU01 (sample SAMN14350113, study PRJNA611818) | marine sediment metagenome | isolation source: surface marine sediment (1.8m) | place: French Polynesia: Moorea | collected 2018-08
GTTTGACACTAGGACCGCTGTACACGTCGGAATCACAGGAGTAGTCTTGAGGCATGTCGATCCACTTCAGCCAAGAGATCCTCTTGTTGGAGAGGACCTCCTTGAAGAAGTCGCAGTCACGTCTCTCCTCGTCCTCCTGAAGGCCATCGAACAGTGCGATCTCTGTGGAATAAGGCGGAGCGAGGATGTCGAGAAAGGCGAACGGCTCGTCGCAGGCCACCAGTTCATGGTAGTTGCGGTCATCTGGGGTGAGGTAACAGGTGGCGCTGTCAGGCGAAATACCGGTGAAAACCTCTCGACGGGCTGGAAAAACGTCCCGGCGTCTACTGATGGACTCTGGCACCTCGAGCGTGGCCACCTCTGACTCGTTGAGATGTGAAAAAGAAGTGAGGTCGAAGCGACCGTGCAGGCACTTGATGATACCGTACATGTCCGGGTGATTGTGCAGCGGTATACGGCAACCCCGCCGCACCAAAAAGATACCGATTGTTACCACTGGACACTCCAAGATTTCAATATATGTGACCGGTTCCTGCAGGCGCCCACACGGATCGTACACACTCATTGAGATGCCCGAGTCGAAATTGCTGCAGCTGCCGCCGGCCGTCGGTCGGACCTCGAACGACGAAGAGCCTTCGGAATCCAGGGAGGCCGTCGACGACGAAGACGATGACGGCATCTCACCCTCCTGTCTCTTCTTCCCAGTTTGCTTCTGCTGCTCTTTATCTCGGTCTCTGGTCTGGTCCGCCTCCTCGACCATGGCTGCCAGCGCCCTCGAGTGGTCGAGGCCCAAGTCGGTCGCCCTGAGTCTGTCGACGAGCGCCACGAGCTCTGCGAGGGCTGCGCGGAACTCATCCTCCGGCAGGGCGAAGCCGTCCTGTCCCTTGCGACGTGCGAACGTGCGCAGGGCGGCGTGGGCCACGCGATGGATGAGCGAGGACATTCCCATGAATTTCGTCCGCTCGCGGGGGAATTGCGCGGCTGAGTGAAGGCGCCGCCGCCGCGCCGATGCCGGCGTCCCCACTCTGTCGTACGGTCTTGTTGTCTCCCCTCTCTCCTTCCCCCCTACCTCCTTCTCTGGATGACGGAGTACGTGCAATACGCACGGACCTTGCTAGCTTGCTCGACTACACAACAACCGTACGATGCTCTTGCGTGAGCTTCGACAGGCCAATCGGCCCGTGCTCCACCAACTGCAACGCAGCCTCCAAGGCCCTCATGCACCCTCTGCCTTGCGTGACAGCTGACAAAACAGAACAGACAGAGTAGCCGACAGACACACCTCTCTTTCCCTCTCCTCGTTCTTTTTCTGCTCTATTGCGTCGCTCAAGTAAATGAGGCCGGAAGCTTCAATTGAGACATCTCGCAACCTCGATACGAAACATCTATTCTGGCGCAGTGCATACCTTTCCGGGTGCTGCCGTTCCAGCACAAGGGTACCTTGGACGATGTTACCAAACATAGTAAAGCATTTTTTGCCATTTTGACCTTTGATACGATATTTAATGTGCTAAATTACTATATCCGCACGTAGCTTCACGAGCATTGTTACTAATCGAGTTGTGAATAGGTTCAAATTTCAGCTTCTGATTGGTTGATTTATTTGAAAATTACGGGACATTTTTCATTGGTTAGCTAAAATGTGCGGCTAAAATTTAGTGGGAAAAGTCAAATGTTCTGTACGTCTCCTCGCCTACCATCCATTCGCATTATCATGGCCGCACCCTGAACAGTAGATGAAAGTTGATGTTAGTTCTAGAGCTATGTCTCTCTCGTACGATACCCGCGCAAGCTTCCACTTGTATGAAACTACTTGGAATGCAAGCTTTGGACTGAGTGCGCAGAACTTGGGTCAAAAATCGGTGAGAACTGGTAAAATTGGTGAGACATCTGGCTATCGTCACTTCTACTAACTTTCCGTTACTCTAACGCCCAGCATCATCATCAGGTCATAAATGAGAAGAATTGTACGACTCTAATTTAGCTTTCAAGAAAATGATCACTGACTCGGCATTTTTGAATCTTATTCTGCTTGTTATTACACCTCCTGTGGTAGGAACCCCCTCCCCCCCAGCTGCGATCTGAGGCCGAATTGTAATAATTCTTCAGTAGTCACCGCTGTAGTGCACAATTTTCAATGCTGGCAACTGCTGACATCAGTGTCAGTGAAGCATTGTGCATTGCTACTTCAAGTTGGTTTAAGCTTTTGCTCAAACTTCAGCTCAGTTAAATTTACCCCTCAGAACTTGGTACCCCTTGACTGTACTTAAAGCTTGAGCACAGCTCCTTCATTCTGTTGGTGCTGACACGCGCGGTAGCCGCCGCCGCCGCCGCCGCCGCCACTGTTATCCTTGTCGTTCATCATGAAGGACTTGGTTGGCGAGAGAAGCCTTGCAAAAGAAAGGCACAAGAAAGTTTCGCCCCGACGGATGAATTTGCTGTTTCATGAGTACTGTGCATTCAGTGCGTGACGACGAAGCGAAAAGCGTGCGAGGCGATTGCGTAGCACGCGGCAAAAACACAGGAATGCAGGCGATGCTCAGTGCCGCTGCACTCCAAGTAGGGTGACCCACGTGACCGCCAACGTGCGAAACGTGCTCGATGAGTCTTATGTCTCATGAGAAACAGGCGTGAACTTTGTGCGTTCCGTCGTAGAATCCGCCACAACAATAGTCACAGAGACTTGAGACAAGTCCAGAAACTGGCAGTCAGGGACGTCTTATAGGTAGAGTATAGGATGTTGCGGACCTATTCAATCATGCATGGGCTGCTGGCAGCTCATGTATTACGCGCGGCGGTTATCTTTTCAGGTTGGGGGCCGACACGACGTTGAACAACGTTGCGTCGACCCAAGCCGCCAGAAAATTCTGTTATGAGTGGTGTAGATTACACACGAGATAGGATAGCGGACGGAAACGTGACCCAAAGCGCGCACAACCACCGAGTGAACAAGACCGCTGCGTGACTTGTCCCTCCCCACCCACCGCATGGGTGCCGGGATACTCATGTCCGCGTACCGGGCCGTAGCAACGCACAAGACGACTGTCCGTATGGTGAGGAAGTACTACTTGAGTGTGTAGTCCGTGGAGGGCGAGTCGCGCGAGTCTGATGCCGAGTATTTCTCGCTTCGCTGCGAGCAAAGTGAATGAGTCTCTGATGAATGACCGGCATTTATTTCCATTTTCACTAGGTTCGCACCTCGCTCCCTTGGTTAATGCATAATGTCGGCATCTCGGAGTATATTAATGAAGGGGGAGAAAGAAAGGGTTTGTATGTTTATACGTGTAGAGATGCTAATGCAATTGATGCGTGTGTAGGCTCAATGTAGCGTTACGTTGTCTACGGCTCGAGCGCATGCATTTGCTGCTCCCACTCGACTATTCTAATGCGATCACATAGTCGTTTGCGTTACTGCTCTCTTCTTGCAGTAATTAATGCAGCACTCCTGCTCAGCGCTGCCTGGCCTGTGCTGTGCTTGCTCGCTCGCTCTGACTTTATGCGATGATAAATGACCTTTACCTATGTACACGAGTGTTACGTACACACACGGGAAGAGGTTTGAATAGTGGATCATCCGAAGGCGAAATGTTATGTTAGAAACAAATAGCTTCCATTCCAGAAGTGGATTTAATCAGTCTTCTCTGGAGGAATGACTATGTATTCTTTTCTTCTTTAATCTCATCAGAATGCTAATTTGGCGACGCGCGAGACTCTTGATCCACCACATTGGATTGCTACCCATAAAACATGAATCAGCAGCAGCAGACTTGGAGGGCCTGACGAATCGATTAGGCTTCAATCCCATCTGTTACGGAAAGAAAGAGAAGAAAAGGACGGAAGAGAGCTCTGGACTGGTGGCGCTGGTGCCGCTGGTGCTCCTGGTGCTGCTGCTCATGGGTAAAGAAGGGGACACGAACAAGTGCTGCATGGAGAGAGAAAAAGAGAGAGAGTTTGATATCAAGGGAGAGGGGGAGGTCCGAATCAAAGATGATGACGGGATGTGAAACATTTGGGTACTTTCACACGCGGGGAACCTACGAGAATGTGCACATGTCGGTTCACCATGGGCTCAGCTGTGAAGTTCATGTACCTCGCATGTAGCAGCACACTTGCAGAGGTCTTGTTGGCCATCGCGGGTTCCACGTAGCGCTGGCGCACGTGTGCAATTACAGGATAGTGACGAACGTCGGTACGACTTGACCTCGTCCGCTGATGTTGCACAAACAGGTACAGGCTGAAAGAGTGCCTGGGAGAAGAGGGCTTGAGAGGACTCAGGTATGTCTAATGTTTGGTGACAGCTCTTAGGCACATGTGCATTGGCGTAATTTTGCCACTTTGTGCGGTGGTGTGTAACTGTCCATGCGCATGACAGTAATTCTTTTGCCGCATATCAGATACAACGTTTGCGAATTGGACCCTGCCCTACGCATAACCTGGAGGATGCGTGTATGCCGTCACTGTATAAGTGTGATACCGTTTCAACGCGTCCTTAAAATACTGGAACACGACGTATGAGTGAGATAGTAGTGTGTCGCCGCCTTGAGCCTTGAACAAACTTTGGCTCGTATGCCTACAAGGTGGCCCATATTCATCTTGCCTTAAAAAATATTGCACAACTCCATCATTTACGGTATCATACTATAAAGCGAGATTTGCATTTATGCCAGGCAAATTTTGTTTGCAATGACGCGCCTTAAAAAATTTTCAAGTGAAATTACCTTTGCTCGTGATGAGAAGTGAGAAAGAAGTTCAAGTTACTGTGAAGCAACATTTTTTTGAAGCGAAATTGCGTAAAAAGTCTTTCCCACGCATTTAAATGTACGTACTAGGCACAAAAGGCGCAATGACGCAGGTTCCGACTCAGCTTCAGCATCTATATAACGGGCTTGGTCAATTTTGTTTAATCCCTTGCGGCGTTCTAGATTTGTTGCAAGAATTCACTTGAAGACCTTCTAATCAAATGGAATGAAAAAATAATGACTTTTTGGGTCCCCCCCCCCCCTCTGCATTTAAAGTTATTTTGTCTTTATACGTAAGGATGTTAGGTCAACATTTCAAATTTGATGTAGACCTGCATAGTTACTTTCTAGATGCGAAACCGAAGTACTGTAGTTGAATGATACTAAAAATAAAGTGTTTACAGCCTTGTCATAGGGCTGTCAAAATCTGAGCACCTTGTTATGTTCTGAACTTTTGTAGTAAAATCTTATTGCCATGAAGGGAGGGGGGTCCAAAAAACCTTTTTTTAAAGGTTTAACCATTTGGCTAAATCTTCACCATTTGGCATCAGTTGACAAACCTGAGATCCCCTCACTCAATTTCCAAAATTTTCGTTTTTTGACCTTGCCTACTGTATATATATTAAAATACAGACTTTAGAACTACCCAGTTACAGGAAACTGTATTTTTTAAAATAAAATTTCCCGGCGAAGTAACCCTAAACTTTCTAATTTCAGTGAATGTTGTTTTTTTTTTCATTTGTATGCATTGTTTCGCTGCAAGCATCGCTAAATGTATCCAGTGCCAATACTAAGATGAATATGGACCACCTTGTAGGCATATAAAACGTGCACCTCCCAAGCAGATATTTAGGTGTGTATGCATACGTTCTGTACGTCGTTATGGATTGTTGGTGCGAATAAATCCCAGAGTACGAGAGAGGGAGAGAGATTGGCTCAAGTCCCCAGCAGGAGTTCTTTCAGACCAAGCCCTTGTTGGTGACCTCATGCCCTAGTGCCTATTATGAACACATGACACAACCCAGATAGTGAGCCCGATGCTTGTTATACACTGTACATGTGATGCCACCCAACCACTCGACTCCACCAACCCCCTGCAATGCGAGGCTTCCTACAGTGTGGGAACTCAGTTAGGCTGGCGATGAGAAATCCTGACTTCTCTATGTCCTGTTGTCATCACAGCTGCAACAAGTGTTTCTCCTATTTTTGTAGCCTCTATGTAGGTACATGTACGTACGTGCACACACACACACACATTCACAATAAGTGGGCAATGTCGTCAAGAGGCAGCAAATGTAATCCCTACAAGAAGCTGAGTGACAGAATCATTTTTCAAACTGCAGTGGTAAGCGCATGGATTACACGAGCATGAGATGGCATTTTCCCCTTCCTTAGATATTCTGATTGTTGTCCACTATGAGTAGGAAGAGGCCATGATGTCATGGCACCGACGCTTGTCAGTTGTCGCCGCCTTCTGAACGCTGAATTCATCATCGTAAGTAGAGAAATATTACGCTACATACGGCATGAAGAGGAGTGAAATTCATGAGTCATGGGAAAAGAAGAGGCTCTTGGCGGCCGAGATTGTCACGTACCAAGAAATAACTCACCCAAGCACAGCTCTCCGCAGGCCTGACAGCATGAATTCACAGTTAAATCACTAGCTAAAAGAACAGGTAGCAGATCTGAGCATTAAGCAAAGTTGGCGGCACTTTTCAAAGGGATGGAAACAATCGGAAAAAAACATTGCAAACTGAAAAATTCCTTTTCGCTTCCACGAGCATTTGCTGCACTGTTACGATTCGTGAGAGAGAGAGAAAGGAGGAGAAATTCTGGAAATTCCTTAAGTCTCTCATCACCTCTTTTCCTTTCCCTTTTCCTGTCCCTGCTATAAGCTTTCGATGGTCGCCGTCGGCCGCCAGAGAAAGGGTGCTCAGACAGGAGAAGAATGCGCCATCACCCAACCCTTTTGATTCAGTGGAATTGGAAAACTTTTCACTCACAGGTGACCGTGTCTCTTTCTACCTGTGGCACTTTCCCCACATGTGGCTGGAAATGCCGGAAAGTGCCGTGGAGGAAAGTTGGCGCTCCGTGGGCAGGCACTGCAGTGCCTGCCGCATGCACGTCCTCCTGACAGTGCAGCGGCGCACTGCAGTGCAGCACTCACCGATCTGCGCACTGCGGTGCAGCAGGCAATCGGCACTCAGCGGCCTGCGCACTGCACAGCGCAGCCACACACACTTAGTTTCACTTACACACTTAACTACTGTGTTCGGGCAGACTCTTGGCAGCCAGAACCGTTAATGAGGGATGCCGACACCGTTCGGTTCGAGCCTCGGCAGCGCCAAAGAAAGGGATCAAACGGAAACTGACAATGTATTTCTTTCTTCATCTTTTTTTTTCTTCCTCGCCTCCCTTTTCAGTCCAAATTGGCAGAAATTCCACGGGAGATTTGTTGACAACGAGAAACCCTTTTCCAGGTCAATTTTCGGAGGCTTCTCCTTCCCACGTCATTCATCCGACACGCTCGCCAGGACTCTTTAACAAGCACACAAATGAATGGAAGGCTTTATAACGCCGTGCGAGGTGGGAACCTTGCTTGAAGTCACTCCTGGTCACGCTGCGGTACTGCACGGACTGTCCTGCGTGCAGGATTTGGGCTGTCCGTCACGCTCACTTGCTTCAAGTCCTCGCTTACGTGCGCATGTTGAGCTGCTGCAAAGTCGGGCTGGAGAGTGTCCGTAACACCACGAGATTTGCTCACTTTCAGCGGTTGCTCCTAAACTACCGAGCTCTGGAGGAAGATCTAGTAATAGCGATGGCAGTCATTGCTGTGCCGTCTGCTTTAAAGTTGTAGCACACTCTGCATTTTACAAGAGTGCAATTGTATGCGGCATAAATGGTTGACCAATACGTGACTTGCTCAATGCTGCAGCTTTTTACACCGTTGGACAGCTGAAGCCTCAGTATTTTAAGTTGTTTACTTCACAATTGGGCGAAATTGCGTATCTAAGGCAGCGCCGACGAGTTCAAGAAAAAACTCCCCCGAGGTGTTACGAGTAGTCTCCAGTCTGACCGTTCTCTCTCAGCACGACAGACGACTACGGACGAGCCGTGATTATCTTTTTTTCATCGGCTGCATCCCAATTGTGCTCCTAATAACCTAACCTATTCACACTGGAGGCACTTTGGGCAGCTCCAACCCTTTCTCCAAAGGAAAGGGTAGTCAATTCACTGAATGAGCATAAACTCTTTACTCCTCCTCGTCCTCCCACTGCCAAAGTCACTCCACACAATCGAGTCGAGCAAGGTTTTTTTTGCCGCGTCTATTTAGTCTTTTTTTTTGAGAGAGAGAGAATTTAGGCCAAAAATGCTTCTTTCAAGTCTCGCTAAGTATCGCAAACGGTGTCGCCCTATTGAGAATGTGGTCGTCGGCTCCTTTTCCTTGTATTTTCACCCATTCAATTGAGGAGAAGAGGAACCTGCCGTTGACATGGCTACGTGGCATAACTAACAGCCAGTCCTGCACGCAGTTCACACATGAGTGCGGTGTCTGCCAAAATTTAACGAATTCATTGGACGAGAGTAAGTAGTGGAATGTACATACTGTGTGCTCATGCAGTACGTACGGGACAATGTGTGTGTGTGTGTGCTTTACTGTGACACCACCACATTCTTCAGCTACCTTGCAGCAATGATTCGGCTCAAGTGCACGAGCACGTCAAAAGTCGGCAACGAGTGAAATTAGTGTGTTTTATCCCTAAGGCCTCAACTGCCGCTTTGTTCTACCCCTTTCTTTCTTTCACTCTTGTGTCATTTCGGGTGCGTTGGCCCTTGAAAGAGTTTTTGGTTTCACGCTTCAGATCCCGCCCAGGGAGAAGATGTTGGCAGGCAGCTGGCTGGCGGGCAGGCAGACAAGCAGGCAGGCAGGCAGACACGTGGGCGAGGAGGCTGGCACCCACCCACCCCCCAGGGGCTTTCCTACTTTCTTTTCCCCCTCCAGGAATCCCTTTTTCCCGCTCTCTCTCTCTTTCTCTCTCTGACAGTCTCTGACACACGAGCGGACGCGCAGAGAGGCTCTTTCCTTCCTCGTCGTCATTGCTGAAAGCTCATTGGACCGTGCACGCATGAGACTTTGACGACAAGAAGGAGATGATCGCTGCCAGCTAGCGGGAGAACCGCGTAGACAGACACAGGGAGAGAGAGAGAGAGAGCGAGGACCAAGTTCTCTTTCAGGGAAGTTCACGTTGTGCCTGATGATAGCTTTTTCGTCGAATGGGACCTGCAGTTATACAGTACGTATGTATCCAGGCGCTGGATGTACAGCACACACGCAGCATGGGCGCTTGAGCCAGTCCAAGGCTCACGCGTACCATTGGAGTGCGTAGATCAGGCCAAGTTAATGTGCAGAAACACGTCATCGTGCGTATACAAGACGCGGGTGCTGTAGCAACAGCTCCTCCGGCTCCGACACGAGCATCGGCATGATCTTGATCGAAATGATGCACGCGCTGGCACCGCTGGAAACGCAGCAGGCACTTGAAACCTTTTTTTTTTTTTTCTTCTTCCTTTTCTTTATAACTCCACGACAAGAAATGCTGTGCACCTTCGTGGCACTCAAAAAAAAAAAAAGGTAGCTCCAGATTGAGTCTGAGCCTTTGGCGATGGCCGGAGGAGATCGATTTGTCACATGAAGTGAGCACAAAGAGCGGAGGAACGCAAAAGCTACACAGCCTTGGATCCATAGAGGAGGAAGCGTTTTTTTCCTCCTCTCCTTTGGCTTTTCTTCGCGCAATCAAAGGCCTCCTTCTTCTCCCCCGGCATTCCTTAAGTATTAAGTACCACTGTGTGGTCAATGCACCCCCTCCTAATGACAAAAGACTCTCTCTTGCTCGCTCGCTGGCTCTTTACTGCTGTAGTAATGGTCCCTAGTGCGTGCTCATAATAACGATTGTTTGCCTCATTCTCGCTTGTCCATAGTCGTCGAGGTTTTTCTCCTTTTCATCTCGGCGCAACCAACTTCTTTTACTTTTTTCTCCTTTTCTCCTTCTGATATGCTGCTCCCGGTGCTGGCGCTGCCGTCGCTGCCGTCGCTGCCGCCGTCGCCGTCGCTGCCGCTGCTGCTGTCTTCCACCACCGTCTTCGGCGTTACGTACGTACGTGAGTACGTCGTGTATACAGTGGAAGGAGGCTGAGGCACTGAAGCGAAAGGACCGCCCTCGAAGAAGGAGGAGAGGGGAAAAACAGGAGGAGGAGAAAATGAGAAAAGATCGACGGAAAAGCTTGGGATGCAAGAGGTTTTGTGTAGTAGCAACGCCAGCTACTACTTTGCCATGGCTGACAATGGCGTCTCTATGCAAATTGGAAAAGAGGCTGCGTATTTAGCGGTGCATACACACGTTGACGTTACGTGCAGTGCAGCAGTGTTGATGCAATATAGTCCCACTTTTTCTTCGAAACCAAATCGCGGTCGGTCTCCTACTTGGCGCCTATTTTGGTGGCTGTCCGGGCTCCAAGTCCTGACGTACGCGAATTTACAGCATGGCTGGTACAGAGCTGAAAACCAAGCTTGAAACGGTCTTGGCGTATTAGATGTCATGGCACTGTCATCTTGTAAGTTCTTCTTTCCCAAGTAAGAGTTAGTTTCACTCTCTGTCTGGACGCCAGTGCATGAGAGCTCATCGCCTGCCTGCACACTGTATTGTGCAGTCTGTTCTCTGCAGTCTGCACTGCACTGTTCGGCACACTTCGTACTGCGCTGCATAGTAAGTACCATGTCACTACCCTGTACCGCACACACTCAGGAAGCAACGCTTATTGGAAACAGAAGTGAATCGCTATAAAGACATGGCGATGGCGGGAGAGAAGATTCCAAAGTTCAACATGAGAATAGCTCGTTCTACTACGCTCAGCAGGTGACCCTTCTATCTGCATGTGGTTTACCTCCAACGTAGAAAATCCCCCGAATTCCGTTTCTACTGTGGCAGAAAATTGAAATTCCTCCCTCCTCGAACAGTAGGACTGAAGACCAGAAATAATGGTCCAAGAAATGTAAAGTTTAGTTAGTCGTAGCTTTTGCTGCGTTCCAGTCTGCGCACATGAGCTTGGCTGTAACATTTTCACCAAATTTGCGTGCGTGATTTTGCACCCCTTTTACCGTCTCTCTGATGTTCCGCACGAAGAGTCAGCTTCTAACTTTTTCGCCGCTCAAAAAAGTTTTGCTCCCATTTCGAATTGTATTTTCTTGAAGAAACAACAGGGGGATTTCTTTTTTTCTTCTTCTTCTTCACCTGGCCAATCTTTAGTGTGCCACTACATATCGAGGGCTCCAGACAAAAGTTTTCATATTCCTAGATCAACAATGTAGTACGTAAACTTTTTCTTAGTCTCGTACACCAATTGTGCACGCTTCTGGGCCAACTCTGTTTGTCCCCTCGACCAAATCAGCGCCAATAATGACAACATCCACAGGTGATGATCATGATGAGGCAATTCGATCACACGCGCCAAAAGACTTTGATCTCTCTCTCTCCTCCCCTCCAAAACTCCATCACAAGATAAAAGAGAAGGGAAAAATCCAATTGCCTTTCTAATTTCATCCGGCTCCTCCTTCCGATCCTTTTCTTCATTGGTGTCGTAGTACACAAGATGTCCACGGTGGCGAAGTCCCCTAATAAAGAGCGGCGGAGAAGTCGGTTTTGCAGGCCAAATATCCAGAAGCCCCTGCATTGCGGTGTCGGCCAGGACGGCGACGCCGTCGTCGTCCTTCTCGCTGGTCCTCTGGCTGGTCTGCTACAAAATACCTTGCAAATTGCCATTAATTTCCCATGTAAATGTGAGATTGTCCGTGGCTGACATAAAAAGACTTTCGTTTGCTAACTTGGCCATCAATGAAGCGCATCATAGCACGCCCCATTCATTCTTCCCCAGAGATTTTCAGTGTCACGGTCAACTATTTTGTGACGGCGGCGACGACCCATTTATTCTGCTCCTTGCTTGCATCGAATCATCTCCTCTTGCTTGGCCGGTGGCGCAGAATAACTCTGTTCACAATGTGCAAACGTTTGACTGAGTTTTCGAGCCCCGTTCGTCGTCGTCGCCGTTGCTGCCGTCGTCGTCGTCGTCGCCGTCGTCTGCGGTAGAAGGTTTATGTGTTGCGCTGCTACAGCGGGGAGGAGGCAACAATCCGGGCGAAAGCACTCTTTTCATGGCTGGTTTATGCCCATCGGCTTCCGGAACTACGCGGATAGGGAAAAGAAGAGGAGTAAGAAAGTCAAATGAGAACTGCCTCCACTGTCACGTACGGACGTCAGGACGGACGTATGTATGTACCTGCTACACACGCACGCACGCACGCACGCACGCGCGTGCGCACACTGGTGGCTCAACTGTCCGGAGTAGAAGTGGGCGCCAAGAAGCGGCGGTGGCGGCCGCCAATGTCTCGATTTCTCTTCTCTGCTACAAGTGCAAATTGCATTGATGTGTCCACGTATGCATGCTCAACCAGGCATCGGATCATTGCCTGTTCCACAGCTCATCTCCTCCTGTTCCAGGCGCGTGAAGAGGCCTCCTCTCTCTCTCTCTCTCTCTCCACTTTGAAGCGCTCTCTCTCGCTTCAATGACTCCGCCTTCGTGCAAGCTCCGCCTTCTCCTCCGGCAAGAACTACTCCGGCAGCAACGACCGCCGACCCATGCCGTCGGCCCGACACGCGCACACGCGCTTGAGCTCGTGTGCGTGCGCGCGCGTTGCAGCAGTAACAAAAGAAGAGAAGCCACCGCTATCGCCGCTGCCGCCGTCATCGCCGTCGTCGCCGCCGCCGCCGCCGCCGCCGCCACCGTCGCTGCCGCCGCTGCCGTCGCCGTCGCCGTCGTCGTCGCCGCCGCTCGCCGCCACTACCATCATCATTTTTGCTCTCTGGGTCCAGAAGAAGAAGGACTATTGACAATTCACACATGATAAAGCTTCACGGGTGGAAAGAGATCGGAGAGCACAAGAAGAAGAAGAAGGCGGAAAAAAGTGGCCAAATGTGTGCGCATGTGCCCTGACGTCTCCCGGGCTACTAGGTTATTAAGCACGCACGCCTGCATGCATGCATGCAGCCATCGGTCAATGCTGCAAGTACAAACGCCGCCGCTCTTGCGTGAGTGAGATACGCGCGTGCATGTCCGCGTGTGTGCGTGTACCAAGGAGGCCGAGAGCAGGAGAAGAAACAATAGTGGGTGGCAGCAGAGCAAGCAAGCTCGGAGTGATGAAGACTTGTAGTTACTCTCCTGAGCTGGTGCACTCCGTTCGGTGACTGTCGCCGCGGAAGAACCAAGTGAGGAAGAAGAAGAACAAGACGACGACGACGACGACGGGGCTTAAATGATTCGCTGACCAGAAGTAAAGTGATTTCGGGCTGCTCGGGAAGAATCTCTGACACAAAAGTTCAACGGGCAGCTCGATTAACCAGGCTTTTGCAAGTCCGCCAGATCCTTCCAAGAACTGTTGGATACCTCCCGATGAGTGGCTCCCGCGTGGAGACCAAGGGGCCCAGCCCTGTCCGACCCTGAATCTCGCTCCACTGATTCGTTGAGTGGACGGATAAAAGTACTGCCTAACTGTTGTCGAGGCTGACACGGACTCTGCAAATCTGCATAAAAAAGAAGCGAAAATGAAAGGTAAGACAGAAATAGGATTGGTGGTTGCTCGCCTACTAACTTACACGGGACATCTGCTGTGGCCCGCCTCACTTTTCTTTCGCACCTATTGTGTCTCCACTTTTGCATAATTCCCTTTGAGAGCGATCTCGTCTTGAGGGCTTCGAAAAGAGCGTTTCTTTTTGTCACACCTACCATTGCCACATACAGACACAGACGTACATGCATACCCATATTCTACGGTTTCCATTCTGGGCGCCCAAGATTAAACCCAAGTGTTACTCCCCCTGTCCAGTCCCCTCCTCCTCCTCCCTCTTTCTCTTTTCCACGTCGCACACATTTGCCTAGAGGTACCTACTTAAGTAATGCCCCCTCACATTCTTTTGTTTGCGCATTGTACGGGAATTTTCTGCCTCTCTTCACCTTTACAACAACCAGAAAAAGGAAATGAAGAAAAGAGGAAAGAAAAAGGAAACAATGGCGGAGAGAGGGGAAAACCGCCGCCGCCGGAGACTGATGTTTCCGCACTTGCGCAATGAACATGAGACCAAGACATACTTGAGCAGTCCGCCAAAAGCATGTACGGAGGCGGACACTTTGGAGAAAATTGGACGGGACCAGCTAGGTCTTGGGCGGCTGCTACCGGGACCAAGAGGAGGGCAAGTTTTCAGTGCAAACATGACGATCGCGTGCCAGACGTGAAAGAAGCACACTTGGGGCTGTTTTCCGAGGCCAAATACGAAGAGCTTTGCCATATTTGACCTGTCAGGGGCACAATACCACCTCCATATTGCCTTCGCCTCTCTCGGACGTACTTTACGGTGCGGTGAAATGGTGGCAGTGGCTGGAGGGCAGGCAGAGAAAGGTTGATTTTGTTCGACAACGACACGCGTTCAAGCTCTTGGATTTGGGTTAGCGGTGTCATAGAATTTTTCTTTCTTTCTTTAGCCAGAAAAAAGTCGCCGCACAAAAATTTCGATCATGTTGAGGACGTGCCGAATAAAAAGAAAAAAATCTCAACACCTCCACACAGGACGATGAAAAATGTGCCGCAGCAGCAATTTCTTTTCCCATGCACTGAGAAGTTTCACTTTGGCCCCATCCGGCAGCTCCAGGATCGCGCATTTTCATCTGTGAAGGCGGCGGCCGCGGCGGCGGCGGCGGCAACGTGTTTACAAAATCATCATCTCTGCATCGATAAGGCCGTTTTGACAGCAGATCACGAAGGGCGAGGGAGTTTTATACTTTTCACAAAGCTCCGGCCTTTATCTTTCTCCCTCTCCTGCCAAAGTGTCGGACTTTTCTTGACGGACAAACCTCTGGAATCGAATCTCTTGTTTTTCCATGGAATATGGAAGACAGGAGCAGCAGCTGCGTGGCTTTGCCGCCGCTGCCGCCGCCGCCACCGCCGCCGCCGCTCTTAGGATTTTTGTCACACACGGGCAAAACTGTGTGGCAAAAAAAATAGTGCATGCTGAGATAGCAGAAATGAAGCTGCCGCAAGCTGTCTACATAGTGAGTTAAAACTGCTGATTTGGGGGCAGCGCATTAATTAACATAGGATATGCGTACTCGTGAATGGAGGCGGCCCCAAAAGTGCGCACGCGCACATGTAAGTCATTTTTCCACTATTTTTGCACAACTCTTTGGGAATCGCATGACTTACTTATAAAGTAGTTGACAATCGCCTTGGCCACAGTGGATAAGGCCGCGGTCACACCAATGCGGCGGTGGTAGCAAGGTCCTTTTTTTTTGCTACGTTGCCTCCTAGCAAAAATTGCATCAATGGTAAAAAGGTTGGCGCTGGCTGCTCTGGCGTGCCCGTGTACGTTAATTGAAACATCAAAAGCTGGCATTCCATTCCCTCCGCGACCATTGCTTCTTGCGTCGACGTCGTCGGCGCCGCGGCGACTGAGTGCGACAAGCAGATTTACTCCTTCTGATCCCTCCGGACACCAACTATGTGATCGGACAATTGCCACTCTCCTCTTCCTCTTTGATGGACAAGACTGTCAACTCACTGTTTGACGTCTCGTTAGGGGCGCGTCAAGAAAAAGGGCCAATTTTAACCCGTTCTGCTCGTCATTTGTCTGAACGCTTTCTTTTTTTAGAGAGAGACGCAGAGGTTGTTGTGCTCAAGAACGCAGAAAAACCGTGGTTGTGGCAGATCTGCCTCTTATGACCTTCTGAGCCACCTCACTTGATTACGAAAGATCCTTTGTTTCACTTTTTTGTGCGCTCGTCTACTAAGTGGCACCCCACAGGGCCGACAAATCAAAAGTGGCTGCGCGGTCTCTGCCTAATTCTGCCCAACTCAATCACGTGTGTGTGTGTGCGCGTGCGTGTGTGCGTGTGTCGTCATGCTCCCCCTCTGCGAGGCCCAGCAACCAGAATGGATCTTCTCTCTTGTGTTTCGATGAAGTGAAGTGATGAATTTTTCGCTCTGTCAGCCAGGTGGAAAGGGGGAAAGACCACCACTGCAGTGATGGGCTCACAAGGAGGCGTGACGGCGCAATTTTCCACAGACAACTAAGCTCACTGTAGGTGGTGACGGTGGTGCTGGTGGTGGCTCTCGTGGTGCTGGTGGTGGTGCCACAAGCGTAGTTAGTGACACATGCGGCGGTCACACAGCCCAGTTCCCCCCCGTGACGACGTTTTCCGCCCTCCCAGGCCCGGTCACCATTAGCCATGGAGTGTATGTGTGCGTCAGCACGAGCAGGGCCCTGTTTCTCTGCCGAGTGACAAGAAAATGGAGATGTCACAAATTAGCCCTGGTTGCCACTCCAGGATAACAAAGACAAGATTGCCTCTCAACGTCCGTCAATCTAGGAGAGAAAGCAAACATTTCTTCTGCCCCTTTCTTTCTCTATCTTCCTCCTTCTCCTCTATTTGAGCCGATTCGTCTCGCAGATCAGTGGTCAGTAATTACCCTCATCGTACGCCTAACTACATCCGACCCACCCCCGACGACGATCTGATCCCGATATATCTTCCTTCTTTCCCCCTCCCTCTTCCTGAGAATGCACGTCCATAGGACGGACGTGAGACATACGTACGGACATAGGAAGGCACTCGACGTCTCTCCCATAGACACACACACGAGCCCTGTGAGTGACACTTCCAATCTATTAGAGAGATCGAGAAATAAATGCCCCCGAGCACGAGGGAGGAGGGAAATTGTGGGAATGGAGCAGGGCTTCAGTCACTCCGACATCGACGGGGACGTAACTTTTATGGAGCCCATGAGTCTGGCCCCCCCGAAGCACCACTGCGTGACCACGATATCTGCATGCTGGTGCGTGGCGCTTTCATCAGAAGACACATTACCTTTTTTATTCTCATTTCTATGGGTCTCTTGTTCCTCGCTCTCTCTATCCGTCGTTTTGTTGTGACTTTCGAGCATCAAGCTCGACCGAGCAGGGACAATCGAGAGACGGAAATCGCCTCCGCTCCTGTCTTGGAGGGGTTCCTTCCTTCATGACTCACAGAGAAAGAAGAAAAATCGCCATTAAAGCTTTGCTCACCAACCAGTGGGTGGCGGACGAGGGGGGAAAGATGAAGGATCAATGGATGGCACGCGCCATCACAGCACGCAGACACATGCAAATCATTAGACAGATCATCTGACATGCAAGAACTAACAACACATTATTATGCGCTTCTTTTTACAGTCCATTTTTTTGCTCTAAATTCGAGGACTCCCACTTGGGTGGCTTCTCTTCACATTTAAAGGGGGGACAATTCTCTCGGGAAAGTTTAGCATGGGAACCGATAAGAAGAATATCAAATTCATTCTGGGTAGACGAAGCCATTTTGTGCATATGGTGTGTACTAATTTTTTTCTTTCGCCCGTGCAACTGAATCATACGTTTTCTTTCTTTCCAGACAAACTTTTGCAGTGCATACATGTGCAAATACCTCCAGGCACGGCGTATTTTATGTTTCTTTGCTTATCCTCCATGTCCATAAAGCAAGACAGATTGCAAGGCAAGTCTGGAAAGATTTCTGCTTACTCTCCGGAGATGCGATCGCAATCTAAGGGAAATTTGCACGCCTCGTGAGCATTGGAGACGTAAAATGTGCATGGCACTCACCGCAGCATGCCTGCTTACCCGCCCCAGGAAGTCACTCGCACAGTCCGTACGTGCATACGTATGGCAGTACAGCATTATTGTACGCAGTGCAAACATCAACAGATTGCTTGAAAAGCGCTGAGGAGAAGGGGGGGAGGGAAGAGGTGAATTCGAGCTGGGCCGACGGTTTTAAGGTATTACACTAATGCAAAGGACAGTCAGAGCAGGTGACTTGACTGCATAGGCCGGATTTTGGGCGGAAAGGCAGTGCGTAGACTATCCACCCGGGTCCCACCGTCTCTCTCTTTCCGAGGTCCAGTTTTCAGCCGCTCGTTGGCGGTAGATGGGGCGAGATAACATCAGCATTCCTCGGACCTGACAAAGTGGCAAGCAATCTACCTTGGCAACCATTCCCCACATCGTAAGGGCAGGCAAAACAGAAGAGGAGACCAAACCTCTTAATGGGGACGAAAAGAGCGCTGGCAAAGAAAGTTTTGAGAGTGCACACACAAAAAAATAGCTCCCGAGAAGGCAGACCGAGAAAGTATGAGGCTGAATTAAACCTCCAGGTCCAGTCACTTGTGCAAAAATGCATGGAGGAGGCACTTTTGCCTCCCTCCATGTAAATGACGCTTGCAAAACGAACGTTGTTTTGATGTCATCGTCTCCCCTTTTCAATCTATCATCTATCAACTGCGTCAACATCTCATGCGGGATGGCTGGCACCGACGATATTTTTCTACTCCGCTGCCCGGGGTCTTTTTCCTCGCAGATCGCTGTGTGGCAATGAGGGCCTGAATCTCTCTTGAGATTCCTCGCACTTCCTCGCTGTTCGAGGACTGTTCGAGGACTGTTCGAGGACTGTTCGAGGACTGTTCGAGGACTGTTCGAGGACTGTTCGAGGACTGTTCGAGGACTGTTCGAGGACTGTTCGAAGACCTCCTCACTCAGGCGGATCACGGGCTGGATGCCTGCAAGGTCCTTTAAATGTTTTAACCATTCTAATAACAATCGTTGCCAATAACAAGCCAGTAAGCAAGCAGCTGATGCTTCACAGTAGGGGTTAAAGCGAGGGAGCTCCCACCGGGCTTCGTTTTTGGTGCGGCAGCAGCAGCTGGGGAATGGTTGGTTAGGACGGGAGAGCAGGGAAAAAAAAAGCCAGAGGGGGAGCAGTTTTCTGTCTGCTGTGTAAGCTGGATTCGTCGCCGGTGTTGATTGCCGCCGCCTCTGTGAGGTTCCTCCGGCCCCCCTCGTGATTCTCTGCCCTCCCCTTCCCCTATGGGATTACGATGCTCTCCGCTGATAAGGGGAAAATGCCGAAGATGAAAAAAAACTTGTCTGCGTTGGATCTCCAGGCTTGGCTGTCCTTTCTTTTTCAGTCTCCTACGTGTATAAGCGATGATGTAGGAAGAGAACGCAAAAGTGAGTCTGTTGTGTCGCCCCTGTGAGGATGCACACGTTGAGCACTCTTTTTTAACGCCAGGTCTCGGTGGGACAAAAGGTTGCATTTACGTACTTGAGGATGCCGGCAATTTTCCACCAGAGGTTCTCTCTTCCTTGGTGCAGTCGCGCGTAAGGGAATTATCAAGCATGCATTGTAGTCGCAATCCTGAATATTACCATGAGATTTTAAAGGGCGTTATCGGAGCATCATGTGATTGGTGGCCATTTTTCTTGGCATCCGCCTTAATGCTTGGCCCATTACGTAATTGTGCTTGTCCATTTAGGCAAACCGATCAAGTTACAACAAAAACAGCATTGGTAAAGCACAGTCTTCCATGAGAACTCATGTCTCAGGCTCGGAATTGCTGTTTGCTTGTGCTCTTTCAAGGCAACAATGAATGCTACACACACAGAGATTGAGATCGCACTAATTTCCGCCGAGTGGAGCGGATGATCGGATCGAGCGTCGAAATCTGATGATCGATGCCTCTCTAGAGTCCATCAACACGAAAGACTAGTGAGTTACGTGCATACCTAAGAAATATTAGGAGGCCGGAAGGGTCTGCGTGCATCACCAGCCAATTCTTTCTCTGTGACGTCAGCGCGTGCTCTTCATGTCCTTGCCATGAGTTGGTCAACCCAATCCCGAAATGCACTTTGGGTTGGCGTATGTGTAAAAAAAGCCGCATGCCTCATAAATTCCCGAGGCAATTTCCCCAAGTCCTCCACTTTATCCCCCAGACAGCGCACTCCACTTTGGCAGCAAAAAGGGGGAGGGAGGCTCTGGCAGTTCCTTTCCGCCCCGGAGTGGCGGAGTCTGGTGCAAATAGAAAGCATTTTTGCGGTACACACGTACGGAAATCGGTGTTTAGTATGCCAACAATGTTTGCTGCGTCTGATGACCTTATTAATCCTGTTACCCGCCTTTGTTGCGAGGGCGGATGTTTTCCGTCTGGTCAGCAGCTTTTGTCAAAGGATGAGCGGACCCTTAAAACCCCCCCCTTTTTCTGATGGGCCGACAACTCCCAACCCACATTCACCCACGTTGCCGAAAAGGGGATAATCCCCCAAGGACACACGCAGCTAGTAAATTCCCCCGTGAGCATAGGAAGTACTCATACAACAAGCGGACTCGTACCGCAAAGAAAGACCGCTACTAATGGGTAACTTATGCGTCGTTGCCACTAAGAAGGAAGGAGGAATCGATCGGTGTGGCGATAATAAAAAAAAGGGGGCAGGATGTTATTAGGGCTGCGTTTTCACTTGTGGCAAGATTTCTAGAGGGCCGCAGACGTCAAAGGCAGCCCCGACCGCATCATGATCATTGGACGACTCCGGACCGACTGTTTGTGCCTATTGTAGCGCGGTTGCTTTTTTCCCCATACAGAATCCATTCATTTGCGGAGCTATGGCCAAACAGTTCTGGAGCTGGCTGCCTTTCTGCGCCTTTGTACGGCTTTCCTTTGTGTGCTGCAGTCGCATTGACGCGCTCTCCGTGTTCACCTCTCTTGAAATGGAGTCGCTAAAAGGGTTTTTCCTGCGACGGCTGCGTCGCTAATGATCGATCGGACACTCCATCGCTTATAGAGATGTCAACGACGACGCTATTTTGAATCGAGGGCGACGACAGGAACTAGACATAATGGGCGGCGCTGCTGAAGCAGACGCACAAAAAAGTCACAGCATTTAAAGGGGTTGAAAGATCCCTTTGAGAATCGTCCAGAACTTGGAAATACGGACGTACAATAATGGGCGACGTAATTTGGTCCAGACTCTTGGATGTGAGCAGTGGAAACAGGATGACGACGCTTTACTTCTTTGGGCGACGGTCCTTTTTTTGTCCTGGTCCACATGACTGGTGCTGTATCGAGCTGCTGAGAATGTCATTTCTCCTTTGGTGTAAACTGCTGCGAGCTCTCTAGCAGATCATTTCTCATCGCCACGCTGATGGCTTCTCAGTGTGTGCCAGTTGGTGTGTGAGCCGTAAAAAAAACGCGGTGCTTTCACTTTGCGAGGTCCTTGGACTTGTTAAAGTGTTACACGTATGTCAGGGGCCGAGACATTTTATACTGCACAGCGGTGGCTATGTTTCTTTTTCTTTCTGATTCACACACCACTTACATACACCTCAGTATCGGAATATGTCCCTCCTCTGCGCAGATCCGTTGGTATGAAGGCTTTGCATGGGCGAGAGCTCTCAACATCTGCTTTCTGCTCTGAGTTTGATATCGCGCGCTCTTTTGACTTTTCGCCGCGAGCTATTAGTAGCGTCCCCAATTGTGATCGGAGGGATGTAGTAGTACTAAAAGTGGGTACATGCAGATGTCTCTCTCATGGGCTGACGTCTCTGTAACGAATACCGGTGATTTGTGTGAAATTGCGCCGCAGTTAGCAACGAGCGGTGCCCAATCGGGGGGTTCGGATGTCATGCTCGATAAACACTCGACAATGAAAACAGAAGGGGGGGGGGGTTAGAGAGAGCGCGGGACAAAAGGCCATCACAATGCTGCAGTGTAGCAGTGGCCCCCGTTGCCGGGGTAACGAATTTTTCGACAAGCCCAAAAACATATTGTCATCACTTGTTCGCGGCGGCCACACGATGGATGTCTCTTTCCGTCCATGGGCTCCAAAGTGCGCCCGGCATCATAAATTAGGTCAAAGATTATTCAGAGCACTTTCTCGCAGTGGTGACTTCTTTCTAGTCACCTCACTCGGCCTGACTTGAAAGAGGTCTTCCATATTTGCTTTCTTTGAGTGAGCTGAGTCACTTCTGTTGCCCATTGACTTTTTGGGGTCCTTGAGAATCAATGACCGTCGCATTCCTGTCCCTCCTCCCAACTGCCCGCCCCCTCAAAGGCAAAGCGTCGTTTTTCGCGGTGAAATATGGAAAGGAGCACAATGCAGAAATATTAGGGCGTTTTTAGGACCTCTTCTTCTGCATACCGACCTGCCTACACGTGAAAACACGCGCAGCCGCAGTCCCGTCTACACGTCTTGTACGTGTGACCACCGGTTGAAGGGGGGGGAAGGCCAAGCATTGATTGACCCCTCGGAACATTCTGGGCTTGCTCCGGAGCTGTGGGTTCAGAGCCAGCACCATTTTATTCTCTACTTTAAAAAAAACCGGGTTTTTTTTCCACGCGTGATGCAATTCCGGAGTCCCCCCCTGCTCTCGCTCCTCCATCCCTCCACGCCCTCTCTTCGATCGATAAAGTTCTGGAAATTGAGACGTTATGAGTTTGAGCGCGGTGACGCCGACAGCCACATCAAACGCTAACCAAACCCTACAGCGTGAGCCAACAATTTCGCGCATTAGCGTGCTTCTTGCTCGGTGCCCCCGGGCGACCTCGCGGCCGCAGCTGCCATTTGCGGCTCAAAGGGCGCACGGGGAAAAGCTTCTCTGTCGCCTTCTCCGGAGGTGGGAATAAAGACAGACACGTGACCGGGCGCATGCCGGCGTCAGAACCGGAGCTAAGGCTGCTCATTACACGCGTTCTCCCTCCTTGCGCGACATAAATGGTATTTTTAGGGAAATGAATCAGTGGGGTGACAAATCGAAGAATTTGGCAGAAAAAAGGAGAGACAAATTGGAGTGGACCCAACGACGACTCACTTAATGATGTCTCTACGATGCCCCACTTCAAGTGCGCTAGTCTAGACTGGAGAGATCACACTCCCTCTCCACGCCCCCTCCATCCATCCCTACCCCGCCCACTAACCAATTCCTCGTGATTACTGTGCATTTGTGTATCAATGTGCCCTCTTCATGTGAAGTAAAGATTTTTCTTTCTATTGCTCTTTCAGATCTCTGCATTCAAGAGTCACCAGCTCATATTTACAGAGAGCACGTTACAGGTACTACGATCAACGGTTTCCTACTACAGTGTGTAGCAAAGTTATGCCTCTTTTGACCCCTTTGACTACCAAACCCTTTCTCTCTACGCCATTTTGCCAAGTCAACCTCGCTGCCGTCACCGCACACTTTCCCCGATCCGGCAGTCGCTTTTTGTGCTTGAAGCGGGCACATTTTTATTCCGAGATAAAGATCTCTTCGCTCGGATTTCTCACACACATTCGTCATAAACGACAAAATTAGCAGAGGGTCGCACAACGACCGCTTCTATCGCCTCAGACAATCGCCAGATCGCGTGTGGCTCCTAAAAGAAAGAGAGGGGGGAATAATAAATTGAAGGAGCTCGTATATGCAAGCTCCCATAAAAATGTATGAGGCCATAATTGCGCTGCTCCTACACGAGGAGTCAATTCGGTTTCATGAATTTTTTATTCCCGTCGAACGCTCCCAGCGTGATGACAGAAGGGGGGGGGAGGGGGAAGGAAGGACGTAAATTAATGGGCCCCGAGTGGGTTGGCGTAGGAGCATGGAAGTACCGGAGGGGGGGGGGAGGGGGAAATGCCCCGGAGGTAGAAAACGGCACTTAATCAGGGCGGCGTCGCTGTTTTCACCTCCCACTTTTCCCCCCATTGTGATGCGGAAAATCATCTGCTTAGCAGCGGGTTCTGCCTTGATTCTTTTTTTCTCTCTCTTCGATTTCCCCCTGACGACGACAACGTAGGACAGCGGCAGTGGCAACGAGGGCGATTATCGCGCTCCAATGCTTGTGAAAATGAAGAATTCCGGACGTGACAGCAGCTCCTGTGCGTGCACATGTCTCTTCTCAAGTCCCCCCCCCCCCCATTATGTGGTCTGGGTGATGCCTTCCTTCTCCCTCCTCCTCCACAGGGACCTGAGCTCCCCCTTCAACTCAATCGACGGGCGGATTTTTGATTTTTCGAAACCAAATTTTACCCCTGTGTGTGTCTCCTCTCTCTCTGGCTCCCTCTTACCCGCTCTTGCGTGAGTAATGGCGCTTTCACTGCCAGGGAGACTCTTTTTTTCCACGCACTCGTTACAATTTCGTGTCTAATGAGCATGCGCCAAACGAACTCGCTAGCGGGGGGATGAGTCAAAGGTCCAACGTTAGCGGGAGTTGAAAATTTGTGAGTAATTAAGTCACAGTATGTTAGATCCTCTAGTCGGTTCCGCCGGCAGGAGCCGGTGATGCATGATGCCGTTACTGAGCTTGTACGTACTATGACGATGCGTAGATGACTGGTATCAGTGCCGCCTGACTCCTATTTAAAAGCATCACTCAGGAAGAAGAAAAAGAAGTATTAAGCCAGACGCATTCTTTTCCAGCCGGTTTTTTTTCCTTTTTTTTTTTTTTTTTTGATGATTTGACACATGGCGTTTGAGACCACCTTGACGGTCTGCGCGGTCAGAAAAATGGTGACAGAGAGCGGAGCTGTCATGATTTCGCCCTGATGAAACGCCTAATTAGACCGCTTTCCCATCGCTGCTTTGTGTGCGTGAGAAGTGAAAAAGTCTGCGCGAGGAAATCTCCAAGCTTTGCTCGTGTTTTCTGCCCTTGTTCTGCTGCACTGAGATGTCCGCTATTCCTATCTGCAGGTCACAGTGGCGTGAATCAACTCGGAGGCGTCTACGTGAACGGAAGGCCTCTGCCAGACTCAACCCGTCAGAAAATAATCGAACTGGCGCACTCGGGCGCCAGACCTTGTGATATTTCCAGAATCCTCCAAGTCTCCAACGGCTGTGTGTCAAAGATTTTAGGCAGGTGAGTTGGGCGGTCACGTCATGACGACATTTCTGCATCTTTCCTCCTCCCATTTTTTGTCTTCCTTTACGCAGGTACTACGAGACGGGGACCATCAAGCCCCGGGCCATCGGGGGCTCCAAACCCCGAGTAGCCACTCCCAGCGTGGTTCAGCGCATCTCCGAGTACAAGCGCGAGTGTCCATCCATCTTTGCCTGGGAGATCAGGGACAGGCTGCTGTCGGACGGGGTGTGCAACAACGACAATGTGCCCAGCGTAAGACGATGCTTTCTTATAAGATTCTCTTGTTTGTCTTGGCCGCCGTACCTGTACACGTCATGAGGGGAACTGAAGCAGACTTAGTGGAGGAATTCCAGCGTCACGGAGGAGGCAGTGCATAATTTACACGGCGCGTGAGCTGAGGAGTTACTCAATACAGGGTGGGGGTCATTGCTGCGGTCTAGACGAGTCAAAGATTAATCCTCCCCCCACCAAGTCTCTCGTTATCAAATTTCAACGTTTTCTCCTCGAGCTCCAGTCTCCACCAGATCCCCCTTGTCGTGGGAAGCATGCGGCAGCGCCAGGTGCCCCCGACGTAGTGCTGGACTGTAGGTAGAAGAAATAATCCTATCAAGGGAAAACAGTTTGAGCGACGCTATCTGCGCGAGACATCATCTTGGGGCAGGAGCACAACTACTACTGCGGAGGGACCCTCTGCTGTACCTGCTGCGTCGCCCTCGTTAGCAGTAGATCCACGCAAGCCTTTCAGGTCTTCTCTTCCTCCCCTCTGTTTCTTCATTGGCCGCTTGGTTTCACGCTCGACCAATCAAATGAGCTAAGTGCAGGAAAGAAAGGAGAAGAGAGGCCCCGAAATGGATGGCCTCATGTACCAAAGTTACCAGCGTATGTAAGAAGTGCACTCATAGCGGCCTCGGAGGGAGGCCGGAGCAGCCGGAGAAAAAAAAAAGTAGAGGAGGCAGAAACATCGCAGGAGATGGATGCATGCAAGAAGAGCTCACGTCATTCGTGGAGATGTTGGGTGTCGATCTTTGACATTCACAAAGACTCGACGCCGCCAGAGCCATCGATCAAGATCACACAATCTTGGGATGCCGGCGATGGCAGAAAAACTTTTTTCGAATTATGAGGCAACAACACATTTCCTTCACATTCTTTGTTCGCCACAGAGGGGGGAATTTTTTTCTTTGCCTGCTGAGAAAGAAGAAGAAGAATGAAAGGCCTTTTTTCCCCCCTGGGATCTTGGACAAATTAAGGCTGGAGTAGCCTCAGCTTAAATCTCTTTTGGCGAGCTTTTCTTGCTCAAGATCCTAACGATTTATGTGCAACCAACCTCGCCATTTTACCGATTGCGTCGGCCACGTGATGCAAGATTCTCCACACGTTGGTGGCGAACAACATCTTCCTAATCTTTGCAGCTCTTGATTGTTTGTCCGCCAGTTGTTTTCGCTTCTCTTTTTCGCCCTCTCGCAATCAGGTTTCTCGCCATCTGTTGATCTTCCCAAGGCTCATTGTGCGTATGTGGCGTACCTATGTAGCTCAGCGCCTTGGTGGGTAGCGGCAGTGGAGCAGCCAACCCTTTCTTTTCTACGAATCCCCACAACAGTTTTGTGCCGCTGCATCATTCTCCAGAAGAAGAGGAGACTAATCTTTCTCTCCTTCTCGCCGGCTCGCTCCTCTGGGTTGGTTCTGTCTGGGTGGCCTCCCTAAACTGCGACAATGCCGCACATTAATATGAGCTCGTATTTCACCGGCGCCGGCGTCCACTTCAGTCCCTCTCTCATGACATTCAATAACAGCGGCTACGAATGGATCCCCTCTCATCTCTCCCCTCTTGTTGCGCCGGAGCAAAAACTTCCAGTAGCAATATGGCATAACTGCAGGACAACAGGGCGGCCAAATTTAGACTCTGACCGTGCCCCCACTGGCTGCGTTACTGTGCTTTTACAACCTGTATGTATGTGATACCTGCGGGCCTGAGCTACAGAATGCTTGGCCAATGCTTACCACAACAGGTACGTAGTGTACAGTTTCGCCATGAAGTACGGCACTGTCTCATTCACCTTTAGGGTCGCACCGACACAACATGATATGGTTCTTTGGTGTTGCCGCCGTCCTTTGTGCACGCCTAAGCTGGTGCTCCTGCAAAAATACTTAATGCCATGGGTGGACATTTACCCGTAGTCGAGGGAAGAGACAAGAGGTCTGTACTAACATGTGACCTTAATTCAACATGATGTGTCTTTATTTTGCATTTTGAGCACGCTGACACGAGGAGACAGGCATAAAAAGTCTCTGAAAATTAGCAATTCAGTGGCTGTGGCAATTTTATCTTGGCGACTACGGCCGGCATGCACGTCATGTGCCACACTTGGCTTGATGATACCGTAATGATTCGGCAAACACCATAGGAAGAGAGTCAATGCACCCCGCAGGGCACTAAAAAAGGTGTACATGAGTACTACCCAGGAGTGCTTGTGAAGAGGCATCGGCCAAGCTGTGGGGACATTAAGTAGCTTGGAACAACCTTTGTTCATTCAAACGGTTCTAGTACTACAACCACCTCTGTCTGGACGAGGAGGAGGAGGAGAAGATTGATGAGCGCACATACTCATTTTGTAGCTGGCCCCTTTTGAAGTTGGCAGTGTGTGCTTTGAAAGAGTGGATGTACCGTATGAGGCAAGAAAAGTCCCGCACTGCATCCACCACCTCGCAAGCCAGGTCCTTGCCGTGCAGACAGAGCGTCTTGGGCGCGTCCGAGGAGGGCGGCGAAGGCGGCGTGGCAGTCTCCACGTCTTCCGCCTCACACTTTTCACCTCATACTGTACGTGTGTGCAGCGCATAACAGCGGCAGTATCGACTTGGAAGCATCACCAGAGAGCTTTTTTCATGCTTCTTCTTCTTTTTGGATGGATGGATGGATGGTCTTGACACAATGAGACGGACACATGAGCAGAGTGAAGAGAGAGAAGCTGCTTCCGAACAGGTTGAAGTCAATACGCGGGTTTCTGCTCCTCCTCCTTTCGATTCGTCTTGCCCTAAGCATTCGTCGCGCTGGTTGGAGGGGGAAAAAAAAAAGGTTTGTGAAGAGGAATTCTAAGGCTTGGATGAAAGGAAACTTTGGCTGGATTCGGACAAAAATGTCTGCCACAAATTCAACGAGTCCAATTCCTCGGTGATTTCTTTACGTGAGCAAATGCTTTCACTGCAGCACTTCAAATGGTCTATAGGTTTCCGCGAACAATGCTGATGCTGGTAAGAACATGGATGTTCTCATAGATCCCGGTGCAGCGCGCACACTACAGTTCTGTATGCACGTTGTAAGTGAGCCCAACGTTATGTTGCACGGGCACTGCCAGAGGTCTGAGGTGCAGCTCACGGCACTAAAAGCGGGCTTTCTCGGGATCACGAGCACTCCCTGCCGGTGGTGTCGGTGATGAAGGAGAACCACTTAATCCAAAGAGCAACTTTTACTCGATGAGTGTTACTAAATAAACCCAACTTTTAAGAAGGGAAGAAAGGAAGCCCATTCTTCACCTCAGGGAGGAAGGTCTTAGCCCCTCCTCTGTAATATGCCAGGTTCTCCACCCTCCCTGTCAACATGCCAAGTTTCGGCCTAATCGGTCCAGCGGTCTGGGAGGAGATGCAATCCAGACAGACAGACAGACACTTCTTCTTCCTCTTATATAGAATCTACGTACATTACGTCTGATCTACGAAGAGAGGAGTCTCTTACCTCCTACCACCGTCCAAGTCGAGCAAGTGTGTCTAATGTCTTGTGACAACAGAATCTCAAAACGGATTTCGCTTTCTGCAGCAGCAGCGCCAGCAGCCACGCCAGCAGCATCCTTCAAGTCTGCTAACAGAACATGGAGAAGGAGATGGAAGGAAAAAGAGTCCCTGATTCTTCATCTATCAATCCAGAGAGAGGAAAATGTGTATCTAAAGAGAGAAGAGTGAGATCCATTCTTTGTCCACGAATTAACGAGCTGGAACCGACCGGCAAAAAAGAGGGACGAAGAAAAAAAGGAATCGCCCCCACCTCTGCATTGCTCCGGTCCACAAACGTGGCATGCAGGAGAGGTCCTCTCTTGTCCAATTAAGTGCCCGAATAATCTGCGTGTAATCAAACAAGTCCGGTCGCTGTGGGCAGCCAAAAAAAAAAAGACCCAGCGGGATGTCTTGGATGTCTCTATATCTTCTGGTCTCATGCAAATTCGCCCTAATGGAAGTCTGACAGCGTTGGGAGGAGGGGAACAATTATAATTCCTGGTGAATAACGAGAAATGTCCTTAGCTGGCATCAAAGGTGTCGCCAGATGAGGGATGGCAGATGCACGAACGTGCGGTTTTAAAGCTCTAATGGGCGTCTCCTCCCGGCGGGAGCTCAATTCATCTGAGCTCTTCATTGATTAAAACTCCCCGCGGCGACGACAAAACCGGAGGCCCCCGGTTTCCCCCCTCTTACCACCTTCGGCGCTAAACTCTAATGATTGGTTTCATGGCGCGCACGTCAGCAAATCTCTCACGCTCGAATTCCTTTGGGAATTGGACGTGAAAAAGTTTATTAACCAAAAGGAAATGTATAAAAGGAGAATGGAAAAAAAAGCTGGCGGTGTTGACTGTTTCCTTTGAGCTTGAAGAACTTAATATGCTACAGTAGCATGCAGACTGGAGGATGCGTACAAACACGCACACACGGTACCGTACGTATCAGTGTACATAGTGGGAGCGTGTGTGCTGCCACTTGAAAATGTTTTTCACGCCCCTGCATTGTGCCAAAGAGAGTAGAGCAGAGAGAGTGAGCAAGAAGAATGTCAATATGAAACCTGGAGGGGTTAGAGAATGGTGGAGTGAGTCGTTGTTTGCCCTTCCCTTGTTGGATGCCATTTCCGATGATTGAGAGGCTGCTGCAATCTGTGTCGGGAGATAGAGATCAAGGGGCACAAGAGCCACGTGTCCTAACTCCATGAGACACTTTTGCAAACTGCAGGAGCAGCAGCGGGCGCAGTCAGACAATAATAATGAAACTTTCCACCCCTCACAGTTGGAGAGAAGAAAGGATCTCTTTTACGTGTACTTTCTCTCGCAGTCACAGGGACGTATGAAAGGAAAGTTTTTGTCTGGCAGTAGCAAAAGTTCTTCGACGGTGGAGCGAAATGCCGTACGTTACGAAGAGGCAAACTGTGGTCTGACAAGGCTTTTATATTAAATTCAGAAGCATTCAGCTACAGCAACCTCAAAGGAACAACGACAGCGGCATGGCGAATCGCTATATTCTTGCTCTCTTTTCTCCCCGGAAGATATTCTTCACCCCTACTTGGTGCCACACCGGAAGCAACGCACACGCGCCCGATATGTAAAAAAGCTACTTTCCATTGCAGGCGTGCGCGCTGCACAACGGACTGCTCGTATGCAAATGTTTGTCTTCTGCCCCCAGATATGCTTAGGATGAACAGTACTCAGTGGAAGCTGAGTTCAAGGGATAACTGAATTTTCATATGATCTAAGCACCCTCTTCATACTAGGCGTATTTCCTCCGGACATGCGAAATTCCTGAGGGTTCTCCTACGTTTTTACATACTTGGGAATGCACCCATTTGATATGTGAGGGAATTTCTTGCGCTGGGGAAGAAGAGAGGGATCATCTCATCCCCTCTTTTTTCGCTCTTTCCCCCTCTCTCTTTCTCTGTTGCAGTGGCGATATCATTACGAACGATATTATTTGTGTGTATTGGAGCGAAAACCAGCGAAGGAGGGGTCGTAGACGATGAACAAGCAACAGCAGAGTGAAGAAGTGACTTTTTCATACTTTTGAACTTTTTCTAACTTGGTCTAGGCAGACATGCATAAAGTTGACGTATTAAGTATATGTTTGGGCAAAGTTTTTTTCTTAAAAAAATGCATAGATGTGAGACGAGTCCTTTTAAGATAGTCGACTGCACTTGGTGTGGACTATTTGTTTTTGCACTAGTCCTGGTTGCTGCTTCAAAGTTCGGTGCTGGTCGTTATTTGTGGAAAAGTGTGTCTCGTGTCGCACTTGCCAATTTCTCCGCCATCATCTACAGGCTATCAAAAACATTTCCTTTTTTTCTGGCTCTCCTGATGATGGATTCTACTCACTCCAGCAAGAAATGATATAAAGTGATACCTCTTCTCCACTCTCTGACTGTGTAGACGAGTCGGACTCCCTATGTAGCCATGTATATGCAGGGTGCGTATGATAGGTACGGAAGTTCTGTGCTTCGAGAAACGTTGTCAAGAACAATATGGGGAGCTCAGTGGCAGACCTTGATTGACTGGAAGGTACAGCCGTTCAACGCATGACCCATTTTGGACTGGTGCATGGCCTGCGGTGACCAGCCGAGTTCATCTCGACGATCTCAAACTAGGAAACCCTACTTAGCAGGCAGGCCCGGAACTCCATACATACATAAATCTAAAAAAAAAGTTGGAGCCTTAAGCTGCACTCAGCATATGCAGTCCCATGGAATATGTAGTCAGGTTTAGGTAAGTCACCTATTGTTGCACTGTGACTGACATAACTTACGTTACGAGAAACTTTCTGGGCAGTACCTGGCGAAGTACGACTCGAGGGCCACAAAAGTGCAAGCTGGTCTTGCACGCGTGTACGAGGGCGCGATGCCGTTAGTATTAGTGTGTCATGTTACAGGCGCAGCTCCGGGGCATGCCAAATTGGATTGTTACGTGCGCGTTCTTCTGTAAATACTCTCATCTTCACGCTCGCCTTCCCTTTAAGGGAGGAAGAGGGCACATGTTATGAATGCGTGTAATTATTGGAGCCATCGGCCAATAACACGCCGGAATATCGATTCTCCTCACACACACACACACACACACACACACACACGCCCGTGAGCAATTGGCCAGCTAAACTTGTAATATTGCGTGTCTGTGTCTATGAGTGTGTGCACTGGTAAAGAGAGATGGAGAGAAAAGAAAAATGAGCAAAGGTCTTTCTGTGCTGCGGGCCAAGGGAGAAGCGCCTCCGGGTCTGGTCGCCCTGAGGGTCGCCATTGCGCAGACAAAAATAAATTTCTTATTATTCTCAAGATTAAATTCAGACGAATCACTGATGATACATTGTATTAACAAATGACACTGAAGCTTGACATCCACAGTCTAGAGCGTAGAGTAATTTTTCTTCCTCTAACAAAAGTACAGAAAAGCTTTAAAAGTGCGCATGCCCAGAGAGGGCGAGCGAAAGTACAAGAGCAGAGAGAACCAAATCGTGATTTCCCTTTGAACTTTATCCTCCAAAGTTCAGTCCTTTTACTCGTATTCGTAGGGAAAGCAAGTATTTTTTTTCATGGGAAGAAAATAGAGCGAGAGAAAAACTACGTGTCATAACCACGTTCAGTCTGACTGCTACTGCGCTTTGCTGTGTGAGTGGACGTGTGCATGTGTACGTGCAGAGTGCACGGACTCACATACGCGTGTTTTCATGCCAATGCGTACACAGTGTGGATACATGTCCGTGGTGCAGAAAATAAGCGAGACATTCATAAGGCTATAAAACTTTTTAGTTGTTGCCATATCTGATGATGTAAGCAGCACCCCCCGAAAAACAAGCAACATAGCGTGCCAGAAGGTTGGCTGTAATGTAGGCAACAATATGAGCAATAAGTTCCAGTGCAGGCAACAATGCCAATTTTCGACCAAATCGTGCCCAGTGAGTGTTGCTTACATTAATGATGGTGTGGTAACTTCACACCACCTTCCAGGCTCCATTTCCTATTTCAGGTACTTGACTTCTAGCCTATGTAGATAAATTAAGTTCCTGGGTCCAGTGCCTGCTCTCCAGCACGGAGTGCTTGCATAACACGTTGGTGGACGACGCCCACGCCACAATCTCGGCAACTTGCGTCATTAGTTCCTCAGACGCAAATCGAATGTATGTTAAAAATATCGTGACGGAGCTAACAAATGTACCACAGATTAGCCTTCATACTGTACACAAGCAAACCTTTTACTCTGGCAGCCCTGCCGGGTTTTTCACTCAGTTTTTCTCAAAAATGTTGCGTTGTATCTACGAGGGTTCTTCTCCTCTCATCGCCATAACATTCGATGTCATCGCAACCTTTTACGACCAGTACTACGTACATATGACCAGGTCCAACATGTCCGCTCTGTAATTACCTGTTGAAAGGAGGAACCTCCCCCTCCCCCTTCGTCCGTCCCTCCCTCCCTCTGCTTTTCCCTGTATGACTCTCGGATATGTTTTTCACTCTGCCCAAAAAAGCCTCACGCATGACTTCGTCTTCAATTGCAGCTACGTAGTAGTAATACTGCTACCAATACCTACCTAGTACAGCCGACCTGACAAAAGACTCCCTCTCATCACGCACAATGCCAAATTCTGTGGGAGCAGCTTTTTGCTTTTCATGCGCCCTTTGTTGGGTCGTTGCCTGGGGAGGATGAGCAAGCAAGGAGCACCAAATATTTCGCCACCCCCAGATAATTTGTTACCAGATAAAAAGCAAGGAAAAAAATTTAACTCATGTCTCGACATTCAAGCATGTGAGCACAACGTGCATGTGCACTTTCAAATACTCTGGCTCAACTTTGAAGACAAAGCGGAGGTCACGATTATGAATCTTCTTTTGACAAGAACATGATGTTTAAAGGCGACGGAGCCTTCTGACATATCCCGGTTGATATGGGAAGGGGGGGGGGGGGGTGGGAGAGGATTCATCACTCAAGTCGTCGAGAAGAGATCGAGGACTTGGGGGGTGGGGCAGCGGTCACATTCACTCTGACCGAGGGGTGCCAGCTCAGCCACCTTCTTGTCATGCTCCTCGTATTTCTTCTTCTCAGTGAATATGCTCACAAGGAACTTCATACGGACAATCCAGCGTTAGCGTCGACGCAACGTGCGTGTATGAATAAGACAGTGAACTCCTTCCTGATGATACATACACATGCACGTAATACATTACGGTTACTTTACAGCTCTTGTTCTCTTTTTCACATGTCTCTGATCCGTGAAGTGACTCCCATTTTCAGCGCAGGAAGTCTCGCCGGAAATAAAGCCGGAAGTTTTGCCAGGGACCTCTCTGCTCCCTCCATTTGTGTCATTCCCTTCTCAGCAGCCTTGATGCTAAATAGTATTGTCATTGCGATCTAATGGCTCCCAGAGGAGAAAAGAACCCCAAGGCTGTGTTGTAGTAGGAGCAGCAGTGGGATATCGAAGGGGGGGATATTGCGCTGGACGCTTCATCAAACAAGCACTCGCTTGGAACGCCAGCATGAGAAAATACTCTCGTGCGTCCATTGTGTGCTGGAGTTCGTGGGCTTTCTTATCTTCCTACGGACGTACGTACATGCGTACGCAAAGCGCTCGATCTTTTGGCGGTGTTTGCGGCGGGTTTTGAATCTATTGCTGATTATTTCCGATGATGGAGCATTCGCGCTCACAAACAACGAGAGTTGTTCCGTCAGGAAGCCAATGGGGCGGACGCTGCGTCTTTGGTGTGTCAAACCTCCGGTACTTTTTTATGCCCCGATGGAAGTGACGCGTCTTCCTCTGGTGCGGAAAAAAAACACGTGGTGTCTCCTGCCAATCGGGAGTGGAGCAAAGACTTTCATTCTCTTTATATTCCCTTCAGGTCTCTTCCATCAATCGCGTTCTGCGCAACATCGCCTCCTCCAAGGAGCAGAGCGCGCAACATCTCAGCTCCGCCACCGACAGCGTCTACGACAAACTCCGCATGTTTAACGGGCAAGCGGCAGCCGCCAGCTGGGCTTGGTATGGCGCAACCAACCCGGCGGCTGCAGCCGCAGCGGCCGCCCCGCACCTGGGCCTGCATTCTCCGCATGGGGGCGGAAACACCGGCGGCGTGGCAGGCAACGGCGGAGGCGCCGGTGGCGGAGCCGCCGCGCCGGGTCACACGGCGCTGGGTGGACACCAGTTTGGGGCCAGGGAACCCGCGGACGAGAAGAAGCCCGGAATAGGTGAGAGAGCACCATCCTTTTGGTCGGAGGACTCCTGCGTTGAGTTTTCCCTCCATAAATCTGCCGACGACAGATTTGAGTGGAGTCATAATCGAATTGAGACTAGCGCGCGCGCTCTGCGATTACAGAGCGTTAGGACGGGGGCTACTTGTATTGGCATTGTGATTGTGTGCACCCTCGTCCCGTATGTACCCACGTACTACTGGTACCAAGGAGGGAGGGTTGGAGTCTTCGTCGGCTCCTGCTTGATCGGATTAACTTTTGTATTTCCTGTCATCTTTCTCCTCCCATAACAGGCTTAATGCTAAATGGATGACACAGTGTGCTGGAGAAGCGGCGGTATTTGTCAAACATGTCGTATATTGCCAGCTTCCCAAAACAGTCCCAAGTTATTGGCTACTGTTGGACGGATTGCTGCAAAGCCGACGACTCAGCTTTTCTTCTTTTGCCTGGCAAACACGGGAAGGGCATCAATAGCAAGACTTTGTACCGCGAAAGTGACGTGCTAAGCAGCGCTGCATGCCCGCCCAGACTGACTACGTGCTGTGCACATGTGGAAGAAACGCGAAAGATAAATTCACATTTTCCAATTTATGCCTACATATACTTTCATCTCGGCGTCTCTCTCAGTATAGACAGACAAGACAGGCAGTGTTGTTCAACTTTCATACCCAGTAGGACCAGAGAGAGAAAGGGTGCAGAGAGAGAGAGAGAGAGGCGAAGTTGCTTTCACCCGCTGAAGAAAAGGATTTCTCTTCGGCAGTGAGACCTGACAGCATGTACTGTGTGCGTCGAAAACAACTTGTATCGTCCTTAAAATATGGCTTTAATAACGGAGATATGGCTCTGGCAGGGCGGGACGACGGCGTCCGGCCACTGGCTGGCCTCCGTCGTCCTCCAGGGGTTGACGCATGACCCCATCTTGATAACCAGGCCCCGGACCAATTTACAAATGCTGCTTTTTTCACCTCACAGAATACATTTTGCTGCTGTCTCAAACGTTGTACGAGGAGGAACATTTGCGCGGAGGGGTGTAGCCCACTCAAGTGGAAGACCTCCCTCTAATGCAGAGAAAGAGCCCTGCTACTTACGTTGGCTGCTGCTGGGTCGATATGAGTTTCTCAGCAAAGGCGCCGTTTTGCGTACACACAGGAGAAGAAACAAGGAGGGGATGTCGGCGAAACAAAAGGAGGAGGAGGAGACTATGGTACAACTACTACGACTACTCGTACTTGAGTACTGACAGTAATGTTTGCAGAGCACAAAAATGGCGGCAGCAAAAGGTAGTGGCTGCTGCTAAGCTCGTACTTGGGCGTCTTCTCTTTTGTTTGCTAGCTTTTCTTTTTTGAAAAGAGCAGCACCCTGGTCTCTTTTGCCTCAGGGTCCTGGAGCATCAAGGAAGGTTGGAAACTCGTCAGCGTCTAAGACATCTAGACGTCTCCATGCAGTCACAGTACAGTGTATGAAGCCCCCCAATCAGAGAGCTCGTCTGTGTTGCTGGAAATTGTATTTGTCTATTTGCTTCCCTCGTCATAAGCAGACAGATCCAGTGGTATCATACAATATCCAATATCTGACAATGAGATCACCTCTGCGAGTCCGCGAGGAAGGAGGGGGGGAAGACGACGACGGCTGAGAAATTGTTCGACACTTTTCGCATCATGGGCAAAGAAAATGTCGCAACTAGCGCAGCGCTTAAAAAGCTGTCCCATTTTTTATCGCACGCACTGTCCGATGAAGCTTTCTCGCGCACGCCAGAGCGCGCACATGATGAGTATCTTCACAAAACGGACCCAACCCTCGCTTTATTTACTGCATTCCCTCGCTGCTCTGTGCGATTGCTGGCAATCGAGTTACGGACCCTCCCTCCCCTACTTACAAAGCGCAGTAGATTCAATTTGGGTGATTGCAATTCATTATACGTGTCACCACGTTTTATTGAAGCGATCTGATACAGCGCCGTGTGTATCACGTCCATATGTGCAGTAGCAGTGCGTGCTCCGCAGTGTCTCCTCGTGTGCAGTGCGCGTGATGGATGCGTTACGCAACGTTTTTTATTCTAATAAAGCGGCAGGCGGCTGATAAACTGCGCAGAGGCATGCTCAACTTACGCTTTTGCTCATCAGCCGGATGCGTCTGCTTAAAAAACCACGACAAAAATGTTCGCTTTCTTCTTCCAGTTGGCTTTGGCGAATTCGCCGGCAGCGACGGCGTGGCTGAGGCCACCTCTGACGGCAACTCTGACCACAACTCCTCAGCGGACGAGGACTCACAACTTCGGTTGAGGCTCAAGAGGAAACTGCAGCGGAACAGGACGTCCTTCTCGACAGAGCAAATAGAGCAATTGGAAAAAGGTTAGTCACGTTTAAGGGCTTAGTCCAGATTTTTAGTGATTCACTTTCATCCCCTGATCTTCTTCGCCGCCGCCCCCATTTGTCCACTGGGCCGTGAAATTGAGGGAGAACTCCGACGACGACGTAACGCGCAGTAGCAGTGTAGCCTCACCACACATGTATGAACATATACCGTTCATGTACGAGCATCCACGGAGTTGCCAAACTCACCTAAATAATACAGTCGCATGTATGCAGTGAAACGAGGCTCTTTGACACCCCCATCGTCCACTTATCTCTCCCGACTACTTTCCCGGGAGATGAAGAGCTTTTCCATGCCGTACTTCTTCAATGGCGTCTGTGCATTCCTCTTCTTTAAAGAAGTGGGGAATTTTACTGATCCATCGGAGAAAAACTCTTGGAAAGAAAGCAGGAGATCTCAAAATGGAGAAGACCGAGAAAGGCATTGTGTCTACCAAAGTTTGCTCCAACTTAAAATTGAAAGCAAGGGAGAAAGAGAAAGGAGGTTTTGTGGCGTGGGCTGAATGTGGACGCTCACGTAACGTAGTACGTACTAGAGCTGCCGCTGTCCGTGCGGCTGTGGCGGCCGTTGCTGCTGTTGCTGCCGACTGACTACTGGCACTTTTCAAGAGGATAAATCTCAACTGACTAAGCTTCGAGGCAGACATGAGTGAGTGAGAGACAGAGAACGAATGCAGCAGGGAGGGAGAAAAAGAGGGAGAGAGAGAGAGAGAGAGAGAAATGGAAATCCCTTCTCTCTATGGACGCAGAGAGAGGAGGAAGGACAGTTGATAGACGCAGACGTCGCTATTTTCCATTCCTCTCTAATGGCAAAAGCCGCTTTTGCAGCACACGCGGAGGACGCGGCTACTCGAGCAGCCTCGCTCGTCTCGGATTAATTTCTGTTTGTGACATGTGTGCAGTGCGCACAAGGGGGGGGAGGGGGACGAAAAGAGGGGATGCAGCAATTGAGTAGGTGGCTGCTCTGGTTAAGAGGGAAGAAGAGCCGCTTTTATGGATCAACGGCGACAATGGATGTGGCCAATGGTCGGCACCTACCGACAAATGGATGGATGGAAGCAACTGATTCAATTCTCTTGCAGAATTCGAGCGGACTCATTATCCGGACGTTTTCGCTCGGGAGAGATTAGCGGAGAAGATAGGGCTGCCGGAGGCCAGGATACAGGTCTGCAAAAATTGCCGCATTAAGCAAGAAGCTGCTCGACTGCATCTTGCACTCATTTCCAGGTCTGGTTTTCCAACCGCCGAGCCAAGTGGCGACGAGAGGAGAAGCTGCGGAACCAAAAACGCGATCCCTCCGGTAACAACAACAATAGCAGCGGCGGAGGCGGAAATTCCTCTTCTTCTGGCGGCGCCGGGGGCGGCAGTGGCGGCGGCCACCCTCCGCCGTCAGCCACTCCGTCGCACGCAGCGGGCGGCGACTCAACGGCCAATGGCGGCTCTCTCGCCGTTGGACTCAATAACGGCGGGGGCGCCGCCAGCGGGGGAGCGCATACACCCGGTGCGATCGAGTCTCCTGCAACGCCCGGGCCGCCGCCATCCACCTCTTCAGTGGCTGCGGCTGCAATGGCTTCTCGGCTGCCGTTCCAGTCCGGATTCAACTCAATGTACCCCTCCATTCCGCAACCTCTTGGGAGCATGGCAGAATCTTATTGGTGAGCTAAGCATTGTTGATCGTCACTTTTGTCCAGGAAAACTGTATGATATGCTTTTGTTTAGTTCCAGCAGCTTCAGCAGCAGCCTGTCACAGTCTTGCCTGCAGCAGCACCAGCGCGAGGCCGCGGCCGCGACGTACCCATACATGTTTCACCATGATCCGCTCTCTCTGTCCTCGTATGGTCGCTCGTGTGGGACGGCGCAGTCGAACTCGCACATGGTCTCCACCTACGGATCCTCCCTCGGGTCCTCGTCAGCTGCAGCTGCTGCAGCGGCCTCAGGAGCTCAGGGAACAGGTGAGGACACCTCTCAAGCTGGTGCATAATGCTGCGCGATATCATTCAGCACTGATCCTATTTCTTTGCAATAGTCAGCGTTAGCTTATTGCATAGTACAATATTGTATTGACTACTGCGTGGCCAATGCTGCTGTTACTGTAAACAGAAAGAAAACTGTGCGCGCTGGCGTGCATGAGCGTCGTACTTATGGGTGCTGCCTTCTCTGCAGTATGTGTGCGCTGCTGTTGCCAATACTGTCACGCTGTATCTTCTCATAGCATCGTATTACGTACATTGTGACTTCAACCACGTCCAACTATTTGCAGGCGTCCTCACTCCTGGTCTTTCCGTTCCTCTCCAAGTGCCCGGCCAGGCATCAGACCTCACAGCGAACTACTGGCCGAGGATCCAATGAGAACGTTGAAAGTGAAAGCAACGAGTGCAAAGAAAATGTTCCAGGAACGCAAGCTCTCCAGCCTTGGAAATGGAACAGGGGAGAGAATTCGAATAATGATACCATAACTCTGGTTAAGAACGAGAAGAGAAGAAGGAATCTTTTTCTAGAACTTCCAAGTTCCTATTTCACCGCAACTAATTCAGCTAGGCGTAAGACATGTGTGTAGCGAGCAACCACCACAGCAACTTTTTCCGGCGGTTTTAGGGCTCTTGCGATTGGTTGATCAACTTCGGTTGCATTATACACAGTCAAAATCCTACTGTGGCATCACCTTCGAAGAGCAAAAAAATAAAAAGAGAGACAAAGAGTGAGAAAGAGCGAAAGAGAGAGAGCGAGCGAGAGAGAGAGAGAAAGAACAGAGAGGGGAGACGGACTAACGACACCCACCCATCCACACACACAAACACACACTATATTTGTAAGGTTTAACTTACTCCAAACAAGAGTCAATGGAAGAAAGACATATTGTTTCGTAGAACAAGGTAGCAATGATGAAAATGCCTCTTCATCTCTTTCACGTCACAGCACAGATCTTCTTTTTCTACTAGTTTTCTTAGATGTGTGAATTTGAGTGCCAAAATCACATTGCTATCCTACACTTTATTGTTTTACACTACGTGCACACATGAAGTCTAGCAACTATACTATTTTCTGAGCGTCCCCATCTACGGTCAGACAGCAATTCAGCAAGTGAATTGTAAATACAACAGAACGTGCGAAGCAATACACTTCTACTGCTAAAAACCCATGTATTACGTAGTAAGTCTGGTTGAGTTTAGTGCGTGCGCAGCAAGAAAGAAGTCACGAAGGATCACCGTACAAGTTGTTGTGATTAGAAGAAGAGTTAAGACGAGTTCGTTCTGTACATAACCTGTGTGTATAATAACATTGGTTCGAGAGAGAACGTTAATGATGCGATAGAAATGTGGATGTACGTATGTATACGCCGTAGTGTAATATATTTACTCCTAATATGTTCAGCCACGATGACTAATAAACATTTAAGACTTCAGGTGAGACCTTGTCCAAGTCAGATCTGAACTAGAGTGACGCCGCTGCTACATACAATGGACGTGAATGTACGCACTCCATGACTCATGGAGACACCTTCGCAGCGTCATCACTTTACACTTTTTATTGTCGCTAATGCAGCACAACAATGAAGCAGGCTTTAAATGACATCGACTCCTCTTTTTTGTTCTTGTTGTTGTCTCGCTCTCTACCTTTCACCCTAGTCCCAGCAACAGGAGCAGCAACAGCAACTGAAATATATCACGATGAAGATTACGATAACCTAAAGGTCAGCAACGGTCGCAGTTTTCACTAGGCTTTTTTTCTCCTCCAGCTCCGAGAAAGTCACGTGTCACGAGACGACGTTGAGACAATGGAAACGACAGTGACGCAGGGGGAAGACGTGAACGTGGATGGAATATCTAATTGAGCAATGATTCGCATCATTACTGCAGATCATGAAGTAGAGACTCAGACTGGTACGGACATGTACATAGTGAGCAGCGTGAATCATACTACGCTCTGTTCTTCCTCTATTGTCCAAGTTCGCACGATGTCACTGAGCGTGGCCTCGTCAGTGTCACAACCATCTCGGCCTCGGCCAGGTCCTCAAGGACCTCCAAGGCGCTGGTAACAGGTCAAGTTGAGTTACACCTTTAGTACCGTACCTTCTATATACAGTAGGAGCGATGATGTAAATACTTGATGAAAACGACACCGCACAAAAGGAAGTAGGAGGGAGACAAGAACGTCAACACGATGGAGATGTTTAGTTGGGCTAAAAGTATCAACACGGGGAATTGACTAATGTATACAAAACAGATATTTGGAATAGTGCAGAAGCAATCGTTTGCCCATTGTCAGCAATGCAGCGCCATTTTCTGTCTGTGTTTGGCCACAGTCCGTTCAAGTTTCTACTGTTAGTCCGCTAGGTCCGAGGATGGACTCGTCCGCCGTCTTGTCAAGGTCCTCCTTCGACGGACCTGCAGGGTCGGCACCTGTACGAACTCGCACGGATTCCCCGTCAACGCCACGCAGATCACTCTTATCTTTAAAGACTTCTCAATCATCATCGGGAAGGCGTCCTCGAAAGGACCTGATGGTCCTTGTCCAGGGTAAAGCCAGTGCGCTTCAACTAAGGGTTTAAAAGGAAATTTTTGTTAACGTTTGTTAACTTCTGACTCCCTTTTTCGTTGATGTTTTGCTCAGAGATCCATTTTGGCGGTTCTCGTCCTTCGATTTCTTTTGTTAACTCTCTGGCACCGCTGATGGTGGAAATACAAACAACAACAAACCGCCTCTTTTGCTCGCTCCTCGCGGTCTCGCCCGACGGAATCGTTTTCCCTCCGATTTCGCGTCACCTGGACTAGGCCGCCCCCGTCATGGCGTGGAGCTCGACGTCCTCGTCGACGACGTCGCAGTCGTATTCGTACTGGGGCTCCATGAAGGCCTTGGGGGCGATCGTGGAGTCGACTGTCGTCCGAAAGACGCCGGGTATTCGTCACGACCTGGAGGCGGCGCTGAGGAAGCACAAGCCCCAGTTCATCGCTCTGCTCAAAAACCCGGTAAGACCTGGCGATCACTTTGTGGCCTGGGCGAGTCCGACGAGTACCCATTCAGACGAATGTAACCTTGGTGGTGCTGGCCCACTAAGCCCAAAATGAGGTTTTTGCCCACTACCCCTGAGACGAGACTTTTGCTTACTAGCCCCTGCCTATTAAACGTCACAATCTGTGTTGAACTTCGGTACAAATGTAACTTCCGTCTCGATCCACATTCTTAACCTAAGAAGACATCATGGCACGTCAACTTTTAACTTTAGTTGTACTACGTTACGTTTAATCACAACTATATGATGTCAGGCAGTCCCATTTGTGTCGGTTCTCCCGAAAGGTATCCTTGCCATTGCCCCGACGCCGATGTCCAGCCAAATAGCTGAGCGACACCACTAACGTTATCCCCGTCTTCTTTTTCAGTCTCGAAGTCCTAAAGACGCCGACCTGGTACGCAAGGCGCAGACCGAGGGGATCAAGTTCACGTCGCCATCTCGATCAGACCCTTCGGGCCAAATGGTGGCAGCCGCCGCATCAGACACCGTCTCTTACTCCGTCCAGAAAATATCTCCACAAACCGTTGATGAGACACTCATCTTAGCAGAGATGTTTGGCTTAAACGAGATAGCGGCCCTTCAGCTGCTGCTCAAGGGCGAAGAGAAGATGAGCATGCACCCGGGCTTGACCAGGGGCCTCGTGGCGGTGCTACTCTACTACGACGGACGAAAGAGTCTTGTTCAAGCTCTCAGGATGCTCATCGAGGCTAGGGAAGGGCTGACCTGGACGCAAGATCTCCAGCCTGACATTACCGAAGCTGTGACTCAGTTCACCGGACTACTGCTTGAAGAAGGGCTTGTCGATAAAATACTAAGTACTGCCTTAACTGCATCATACGTGTTGTTTGGCATCCAGTTCTAATTCCTTTCCACTTCAGACCTGTTGAACACTTTGGACTGGGACAAAGAAGTCATGGAGCTACAAAAGAACATGGCTCTGGGAGACGCCCGGCACCGACGCCAAGTTCGTGATCTCTTCTTCGATATCCGTCAGGGTCTCGCAGACTGCGTGTTTGCTTTCGCAGCCCAGAGTGGACTTCCCCGCCAAGACACCCTTAGATTAATTGACTACTTGTCCAAGGTAAAACCTGGCGACTCCGACGGACAGGGAGTGGTGCAGAAGACCACGCTTACGCTGGTCATGGCTCTTATGTACGCAATAGACTTCAGTGCCATCAGTAAGGTAAGCATGACTTGTCATGAGTTCACGACTAATGGTTTAGCCATGATCGCTTTCTTGCTTTCTGCAGTTCGATGATGAAAACTCTATAACCCAGGAGCTGCATATCGTGAAGGACCCCTCTTTTATCACGTCAATGCATAGAGAGCTGGGTCCAGCCTGTTCCCGCCAGTGGGAGAACATTGCTCTTAAGTCTTTGGCACACTTCACTTGGGCCATGTCGGTGGCAGCTATGCGCTCCTTGCCTCATCATCGCAGTGCCCAAGCTGTAGTGGAAGATGATGAAGCGGTCATGGACTTGGCCCTCGAGGACCGAATCTTCCATCACCTGCCAAGTTGCATTTTAGCAAGTGATTCTCTGGGGACAGAAGAGTATTATCTACGAAGGCTACATCAACTGCTCACAGACTTCCTCGTGTTGATGCCCATGAAAGTGAAGGAACTGCGAAACCGGGCTGACGATGCCGCACGCAACGAACTTATGCACGAGCAAGAAGGAATTCACTACATAGTGCCCGTGTCGGGGCAGCACTTTGACTTCCTGTTGCGTTCTATTACATGCCTCTACTCGACGGACAAACTGAAGTTGGACCTGGTCCTCGACTACTGGTGCCCTAGCGAAGGTAACAGCAGTGGTGGAGGTAGTATCATGGAGCGCTACCCTCAGAGACAGGTCTCCCTCTACAAATTTGTTCGCCTTGCCGGTGATCTACTGATGCCTCCGCTCTACGTTCCCTACCTAAATCTTCTCATCAGCCTGTCTGATCACCCGCAGTCTGCCCATCATTGCTTTAATCTGCTCAAGTTGAATGGCATTGGAAGTGGTGGAGGCGCCAATACCGTCTCATGGGACCACTTCTTCTCATCACTGCAACAGTACTTTGCTAACTTGCGCCAGGAGTTGACTCCCCAACAGCAGATGCTGCCCTCCTCTGACACGATCTATCACGTGGGTCGACCTCTTACCCGTGGAATTTCCCCTGCCGAAATTCTGGGACTGATGTCCGTGCTGAAGTTGGTGCAGACTGTCGCGTCAAACTGTGAGGCAGCACGAGTCGCTATGGCGGAAAACACCAACTGGCAGCCTTTGCTAGTCATCGTGGGCCTATTAGGATGCGCCGTCCCCACCCAGCTTAAAGCGGATCTCTTGAAGACTCTGGGTGCACTAGCCAAATCTCCAGAGGTGGCGTACTCGGTCTGGCAGAACGCAGAGACGGCGCAGCTGATTGCCTCTACAACGACTTCGACGTCTGCGACAGCTCCAAAGACGGGTCTAAACGTGGAACTGGAGAACGTAGAGACTCGTAATGAAGCATACCCAATGACCAAGGCCTTCCTAAAGCTGATCGACATCTTGACTGATAGCGGCATCCCCTCGTCCCTTGGCGCTGGCACCAGAGTACCCGGATTCGAGCCTTATCTGGCCTTTATCAGGGACTCTATCTTCCTCCGCTTCAACACCAGAGCCTACAGGGACCCTGGTGAGAAATGGGCAGTGGCGGGAGAGTGCCTAAATATATTCAAGAAGATCCTCGATGACTACTACCCGCAAGCTGTTGACTTTGCCAAAAAGCATTCAACTGGAGTCGATCATCAAACTGTCGGCAAACACCCGGGCTTTTTCATCATGGTCGATTTACAGCAATCGTCCGAACTCCTGCGTCTGTTGCTCTTCATCTTGGATGAAGGATGCTTGCACATGGAATCTTACCAAGAATTTCCAGGGAAATCCCACCTCGAGCGATCCTGCTTGCTTGTCCTCCAAATCTTAGACTTGGGGTTGGGTCAACAGTCAGTCTTTCTGGACGCAGCCAAGACCGCCAACACATCCCTACTACTGACTCCTTTAGATCAACTGCTGCAGGGCGTGAACCCACGCTCTGGCCGGCCAGATCACATGCTCAACGTGTGCAAATTTGTCACCTTTTCTTGGTGGCTCCCAGCCTGTTCACTTCACGCCATCAGAATCCTCTCGTTTGTGGCGCAGTCACCTTCAGCCCAGCCTGGATTGCTCTCTGCTCTTCGTCCCACTGAAGCTATAGGCCAGACTATAGTGAAGGGATTTACTGATATCCTGGATAGTGACGATGACGAGCAATCAGAAGGGTCAAGCGAACTGTCTTCTGCCAGATTGGCTGTGGTCCAGCTTCTGCTCTCCGGATTGGACAAACCGTCGCCATCCCTTGCCCATTTCCTCTTGGGCTTTGACCTGAAGCGAGGTGTCTCCCGCTCGACGATCCAGCCGCCGGGCGTCATGGGTGCTATTAGGACCCCCCTGCACGCCGCATTGTCCCTTCTGCATCCAATTGACGCAAAGACGAGTTCATCGGCGCTCCGAACAGCACCACAGCTCTGCGAGGCCGCCTACAAGTTGATTTATCATTTGTGCGCCAACGGACAGACATCTGAACCCACACTGCGATATCTTAGATCTTCGGAGGAGTTTTTGGCTACGCAGTTGTCGTTGCTGCCCTTGCCGGAGGACGTTGAAAACTTTGTCTATGCAACGAAAGGCATTTCCTGGCTGCTCAAGACTGTTGCCATCGAGCTAAAACAGGTGTGCACGACTAGGCTTCGCTCCCAGGTGGCACTCCTTATCCATCTATTACTGGATACCGACGCCAATAGTGGCGCCGGCAGCGCCGAGGATAGCATCGTTTTGCAGCGGGCAGAAGAGACCAGTTTAGCACAGCTGTCCAGATCAATGGCGGTATCTGGAAGCAACCGGATGGGATCCAGCGTACAAGCTGGAACAGGTCAAAGACAGCATCGCCTCCTCCAGCTCCTGAACAGTATTGGCTTTGAGGAGGAGAGATTGGATGTTCCCGATTGGGAAGTCTTCGACAGTGCCCAGGTAACAGTTCGTAAATCAGTACTAATCGTGAGAGTTCAATGGTGTTCTTCTTTTGTAAAGGTCAGTCAAGTATTGAAGTCGTGTGAAAAGGTTGGCCTACACGGAGAAAAAGTCGTCGACATCCAAAAATTGCACAAGATTCTCAATGACGAGCTCGTTAGGCTTCAGGGGGCGGCAGCAATGAATCAGAGACTACTTATTCAAAGCGAAATTAAAAGGTAGGGGACCTTAAGTAGCACCAAAGACGTATACGTGAGAATTGTTTTATTTATTCTCTCTAGCATCCTCACATACGCTGTGCAATGGAACGCCCTCCAAGATCGCTCGATCACCAAGCGTAACATTCTCGACGCCTGGCGCCAAGTGACCGAGGTCTTGCTTTGTTCAGTGCCGGGAGACCTTCTTCCAGCTGATTCCAAACAGCAGTTGCTGTTAGACTTGCTACAAACTCTGTTGAATAAGGTCTTGGCCGACAGGACAATGCCCGAGCTGGCCAATCAAGTGTCAGGGGTGGTGCTCCTCTTAATCACTGCCCTAAGGCAGACCTACAGCTCAGATGGCAGCGGCAGCAGTGCGACAATTGCCAAGGGTGCCGATTACTATGTGAGCATCTTGGATTCATCGTCCTCGCAATTGTCAGGAGCTGGAGGCTCAGACGTGGCAAGGAAGTCCTCTGTGGTCTACTCGACGGCTCTGCACGTTGTCCTGAAGAGCCTCGTACACTGGGTCGGCAACACAAGTAAGATACCCGTACTCCCGAACACTAGGGTTCGAGTGTAAATGGTTCATAGCAATCTTTTCCACCTTTTAGGTTCTTCCGCCCAAAGAGTCCGATCGAATCTGTACGGGGCCCTCTTAAATTACCTTCGCATCGGTCGCGACACGTTAGACTCCTCGTTGTCGACGGACGCGGATAAGTTTCGCAAGGTCAACCTGGATATCCTACTGGACTTTGGTGAACACCTGCTAGACACTTTGTGCAGAGACACGGTCAGTGGCCACGACATCCGACGAATGCTGGCACTTAGCGCTCTTGACGAGCTCGTGCATTTGGACTCCCGCGGCAGCTGGACTCACTACATGTCTAACCAAGGCTACCTTCGGAACTTGATAGAGTCTATGGCCGTTGAGGACGAACAGTTGATTTCCCTGCTTAGTCCGACCGACTTCACATTGGAGGATCTCAATATGCGCGCTCTCTACACTTACGAGTCCAAGATGGCACTGTTGACGCGTCTGGCATCCACGGCGTCTGGCGCCTCGTTGCTGCTGGAGTCCAGCTTGACAGCCAGGCTGGCGGAGATGGCGGTGTTCTCCGCTCGGCCGGACGTCGACCAAGAGCTTATGATGATGGAGCAAGATAGTTATGAGGAAGACAGCGGTTTCATGCTGTCCTCACCGTTGGCCCGGTACCACCAGATCCTTTTCCCGGCATTGCGACTCTGCCAGGCTCTACTGGCGTCCCTCGGCGCCGCAAACCGATCTGCAGCGGCCCAGGTTCGCCACTTTCTTGCTGCCAACGAGGAATTAGCACGTTCTGTGCTCAGATGGCGCCCAGGGTCGATGTCATTGGCGCACCTGAGAGAAATGTCCCTCTTTACTGGGCTAGTCTCTCGATGCATGAGCGGCGATGGGCAGGCTTCAGACACAACTAAACCGTCTGATCTCCAGAATGCGGCTAACGTGACTCGGATGCAGCAGATGATGCTGTCACTGATTCCCCATTGCAGCCTTGGTAAAGACCAGCTGAGGCAACTGAAGGCTGGCGTTCCCGAGAGCCACTATCCGAAGGCATTTACGTTATTGCTTGAAGTGGTGGCAAACGTGTTGGTCTTTGCTAGGAACGTCATGTCAGGCGGTGGATTTGCCGGAGGTGGTAGCAGATTCTGCCAGGTGGTTTTTGCGCCATCACTGAAGGAAGCTAATGTGGGCGAAGATGAAGGTAAGTTTGATTTTTTGGCAGTTTTGGAATATGTGCCTGCAGCATTGATCTCTAAAAATATGAGACTTCATTTAAAGTGGAAGTTCAGTCAAATACTTTCTTGACTACACCTCCCCAAAAGTGGCTACAGCATTGCTAAGGTGACCCAGAGAAGGAGCTGTGTGCTGGACCAAGGAACCTTAATGAAAGATTTTATTTGTCAAAGAGGACCTTCTGAACAGAACTAGAAAATAAGTGTTCTCAATCCTCAGTCAAAATTGGGTCTTGAAGAAACACTTTTAAAAATTTGACAATATTTTATGCATAAGTAGTTGTCAGGCTTCCAACACACAACCAAAATTTCCTTTGGGTCATGTGGCTGAAACGTAAAATGGACCTTGGACCAATACCCACGGCTCCAGCAGCTCTCTTCTCTGGGAAACCTGTGCAAGATCATCGTCTTAATTCGGGAGGTGAAATAAAAAAAGTACTTGACTTGGGTTCCATTTTACATCAATGTTGCAGAACCAAAATTGATTTTCCAAAATTGCCAAAAATAAGACCATCCTCGTGAGATGTGTTGGAAGTTACTTATCACGTAGTAAATGGTTGTCATGATGGAAGTTAAATCTTACCACAGGCTATACCCAGCCGACGGTCGTCTTTCCCAACCGACCACCAAGCCTCGGCCACTTGTTGATTCTCCTGCGCAACCTCTGTTCTCATCTGCTAACCAACCATGCCGCCATCTCCGATCTCGTGGACAAGCTGCAAGCCGTCGACCGTCTGTCCTCGGGGGAACTGGCCGAGCTCTTGAGTCATGAGAGCAGCGGCGCTTCCGCTAACCTTGGTCGATTCAACGCCGCCGAGAAGCGCGCCCGGGCCGAACGGCGCATCCAAGTACTACTGGAACGACGCCGTCATGAAGAGATGTTGACTGGCACAGCTGTTGAGTCCGCGGCATTAATGGTCTTAAGACACCTCGAATTCTTCTTGCTCTACGCCAACGAGGATGCTCCTGCCAACAGCTACCAGCGCTCCCATAGGAAGTTAATAGGTGGGCATTTTACTTCCTTTATCGTTTGCGTTCCTGCCCCTTCTGTACGAGTTGATTTATCCCATGCAGACGAGCCAGTTCCGGCCGAAGTTTCTGGCCTGACCAACGTCCTGTTTCAAGATGCTGTCGTACCTGTGGAAGCCGTTCGGACTCTCAAAGAAGAAACTCGATCCTGCTTCAGCGAATCGTTCTACGTCAAGCTGGAAGACGTGGAGAAGATCTATAGCCAGCCCAGGGAGGGTAACTTTGATCGATTTCTAGACGTCGTCATACGCAGGCTCAAGAGGATCTCATCTGTTCACGCCTGAACTATAAATGTCTTATGTACAGTGTACCCCATATGAGTCATTTGCGCACATGCATTCGTTGCTGTAAGTAATATCGGCGGGGTAAAATGGGCTACGTACGCAGCCTTGGCAGCTTCTAGTGCAGAATTAGGACCTCAGATCGTTTGCTAACAATATGAGACACAAGATTGAGCACACACGTTCAACTTTCCACTGCCCATTTTGACACAACAGTATCCAAAGGGCAGCAAGTGGAGAGGGAGTCAGGTCGGAGAGGGTGAAATTTTAGCTCTTGGGGGGTCTGAAAGCGGATGAAATTGGCTGAAATTTTTCCGGGGCAGTCATGCCCCCGAGGCCCAGAACTCCAGGGGGTGCCCCAACTGCTGCCCCCTTGTCCAGCAAGTGTGCCGAATGCCCATGTTCACAGTGAGAGGTTGCAAGAGTGCCGTGAAGCGCACAAAAAGAACAAAATGATAGACACATTGCTCGTATGTTCGAACTGTCTGCAGCAGTTTGTAGTACCTTTCCGACTTCTTCACCGCGAAGACAGGTGTTTAGCATGCTTGCGTGCCAAGGGCGGTTGGAGCTGCCCCTGAAATTGTGGGCCTTGGGTGTGTGATTGCGCCAGAATATATTCAGCCAACTTCATCAACTTTTACCCCCTCAAATATCCAAAATGCCAGCCTCTCCGATCTGCCTCCCACTCCACCTTGCCGCCTTTTAAGCACTGTAGTATCAAAAAGGGCAGTCACAATGCTGAATTTCTTTACTCAGTATTGTGTCTGAATGACATGTTTCGCATCAACATTCCACTTCAACACATTCTACTACTGTGACGTGACGTCCTCATCGCAGAAGCTACAAGGACTGTATGTCACCTGTCACAGTGACGCGCCGAGATTAGAAGAAGCGGATGGAAGTTCACTACCAGCTCGTGGATCACAACGGCGACGACGCAGTCGTCGTCGACGTCCATGCACTATCAGTTCACGGGCTGCACTTGTCTAGGAGGAAAGTTGCGTTAGGACGTCATAGCTCGCTCGAATGCGCTCCGATAAGTACGTTATTAGGAGAATTCGTAGCTAACAGCCACGCATACGCTACGGGGCTGTCTACTCGAGGCCTGGATCCCCCCCCCTCTTCGTATGGGTCATATAAGTACAGTGTGGTGTGTACATACAACACCTTGTGTGAGTGCGGTACACACATTACGCCATAAATTGAGGCGCTTGCATGCCGAGGGCATCATCGTGCTCCGCGGTGCGGCGAGGGTGACCGACTTTTCGTCCTGGCATGCGGCATCCGCAGATACGTAACAGTTAGGCGTGGCTTGCGAACGAGGTCGTCATGTGCGCGCGCGGCCTTTCTCATCTCCCTTCTCCTTTGCGTCTAATCTGGCGAGGTCGTCGAGAGAGCCACACACGTGTGCGGCTGCGTGTAGCCAGAGAGAGAGAGAGAGGGAGAGAGGGTGAGTCCTTTCTAGTTTCTCCTCCGGCCCACGGTGGCGACGACCTCGAGATGGCTGAGAAGGGTTGCTGGCGGCGTCACGTGACGGATCCTTCATCTCGCGTCCTCGTCTCCTCCTAGAGCTGGATCCGAGTTACTCAGACGAGCTCTCTGGCTCTGGCTCGAATTCGACTCGATACGAGCCAAAACTCGACAAGCTGCACTTATTCAAACTATTCTCAAAAAAGTAAACTCCATTCTAGGTGCAGGTTTGGCAGAAGGTTGGAAAGGTTGCGTGGCCGGAGTTGCCCCAAAATGCAAGTCTAAAGTTGCCAAAGACCTCTGTGGCACAGATCCTAACCGAGTCCTGTCTGCCTGGATTTGTCAGGATTTTCAACTTAAACAGTGATTAGGACCTCTGACTTTCCTGAGGGAAACTTTACGCAAGGATATAACGAGTACAGAATCTTAAAGCCCGAGAAGACACGACGCCGATAGTTCTGTACTAGTGTTGCCAGATAACCGATGAACGAAATGGCCAATTTTCAATATCAAGGTCAATAAACGAAAATTTTCAAAATCAAACCAACACTTAAGGAGAGGATCAATTGAAAAAGGCAAAACCGTGCTTAAATCCCAAAATTCTGCTGACCAAAGATGGTCAAATAGAACGAAAATGAATGTTGATGGCTTCAATCTGGCAACTATTGTTGAACAGAGTTCGAGACTGCCTTCTTGTCCAAGTTAGCTTGACTTAGGGTGGACGTTTCACTTGAAGTCGCTACGTGAAATTGTTTGCCAGGCAATTAATTATACGCACTTTATTATTTTTATGAGTGCTCCTTTTTTCAATTGTTCACCTTGGTCGAGTTTTTCAACACGACATCAACTGGAACTCGACTCGACTCGACTCGGCTCGAACAGTCGAACTCGAACTCCAGTCCTAGCTTCTTCCCTACGGCAGTTATTTACTCGAGTCGAGGACTCCCCTGTTCTCTGCCCACGCCCACCCCGCGGCTGCCCGCCGCTTGGCGTCGCGCGGGTGCTCGCATGACTTCTGTGAATGAGCGTGGACGCCGCTGGCGCGTTCCTATAACCGTACATCACTAATGTGCGCGTAAGAGAGAGGGAGAAAGTAGCCCCGCCGCCGTCGCCCCCACCGTCTCCTTCGCTGTCGCCGCCGTCGCCGCCGTCGCCGCCGTCGCCGCCGTCGCCGCCGTCGCCGCCGCCGTCGATGCAGATGGGAAAGGACCGGAGGAGTCAATAGGAGAACTGGAGGGAGAAGGGGAAGTAGGACACGCAAAGAACACCCAGGAGGGGAGCGACGAAGTTGAAGTGGAGTAAAAGGGCGGGAGCGAGAGCAGTGGCGGACTCGGCGTCGGCGGCCGAGTCGAACTTGGGCCTGGCTCTGTCAGACTGTCAGCGACACTTGGAAGGAGAGAAGGAAGGAAGGAAGGAAGGAAGGAAGGAAGGAAGGAAGGAAGGAAGGAAGGAAGGAAGGAAGGAATAAATGAAGGAAGTAAGTAAGTAAGAAA
>JAAUXU010161826.1_pt1 | contig 52123 bp, 44 predicted proteins | sample 7278151 | NCBI WGS metagenome assembly JAAUXU01 (sample SAMN14350113, study PRJNA611818) | marine sediment metagenome | isolation source: surface marine sediment (1.8m) | place: French Polynesia: Moorea | collected 2018-08
AAAAAAAAATGGGTTCACCTATGCCCAACTTTATTGAAATTTATGTAGTAAGTGGATGTCATAAATTTGCTGTGGAAGTAAATTTCAGCTCAGGTGGCTGTCAGAAGCTGCCAAACTGGGTGAAAGTCACTGGGTGAAAGTCACTGACTGAAATGCTGACATGCTCCAGTTTGTCAGGAAAATGTTTGTTTGTTTGTTTGTTACTGGGGTATCTGCTAAGGATTGATGCCCCAGCAGAGGGAAGAAGTACCCCTGGATTGGGTCTTTTCCTGCCCCAATTTTGTGGCAAACATCTAAGTGCTTAGTAGACTGAGATGCCCAGTGTGGTGAGTCCACCAGTGTGCTTAACTTACTTTACCCTCCTTTCCAAGGCCTTGCCAATGTGGCTCACTTTTGTGGGCCTAACAAGACTATAGAGGTCTGGAGGATTTCTACTAAGCCGGAGGCCTCTTACAGAGCCAAGGTGTTCTGTGGCAAGTGCTGGTCATTCGCACACAAGGTGTATAAACTCCTCACGCTCTTCTTTGCAGAACTTTCAAATCTGTTCAGGAAGGTTACCTGCTATATAGTGGTGGTAGTTTAGGTAGTTGTGACTGGTAAGAGCCTGTAAAACAATGTTGAGAATACGATGGTCCAGGTGAGCTGTGGCATTGCCTATGCTGCTGGGGTCATCTATCCAGTATTTTGTTTGATGGCAGGTAGTGAGGTTCTCCCAGCATTCCCTCCACCTGTCGTGGAAGAGGTCTTTGGTAGTCCTCTTGTTGAGATTTGTGCAATCATTCAGGTCCACCTGTTCCAGGAGCCGTTTGCTCAGAAGAGGTGGCCCCAAATGTGGCCATGCCCAATGCCATCCCACCTGTCCTGGTTTCGACCCTGGTTCCTGCATGCCACCTGAGTCACCACACACTGTGTGTGCCGGTCAGGCAGCATGATGCCCAGGATTGGCTCCAGGCCAGCAGTGGGAATGGAACGACATATGTGGGCCATAGCCAGCATTGTCAGAAAAATATTTTACAGCAAGTCCTGAAGAAAAAAAATGTCAACTTGTTTTACAGTATTATGCAACTTTAAATGCATTTGGGCATAGCTAAACTCCTTTTTTTCACTTTCATTTGACTACAAAGTTTGCAAATGGGATGTGGTTACAAATTTTGGGCACCCACGGGGAATTCCAATTTCCAACCTAGCCTAATGTATATGGACTTAACTTTTTGGGCCGACAGGCTGACTTGAGCAAGGTCGCATCAGGCAAAATTTTGTCATGGCAGCTCAGGTCCCACAACAAACAGCTGCTGGACCTCAGGATGTCACTTCCTGAAGGGTGCAGAACATCGCAAAAAAAGAGAAATGATTGGTACTGATGAATTTGGTACTTGATAATGTCTCAGATGCAGACATTATCAAGTACCAAATGTGGTTCAGATGGTGGCCTCACAGTGCAGAAGACTAACTACAGTACGGTCCTGTAGTAGGACACTGGCAGCCATGTTCTGTGCGGACCACGACAACAGGTGTACAGCACTCTCAGATGTCCACTAATCACCGGGTACACCATAATTCCGACGAGACTGTTCATTTTTCAATCTTAAACAGTCAAATTTTGCACTTTTGTTTAAGAGGATGATCCTCATGCGTGTGAGAGCTGCAATATGGTCGAAAAAGCAAGTAGATCTGGTCAGTTTTGGCTGAGCTACACCAAAATGTTCTCAAGTGCATCCTGGCTGGTGACCGTCCTGGGGGTATCGCCAAGCGCTTCGAAGTGGCCAGATCCATAGTCTGCTAAATCAAAAAGGATAGTGGACGCTTATTCATTTATAGCAGGAATGCCACAGCAGCTTCACGGGGACATCACCACAACATCCTCATGGTGTTGGATGGAGCCCCTGCTCATACTGCTAATATAATGCAGGCAGTCATGTCCAGGTTGGGGGGGGGGGGACATTTGCCTGGACACTCCCCCAACCTCAACCTCCTAGACTTCATAGCACGGCATCCCCTCCAGCTTGGGTGTGGATCCCATGGGGTGCCAAACCTGCACGTTCTAAGGAATAGGATCCGGGCTGAGTGGACAGAGATGTTCACCTCTGAGAATGGCTCCTTCTTTCACTCGCGCCGGGAGAGGATCGTTGCTGAGGAGGGCGGCTACATTGAAGCCTACCACCATAATTGTCAAGTCATTGGGGAGACTAGGAGTTGTAAAGCCACTGCCGCAAAGTGTCGTGCCTGCTTTTTATTTGCGTTGTCTGTTCATTGTTTTGAGTTTCTTTGCTGTTCTGCCTCTCTCATTCTTATAATACAGCTTACGCCCTAAATGCTCTCAGTGCAGAATCTCGAAACCTCACAGGTGCGATATGCTCTCTTTACTGCGACCAGGTGTTTTTTGGGGGAGTCCCCCAAGCAGGGGGTTTTTTTGAAGGGGGACCCCATCAATCCGTGGGTGCCTGAGGGGCTAGAGCCAGCCAGAAAATTTCAGGGATTTCTAAGGAGGAACAGTGGTGAAAAACTCAAAAATCAACAGTACCCAGCATGGCGCCCTCTTCACCTCAGGACACTTCAATCGCTCTAGTGTCAAAATAAGCGCTCAAAACTCGACCGCTTCTCTCTTCGACCTCAAAACTCACTTCTGGATGTCGCGTCAAAGTATCTGTACTACACATTTGACAACAAAATTCAATCCTACAACATACAGCACTTTCCCCCAAGCGACATTACTTATGGCAAACACTGAGTCTAGTACCTCCCTTTTTTCTCTTAATCGATATCGGCTGTGCTGTATCAAGCACACTGGCTGTGCAAGTGCAACAAATTAAAGGATACGTCACACTTTAACTCACTTTGAGTCGACTCGCGAGCCGAGTCGTTGTGGAAGGCGAGTCGACTCGAGCCTGACTCGACAACACTACTCAAGGGTCAGCTCAAGTGGCTCAGCTGACTATAACTTGATTCAGTGCGATTGTTGAAGAAGAGTCAGTCAATGGCAAAAAGAACTTTTTCCAATCCCTGGTAGTACCGGGTGCACGAGCGAATTTCCGAATCAAATTTCCTACCTCCGAGCTCTGCAATCATTTGTCCTCCGGCATAGAACTTTCATCCAAAAATTACGCAATTTCAATCCTCTCCAATGTTTGTTTTTCTCCAAAGTTCATTTTGGGAACCAAAGGCAAGAAGAAGTTTTCTCAATGCTGTTTTTCCAGTCTGGCGCGCAATGTTTACTGACAAGGCCTCGGCCTACCTGAAATCCGCCAGTAACCTGACCTGGGACACCCGGATCACCCCAGATTAGGTGAGGAGGTCTTGCTCTGCATTCCACTCTCGTCCGGACAGAGTTATTGAGAGGGAAGGTCGCGCTCTCAGAGAATGATTTTCCAAACTTGGCTCGTACGTACTGAAGTGAAGGCCCGAGTTGTTGCGCTTCCCTGTCTACGTGGACAAAACACACGTAGTGCGCTAAACATCGCTTGTTTTCTCTCATTTTTGCGTGAAAAAGTCTGATGAGCGTAACTTCGTACACAGCTGTCACTCATAGCAGACGAACACTTTGGCATCGTCGTCGACTTTACTTCCCAGCTTGTAGAGAGGTCCGTCGAACTGTATCGCAGACAAGAACTTCGAACAGATATCTCAAGTCTAAGGCGTGCCGAGTACCAGGGCTCGCAACAGCAGAGCATGGAGCAAGATACAGATTTTCGATCTGCACAGCCGGTGGACGGGTGAGTAGGTTGACTGAGTTATATGTGGAGCTTGAGCAAAACAGAAGTCTATCTTCCTTTTTTGATCGAGTGCAGAACTGCAATGCATTCGGAGAAACTAGGGAGTGATCTGGAAAAAGGATTATTGCCAGTCTCATCGTCTCCGTCGACACCGAATACTTCCTACTCCGGTAAGATTAAAGTGTTCATGCGTTCCTTGGGTCTAACGGTGCTTTAGGGGAAGGGAAGGCAACCTAGGACAAGTAACTCATCCTAAAACTGACCTAACTAACGGAATCTAACTCTAAACATTAGGACAGTGACCGCATAACTTCCCCTAAAGCCCACTGTAATCCCAATTGCACCCATGATCTGGCGCTCAGTTGTGCATCCTGACCTTCCTTTGCTGAACTGTTGTCTCATTTAGCTGGATCTAAGACAGCGGTGTTTCTGGTGTCCTCACAAATCATTTGTGAAGTGTTCAAGCAGCTGAGCGTGTACAGCTTGCAGTATTACAATGGGGGCGCCTACCCTGTGCCGAAGACCCTCATGGTCGTGCTGGCGGAGTCTCTTAAGCTGGCCGCAATCGCAGTCAGACTGAAAAGTGAGAACCTTCCCTGAGCCGGGTTTTTTTTAAGATTAGAATGGTGCATTAGGCACAGTGTTTACTATGCGTTAGTAACTTATTCGGAAACTTCCTTTCTTAACACATCACAGCCTAATTCGTTATTTGTAGCCTATATTGGCAGTACTGGATTTGTCATTCCTTTCATTTGATGTACTGACGTATGCAACAGGTCATTGCGTGAACTTTTGACATTATCAGCTCTCCGAGCCAACCTTTCTCGTTCCTACTCATCCTTCTTGCCCAAGGACGCCTTGCACTTGGTAAAATTCAATTGAGAAAACTTCCTCTCTGAGTCAACCCTTCACGTCCCCCCTCCGAAAGACCTCCTGCAACTTTCATTACGAAACTTTTACTACATGATCCATTTCAGCCTCGTCCATTCTTCATGGCAGGTTGTGGAGTCTGACCCCTACACAACCCCCGAGTTGGCCAAACCATCGCGCTAAGTTCTTTCATTTCAATCTCGAGGAGATACGCACCGAGTGAACACACAAGCGCTGCTCCTGTTACATAGTTTTTAGAATTTTCTCTTAAAAATCTATAGTTGTTCGTGACTTTTTCCAGAGTAAGTTTCCGATGTACCGTAAATCAATCTTTAGAAAACCTGGCTCTGGACCAAGAAACCCATTATGGAGTTGAACCTGATCATTTTTACAGCTCCAGTACTTCCTCCATCACGATCTTCGCTCCGTTTTATCCTACCGGGGCTGTTATATGCCCTCAACAGCTTGATCTACCTGACTGGGCTGACCCTGGTGACGCCGACTATCTGGCTCATCCTGACATCGGCGCGCACTGTGCTCACAGCCATCGTATACAAGGCACGCTGATGAATTTATGTTTTCACAACTTGTTATAGGTTCATATGGGTGTGCGCCGTTGATGTATACCTCAGGTTATTACCCAAGTTAGCGCACCCAGCAGCTCTGGTCATCATCTTTGACCAGCCTTCAAAGGCCACTCCCTCCCAATTACCCCTCTTTCCCCCCGATCGGAACTTACTGAGTAGCCCCGTTGAGGAGGAGTCAACCCTATTATAAAGGGTAGGAATGCGAGATGTGACGCGTCCTTTCGACCACCCTTTTGGGATTCCTTTTCTGCATACCAAGTTTATTCCGGTCAAGTGGTATTAAAGGAGATGAAATCGTTACACACAAAAAGACGGTCAGATTTTACAACTCACAAAAGTTTCCTCTTCTATTTAGTTCATTCTTTGGCGGCCTATAAACTTCATGCAGTTCTTGGGCGTCTGTCTCATCATGTTCAGCATCTTTCTCCTCAAGCTGCCAGATTTGCTGGGTGCTAGTGACAGCAGTATCAACGCCCTACCGGTGACAGCCCTCTACCTGGCGATCATCGCATCTGGGATCTCAGGTCAGCTGCTTGACATAAACAATGATCAGGAAGTTATACTGTATGTACGTGTAATAAAGCTAAGACATGATTTTCTTTGTCTGTTTTCACATATACGCCAAAGTCTCTGCCGCCGTGTATTCAGAAGTGTTGTTTAAGAATGCCAGAAAGGACGAAAGCTTCATGGAGCAGCAGTTTTGGCTCTATTTCTACGGAACGATCATCTCATTTGCCCTGTACCTAACGGGCAGAATAATACACATAGATGACCAGACTGCTAAGAAAGGTAATGATTGAGGTCCAGATGCGCATGAAAACATGTGTTTCACACGCAGCTTTTCAGTGGAGCTGGGGCCTTTTCTCGGTTGTCTGTTGACCTTGTCAGTTTGCCTGGACGCCGTCGGTGGCCTGATTGTGGCGTCGATTCTGCGCTACCTGGACAATATAGTCAAGGAAAGGAACACCTAATCAGCTCCATGACGTTTACTAGACTTTTTTTTTCAGGAGTACTCTGGTTCTGTAGCCAACCTTGCAACTGCCGGACTTTGCGCCGGACTTTTCCCTGATAAGCTCCAGGTAACGCCGTACGTTTCGCTCAGCCTGATTTCTTTGCTGGTGGGCATCACATCCTACGAGAGGAACAGGGAGACAAGGGAAAAAAAAGATCATTTCTTCGTGAAATTAAGTAACCTGCATCATGCATGAACCTGTTGACCAAGAGGTGGCAATCCTGTGTACCCGTGTAAGTTCACGCCATACAGTGCATTGCTGCATATAACACACAACCACGGACGTAGTGATGACTTACGAAATGTTTTCTACGCCGCCTGCGTTCTTCACAGCCCTTATATTATACAAGCACACAAGGGGTCAGTACTTCAAGCGCTAGTGATCCAACTAAGGATTAAGCCGACTTCCAACGTCACTGATAGAGATGTGCCTGATGGATTGCGTGTTTGTCTTTGTGTGGGGGGTGGGGGTGTTTGTGTATGTGTGAGACAGATAGGAGGGGGCCAAGGTACTTTTAATTGAAACGTGTCGTTGATCCTTGCAAATTTTACGGCTCATCTTATAGTACAGTCGTAGAATGTCTTTATTGCGGCCGGATATCGTGACAGAAGCCAATATATCGACTGAAATTTTTGTCATCATTTTTAAGGCTGTCCCGGAATCATCACAGATATTTAGATATTTGTCCGATGGTGGAGTTGCATTTAGCCAATGTTCTTGGTCTCTTCTTTCGTCTCCTTGATGTGCTCCTTGTGTTGCTGCTGCTTGACCAGCTTTTTTCTCACGACGATTGTGGCGGTGCCGTCGGACAGCTTCTTCATGAAGTTCCAGGCCTCGATGCGGCTCATCCGGGTGCAATCAGTGCTGTTCACCGAGAGGATTTCATCACCCACAGACAGAACCTTGGTCTTGTCGGCAGCGCCACCTACGCAATACACAGGTTATTGGTATGTCAACGGAAACTCAAGTGATTTTTCCGAGAACCTGTGAAGATTTTCTTGATTGTGAGTGGTCTGTCTCCCAAGGGAGAGTCCTTTCCGCCCTCCAAACTGAAGCCCAGGCCCGTGCCCTCCTTCTTCAGGACCACTGTGGTCGGCGGGCCGCGGGGGACGTCGACGAACTTTAAATCTACGAGCGTACAAGATTAAATAGTGTGAGCACGTAAGTTGAGTGATACTGTACCGTAACGTATGAAAGGCACAAATGTAAATGCTCTCTAAATGTAAGAGCTCTCTTTCTGACATCGGTTGAGATACCTGACAGAAGCGATTTGCTGTCTAGGGGGCTTTCGAGGATCTTGGGCGGCCTGTTGGTCATGTTGATGTAGTTGTAAGTGGCAGCATAGTTGTTGTCTGCGGCCGCGGCTGCGACGGCCGCAGCAGCGGCTGCATATGGACCGCCATCAGCCGGAGTCACTGAGCGGCTGCGGGACAGAACCAGAACAACCTCGGCTCTGGGAGCCTGAAAATGAACCAGTCATAATATGCAGACATGTACAATAATGTAAGGTGCCCTGGTGATAGTGTACGTGCATGGACAATAAATGCAGAGTAAATATGTCGGTCACCTTTAGTATGCTCAGTGCCTCTCTGTGCGTCACTCCCTTGGTAGATCGACCATTTATGGAGAGAACTCTGTCGCCCTTCTGGATACGACCGTCACGATCAGCTAGAGTCCCTGGGATCACTTTGTGCACCTGAGCAAGCCAGAGTAATGTCTTAATCGATGGGCACTCAAAGCGCTTAGGGTGACTCTTCTTACAGTGATATCTTTGCTCTCATAGTCAGCTCCCCCGGCCAAGGTGATTCCGATAGATCCTGACGTGAACTCCCTGTGCAGCACGATGACCATGATCTCATGCGAGGGAGTCCCGGACTCTTCAAGCGATTGGTTGGCCTCATCGATCAGACCTTGCAGCTCCTAGAATTGGCAAAGCTCAGTCGTAGGATAAGCTAGTGTTTGTAATACATACATTAGTGTGCAGTGAGTTCAAATACTCATCTTAATGCCAGAATGTTTATAGCAACAAGTAATTGCATACGTACGTGTGTACATGTTCAATACACGTAGCACCAAGTCCCAACGAATAGAAGAAAAACCCGAACCAACCCAACATTGCAAAAACACTGTACCGCCACAAACCTGAGGTGAAATGAGACTAGTGGACGAGGCCAGGGAAGAGATGCTGCCGTAGTGGTCCTTGAGACTGGTCTGTCCGGACAGGAGACTGCTTACTGATCCATAGTACTGCGGCGTGTGGCCGTTGGAGGAGGAATTGTTCTCCTCGCCACTCGAATCGATGGAACTCACGCGCTGGTGGCTGGCGGCCGCCTGAGCCAACGAGAGCTCCGCCTTTTCAAAGGCACGCCTGATGTCGTGTACCGAAACACAGCGGCGAGTCGACCCAGATTGCCTGGTGCTGCTCACCTCCTCCTTGCTCCCGAAGGCTTCCAGGAGCTCTCTGGAAGAGGAGGTCGTAGTGGTGCAACTGGCGACTAAGTTCTGATGATGTTGACGCTGCTGCTTTTGGCGAGGTTGCGGCGATCGAAGAGGCTGTTGTAGTTGATGGTGCTGTTGGGAATTGGTGATTTTACTACTCTCCATCAGAAGATCAGCTTGGCTACTTCCGCGACTGGTAGAATTGCTAAGCGGTCGGTTGTGATCGCCACCTAAATGACCCATTTCAAACACCTTGATCATGTTGTCATTTGATGAAGTCTCGATAAGGCTGGACGGTCTGGAGGGCGCTGCGTTCCCGCTGCTGTCTTTCTTTTCGCGGAGCCTCACGTGGCCCTCCTTGGCAGCGGGCACGCTGAACTTACGGTGCTCCACGCGGTCGAAGTTGGCCCAGGTATCTTTAGTGCTCTCTTCTACACTCCAAGAGAAACTGTTGGCAGAGTCTCCTAGGCGAAATGACGATTCTCTTCTCGACGAAGTTGTTGAAGACTCCTTCGAAGAAGCAGTTGTCAAAGTCAAAATAGCTGATGAGGACACAACTTGATAGTTTTGCTGCCTGGTCGACTCTGGTGGACTCTGATCAGATGAAGAGCGGGGTTCAAACTTTTCCGTAAGTTCTCTTATGGTTTTGCCTCCAGGACTCAGTGGTACAAATGGTTGTGGTTGTGAATCCCTTGTTAAACTCAGGTCCTTCGGACGCTCAGCGAACTTATTCGACCTGGACATTTTTGTCTCTTTAATGGATTCTTCTATGCTTTTGTCTGGAGAGGCTAGGCTGCTTTCTCCAGAAAAGAACCCTGAGGAACTGGTCCTGCGAGAAGATGATGAATTTTTGTCGGTGGGTGATGTTACACTGCTACTCTTCCTTGAGGAAGAGGTAGAAGAGGGGGTTGGTGTGTTAACTCGACTGCCGCCATCTGCTTCTGACCGCGGAGCTTCTGGTTCGGGAGAGAAGGATCTCTGGATGCGCTCGAGGATGTCTCCTGACACTCTGCGCACCGTAGTGGCCAGGGAGTCTTGAGACGAGTGTGCAGAGACGTCTGAACAGCGAGCAGATTCAAAAGACTTCTTTCTCTCGTCGATGGTGAAAGAGGATGAGCGTGAGGCAGGCCTGTTCGGCTTCGGAGGAGACTTGTCTATGGAAGGCCGCCTCCTACTTATGAATTCTCTGCTGGGCTTTCTCGTAGGGTTTATTGGAGATCTGAGTCCCCTGATCATGGGACCTTTTCTCTCGTCAGGAGAAGTGAGAGGCGAACAGGATGCATTCGATGACCTTGATGAAGAATTGCCATCTTCAGCGTCCGGTCTTGTTGGTACAGTTCTTCTGGGATCACTCTTGGTCGTCTGCTCCATTGAGTCTTTCCTCGTCAATCTTGAGTAGGAGGAACTGGGCCTCGTGGGAGATCTGAGTCCCCTTATCAGTGAGCCTTTTCTCTCGTCAGGTGAAGTAAGTGGGGACGAAGAAGAGGCGCTGGATAGGCGAGATGAAGAATGACCGTCATCAGAGTCAGACCGGACCTGCACATGTCTTCTGGATTCACTCTTGGAAATCTGCTTGTTTTTCTCCATGGAGTTCCGTCTTGTCATTTTGGAACAGGCGGAGTTAGACCTGGATGGAGGCCTGATGCTCCCGGTACTGTACACGGAAAAAGGTTTGCTGCTCTTGTAGGGAGGTGAATTGGTGCCATTGTACTGGTGCTGCCTCTGTTGCTGCTTCCATGGCTGTGTGGTTGAGATTCTGTCCGGAGAAGAAAAGTCCTCTTGGGCGTTTTCAGGAATGGCCAGGTCTTTGATCTTGGCCACCGTGTTCCTACGCCTCTGCTCTCCTAGCATTGTGTTCCTGCTCTTCGGTAGAGTCTGTGAAGCAGATCCCATCTCCATGAGGCTCTGCGACCTAGCTCCTCCGGCCCCGGTTGCCAAGGATCCTCGCGGTCTGCGGGTCACATGGTTACTGCTGCCCGTCAGATCCGCAGAAGAGACGGACTTGTCGCAACAAGCACCAACTTTATTGCTATTCTTGACGTTGTTGTTGGTGCTGATGTTGTTATTGCCGCCAAATCTGACATCGTCGTGGGTATGCGCTCTTGTCAAGATGCCAGAGGAGGATAACAACGAAGACGCCGAAGACGATATCGACGTTCTCACGTCCTCTGAACTCTGATGGTGGCTGAACAGGGCGATTTTGTCCCTCACGCTCTTCACGCTCTTTTCGTCGTGACGGGTGAGAAGCAGCCGATTGGAGGAGGAACGGACCTGGAAGGTAATTCGGGTCGTAGGACAAAGACAAACAGACACACAGCTTACGAACAAACAAGACCAAACTGAACCGTCGTGAAAGAGACCGACAAATACTTTAAATATCATTGTTATTTCCTTTAAGCTTACCTGACTTGTCAGTCCCGGATCACTCCAGTCTGGGGGAAATTCGTGCCCATCTGGAGGCAGTCTCGACTGTGAGGGCGGTGGGGCTGTGGACGCCCCAAGTGTCGCGGCTGAAGCTATGAGGCCACCACCAGTCATTTTGCCGCCCTTTCTATTCTCTTCAGGATTATGGTTGGCATCTGAAAATGTAGAAAGAAAAGAAATGTCATAATCTATGTCCTATCTCAGCCTTTGCTCAAAGATCAAAAACACATACGTGCAACACGAGTATGCTGCAATACCTCAGTGCGTACAATTTTTCCAACCATACTGTAGGTACAGTATGCGGACAACGACTGAAGTAAAAATCCGTACGTACTTGAATTATAAATTACATGTACAGTCCTGGCTGTAAGTAATTGCGTCGAGCATGACGGCACCTCCTACGCTGTACTGCAGCATGTTGAGGTGGAAATTTTTTGGTGGAACTTGTAGATATGATGCTGGGACACAATGTTGAATACACAGGGTCAATGGCAAGGCTGCCCATTTTGGTGCTCGAATGCCCAAAAGGAAGACAACGAGAGGGGAGGCCATGCCAAACAGAAGAGAAATTTGGCCTTTTTAGGGGGTAAATGTTGATGTAACTGCCTGAAATTTTCATGCAAGAATCTGGACCCAAAGGCCGACATTTTCCAAAAGGATTCACTCCCCAGGCCCTCTCAACAAATAAAACTCATCAACGACAGTCGGGAAATCTCGATGTGGACTGCCACTCTCACTACTGCTGAGTCTGATCAGGTCTGCAAAGCTCCGGAGTCCTGGATGCCACCTCTCGATACTGGTGATGATGATCTGGACTGCCTCGAGATTTCACAACTGTCGGCGATAAGTTTTGTTTACATGTCAAAGTGTCACTCTGTCGCTCTCTTTTTGCTGCTTCACAGAACATAGCAACCTCTCAACCCAGACATGGGTTTTGCATGCTTGCTCATAGTGCCGGAGGGCCTGGGGAGTGAATCCTGGTGGAAATGGTGGGCCAGGGGGTCCCGATTGCGTCCCAGTATCAGATCTATACGTTCCACATCAAATTTTCACTCCAACACACTTCAGTGTTTCAGGTCTCGTCATGCTCGACGCAATTACTTACGGCCACGACTGTATCTGCGCAGTAGACATCAGACAGATAGACAAAAAGCTTTCAACGCTGCCCTGACTTCATTCGTACGGTACCGACAACTGTATGTACGTACTGCGCACCGTACAATGTGTACCACGTCAGGTGCGCAACATGACGTTTTTGTAAGTGTCGGGTTTCGTCTTGGTCGGTATGCGACCAAGCGCCCAAAATCGCAGAAGAAGCCACAAAAAGGCTGTGGTAGTCAATTAGGAGGATTGGATGGCCAGAAGGGAGAGGCACGTCTCATCACGCAAGCTCTGTTCGTCACAAAGGTGTCGGAATTTTAGGTGTTTCACGTCAAATGTTGCTGGGACGCGCCTTTGTCTTCACGCGAAGAAGGACAGACGTCGACATCAGACTTCAGTCATGTGTAATGTGCTGCTGCACTGCGACGTCGTACACATTAGGTACGGTACTGGGGGCGCTATGCAAGGTGCCTAGCCTGATGGGCATTTTTGGGGCGGCTCAAGGCATGTTGCTACCGCCGACCAACATAATTGCTCCGTCCTTGGACACGCCATCTGAATTATATGGCGGGATCTCCACAAAAATGTTGTGGACCAACGGCGCTTTTGAGCAACTCATCACTGTTACATGCCCAAGCACTTCTACATAAAGGCATATGAGGACGAGGAGGCACAAGTGCGTCACAGACGGTGCGTAAAAGATCTCCAAGGATCTGACTGACACACACACAAACGGAGAGGAGCGACTGACTGACACAGGACGACACCAACGATCTTTACCTAGCACCAATGATGTAATCTTTTCCTTCTTCCTCTCTCCCTTGGACTTAGAAGACTTCTTCTTCTTCTTACGGGAGCCACCAATTTCGTAATTGTCGCTACTGGGTAGTTATGTTGCAATGCCGAAATTTTCAGAGATTATATCGTAAATTTCAATTTACTTTGCATGAATTATACGATAAAGCAAACAATACATTACGTGCGGCGGGCAAAGGAGGCAAAGGTCGACGCCGCACGATTTTTTGGGGAGGGGAGGCAGTAAAAAAGGGACCATGGAGACTCCATGACCCTCCTTATGCACTGTTCGCGGTCTACAAAAGCGCATAGCGCAGAAGTCAAGTGACGTATGTCCTCTGCTGTACATGAGACAGTGAAAAAAGTAGCGAAATCAAATCATCTTGGAGGGGTAGAAAGATCGGCATTGTAACGAACAAACCCTCTGGCCAAATCAGGCTGCGGCTGCTCTACCACAATAGTCCGATACTGATGGTGGTGGTGCTTCTTATCCGAACTGTTGTGCTGGGCTTGACTTGGCTTGACTTTGGTAATCGTGGGAGCAAAGAAAGGATCTTCTTCAGACGAGGACGATGATGACAGTGACACTGACTTCAAAGACTTCTTCTTCTCCTGACCAGCTTGAGGGATCTCTCGAACCTTCTGAGGAGCAAAGAATGGGTCTTCATTTGAGGAAGTGGAAGAAGTTTGGTCTCCTGGAGGCCCCTCCAGGCGATCAGGTGGAACCCTTTGTCGGTAAATGACTGTGGTACGTCGACCGAAGGCTGCAATTTCTTCATCTGTGGAGGACGAAGAAGAGGACGACGTTTGGCGCTCCTCGAACGGTGGCAGTATCGACCTCACTTGCTTTTTCAAAGAGACTTGGGCCTGTTTCTTGGCAGTGGCGTCTATCAGTTGTTGCAGAATGAAAGGATCCTCGTCGGATGACGAGGACGAGGGATTGGCGGGTCCTTCTGTGAACGCGCTTTGCACTTCACTGTCTTCGAACTCTTGCTCTCTCACTAAAGGCCTTCGCTTGCTTTGTTCCTGCTCAATGATCGTCTTAGGTTGCTGTTTCACCTGCTGCTCCAATTGATCTCTTCTGTTCTCCCCGAATGGATATGAAAAGCCAAAGAATGACTTATCCCTGCTCTCTTTTCTTCTTTGACTGAACCTCCTCTTGTCTCCGATCAGCACCCTGCGAACAAACTCCTCGGAGGTGAGCTCCTCTCTGTCGCTCTCCTCCGAAGACGACGAGGAAGAAGATTTCGAGCTTCTGGGTGAATGGAAAGATGAGGTAACGTCCTGGCCTGCGGCCACTGCTTCGATCTCGTCCAAAAGCTTCTTGGCGGCCTTTCTCGCGGCCTCACGGCTCTGCTCGAAGTTGAAGAGTCTGGGAATGGGCGGCAGCCCTGTTTTGGTAGTGGTGATAGTCTCACTCTGGTGATGTTTCTCTAACGTCTCCGTCACCGTCTTGACTTGAACGGTGTCCAAGTCCTTGACCTCCTCTACGAATGAGTGGCTCGTCGCCGACTCGGCAGATGCTGCCACAACACAATGATGGCTTCTGTGCGACTTCCTCTGCGATCTGGCCTCCTCCGAAAAGTCCTCCAATGTCTTCTTCTTCTTCTTCTTCTTCTTCGACTTCTGAGTGGTTGGATTCTCTTTTCTCGATACCTTGGGCGAGTTGTTGGCCAACTGGACCTCCACTTCCACTTTCGATGATGGCTTCTTACTCTTCTTCTTGTCTCGTTTAACTTCCTGATCTTGTTTTGGCGTCGTTTCTTCCTTTCCTCCCTTGCTTTCCTCCACCCTGATGTAGAAGGTGGAGGAAGGGGCGAATCTCTGACGATTAGAAAGCTCTGTTTGGCTCTGCTTGCTGTAGGGTCGAGGGGAGTAGAGATAAGGAGAGGGGGAAGAAGAGGGTGGCTTGGGGGAAGGTGGGGGTGGGGACATCCTGCTGCTTCTCGTCTCCCTCTTTATGGGCGTTGTTGCAGTTAAGTCAGTCAGTCACTTGTTCGTCGTCACAGTAATGCTTAACTATGTTCGATTTCTTTACGCTTGGGCTCGGCTGGGCAGTTAACAAAATCACACACGCACTTACGCTGTCTCTACGGTTGCGTTGGACACACAGGAAAGTAATGACTCATGCTTCGAACGAATGTCGAGTGCTCGTGTACTTAGCACTGGGCTGGGAGTTTAGTTTCCTAGACTTGCGAGAAGTACGCTGATGAGATTGTTAACAACTAAGCAGCCCAAGCGCCCCAAATCCCAGGCTCCCAGTGTAGAAATGAGCCAGCACGCGTTAGAGCCGAGCGAGGGCTGCAACACTGATTGTGAGGGTATCGTCTTGCCTACGTGCAGCACACAAATGTCAAAAAGCTATTTTGAGGGGCAGAGAGGGAAGAAGTGAGATGTTACGTCTAAAACCTTTACTGTACACGTGCAGGTGCTTCCGTAGGCTGATGGAAGAAGAAACGTAATAACAAATTTCTTTTTAGGGGGAGGGGAATAAGTAATAACAAAAGATCGAAGATAGCAGCACCACTGAGACTCCTGTCATGCCTGAATCTTGTCCTTTTCCTCTTTCTTTGCCGTTTTCTCGTTGTTTGCTCTTAATGGAACGAAGGTGCGAGGATCCTTGCCTTCATAGCTCTTTATCTCGTTGACTGAGGTCCTGCGAAGTTGTTCTGCTTTGGCCCCAGTCTCTTCTTCAGCTATCGATTGCGATAAATGAGCGTTTTATCGATAAGTAAAATGAGATCCGTAAATACAAACTGTTCGGGCTTGCTGAAAGCACTGTTATCTCTTCCCGTGCCTTTAAAAGTATTACTGCACGAGTACAATGCCTCAGATAAGGGAAGCCCTTGAACTTCTAGAAGGAACAATGAATTTATGCTCGTACGCATAAAGGTACGTATGTACAGGGTGCGCAAGAATTACCCTCCTTTCCACTCGCTTCAGCTGCTTCGACCATAGCTGAAATGTGTACTGCTTCAGCAGGGTCAACTTGAGAAAAAAGTAGGCCCCCTATACTTAACTCATGAGAGCTCTCACATTTAACTGATTTAAGAAGGAGTGGATGATGCTACTCAGACCAGGGTTGCCAGTTTCTTCTTGCAGCCAGAACAGGCAACACTAGTCATGGAAAACAGAATCAGCATCAAGTGGAGACTCTCAAATACATTTGAATAAACATTTTCAAGCACCTTACTTAAGTTATCGAGGTAAAAAAAACTCATGTCCGTTCAATCATTCAGTTTTTCACCATGCAGCCTTCCAAAGCAGCACACCAATGTTCTTCTGCGATGTTCCGATGTCGTCATTCTGGCACATCGTTTATGTGCATTATTTGGAACTAGTTGCTCTTCATCACCATAAACACAACATCCCAGAATGACAGAAGAACGTTACTGGTACGTGAGGTATGACTTTGTGACATAAAAACATTGGCCTTCTTAAAATCACTTTTTGACATTGATTTCTTAAATAAAGTTCTCAAAAAAGTTGATGTGAATGCACCCCGGAACATGTACTTCATGCTGATTCTGTTTTCCACGACTGTTCATGCCTGCACTGGTCGGAAAAAGAACCTAGCAGTCAATGGTTGGTTTTTTTTTGCTTTTTGCTTGTTGTCATCAGTCAGTACTTGCTCGTCCAAAGATCATCGTCCTCAGTCGCGACGAGATTAGCTTTCCATCTATATCAATATCTTGTCTGGCTCAAACAGTGGAGCTACAGAGCATTTTCTATAGAAAGCTACAACTGGACACCCAGTATGGGCCTCAGCATTTGTGAAGTTAGCAAACCGGCTACCTTTGTGTGACTGGCTTCCAAAACTGGCGTTCTTCCTCACCCACACTGGCTAATGCTGCCACTTTGACCCCCGTGTAATAGCAAGCATAAGACACTGAGAATCACTCAAGATTTATGTTTAAAAAAATGGAATTTCAGCCAATAAAATTTCAGCGGTCTTAGATTCATCCGCCTTCTTCTAAGCACACATCACTTTTCTCACCTCCTTTTATGGTTGGCTCAAACTCTATGGTCGTGACAACCTCTCTATCTTTCCTGTAGAAGGTTTTGACCCTGGGCCAGGCCTCCACAGGGCCCTCGAACTTCTCCCTCAACTCGTCCAGCTTCTCTTCGTCTCCTCCGCTACCTTTGCTTCGTCTTCGGCCTCTCTGGGCCTGCCCCAGCGACTCGCAGGCCAGAAGCACAAGTTTGCTGGACTTTAGCATGATAAGCGCTGTTTAATCTGGGAGAATTACGTATAAAAAGATTTCACTTTTATACACGTGGAACGCTAGCTCTTAGTCCTCTAGCAGATACTCTTGTTCCCCATAGAATGAAATCCTAGTACAAAGGCAGATAAGGGTCTGTATCGATCGGATGTAGCATTCTGATGATAGCACACTGCGAGAAAAGCCTGTATGCCCACAGGGACACACAACGCGTCAACATAGGAGCGATCTACAAAGGAATTCCGTTGACAAGAGTCACCACACAAGATTGTCACACGGCTCTTTGCTCTCCTGTGGGTTTTATTTAAAGAAACTTTAATGCGTAGAGCACAATAACAAGGTGAGGTTTCAGCTGTGCACTAGCTGAATGGGTCTGGGACTGCAGCATGTGTGTGCCGACACATGTTTTACAACTCCACTTCATTATTGGCCGCAATCGCAGTCGACGGCCACAGTACAGTGCTACAGCGTGTCTCAGGGCTGCAGGTGTGCGCGCGCACCTATCAATACTGAAAGGGATCGAGGCTTAAAAGTATAAATATGCATCTTTGTCGTCAGAGGGATGATTTACCAGATCTGGGCTTTTTACGCCTTGCTGGCCAAACTCCTTCACGAAAATCGAATATTCAAAGTCGTGCGTGCAAATTTTTTGTCCTTCCGTAGGGCATAAGAGCAGCTTCTCTCTCCTTCCTGTGCGCGTGTATGGCTCGAGTTTATCACAACAAGATGCATTTGCACATCACTCCTGCTTCTGTGACGCTTTAAGTGTTAAATTATGGCCAGTCACGTCTCCCCTCTTCCTACTTCCAATAAGGTGCTTTAAGGCCCGTTAGCACTGTGAAGAATTTGGAGCCAATTGCTCTTAACTGTAACGTCTGTAATGCGCGTCCGCGCTACATTCTTACCTTACGCGTGTACGTACTCTGGCTATCTTTTTTCGGTTTCGTCTACCCAACAGCGCCAGGCTATTAAGGGGGAGCCCTTGAGGCAAAATGGGGGCCTTTGGGGGCCAAGCAAGCACATTTCATTGAAGCGATGACTAATGCAGCTCAAGCACTTGGGGTGCGTTTACGCTGGCACAGTTGCGCCGCAGGGATCTCACAGATACTGTGGACGCACGTACATAAATGGGCATTGCATATGAGGCAGAACGTGACGCGTTTTGTGGCCGGACCCTCTGCGGGAGACATCCATGATAAATGAGATTTGGTCAGTGCAAACCGGCCCTTAGGATTTACTTCGACTAAACATGAGCGGCGCGCGCTTACGTGACCGTAAAGAGATTAATGTTTGTCCGAATATGAGCGCTCACGTTGCTTGCTACAGTTGGGTTTGTGTTCTGCCCTCCATCCTTACCTGCTGGCCTCACATCGCTTCAAGCGCAATTCTCGCGCCTATTTTTGGACGTTAGAATTACACTAAAAAGCAATTTAGGCACTTTAATTTTTGCCAGCGACCCTGCACTCCTCGTCACCATCGACGCTGTCGCCACAGAGTGTTAAGCAGAAGAGCAAACAAACGTTGGGAGCAGCTAGGACAAATGGAATCGGCCTCAACAAGGCAAAGTCAAAGTCAGTCGTTATCGCGCATGCTAACTTTGGCCATGACTGCGCGTGTTTCTCAATGCACTAAAGATCAAAGGAATCGGCTATTGGTTTCCTTACGAGCGAACTCTCTCTTCATCTTGCTCTCTCTCTCTCTCTCTACATACACACAACTATACATACACACACACACACATAGAAGCAAATTATCACCTCATTCCTCCCACATTGCAAACCCTCCTATAAATAGTGTCCATTTTCAACAATGGTTACAAACTGCTCGGTGTCGCCTTAGGCTGCCCAGCGACATTTACATGCGCCCTGCGTACGCCGCGAGCTGCCCTAAGACTTTGTGAGGCCGCAAATTTGATACAAAGTTGCCTCTTTTTTATGGTGGCCAATTTTGGGTTGACCCGTAGAGACTTTTGTCTCGTCCGTCGTCCGGAAGTCTTTCTGCGCATGCGCGAAGCAGCAATGATGTTGCTACACTTCCTGTTCTGCTGTAGTACGGACGTGGACGCGTGGGCAGCAGCAGCAGGAACAGCAACAGCAGCAGCAGCAACAACAGCTCAGGCCTGAAAAGGGCCTTCGCCAAAAGTAGAGACAGCTTGAAAAACGTTGTGAATGATGGAGCAAAGTGGCACAGTACGTAGAAGCATCACCAGCTAGATGACTTAGTGGACAGAGTGTTCCTTGCTACTCATAAAGCATCATGGAAAAGTCTTTATTAAAGACTTTTTTCTTTCAAGGTAGCGTTCATCTCTTTTAAGTTTGTTCGTACAACCGGTCACTTTGCTACAGCTGCTGCTGCTGCCGCTGGTGCTGTCCAAGCTGCTGTCACTTAAATTCAAGCTGTCAGCGTTATATACGTAGCAACTATTGATGATCTGAGCTCAGCTAGCGTCGACCTTTTTCATGGGATTTTCAGCTACGTAACTAAGTCCGTACTACTCTGTATGGCTCTACTTAGGGAAGCACAGTTTGATATATCGTGCTCCGAACCCTTCCGTATTTAGCAGGAGCACAATATTTCTCCAGGTTAGGTTACTAACGAAATGTCACGTAGAGCAAACCGACCTCTAAGAACTACCACGATGTTCTCCTGCAGTCGTAAGGGAGCAGAAAAAAAATCTTGACTCTAAGTTCTGTCCATCATTTGCAATCAGTACTCTGTGCTTGTGCTCGGTTTATCCGAGCATATGATAGTGAATGAGTTTAGGTTACTGACTGCCTATTGATCTCGTTCCTAAGTGGTACTCTAAACCTTCATTTTCTTCCACAAACGTGGAACGTGACAAAGCCAGCGGCAGCGAGGTTACCGAATCATCATCTCATGATGAAGTGGCCAATGTTGATCTGGTAGGTTGGAGAAGATAGTTCTTGAGATGTAGGAAAAGCAAAAAATTCTGGATGCCCAAAAGAATCCCCTGATGCTAATGATGGATAGCCTCTCCCAACATGACTCGACATAGGCCTGGAAAAAACACTTTAGGATGAAAACCAATGCACGTGCGTAAATATTTACTGTGTACGATACGTGTAAAGTATAGCTGATCAATTGGCAGAGGAAGCAAACTGGCTTCCTCTTGTCCTTGTTTTTTGAACATGTGTTTCCCTTTCCTTCACAATAGGCCTCTTTCTCAACCAACACACACACACACACACACGCACGCAGGCATTGAAGAGGAGGAAAGAGTCGACTTATCATGAATTAGTCAAGCCTGCTGACAAGGTTGCTTCATATCCTTCTGTGAATTCTCCTTCACATGTGGGGGTAACACTCTCAACCCCCCTCCCCCCCCCCCCCCCAAAAAAAAAAACAGACAAACACCTGAGAGGAAAAATGCAAAATTGCTGCTCGTTCTCCTGCACATCTGTGTGAGAATCTGCCCCCACCCTACATTGTTGTTATTCCGAGGGAATGATGAAGGTTGTGAGTGAGTGCTAATCAAAATTAGCTTATGTACGTACAGGGGGAGCAGCAGCTGTCTTCATGACTTGCCTGCATACGCAAGATCTAAGGGGCGTGGCGATCTTCTGCAAAAATCTCGGGGTGCTGAGAGAGCGTTTACACTTGCAAATTTGCGAGTACGATCGAAGGGATAAAACTCGAAGCAGAGATGTCTGGCGGACCTCACACGATAGCCTGTACATTTCCTTGTACTGGACTACTAGAACCTGTTTGCGGCGGAGAACGTCGATACTCATTCAATTGAATAATCAATATTAACAGTGCTGGATAACGATTCGAAAAGTGAAAATCTACCCTCACCTAAAGTTACATTTTTTCTACCCTACTCTTTACCTAAAGTGCATTGTTCATTGAGCATATCATCCAGAGGCATGAGATGAGCAGCTGAGGACTAATAAAAAAAATTACCCCCTGAGAAAGAAAGTGAACCCATCAAGATGTTTTGCTCTGTCGGTCCCCAATGTGCGTGCGCAGTCTCAAAATCTTGGGGTCGTAGGCTTCAAGCGAGGTCTTGAGTATTTCCTCAAGAAATTAAGCCCAAGCAAGCCCACGTGCCTTAGAGCAGAAAAACGTCAACTCTGTCTTAGTTTTTGTTCGGAATCCCTTGAAATACAGCAGAACACGGTTGACAATGCCACATCTGACTGGGTGAGTTAGGTTGAGGATTTTCCCTGAAAAGTTGCCAAGACTGTATAAAGCCATTTTTGACCATTTGTACTGTTTTGCAGGCACAAAAAGTTGCAAAATTTGCACACTAATTAGCCATGTCCGTTATCTTTTTTTCTTCAATTACTCCCAAGAGTTTGTAGGTACTCCGCATTCCGTTAGGTAAAACTAGCGGCATTTAGAAATAGTGAAGTTCGATCATGTTGTCTTATAAATAATCTCTTAGCACACGAGAAATATGAATATCGTCCTTGCAGGCTGAATGATTCTGTCATGCTATGGTGATTCTGTAGATTGTGTTTACAAGTACAGGAGGATCAAGACTTGACAAGCTAAAGTCACTTTTTCATCAAGGAAGCCAAAAATGCCATCACGAGACTTTATAAGACTGGTGACTTGGCGAAGGTCATCTGGCAGAAGCTCAAGGCCCTGGATGTGAGTCGCAGCACAGTCTGCTACCCTATCAGGGAGTTCAAGGAAACTGGATCTGTCAAAAATTGACTGAAGAGTGATTGCCTGAGGTCTGCATGAACCAAGAACCCCATCCAAGCAACAAAGGCAAAAAATATGTGTGGAACAAGGACTGCCTTTGCAGCAGATGATTGTTAAGGTCTTTGTTAGCTGTGAGACCATCAGGGAGATGGGATTGTTTGGGACGACTTGGACATGTTTATTTCCATCTTCTCAACTGCACAGCAGCGCCACGGCCAAAAGGAAGCCCAGAAGCAGACTGTTTGCTTGGTTCAAGAAGAGCATGGTGAGGAGCGTCCAAGAGCTGAGAAGGTATTCACTATACACACACGGACGGACAGACAGACAGACCATATTCCAGCCAGTGAAGTCAAGGAGATCGCTGTAGGTGAGAATGCAATGATGGTCGGAAGGCAGCTTGCCATTGTGATGGTGCGGGGCAGCGTGACATCTTGTGTAGTCAAGGCACCGATTATCTATATCGAGAATGGCATGAAAGTGAGCTCTCACATCTACCTGACCACGTTGAAGGACAAAGTGCTCAGTCTGCCTGCCAGGCACGCAATTTCATGCTTCATACACTGTGCAGCAGGACTCTGTGGCCAGCCAGGGGTCAAATTTTGTTCAGGAGTAGTGCAAGTTGCTCTTGGTGGGATTTGGGGACAAATCGTCTCCAAATTTCAGTGTCACGAACTTCCCATATCTTCTGAAGAGGGAGATGTTTTCCAGCATCTACGTCAGTGTGACCACCCTAAAGCTTTCCTGACAACCACCTGGGAAAGTTGTCCCCCCTCCCTCCTATATAATTGCTATGCCTCGGTACCCGTCGGGTTATCTCTGTCGCATTGTTCAAACCACTCAAAGTGAGATGATGTTTTTGGTGCTTTGATCAAATAATTTTTCTGGGATTGAGTCCAGTGTGACATTTTAATTTCCAAGCCCTTTTATGAGGTGAATTACAAATTGACGACCAATTTCCAGAAGTTGCCACATGAACGAGAACAGCTGCCCCGAGAAGTCGAACTCTTGATGCATTCTTATGCCTATAGACAAGGAGTTGTTCAGACTCAACTTCGGATGGCAACAGCGAGAGAAAATGAGCTACGGTCAGTCATGCCCTGAAAAAAAGCAGTACTTTCAGGGGTAAAGAACTTCCGTAGCGATGCCGAATTAGTGAGCTTCGTGTGCCATGATCTCTCCCCTCTTTTGCCAACGCTTGACTCAAAATTTTGACCTGTTTTCAAACAGTAAGAAAATAGAGATTAACATCTTGACCGCGGCGCTTCCGGGGCGGAGTGGAAGTAACCTTGGCTATATCGTTCCACTCCACTTGAAGCTGTTGACTTATATAATGTTTGGATGACATCTCTGCTCCTCCATTCTCTATAAACGAACGTGTGCGTGCACATGAATATTGTGGTTGCGAACAAACAATGGGTGTTTTTTTGCAACTTGCCATCAATTTATTTTTGCGGGGAGGATTCGACACGCGGGCTGGTATCCTTGTGTGTGTGTGTGTGTGTGTGTGAGAGAGAGAGAGAGAGAGAGAGAGAGAGAGATTGTGTAGTACTAAGACATATACAACTTTAAGCAACCGACTCTTTAGGCTGAACTCTGCGTTTCGTGAGCTTGTGCTCCAAGGGTTTGTTTATTGCCATTCAGGTTCAGTTCTTGGGACCGCGCCCCATATTTCGAATCATTTCCCGTCTAGACAAACAAAAGGTGCACTTCTGATTTTGCTGCCCTTTGTACGACGTTGAACCTCAGGCTACGTGTGCAAGGATAATAGTACCCACTTTACTTGTCCCTTAAGGGCGCACTTACAAGGGGGAAAATTGTCGAACGGACGAACAGTGTTGTGTTGTACAGCCCAGCACATCACCTACTCGTGACTTGTCTGGCCCAACGGAACGAAAACCATAAATTTGTGATCAGAAAAGGGGTGTCTAAATTATAGATTTTGAGCCAGATCTCGACACCTTTTTATGCTGCAACCCGAAGCAAATCTGGTCCCGCGATCTCTTTTTGTTCTGGTGTCGCGAGCCTCAAGTGTAAATCTGATCTTGCGCTCAAAAGCAAGGCCTTAAAGAACCACTTTGTTCTGCGGGGAGGGATAAAGGAGAAGTGATAGGAGCACGCGAGGCCTCCTTTTCTTCCTGCAAAATGACATAGTGAAGTTCATGCAAGAATTGCTGTAAAGTGTGCGAGCACAGGCAGGGGGCTTGACCTCGAGGGGGTTGGGCCTGTGCGCGCGCGCGCGCCCGTGCCATTACATGTCTGCTAACGCTCATAAATACACGCGGTACAAAATCTCATTTGACTCGAGATGGGACTGCTTCAATCAGCAGTTGTTGGAATTGCATTGGACCTGAGACATTTGGAATGGCTTCCTGCTGCACGCATGCTTAATATGCATGTGTACGTGCGTGGGGGGATGCGCGCGTGCGTGCGTGCGTGCGTGTGTGATATGCATGGGAGTGCGTGCGTGTGTCCAACAAAGACAACTCGAGGCTCGAATTAACGAGCTCCTAGTTCTCATGCCCCAAGCAACGATGACTCGACAAACTCGAATTATCTTCCTGATGAAAAAAAAGGATGCTTCTTTTCGACACCATGCAATCTATTTTCGGGCAAAGTCATCTGCTCGAACCGATGCGATTGCCATTTCCTCGACGCTCACAACCTGAGGCCTACTTACGACAACATTTCATCCATCCACAGGGCCCTATTTGGCGAAGGAGGACCACGTTCTGGGCCAGGACATGGTCGTTCGCGCATCTTTTGTGACACACATGCAATCGCTTCCCCCCATGCAAAAACCAGTTTGGTAATTGAGATCGGAAAACCTCGCGCACTTTGGTTCTTGGTCAATGCCGACACATTCATTTTAAGATACACGCACGTGTAGCCTATTTTGGAAGTTACTACATACTTAATAGTCTTCCATTACATCGATCCCTCCTTTGATCATACTCGTCCCACTGGGGCAAACAACAGATTCAATGTGGAAGACTTTATCTCGAGTAAGCGCACCCTTAAGTGCTCGAGCAGGCACTTCTTATACAGTTCAGCAGGACGCACCTAGGCCTGGTTATACCTCCGCATTTTCATGAATGGCACGCACGCAGGAGGCAGCAGACTGACCCTGGCCAAGTGACGCACCGCCTGCGTACCTACATGCGTACGGCCCGCGTGCGCGTGCGCGCGCGCGTGTGTGAGAGAGAGAGTATGTACGATGACGCATCCAATGATGGATGCCTGATCGAAGGCCTTCAAAACACTTGCGCTCACTAGGAAAAACTCTTCTTTACCTATGCGTGATGCAAATGACGACGAGTCTAGAAATTAAAATAAGCAGAATGCGAAATTGTTATTCCGGCGAAGAAACGAGCACGTGCTGGACTTTTTTGCTTTCATCCTGAGTGAATCCGTACCTGTTGGGCGTATTTTGCCTGGTTGAGTTTGGTGTAACTCTACTACTTCCTTCTCTCTCTCTCTCTTTACTGGCCAATTTGCATCCCTCATTCAGGGGAGGAGGGTTAAAAAAGTGCACGCACAACTGGTTTTGGTCAAAGTTGAAAGACGAGGTCTGATTTTTTTATATCCCTGGCAGCAGCAGGGATGGAGGAAGCAAGGCCTTCATGTGTAGTAGTACACATGTGTGTGTGTGAGAGACAGAGAGACGCGTGCAGCTCTCGTACAGCTTGGGCAGCACGCAAGCACTCTGATGCAAGAGTGAAATACAATAGTTATAACTCAGACAGGGTCGGAAAGTGCAATGGTGCATCCGTTAAAGGTCTTTTGAACGCATACACACGACAAACACAGCAAGGAGAGAGAGAGAGAGTCGGTTACTGTAATAATTGTAAATCTCCGCTTCGTCCTTAAGCCATCATCAAGGCTTCCTTGATACCAGCCCAGACGTAAAGCGAATTTAGCGCCAGTGACATGGCCCTAATGCAGTCTGTCTGTCGAGCTCGACCCAGAACATATCCGTGTAAAATACACCGCCGAAAAGGTCGACTTTTGTCCTAATGGAGTTTGCTAGACCAACCTTGCTAGACCTCCTCTTAAAGTATCAAATCAACTCCCAAGAGCCCATCTGACTGCGTAAAGAAGTACGCAATTATAAGCAGTGGCTGCTACCACCAGGCAGGGAGATGCAGGTATGTTATTACTCGCCGGTACAATCTTGACAGTTGGAATTAAGATGTCTGTGTGCATGCACGCTTGCGTGTGTGGGTGCGTGCGTGCGCGTGCTTGAGCTCGAGAGAGAGAGAGAGAGAGAGAGGGAAGAAGAACAAAGATCCTTCCTTGAATGAGTCACCATAGTACTGGTCTCGACAGACGCATCGTTATACTGTACGCACGTCGTCATACGCACCGGTAGAGGGTGCGAGGCTCGTAGATGCTGCACAATAACTTGGATTAAGACATCTGGAAACTTTCTGGACCCGCGTGTGGGGATCCAATTCCAGTTCCCGGAACCAAATCGTCACTGCTACCCCTGAGATAACCCTTCGTCGGTATAGTGAGATAGGACTTAATGTACTAGCAACCCTTTGACAGACATTATCGCGCCACGTTGTTGTGGAAATCTGCGCGAGGCCAATGACCAAAGTTAGACTGCTCGCCAATTGTCCCGATCTAATCTCCCAATAAATATTACGCCTCATTAAGGAGGAAGCAACCATTTCCAAAAGAGAAAAGAAAGAAGCAACCTGTTTTCCACAACTTCTCATCACATAAACAGTGTGATTCTGAGCTGGCTCGTGAGTGCGTGCGTCGTTTAACACAGCGAACAAGGCGTTGGCTGCTTTTGTAATCTGGCAGAGAGACATAAATGGAAAATGAAGGCTCATATCTGCTACGGAGATACAATGGGGAGGGGGTCACACACGCACACCAACGGGAATCGGTGTCTTTTTAAAGGCTCCTCCGCCATCAGCTGGAAGAAATTACCTATGACTTATACGGGGATGGATCTGACGACGACAGCGGCATTGCTCTCTTACGTAATTTTAAGAGGCTGTTTTTGTTCTTGCAGTCTTGATGCCCAAAACGGTCTTTCTCGAGTGATGATGTCCCAAAATGGATCGCCTTCAGGTCACAGATACAATCACACACGGACGTGCACACAATCAGATTAGTATGAAGATTTAACGTCACTTTTTGAGTAGACGCGCCACTTCTTTTTGCACAGAGCGTGCCGTATTTTTCAGTCCTGAGGCATTAACAGTACGGCCAGGGCTGTGCTGTCATAGGGCCAACTTGGGCACTACATTACTTGACCGCCCTGGGGTCGTATTATACTTCCCGCAGCAGAACTGAAATTTGACCCTGCTGAAGATATGGGTGAAAGAAAATATGGAAAATGAGGGTAGAAAAAGTGACGTTAAATTGAAAACTCCGTCTCCTAAAAAAAGAAACCTTACTCTTCAAATTGTACAGCACGCTCGGGTCATGCCGACCCCCGCCCTCACCCCCGTCACCCCCATGGACTTTCCAACGGAACCTGGGCAATGATGATCTTTGCACGAAGGAAAGGTAACTGAACACTTACTTATTAGCCTAATGGTGTCATTACTGATCCTCACAGATGATCACATGACTTTAGTAAAAAATCAACTAAAAAAAGACTGGATTATTAGACTAAAGTTCACTGATTTGACCTTCACCAAGTCGGCTGTGCAAGTCTTTTGTCGACACGTTGAAATCTTGATCGCTCCATATCGACTGTTGAGGTCAAAAAGCAAAAATCTTCCGTCCTCTGCTCTGCACCTGAGACTAACGCATGAGCTGTTAGCGAGCGAGTGATTTAGGTTTGAACGACATTGGCAGATCAATAAATTCCACATTTCTCCCAACCACACGTAAGCTTTTGCCCTTTAGTGCATGTCCGCAGTTGCATCTTGGGACAGCTTTTTCACTTTTCATCGTTGTGACTCCTACTGACGTCAGACATCTTGATTGTGTGATCGCATCCATAATAGACATCGTCGTATGTTTGATTTAGAGCGGCTGTCGCGACCTCGATGCACTGGCATTTGTCATGGGACCAAGTTTGCATGGAGTGGTATTAATACCGACTGCCTTAAAATCAGACCTTCCGCCTGCAACCGAATCCCATCCATTTGCTTTTGTCCCCCCCCCCCTTCCATTCTCGTGAACCCTGTTAAGATTTCCAGGCCAAAAGGTTACTGTTAACAGCCAGTTCTGACATCAATTCATTTCTTCCGCTACGTGAGAGCAAAAATTAGCTCCCGAAGTTCACACTGTAGCGAGGACGTCGGGGTTACGAGAATAGAGCCACTGATTGATATTGGTACGTCCATAAGTAGAAAAGCTCTGTTTGTTTGTGAGTGAGGACGTATGCACTTATGTGTGAACGGGTGGCAGAACGAGTGCTCTCGCAGAGATTGTTCTGGCTGCAGCTGGACCAGTCATGGTTCAATGTTGAATTTCGACTGCACCAAAATCTTGCGCCAAATACCAAGTTTGCATGACATAATATTGCTGCATTGTTTGTCCAATACAGTTTGGCTCCATCAAGGACAACAACAACAATATGATGAAAAGTCTAGTAGTTACGTTCAGTTGTACGTATGATTGAATGTTCCCTGTGAGGCAGACTGCTGGCACTGGCAAGTGGAGCCCAAGTGTGACTTTGGGTAGCAGCAACTACAGACTGCTTCGGAGATGTTTATGAAAATGCGCACACTTTATAATAATAGGTGAACGACGTAATATTTCTGCACAACGGCAATTAGGCAGGCTACAGAGAGAGATGCCCAAATTTTATGCAAATGCAATTGCATTCTGCTGTCAACCCTTTGGTGTTGTGCTGTTTTATGTTAATGGTTATGGTTAAATGAGCTACGGGTGGTTAATTTTTTTTAAAAAAAAAACCTACTGCATGATGTCAGGCTCCTTCTCCTGGCGTTGCTGCCGTGGAAGCTCCTGTTGGTGGCCGTGGTCTTGAGCAAGTGGCTCTGGTTGGTCTGAATCGACTGATTCTTATTGCTGCTCCCGCATCGCCGGACCAATTCAAAGTTGCTCACAGTCGCAATCATCATCCTGGGACGGCGTCCCAATCCGGTCGTGGCAGTTCCTTATTCCAGCAGCAAACACTGCGCGAGTGTCTTGAGAGAACCCGGGCAAACTTGTTGCTTGACGCATGTGTGCGTAGCCGCAGTCGCTGCTCGCTGTCGTCAAGAGAGAAAATGGATCGACGCAGTTCACGCTCTCGTTCCAAGTGAGATGTTCACGTCCCGACTACCGACCAGCGACTGAATGAGACTGAAGTCTTCTTCTGCGCCGCTGCAGCTGCTGGGCCCAGCAGCCTCTGCTGCGCCCCTGTACATACACGAAAAATGGGCACTCGGAGGAGAGGACTAAAGGCGGTCCCGCCAGTGTTTGGCGCACAAGTGCAGCTAAAGGGAATAAATTTTCGCGTTTCGAAATGGCGCAGGGTTTTTTTTTTTTGCATGCACATGGGGAAGGGGTGAAGAAGCAGCCAACTCTAACACAAAGTTCATGCGCATCAGCTGCCTAAAGCACATTTTGTTTCTTAAATCCATCATTCATTAGCAAAATATTGGCAAAATGCACAACACCCTTTCAATTATTGCCTTCATAAGTCATTATAAAGGCAGGTTAGATTTGCTTGTCGGCGCATCCTGAGCCTCGTTTGCTGGATGATTGGCAGAGGAATAGTCAATGAGCCTCTGCTGCGCTCGTAAGAGGGCGTTTCGCAAATTATGCATTGCAAAAAACCCTGCCCAATGTGCGCGAGCGAGCGCGCGAAAAGGGATTCACCAAGAATCTCTTTTCTCCCTGTCTTGGTATGTATGTGCACACCGTAATGTGCAACGTCTGCGTTGATGGAAGAAAAAATGAGCGTCTCTGCGTGCACCCAAAATTACGTAACAACGAAAAATGATCTGTGCTAAAGAAAGACGACGTCTGTCCAAAATTGAATTCGGGAACATTTAATCATCGGCTTCCAACGCTATGTGGGTTCTCTACGATCAGCTGTGGCGAGTCCTTCCCAAACGTATGGAGCAGATCCAGATTCCTCAACGATAAATCTAGGTATGAGGGGGGGGGGGGGAGCGATGTTTGCATATGCCACGGCTTGATAGGCGTAGAAGATATCCGAGTGATTCTTTTTATCGGAGTCGCTCAGTTTACGGGTTATTTACTGCTAGCTTACTGCGTTCGCACCCTCTTTACCTCATAAATTATATTCCCCGACCCCCTCAAGAACAGGCGGGACTGACGATTCTGGACCCGCCGCAGTCTGGAGTGAGTGAGGGCGAGACGAACGTGCCCAATCACGCCTTAAGGCCTGTCTACTTTGGACAAACTGTTAATTACGTGATCCCGACGTCACGCACCACTTCTGCAAGTCCTCCATGGTGAAGGCGAGGCTTAAGAGATTGTGTTGTGAACAATGAGTGTGTCTTCAGCTCCACGTGGGCTTGACCCCAGTCACTGACACACTTTGGGCTAAAGTTTAATGTTGTCATTGGGTGCGCCCAAAATCAAAGGGAGCGAGCGTGCAAGTGATGGGCGTAGCCAGACTTTTGGGTAGCAGACACAACTGTATAATCTATCATCATTTCGCAGAAAACGCAAAGAGCAATATGGTGAATTTGCTGTCGCTTACGACCTCTGGAGCGGGCAATTTCATGGATGTCTCTACACGTAAGACGTCGATGACGTCATTGAACGTACGATGAAAGTCATCTGGAGCGAAAAATGTGAGATTAATGTCCGCTGATCATGACTGTTTGCTACGAGGGGGTACATTTACTGGCATGTGCGTGCACGTATGTACTACGAACTACACTGTACTTTCTACAGATATGTTCTACACATAGATGCACGCCGAGATAGTACATCTGTACGTGGCTGGACCTATAACTTGCCTTGCCTTGACGTCTGTAACCTGTGGCAATATTAGGAGTGCTACAACAACCAGAGCTTGCACATGAATTATGGACGAACCTAAAGGAGGCACCATAATTTTTCAATGGTTTTTCATTGTTCAACATCACCCTTCTTCTCATTTGCTCACCAGAGTAGTGGTGTTCCTCCTCTTTTGGGAATGATGAAGTAGAAAAAACGGGGGATCTCCATTTAGGAGATGGCCACTATGCAAGGCTCGTTTTATGGATTTGTCTACTCATTTGACTAGGCATTATTTAGGGATGCTTTACTATTGACGATTGATCCTAATGTAAGTCTTAAGGTAGAGTCATAAAGAAATTTTACTACGTATTAGTGTAAATACTTTCTCAGCATCAAGATTGTTGTTCATTGGTGTCGCTTAGAGTGGCACGTAAATAAAATATCTTGATCTCTTTTTCCTAATTTATTGACCACGAGGAGAGGATCGCCTATGGCAAAGAGTCGTCCCCTCAAATGGGTGTCGGGCCACAGATAGAAAGGACGTCCCGCATTACGCAACAGAGCAGCATTGAATGGGTTGCCAAGCAACCTACTATAATTCCTAAATTCTGGTGCATTCATTGAATGGGACAGAGAACTGTATCTGCCTACCGACGCGCAAGTACAGAGGAGGCACGAATTTTGACCGCCCGCGAGATGTAAGTTTCCCTGACATGAGATGGGCTCTTAGCTGTGATTTGGTGGTTTAGAGCTCCTTTACATGAGAACTTCTCGTCCAAATCCCATCTACGTAACTGCTACCCGTCAGTAGTGATGCGGACGAACGCCCAAAGACACAATTTTCGTTATCTGAAGAAAAGCAAAGAGCTACTGCGATGCTGACTTCAGATATGGAGACAGATCCTGTGAGGCATATGAGGACCTGGCCACTCCCAAGCGGCATCAGACATCTCTAGAAGGTTCTCACTGAGACCAGAACATCTCAGGGACTGCACAATGAGAGGAACAAGTCTGATAAACTGATAATCATCTGCATGCGTGCGGGGTGCGAACCCCCGGTAAGCATGAGGGTCATGACTAAAGAGCTTGGGGTCAGCTCTGGCGCCATGAGGCGGATCGTCAGTGCCACTTGAGCCTCAAGAAGAACAAACAGATCAAGGCCAACTTGATCCATCTTGATGTGAGATCCATCAGCTCACATCGAGATCCATCAGCTTGTCGGTCTGGTTGGAGGACCAAGTGCTCCCCTGGGTTGATGCGAACCTCGCTGGGGACTCTTCGCTGCTTCGGCCGAACTCTGCACCATCCCATGCCTCTATAAAGTCCAAGGAGTGGATCGAGGAGAGGTGGCATTCATCTGCACTGATCTTTGGCCTCACAGCTCACCAAGCTGCGACCGATGATGCCATTTGGGGACTCATGGTCCATCAAATGGGGGAGAGGAGCTGCAAGTCACCCTCGGTCCTCCTCGCTAAAGATCATGGAGGCGATCTCTGACGATTCTCCTCCTTACTTCATAACCGTGTGCTTCCTACCTTAGGCACATTGTTTTTCATGGTCTTTTTTGAAATCAATATTCATGCCCCACTCTGTAGCAGTGGACGAAGGAAAAAATTCTGGCCTACCGTGCGTGGACAACTTCTCTTCCATCTCTTGGCCAAACTCTCTCTCCAACTTCTCGAAGGGGTCCAGCAGCGTGGACAGGTCGAAGGGCAACAGGTTGCTGCCGCTGACGTCGGAGACGTCCCTGTACGTATCCAAAACTGTCATTTGTCCCGTTTTCATTGGAGGTATTCGAGGAGTCATATACGTACATGTTTTTGAGGCTCTGGTTGCTGGTGCAGGGTGTGTCCAAGCATGAGTGCACTGTGGAAGCGTTGGAAGAGCTCTCCTCGGTCTCCTCGATAGACGAGGATGAGCAGAAGGGCGACGATCCCGATTCGAGAGACAACTCTGGGCTCTCCAACAGGTTCATGTAGATCTCAGCCTATGAAAGGATGACAGAAGTACGTTCACTAGAAGTCCTTATTTTACGCCTTGCGATCGACGCGAACTTTCAGACACACCTTGGGAGGAACTTCCTCGCTGTTGCCCATCTCCTGTACGGTGAGCACCTTGGACACTTTGGGAATCCTGAGCATTCTGGGCACATCATATTCGCCTTCACTATTGCGCCTCTCGTGAGATTTGGCGAACAAACTACTCCTCTTTCTCGGCAGCAGAGACCGAGGAAGGTCTCTGGAGGATCTTTAAAGAATGATCAGAAATTGAAATGACATAGAATTATGGGTGTAGTTGAATGAAGAGGACGTGAATGCATGCATGAATGGTGTCGACATTATATAACGCTATACCTGGTACGTGCGATGAGAGCTCGGGTGAGACCGCCAATGGGCTTGGAGGCACTGTTCAAGCTACCGCCGATGCCTACTTCCTTCTTCTTGGTGGGATAACAAGAAGAAGAAGAGCCACTCGTCGTCTAGGTGAAGAGCAAGTAACAACAATAACAATAGTTAACTATGACAATAATAATATGTGATGTTCATTGACGGCTCCAGCGACTATACCTGGAAGTTCTTCCTTCGCTCCTCTGCACTTACCAGAGAAGGAGCAGAGCGACTTCTCTGACCTCGAAAGATTACCCGAGGTGGCGGAGCCGGAGGAACCGGGCGGAAAAATTTCACCGGGTCTCCATCGCCCGGAGACTTTGGATCGATGGTCACCAGGCTCTCAGCGCAAGGAAATTCCGAAGTATTACTTTCATCAAGATGGTGATGATTCCTCCAACTCGACGCTTCACTTTGAGGTGAGCTGCGGACATTTAGCAATTTTTGTTCATCCTCTTCGTCGGAGTGCAAAGATCTGGTCGAGAGAAATTTCACCGGGCTCTGGAAGAAGACAACAGTGTTATTATGATGATGATTCTTATGGACCATCCATTTTACTGACGTTGTCTACGTCATCTTCGTGCTCTTTGCCGAAGGCAGCCTCCATCGGCGCAAACGACCCGAAATAGTGCCTGATTCGCATTTTGACCGAAGTTGGAGATTCTGCAACAAGAAAGGTTACACTTGTTGACGTGTCTCATGACCACTCTCGGAGTCGTCACTCCCGTGCCTTTCAGCGCCTTCACACACTCTATCCTGGTCAAGCGGCCGTCGACTCTCCGGCCGCCGATGGCCAGCACGCGGTCGCCTTCACAGAGCCCGGTTCCCCACGAACATCGGACGCTGGCAGCTTTGCTCCCCGGTGCACAATTCTGCACAAAGAGAGCACGAACGGGGTCTCCGGCGCGGGCGCCACCGGAGAACCTGAGACCGAGGCCCAGGGGCGCTCCAGGCGAGCGGTAGATGCAGATGTCTTCTTCGGCGGTCGAGATGGAGCAAGAGGTCTGTGTTGAAATGTTGTCACTCAATAAATCACTCCATTGTGGCTGGCTGAGCACAAAAATGTTGATAACACACTTTGCTTCATTCCATTCGAGTAGCGCACAGTGTACCTACTTTGCATAAACACGATGGCCTGGAAGACTGGAAAAAAATCCAAAGCTACGATTATCCCAAGTTCCTTACGTCGCTTTTAGTCTGATTGCATTTGCCTCAGTAAAGTATGGTGGATGCGTAGAAGGCTCTTGTTGAAAATTGTTTTACTGTTGCAACTCGTGAGGAGCAGAACACGCACAAAAAACCAAGTTGCCGTGGTTCCACACTCTAAACAGCAGGGCCAATAAGTTGCATTTATCCGAAATAGCAATATCAGAAATTGTGCTTATCCCATGGGTTTCAACACGGAAAATTCGGATTACCACAAAGTGCGTTTATCCGAAGTGCACTGTATTAAAACTCGAACTATGCAAGTGTATAAACTAAAAAAAAGGAAAGGCTCGGATGATTCACCTTTTCGCCTACCGCATCCGCTCTGCCAACGGAGGAATTTCCTTTGACGACCGGAGGACGACGACGACACAGTTGCCAGCGGGTCGATTCCGAAGTCTTTGCATGAGTGTTGTTGCTGTTGTTGCTGCTGCCACCAACATTGCTCTGCTGCACTCGCACTCGCACTGGCTCATCCGCCGAGGTGGAGACAAGTCTGCCGAAGGCCGGCTTCTTCGGTGTAGCGTCCAAGTGCCTCTTGGTGGTTTCTTCTCCGTTTATTTTGAGTACCGTCACGAATCTCCTCTTGTCGTTGCTTCCGGCCGGCTGCTGCTGCTTCCTATTGACCGGCTTGCGGGAGGAGGCGAAGCGCGAAATTTTCCCAGCAACATTTGGACGAGGCCTCAGCTGCTTAACTTCAGGCGCAGAAGGAGGCATTCCTGTTGGAGCAACATTCGGAAGTTAAAGCCGCGCTCACTTGATCCAAATTCGTGCATTTGTCCGGGGATGGCTGACAGAAAGGTGACTTTACAGGTGTACTCGTGTGCAGACTTTATTGGCTCTTGGGAGGCGTCAAGGGTGTCTCATAGACTCTGCATCGGGTGAGTGAGTCTTAAAGAAAAGGAGGAGTGTGTGAGGAAAGAAGATGAGAGAAAGAGAAGACTTGTTGCAATCAATCTTTGATCACGTTCCCTCCCCCTCATGCTACAGAACTGACGTTTTCAGGGGTTCTTCTCCAATTTTGAGACTGGAGTTGGTTGCCAGCAAATTGCTCCAGGGAACCTCTGACAGCTTCGATAAGCAGGGGGGAGTTGACAGTTTGGAAAATTGTATCCATAGAAACTGATGAAAACGAATGTACCGCTACGTCAGACATGCTTGGCTCTGTATCAAAGGAATCCCTACCTGACGATGCCATCTTTCTCCGCTGTCCCAGAGTCTCGGAGGTCACGGGGCTCTCGCTGGAGACGCTCTTTCTCTTGTCCAAGTGGCTGGGGGTCGTAGTCAGAGTCATATTTGTCTGAAAAACAGACACATCTTACTTGATTGCCGAGGGAACCTCTGCGTGGACCCCGCTGAGGCGGTCTTTTCTCCTTCCAAGGGCTCAAAGGCCAAATTTCCCACACCTAATATTGAGGTTTGACCCTGAGGATGGACCTGTGGTGGGATCCAATCAGGGGTCAAAGAAGTCCAATTTCCCTAGGAAAAAGTTGGGTTTCGTCAAGGTTGACCCCCCTGGATGACCGCCTCCAGCTAGTGGATACCGACGTGGGTGGTCAATTATCAATGTACACGTACAGTATGCAAAATTCACTGTGAGTACCTATGTGTGTCAAGACTGTGCGACATGTAACGATATCGAGTATGGGGATATCTAAAAATATATGGTGATGTCACACAAAACTTTTTTATGCTATTCTGAGACAACGACAGATGAAGCGGTGAAAACCCGGCGTTATGGACTGCAACAGAGGACATGGACAAGACAGCAAAAGCAAGGAAAAGCCTGAGGACGTTTACGTAACTGTTCTGGAAGCTTGTTGATACATCGAATATCGCCGTATCAATTAATTTGTGATATCGCACAGTCTTAATGTGAGTCCTTTTTTCACGTCCGAACCATTTCTCGAACAAGTCGACACCCTCAGACCCGTATGCAGTATATTCTGAGTCAGCTTCACCTGCGGATAATTCTAGGCACCTTATCTTTTAAGTGGGAGGGTGCTCAAAAAAATGGGTGCCACCACTCTTTTGGTACTAAATGATTTTCTGGGAGGCGTAATTAAGATACGTTTTATGCTAATTAAGCAATTGTAGGATATTTTTAGGTGCCATCAGCCTTTCATCCTAATAAAATCCAAATGGTGGGAGTAATTAGAAGATTTTAAAGTCAAAGGCGCTAAAAACAAAAGAAAAACTAACTCAAAATGGAGGTGCAGCAATTGCTGCTGCATAGCAATTGTCTGATGAGAGTTGCAGTAGTAGCTAGAGGTGATAATTTCAAAAATTAAAAACGAAAATTTTTTAGTGACAAACTGATACGTAATCTGAATGGCGTAGATTTATCCCGTCCTACGATCTAATACTAAAATACGTTTGCTCGTATGCGTAAAAATTATTTTTCAAGTCATGGCAACCACTTGAAAACTCCCTCTAGAGTTGAACTCAATCAGATCAAAGCCAATGCTCAAAATACTTTCCAACGTCTGGGAGGTAAACCCGACCTCTTTTCACACCATTGTTTGCTGTTGATCTGAGGGTGGCCTCAGGTAGACTTTGTATTGTCTCTTCAACAGTTTTGGGAGGCTTCAACCCTCGCTATATAGCATAACCCCACACGAGAAATCCAGAGGGCCGGAGTTCGGGCTTTTGAGGGGCTGTGGATGCTCTGGAAAGTGAGAAATGATTGAGGAGGATGATAACGCAAGCCCAACTATTAACTTTGACATTCGTGTAGTGCGATCTCACAACTCTCCTTTAAGATTAGGATCTTATCCTGCTCGCCAAGACATGCTATGGTCTACCCTACGAACAAGTTCACTTACTAAATAAACCCATTTTCGGTCCCAGCCCATAGTTGAGAGGAAGTGACAGGGTTTGACCCCCCTACTCCCATATTGCACCCAGTGTCTCCTCCCCCGCCGTCAGGCCAAGTTCCAAGATCCAAACTAGCCCAGCACCTTGGCGAGATGCCGACCATGGGCAACATAACATGTAGTAGGTTGAGCGACCACCATCTGAAACTTCTTCCGTACACATGTTTTTTCACACTGTCAATAACGCGCGATGATGTCATGTTGTGCCAGCTACGCCGTAAAACGGATCTAAGGATCACTTTGCGACTAGTGAAACTGATCCTTATAAGCGTTTCATCCTTGTATGTATCTGTTCTACGCTGCAGTGTTTCTTTAGTTCTACGTACGTATGACTAAAAGTATAATAGCATTAGGCGGCCGACACACAAAGGTAACTCATGCATGCCTTGTATGCTGTGCTATCCTGGGATCCTGTTACTTGTTTGTTCTACAATGTTTCTTTAGTTTTACGTACACGTGTATTGTAGTATTGCGTGGCGGCAGACACACAAAGGTCGTACTTGGGGTCGATCACATCTTTGAATCTTCCACCGCTTAAATCAGCAATTTTGCCAGCCCATGCATGTCATTACCATGAATTGACTCCGCGGCCTAGAAAAGAGAAGCGGTGTCACTTTTGCGACTGAGGAAAAAGATAACGCGCGTGTCGACGATTTTCCACGCTTTTACCTTTTGCCAACTCTGCCCTGGCAAAAGTCCTGTCTTTAAGATTTCTCTTCCCCATCATAGCTTCATCATGTACGGGGATTGCTCGTTCGTTAGTCTTAATAGCAGCTTTGGTCGTCGTCAAACATTTGTTCCAGGCATTGTAGAAGAAGAAGACGTATCTGAGGTACGACATGTTAATGACGATCCCAGTGAAAGTCGTGTGAGAGATTTTGGGAGCTATTGCGCAGTCTAACGACCTATGTACTTCTGTAGTCAAGTGGTACGCATGCATCCCCCAGGTTACTTCCTGCCTTTGTACTTCAACGACACTTAGAAGTGCATCATATTGTCTTCCAACATGCACGGTACCGAAAGACGAAGACACACCTGAAGGTGAGCTCATCTTTATGGTTTTTTTGCTTGGAGCTATAATAAATATAGCAATTACCCACCTACTACGGTACCCACACTCTTTTCTCCTCAGGCAGCGTAATTTCCTCAAAGTTTTTTTGTCTGAGGATGTTGTTAGGTAGAAAGTCTGTGGAGCATTGCGTGAGTAGGAAACCTCCTCTCGTCATTGACATGCCTTAGCGCAAAGTTATGGGTATGCACGTAGGCCCATTGCCTCTTTTTCTTCAAATTTACAGTAGGCATATTTTATGGTCTCTTCGCTACTTATGGAGAGACTTATGGAGACCCTATTTTACGGCTCATATGATCGGTATAGAGAGATGACGTCTGTGTGTACCTGGCAGCAAAGGGGAAGTGAAAATGGAGGAATGATGATAGGTACGTATGGTTTTTGTGTAGCGGGCTAATAAGGCAGCTGTTCCGCTCACAGCGCAGATCTTGAGACTTGCTTGCTCGATCAGAATGATGAACTGAAGTCACAACAGCTGTAATTAACCTATTGCTACTGCTCGGGTCGACCTGATACATGGGAAATCTTTTTTCTTCCTCCCCAACATGGTCTGAATTATGACTTACGGAGTGTCTCTGCAATGTGCGTGCATGCCGAGTATGGGCCAAGGTGGCAGCAGTGGTGGCGGGCTCAAATTGCCTTCCGAACCCGCCATCTAGATTAGGTGAAACTCGACGTGCGTGTGAGAAAGAAACCGAAGAAAATTAGGCTTCCGGCTGCCACCAGAGGCCGTGACAATAGTTCAAAAGAAAAATGCTATCGTAACAATATGGGCGACTACAATGGCAGATAGCTATTGTTGGCAATAGCTTTGTATCTGACATAAGCTGAAGGCTTGTGATTGTCAATGCTCTCATACGTACTTCTGCGGTAATGGAACCCTCCTTGCTGAGTGTACAGGGTGGTCCAATTTTTCTCCTCAAACAGCGGAGGCAACACCAACCGCATAGAGCTGCAGCAATGTTTGTCACTTCACTTGATGGGACAGGTTAATTGGTGATGCCTGCGGAGAACCAACCACCTGTTGGACAGCCATGGGTGCGATCAAATGGCTTCGATTCCGAACAGCAAGCGCCTACAAGCACTCTCGGCCACGAGGACGTGGGTGACACTGATGCATGCATCGTCACAGGGAAAGGCCGGGGAGTTTACCCCTGCGAATCAATTTTATCCTGTGCGACTCTCAGCTCCGGAGCGATGCAATCAAGTCCCCCCCCCCCTTAATTTTGGGCAGGCAGCAGACACGTTTACGTCCGTCAGCGACAACAGGTGGCGGCGGCGATTATGTCAGATCTGTCTCTACTTTGTATCCGTCACTGAAGCGATTCTCTTCTCTGCGCACTGATCTTTCAGTCCTTTATGGACGCATAATCAACTCTTTTGTCCTGCCGAAAGAGACATGCGTCAGTCAACTGCTGAGACATGACTGAGAAAGTGAGCAGTTTCCCTTTCCTCTTTCTTCCGTTCATTCGTCGGTTGCCCTCATGTGTTCCTGGGATGTGCATCTCTCACACACGCGCGCACGAGCACATGTACTCGCACCAGCACACGCACGCACATGTGAACCCGTGTAGGAGCGCGCTCATGCCTAACCTGTCCCATTCCCTCTCGGTCCCTTCCTTCCTGTGTGCGTACTCGCAAGTTCGTGTGTGTGTGCGAATGAGCTGCATTTTTTGTGGCACCACCACGTAACTGGTCTTGAGTTACGTATGTATGACTGCATGAATCAGAGAAGCAGAGACATTGTCCAGTTGCTTCGCTCAACTCAGAGAACAAATGTATGAGTAACATATGGAGGAGAAGGTAACAAAACGAGAAGGTGACGGAGGCCGCCAACTCCATCTTCACGGGCACGCAGACGGGAGACGCCCCTCATTTCTAAATACGTGTACGCGCAGCCCGTATATGCGTAGGAGGGAAAATGGCGTCAATATTTGAAAGGATGTTGAGAAGTCAAAAATGATATCGATGGAGACTTCTTCCCTCTTCTGTCAAAGGTGCATTGGTGTTATTGACTTCTGCGTACGTGGAGGTGACTGTTGCACTTCATTTCGACTCCATGAAGGGACCGACGTGAATCCGATCTGCTGCTTCGGGCATTGCCACAGTCACCCTTTGATGGACAAGAAACAAGGAAGCCTCTTTAGTCTGTCACCACTTCATAAGTAAAGCTTCACGTCTAGGATGTTCTTCTGCATGAGGAAAAGTCTGCCTTTTTATCGTCTTGGCCACTGTAGCATCTTCTGGTCTCGAAATCTGAAGTGAGGAATCTCTGCCATGATGCCGCAGTCAGGATGCATTTTCCGTTGTTCTTCATCTATTTCTATTAGATGAAGATGGCGATGTGACTAAGACGCTAGATAGGAAGACTTTCCAAGAGTATCCGATGTGCGGAACCCTTGCAGAGGTTGCTTACTACTCTGGTATCGAAATCTGAAGTAGTCGTTGTATATACATGTATGTATGTATAGCAAAAGATGAAGAACTCCTCAAAATGTATCCTGACATGGCAGAGATTGCTCACTACTACCTCAGATTTCGAGACCAGAAGATGCTACAGTGGCCAAGACGCTAAAAAGGAAGACTTTTCCTCATGCAGAAGAACATCCTAGACGTGAAGCTTTATTTATGAGTGGTGACAGTCTGGATGTGGTTATTTCTCCCCGTCTGCATCGTAGTCACAGCGTCGTCTTCAGGTCTAGAAATAGACCTGAAATTCCTAGAGATGTATTCAAATTTCGGAACCACCGCAGAGGTTGCTTGCTACTAATCTAAAGATAGGATGAGAACCGAAAGGTTAACTTCTTCTTTAGCCAAAGAGGAGTGTAAATTATGAAACGCTGCAAACCCCCATATTCCTTGGATGGCAGCGCGAAGTTTTTATAGCATGAGAGCATACATAGAAGCTGAACAAATTTGGTCGAGCTCGTATTGGTGACCAACCGTCACGTCGTCACAGTAGCGCTCTGCTTCCACCTTTTCCACTTGAAGTGCGACGACCAAAATATGGGGAAGAAGAAGGAACTCATAGCGTCATGATGTCATTTGCAATCCACAGAAATGTGGAGAGGATTCTGATGAAAAGTCGCTGCTCTTAGAGGACCTGAAGGCGTCCGGTTAGTTGTTGTCACCCGTCGTGACGGGCAGCCCAGGCGATTTCGCAGGATCACAGTACATGAGTACGTACGCCTTAGAAGATATTAAAGGCAAGTAATCACCATGTTCGTTCTTTCTTAAAAAAATGGGGAGGACGATGATTTGGCTGTGGGAGAACTGATGGAGGAGGTGATCTTCACCGAGAACATCCGACACCTCTCCCTCCGATTGGACAGAGCAGGAAAAGGAACAAGGCGAGAGAAATGAACGCGTCTTCCTTGGGGGCAAACACGTCACAGAGAGTTACTACGCATTAATAATAGGTATCCCTGTGTTATAAGTGCTGACTGGGGCTCCCAGTCAGCACTTATAACACAGGTTATAACACCCAGTCCCAGTTCCACTGGGAAGGAGGCCCCTGCATGACGGATATGTACGGTCCCGCCTGATACAAGTCATGCTACAGGAACTCCTGCACCGCAACTCTAGACCCTCATCCCGGACACAGAAAATGCCAGAAAATCAAGAACATCACTGGTTACAATCCCACGCCACCAAAGTCTCAGGTAGTGGAGATCCACGATGAGGGCGGACGGGTGCTGACCTGTCCAGAGTACGTAAGTTGCTCTAATGAACGTCTACGTGTGTGACTCTTCTAGACAATATAATTGTACTTGTATTTGCCTGTAGCGAGGCTTTCGTTGGAGAGAACAGCACCGGACCTCCGGGGTGGTGCTACACCGACGCCGGCACCTGCTCCCGGGCTGGCTCAGCTAAATTTGGCGCCAATGACTTACTCAACCGCGTCCAACTGCGAGTGGTGAGGGATGAAACTTGCCGAAGGTGACAAAATGAGTGCATTTGTGTACAACACATGGTTTGTAAATCCGCGTGTCTTTTGAAGCGCATTTGCGCAGCAACTGTGAATTGAACAAGAAGGTGGCCGTCAGCAACGTCAACAGGTCCGTTGAATGTAACAGTCATCGTCAGCGCAGCTTCCTAGACTGTGAGTTGTCGATTCACCCAAAAAAGGAGTCGCCATTCATTGAATCGATTCAGAGATGTTGCTGGTGTGGGTCAGATTTTACTGGCTCGGGCTAAAATAGGCTAGCCCTACCTTTCTGTGGGAGTTGCATGCAACACAATTCCAATGCAGAGATCAAAGGAATGCTTAATTCTGTGAACACATCAATTTTCTACAAACAGGATGGGTCGGGGTTTTTTTTCTTAATAGAATCGGTTTTTTTACTGGCAGCCTAAAACTCGAGCTCAGTCGACTCATTGAATCGAGAATCGTGCAAGCAATAATTCACAGTTCTAAATCACGACGACGTCCAAGTCCGCGGCGATTATCGTGGCCCTGCGTGCCGGCCGCGCGTCCAAAGAAATCACCCACTCTTCTCATTATCACATTGCAAACTGATTGTGGCGTAGCTAAGGCCTTCAAAGAGGCTGACGAAGGTGGGGGAGGTCTGCAACTAGCGAGGAAGGCTCATAATAAAGCAAGAGTCCGAAAAAGAAACAAGGAGTGTCTAGATGAGCTGTAGACACTAATCTGTGAAGACCTAAGCATATCCATCACCAAGTTGAACTTTTTCAAGGATATCATCAGTCAACTTGTGCGTGAGGACCTACATTATACCAGCTACATACTAAAAATGAGACAAACGGTGACAAACTCTATGAGGACCAAAAGGATGGAGCAGTGTAAAATGCTTCTTAGCTCCCTCAATCACGGAGTGGCCTACGATTCTTCTCAGACAAAAAAATCTTCAGCATCAATCAGAAGGTGAATAGGACGAATGACAGGTGACTGGCCCGGGACCCAGAGAAGGTCCTCATCGCATGCAGAGGTAAGTGCTCTGCTCCAGTCTGTCCCTGGGAGTGGTTTCCTGCGAGGGCCATGTCAGGCCTCCTCACTTCGACAACAGTGAGATCACCAAGGAGGTTTACCAGAGGGCTGAGCAGACTAAAGTGAAGCCTTGGACTGAGGAGGTCGCTAGTAAGAAGGATGACATATTCCAGCAGGGTGGAGCACAGTCAAATACATCCCATTTGGTTCAAAATTGGCAAAATGACAATTCTCAGCGCTTCCGGCGAAAAGACTTTTGGCCTCCGAGCCCCAGACTTAAACCCTTTGGACCATTAAGTGCGAAGTGTTTTGGAGCCGGAGTCCAACAAGCACAGTCACATCAGCATCGACTCTCTCAAGACGGCAATAGTCAATGCAGTTGTGATTTAATTCAAGCTACTCCAGTGTAGATCATTGTACAATCGTTCTGCTCGTATTTATAAGTAGTCGCGTGAACGAGTCTACCCTTGAGTTCATCGGGCACGTAGGGTCGAGAGAGAAAGGCTACAGCGTCTGTACTGGGGACTCTGGCGGTTCACAGTGGCAGACCGTCGACAACAAGGTAGGCATCATCATACTTTAAATCCTTGAAACAATGTAATTTATGCCAGGACGAAAAGTCCTTGCCGTAAGTAATTTCTGCGGGGATGACTTCACCGCATGCATTGTTCTAGAATTTTGAGGTAAAATGTGCAATTCACATAATGAGACCTATGACTGGATTCAGGCATCCTTTTGACCTTTTGTTGATTCAGGCATCAACAAAATTTTGAGATTGCTACAGTGGTCAAACTTTAGCAAAGTGGGCACGAAAGCATGCCCGAGAGGCTGGAATTTCAGCTTTTTGGAGGGGGAGAAGATCCACGAACACGCCGCTCGATCGTTGAGTGGTCCCTGGTGGGACTTGATCCATCCCACCAGGACGAGCACGATACAGACTCCACGGTTGCCACGGACAGCAATAAGCAGCTGGCTGGAGTCCTCTTGCTGGACTTCATGGCGTGGAATCAGTCCCACGCCATGCAGTCCAGCAAGAGGACTCTCTGTGTTCGGTGGCGTCTGGGATCGCCAGGTTGTCATGCCAGTCCGCCTGGCAATGTTGCAGTTTGGTTCTCTTCTTTAGTCATCGAACCTTTGCAACGGTTTTTGGGCGCGCCGTCAGAAAAGTTACAGCCAGTTTCATCAACTTTACCCCCACAAAATCCAACCTCTCTAGCGTGCCTCCGTCTCCAGCTGACTGACATTTGAGCACAGTGGTATCAAAATGGGCAGTCGCGATGCTGAACTTCTCAGGGCACATTCCAATACAGCGTATGAAGTGAAGTTTTCCCTGCGGAAACTACTTGCGGCAAGGACTGTAGCGAATTCACAGATATTGACAGATGAACGAGACATCGCACATTGTGCTGATGGGAGTGGTTGTTCGTGTTTCGATACCTTGCGGCACGAGAGAGGGCGCTTCAGTCTCCACGTCAGTGGCAAAGCTTAACGCATGGATCCTTTGATAAATTCTTCGAGTGACGCAAGACGGAGGAACCTTGATACAAGGCGACTTTTTATTGATCTTTAGTGTCATAATTGTGGCACTGAAGTTGTGACGTAACTCGAAGACGGTCGTGGCTTCTCCCATTAACAAACGAAGTCCTCCTGCTACTACAGTCCTTGAAAGCATGCGCAAAATCGGAGTGCATCTTCCACGGCGGATGAAGGTTTTTATGCCTGATCGAACGCATCCACTCCAAGTGTGGAGAGAAGGTAGCAGTGGACGAGAAGGTCCGGGGACAAATGGACCAGTTCCCTGAATGGCTGACGTCTTGTTCAACCACAATGTTGGCGTGTCATTTGCACACAAGGACTGCTTTCAGGGTTGGATCAAATAATTTCATGCCTTTAAGACAAATTCATGATTAGTAAGTTGATCACGATTTCCAGTCACCAATTTAATTCCCAAAATTCATCAACTCCACGCTAAGGTTGACCTCGCTCATCCTTGAACCCAGCCACAGTCTCAATGAGAGGGGCAAGGAAAGGTCTACGCAGTACTCACACTGGTTGGGGAGAGGGAGGGAGTCCGTCAGTCTGACTAGGCCTTGGGCCTGGTGGGGTTGGCCTTGCTTGTGCTTCAGCATGAGAGGGAGGGCCTTGACTTTGGAACCAAGGTTCGTGGAACTACGCCTTCCTTGATTGCCACTCTGACTTTGTGCCTTCTTACCCGTTGCAGGAAAAAGGATGGGACAAAGTGGAGCTGGTGGAGAGGGCCTACTTGAAGTACGTGTCTGCTTCCTCCAGGGACAAGAGTTGCTCCTTCACCTCAAAGTCCAGCTTCTTCCAACTCCCATTGACCGATGAGGTCATCTCCTCCATCATCTGCAGTTCTGTGTTTGATGGATAGGAAGTCTCCCGTTCATCCGCGGAGTACATGACTTTCGGCTTTCTAACTCAAGGTTGGACAGGTTGGACAGTCCCAGCCAGTAAACTGTCCTAAGAACTGACATGCTACATGCTGAAGCTTTCTGGGTTTTCAAACATTTTTGACCTTCTATCAGAATTTATGTCACTATACAAAATTACTGCGTTTTGGAAAAGGACCTCTATATTAACGATGTATTGTGTGTCATTAAATCAAGTCTCACGTACTACTAGACTCCAAGATTTTAGGTGAACACCTAAAAATTACTTTTCCACCTACACTACTTTCTGGGATAAGGACTGCAAATTGCTTTTTGATCCAAGAGCCAGAGTCAAGTTTCATGCTGCGCTGGAAATTGCAAAGAACTGCAGGCTGTCACTGACTAGATATACGGTCTATGGCCATTTGCAATGTGCCTCCCCCCCCCAAAAAAAAAACTACGCGTCAAAATTTCCCGGAAGAATAGAATTCTGTCACTTGAAAAGTTTAAATCGCCAACTTTTTTCACTTAAAATCTCGGAGTCGAGTCATGAAATAGAAGCTGTTGGCAAGAGGAAAAAAGTGAAGAAGAGGACAGCAGCAAAATGACAGAAACCAAGCAATTGCTTCGAAAATGTCTACCATTAGGGGAACAACAGAGTTGACTTGGGTCAAAATGATGTGACCAATTTGAAAATGTCATCGGTTTACAGTGCACAACACCATCGAGGGGCAAAATGGCCATAATTTTCTCCATGTTTCCCCCAAATTTTCAGGTGAAAACAACAGAAAAAGGTGTAACTTTTATTCCTCTAGTAACTCATTGCCAGGTCATCTGAACTTATTAGTAAAAATATTCGAGGTTGGAAAAGGTCAGTTAGCATTAGTAAACTTTGCATTAATACTTGGAGGAGGTGGAAAGAGATGAAGACGGCAGATGGATGCAGTGTGAGTGACTCTCTCAGTGACTCTTCTAATGCGGATGAATAATGAATAAAGTGTGATATAAAGTTTTGTTGATTACGGTTTTTATGATTTGAGCGTTTACCAAAAAACGATTTTTTCAGACATATCTCGGTAGCAAAGGTCAAGGAGCAAAGTAAACTAGGCCGTTTGGTTTTGCCCCTCGATGGTGTCGTGCACAGTTAGTAGCATACAACCAGCGCTATACATTGCACATATCTGAATTGCGCAGATGGGCTAGAAAATATGTGGTCGCAAACTTTGCTGAAGAATTTCAATATTTTTGGTATCTTCTTGACATTTTATCTTTCGTTTTATTGTATTACTTTTTTTCCCAATTTCTCAAATTTTCAAGGTCCGTTGCACTTTTAGTCGATTTCTCTTATTTCTTACTGAATGTTTATCACCAATTGATGGTCCAAAATGGGCCATCTTCACTTTTAAGCCTTTTACCTAAAACTCCGAGCGAAAGAACGTCATCAATCACTGTTCACTTCCTCCTGAAACTGTTCATCCGAAAAGATCAGGCTGGAATGGCTAATCCATAAGTTGTGTTCGCTCTTCACTTATTCGACAAGATGCAGAGTTGAACACCGGATTTCTCATTTGATTTGCAGCTGCAACACTTCAGGTTGCGTCACCCACGTGCGAGAATGTGCATTAAGTGACAGTTCTGCACTACCTGTGTACAACGTAGAGACTCCAGAGCCTGGCCTTGGTAGATTACAATTTGGGCCCACGTAAATTGAATGACGTTGGCTTTTTTCCCCGACCTTTGCACTGGAGGAGATTCCAAAGCCTCCATCTGGCATCAAATCCCAGATGAAGTGAGGGGAGGGCACTCTAAGCGTGTGTGGTGTGCGCGCGTGGACACCACCAAGCGCTTCTGCCAGTGCTGTTTCAGCTAGGACGTCCTCGGGCGGTGTTGGTGGGAGTCGGCAGTCCTCCTCGGTGCAGCAAACTTGGACATCTATTCAGTATAGCGTGGGTCAGGATGAGCTTCCCTCTGAAAATGATATCTACCTCTACTATTGGAGCTACTTTTTTCATCAGTGGCGAGCACATATGGCTCGTTCGCCAGGTTGTCCCGAAAGTGTTGAGCGAAACTGACTTTACTTTTGACTGACAGTGAAAGACGGACCAAAGGTGGACATGCCAGGTGCCGCTACATAAATGAAGCGAAGTAGGTTGCGAGACAAGAAGGGGAATCAGTTGCGCTCCAGTGAAATAAGTGGAGCATAAACTGAGAAATTGAACCATTCACACTAACGTTTCAACTGACTTTTAAACAGCACTTTTCTGATGGAAGGAAACTTCATACGAGTGTAGTTTCTCTACTGCTCACTCCTTTTCTTGGTTTTACTGACTTCGCGCGCATTCCTAGGGTGTAAAAAAGTATAAAAGCCGCACCTTCCATTCCAGCTTCATTGACTGAGAGGAAGAAAGTGTTCTTAGATCCTGCCGTGCAAATTGTACTTTTTTAAAAGAAACCTTGGATCGCAGTAAATCCTTGGCCAGTTAACAACCACTTCCTTGTTGTTTTTCTTCTATTCGTGTACGTGTCTTTGCTGCAAGCATCGATTAGTGCAGCGGATCTCGATGTGAGGCGGATTCTGACTAGTGTTGTCCTCTGACTCACCAAAACATGACTGTAAACTCGAATACGAATTCTCTGATCACGACATTTCGAATTTGTAAGAAGTTTGTCTCAAGTTAAATTGGATAGATGAGACAAGGGACTCCGGTCAGGTGTGCCAGAGGACAAATTAGACACTATTTCAGGCATCACACCGTAAGAAACATAAGAAATAGCTAATGTCAAAATTTTTTTAAAGGGCGCTGACTCACTTAAGCGGAACATTTCTTTGAAAAACTTTTAGCTCCAATGCCGCATATGATTGGGATTCCGATCACAAGCACGTATTTGACTCGTTTTGGCATCTGCAAAAATGCTATCCGCATTACCAAGGAGTCACCAAGAGCCCTGACTCGTCGAGTCAGTCCTAATCCGACTCTTGGCAAAGTCAAACACGACTTGATGAATTCTGACTCACCCAGTGATGTGTCTTCTTAGCGTCTTGAGTACATGCACCGCAAGCATTCGACTGAACGTCCACGACAAACGTGTGTAGAGAGTTAATAACTAAAAAGCTCAAAATGACCATACGTGATTTACCTAAAATACTGAGTCTCTTCTCTCCGAGACACTGCACCATCGCATGTAATAGCCAAGAAGGTCCATTGAACATTTTGAACTTGACGAGATCACCCAACTTTTATAGGAGTCAGGGTGATAAATGTACTTGGTTGACATTACTGCACTAAGATATTTTTTATGTGAATCACCTATTTTTCCGCTCTTTTAACATAACGACTCATGCATTAACATCAGAAGAACCCGGAAGGGAAAGTTGCGAAGCGACAAGATCGTTTATTTGTTAAGGGATGAAAACGACATTGACAATTTTGCAGTTGTTATCACGACCTCTCGACTCCCAATGCTTTTTGCACGGACACTAAAACGCCGATTTCGCCAATTTTCTTTTGACTGCTCAATTCCTATTTCATAACTGCCTCAGATTTATTCAATCAGCCACAAATTTGTCACCTCTGATTTTGTCAATTTTTGGTTAAAAGTGCATGAAAATCAGAATCAGTGCACAAAAACAGAAACAACAGCTTTTGTCTTGATGTCTTGATTTCAACCGGTGGATTTCTGAGATGAATATCCGAAATGGCGAGAGCTTTTTGGAGAGAAAAGCAGAAAAACGCTGGCAACACAAACACTCTTGGCAAATCCAACTACTTGGGTTTAGTCGAGTGAACATTGCAAAGAATCCATTGTTCTGGTTGTCAGCAAGATTCTTGATCAAGAACAAGAAGGCGAAGAACTGTGTGAACACTAAATCTTTTGGAGCAGTTTTGCTACATGCTCAATCATTTCCCTATTCGTGATTGATTAGACGAAATCGGACTTTCAACGCATCATCCTGTGCATAGTAACATGAGCATCTCAAGGCTTTGACGGAAATTAACTCCTGATTTCCTCTCGCAACCTCCATTTCAGTACGAGCGCCACAGAGCTCGAATGCTGCTGGCGCGGGCACAGCCTGAGAAGGTCAAGAACGACGGAACAGAGATGTTCATTGTAGGTGAAACATTTCTAACGATGCACAAACTCCTAGGAAGAGACGATCTCCTCTCATGCGAGGCTGCCCTGAAACAAAAAAGCAAAGAAAACAAACTCAATTTGTCGTATAACACACACAACGTACGTGCTCATACGTAGGCAAAGCGACGAGAGCCCTGCTGTCTTTTCATGAATACACAGTGCTGTGTTAACATGTACATCTAAGCACATCTATGTACCCAATGATAAAATCAGCTGCCAACTTACATGTACTGTAAATACATATACGACGTTTCTGTGCCAATGCATATACAGGGTGGAGACTATTTAGCGTCACATGTTCCTTTCTTCGTCACATGCAAAATGGATTAAAGTTTCCTGCCCTTTTTTGCTAGGAGAGCTTATCTTTGAGTGCAATTGTCATTAGATGAAACAAAAAAGGACCGCCGTGAATCTCTGGCCACTGAGCCTGGAACAGTAGCTCAGCCGACGGTAAGGAAAAAAAAAGTCGGTTGGTCCTGAATATCATCCAGATACATGAGGCAAAGACAGTCCAGAGTCCTTCGAGTCACATTTGACCAGCTCTTCTTCCTCTAGGTGCTGCAGCTCCCATTGTCTCGTCGTCTCGTGAAATTCACACTAAATAATCCCCACTTTGATGTAGACTTTGCAGCGTTGAGCACTGGATCAGTCAGGCACTGAACCAAGTGCTTGTTCCACCACTGCGTCGTGTTCCCATACCGAAGTTCCATTTCTCTCCACTTGACTTAACATGCACATAAGCTGCCATCCATTGTGTATGAACAATTGTGACGCAATAAGGCCTCATTACAAGAAATTGCACCCAGAGCAGCGCAATTTATCCAACACCTGCCTCCGGTACGACCAAGCAATGAGAAAGTTCTCCCTGGGTTTGTTCCATTGGAAGGAAAAATGGCGCCGGACCAAAAACCCAGCGGGAGGAGCTGAGTGGAGGAGCAATTTTCATCCCCGTTCGTGTTCGTTTGACCAAACGCAATCATCTGCCTTTTTTTCCCTTCAGGTAGCGGACAAGAGTAACGACTGCGATAAAAAATGACGACGAGACATGAAAACTTCCCTCTTTTCATTGGTTGCAGCTTAGACAAGGCCAGAACCATTGGTTAATTAAGGAGAAGACAAAGGGAAGCCATACAATTTATGTCAGCCACGCTATAATTTATTTGCGACGCTGCAACCATTATTCTAGGGCGTAAACACACCAACATAGATTAATGTGACTTCATTTTGTCGTATGCAGCCACTTTCAATAAATGAGGTCACAGGAGGAAAAAGAAAAATAAGGTCAGTGCTTTGCAGATGTGCAAATTGCATGTTGAGCCAAATTTTTCTGCACCATCAGAATGCTTGTTTTATACTCGCTCGTTCGTCCAAGCTGTTTTTTTTTCCCTACTCCCTCCACCCTTACTAATGTGGTCTATTTCAAGCTTCATCTGCGTTTTCTTGGCCATTGTCGTGCTGAGCCTGTGGTTGTGGCTGTGCCTGAGCCTGCACGAGTGCGTGGTGTGCCTGGAAAAAGAGAGAGCGAGCAGAAAGAAGAAGAAAAGATGATAAATCGCAGCCATAAAAGTGCTTCAGCAGAAGTGCCTCGGCAGATGATGACCCTCGGGGTCATTCACTTGTGATTGGCTGCAGCCACCGAACGCTCTCTCATTGGCCAAGGAGGAATGTCATTAATTATCGGTGGCTCAAGACGAGGCGGAGGAGGAGAAGAGCCTACCTGAGCTGGTAGGTAGACAATGGCTAATCAAGGAGGGCTTGAAAACGAGTTCTGAATTAAAATTCTCTCCCTCTCCTCAAGGAGCGATTTGGAGAGCCAACTTACACGCACGCGCACGCGCACTCATCTCGGGACTCGCCCACCACAAAGTGCTTTTGAAGAGAGAAAAAGAGAGGCTTATCTGATTCCCAGAAGATGAAAAATACGTCCTCTATGAATACGAGATCCTTCCGAGTGCGTGTGCGTTTGAGTGTGTGTGGTTGGAGATCCCCGAAATCTTGGCTTTGTGTGCAGGGACGTCTCAATATTTTTTCAGGTCAACCAATGGGGATCTCTTGCTCTTTTCACTGTCACTTCTTCTGCTACTCCTCGTAGACTTACTGCTATTATTGAGGCGCACTCACTCTAGCAGATTTTTGAGGCAAAAATGGTGTCTGGATGATGCGTTTGGTTTGGCGTCTGTCAGCCTACTGAGGAGAAGGAGGAGGCCTCCATCGAGATCGGCGGCGGCTGCTGCTGCTGCAACCTCCTCGGCGGGATGTCCCACACGGGAGATCAGAGACGACAAAAGTGGCATACAGAGATGTCCAAGGGGGGTGCTTTTCACTCTGCTGCTGCTGGGGCGAGATGGGGGCTCAGCTCTCAGTAGTAGGTATTATACGTAC
>JAAUXU010034797.1_pt1 | contig 52095 bp, 55 predicted proteins | sample 7278151 | NCBI WGS metagenome assembly JAAUXU01 (sample SAMN14350113, study PRJNA611818) | marine sediment metagenome | isolation source: surface marine sediment (1.8m) | place: French Polynesia: Moorea | collected 2018-08
TCCAGCTCCTCCTTCCAAGAGGTCAATCTTGGCCTTCCCAGGAATGGGATTTCAAAATACAGAACTGAGATCATAAATGAGAAGAAGGCCATTTTGGAAGATCGCCGCAAGACTCCAGACCCTCCCAGCAGCAAGCACAGGCGTTCAGCATAGCACTCTTGGACTTGGAATTTCCAGACGGATGATAATAAGAAAAGTCAAATCGTAACTTGGTAGTGTTGGATATTACATTGCATCATGCCAGATGTGATGCTGCGGTCGTTTGTGCTGCTTGCTTTCGACGTCGCTAGAAATAAATATCGGACTTCCTATGTGGCTTCCAGTACTCCTTAAGCGCGTGTGTAACAGTAGAGTGAAGGAGTAGTATTTGGGTGAAGAATACTACCCATTGTCAGGTTACTGAATAGTAAGATAAAGATACACCCACTCACAGTGCGCACTCTCACACGAGAAACTCACAAACGAGTGCATAGAAAGAGTGCTACGTGCAGTGGACATACCCTGGAATAATTTGCCTTGAAGCCCTTGGCCGGCACCGACCCGTCAGCCTTCATCCTTATGTACATCTGATTGCCCGTGGACGTGAACGTGTTGATTGGGGAAGGCACGTTAGCACCACAGTGGCGGAGGAGGCGAGGCGCACTCGCGTTAGCGCCGTCGTAGATGTCGACGTAGTCGTACGAGCAATTCGAGTGCGGCTCCACGTCAAACTCAATGAAGGAGAGAGAGACACGGTGGTGCACGTCCGTTTCCAGTAGCCACGCGCAGTCGTCGTCATTGTCATACATGTCGGGGTAATTGGGCGACGCGATGAACCCCCTCGGAGACGTGATGCGTCCTCCACAACCTGAACGAGGAGACGTTATGTGTACTCTGAGTAACACCCGTGCCGCGCATGCTGTGTACGCACAGTACAGTGAAGAATTGCACAATTTGACTGGATTCTTTCAGGACGGGTACATGACCTTGAGATTGCGAATATATGGCATTTTCGTCTATGCCGTCGGGCTAAAGCGACCGGAATGCGGGCCATGATGTGCTCTGACACAAGTTGACTACAGCACCGAGGTCGAAGCATCCCGAAGTGTTTGCTTCACCATTGGGCCGTGCTTTAAGTCAGATTTTCTCTGGTCCGGACTGCTCTTTCATTGCCTTCAATAACCTTTTTCCTATTTTTTTCACTTTTCATCCACTTCTTCATAATAAGCTTTTGCATGAACCAGACCTTTCAGCCCACCTCACGTATTGATTGTCCGTGGGCCGTTTGAGCCAAGGCAGACTGCTCAGTACTTGTCAGAGTTGGAAATCTGTCGTAAATGCACCTGTCAAACCTGATCCTCCATATTTTTCTCACCTTCGTCCCTAAACTTGTAAAAGGCCTCGAATCCCTTGGATCTGATTGAGGAATCACTCTCAAACTTTATTAACATGTTGTTCCCTGTTGACACCACGCTGACGTTGGCCTCCTGGCCGCAGAGTTGGGTCAGTTGAGGAGATGTCTCATCTGGTCCCCCATAAATCGTCAACGAGTCGTATCTGAAACACAACCAGAGTCAGAACTATCCCTTTGACGATGACACTAGTAGCTGTACATGCATTGGCCCCCCTCAGTGTTCAGCTCAGTGATGTTGAGCTCCACGCTGGACCCTAGAGGGGCCACCAGCTGCCAGATACAGTCAGTTGTGAAGGGGTAAGGGTTGGGATAGTTGGGAGAAGCAATCCGTCCCTGGGGCTTCGTGATCACTCCGCCGCCGCAACCGTGAAATGCCCACTCCAGACGGAATCCGTTGTGGGCGACGGACGCATCCGAGAGGAAGCGGACGTGAGCGACACGAGTGGACGTCGTCAACCGTGGAGGAACCGAGGAGTCGCCGCACCATTTTCCCAAGCTTGTATTAGACGATTCCTAGAGCGTAGATGACGATAGAAATGTAAGGTACATCACGCAACCTCAACGAAAGCAACCATCTCGTAACGGGGATTCGCGTTGCAGAGCACCGTTCAACTGTTTTGCGAAGCAAGTCCGCGAAAAACCTGACAAGTCGTGCAAAGTGCATGGAACAAAATAGAAGCAAGAGTGGCTGGTGCGGCAGCCGAAGGTCGACACTCACCTGGCTCGAGTTACTCTCGAGAATCTGGACAAAGTCGTATCGGCAGGAGCCGTTCGTGGACGTTGGGTCTTCAACATCAAAGTGCGAAAACGTGATATTAATTGTGTTTCCTCTAGGCGCCTCCACCGTCCAAAGGCAATCTCGATTGTGCGGATACAAGTTGGGGAAGTTGGGACTTTCAATGACTCCACTCTGTCCCTCATCGATCACAACGTTGCAATCTATCCAATATACAAGTCACGGATGAAAGCTTCAATCTTAACACAGTCTTGATCCACCTCACTTGCAAAATATCTAACGTGGAATCCTCTCCCACTTGCAGAGTAGTCGGACCTGAACTTGAACATGGCGTCGCTTCCTGTAGTCGTGATCGTGTTGACTCCGCTGTGACAAAAGCGACCAAGAGACGGACTTGTCATGCTGGGACCGTCAAGGACCTCCAAGTAGTCATATCTGAACAAAGAAATGTTGTGCAAGCTAATACGAACGCACCTCAATGAGAAAATATTATTTATATAATAATATTCATTTATCTTAAATAATATTTATTTATCTTACCTGCACCCTTCGGCAACTTCAAGATCGATATCCACAAATATAATTTGAATGGTAGAACCTCGCGAGACTCTGACCTCCCAAAAGCACTCCGCTTGGTGGTGATATGGCATTGGGTAGCTTGGCGAAGCGAAGGATCCCATTGAAGACGTGAGCAGACCTCCGCAGCCTCGAAGTGAAGAAGAATACTACTATACTACAGTTTATGACACGATTTCTCTTTCATACCTGTAGTAGTGCCATCCCAGAACATCTGGAAACCAGGCCCAGAAAGAGAAGAATCCGAGACAAATTTGATGTATATCTCATTGGTGAAGGAAGGGATGGTGCGAGGGATCTGGTTACCACAGTAGCGACCAATGAGCGGAGATGCTCCGTTACCACCGTTTCTAAGGAGCACAAGATTTGGCACTATACCCTAATGAGAGCATAGACAACAGACCTTCAAGACCGACCTTATTTCTACATAGTCAAACTGGCAGTCGGTGTGGTTTTCAAGATTGAAGTCCGTAAAGTTCAGCATGATTTGTTGTCCGACGGGAACTTCTATGCGCCAGACGCATTGCATCCCGTGGCCATACTCCCCGGGCCATCCGGGAGAACTCAGCATTCCACTCGTAGTGTAGTAGTTGCCGCCGCAGACTGTGTGTATGGTAACACTATACTCATCATGTCGAGAAGACACGTCAACATAGGTAGCTTCGAACCTGTAGAGGAGTCCAGCAAGACGTAGGAGGCGGAGAAGCCAACCTGGCTTCTGGCGACGTTGCCTGAGCGGAACACCACGGACATGCGATTGCCAGTAGAAATCATCATCGGTGGGGGTTGCGCGCCACAGAATCTGAAGCACAAATATTGCACGTGCAGTGAAGCGCAGTAGGAATGGTGCCAGCTTGGCTGCTTACTTGCCGATCTTTCCCCCAGCATTGGGCACAGTGTTGTTGTCATACACCGTAACGGAGTTGCAGTTACAGTCGTAACAATTCCTCAAATTGAATGTTAACCAAGACAGGCGAATCAGTGTACCAGGATCTCCTTGAACGATCCACCTAAACATGACACGAACGAATAATCTCCACGGATATTAGATCCCTACAATGAGTGTCCGACCTGCAAAGGAGGTCGCGTGGATAGTCTTCGCGTTCAGTCGGGAATCTGATAATTCCCACCTCCTCTTTTAAAATGCCTCCGCACACAGCTGAGGTTGTCGTGTAGTTCAGGCGGAAGCCCCGATTCTGAACAGACCCGTCAGTTGCAAACCTGAGCAACGTTTGGCGCATTGTTAGTGCGCATGCGTTCAGCAGCATGTACGTCACGGCATGCATTCCTTACTTCATCCACAGATAGTTGTGCGTCGACTCAATGGGTGGCGGCGTGGTGGTTGGGTCTCCGCAGAACCTGCCTATGAGCGTGGAGTTCTCGTTATCGCCGTCCCTCACCTCCAGGAAGTCGTAGGCGCAGTCGTAGTGGCCCTCGATGTCAAAGTCGGAAAACTGGATGGTAATGAGTGACCCCACAGGCTGTGAGATCACGTAGGCGCACTCGCGGTACGCAGGGTAGGAGCTTGGGTAATATGGGGAAGTGATGACGCCGGTGGGGGTCGAATACTCTCCACCGCAAGCTTGGAACATGGATGAAATGTCACCAAACTGGAGAGAACAATAGGTTGTACTGAAATCTCACCCAGTTCGTATCTTATTCTGAATCCTCCGTGAGTGACGGAATAATCGGTGACAAATTTCATGTAGACTTCGTTGGATGCAGAGACGAAATCCAGTGGCAGAGATTCTCCACAGAACCGGCCGATTAGCGGCGAGTCTGGCCGTCCGCCGTCACGAACCTCCAGGTAATCATATCTGTTACAGGCAATATGGAGACACATAATGTCATTTCTCTGGTAGAAGACTGCAACATCAATACCGGCAAGTCCTATGTTGTTCCAGATGGAAAGACAGAAAAGAGACCTTTATTGTGTCCCCTCGTGGCACCCTGATCACGTAATCACAGTTCAGATTGTTCACATAGGTGTCTGGGTGTCTCGGGGAGGAGATTTGGGCTGACGGCTCTGTGAACAGCCCACCACAGCCGGGGACACCTGATTGTTAGGTAAGAATGATAACGACCTTTGCAATGATGTACAATCCAAAGACAGTTTTACCTGGAACAGCCGCCCAAGATATGAGAAATCCTTGATCGCTCGCTGAGTAGTCAGAGTGGAAAACGATGCTCGATATGGAGCCAGAGCTAGTAATTGGAGCTGGAGAGGTCGTGTTGCAGTAGCGTGCGAGCAAATGCTTGGTGGGGTCTTCATATGAACCATCCCAGATCTACCGCGCAAGTTTTCTCTAGTTCATGTGTGATGAAGCGATGGCGACATGACCTTCTGACACTTACCTCAACATAGTCAAAGCTGCAATTGGGATGCCTCTCCAGCCGCATGGATGCAAAGTGAAACTGTATCCTCTTGCCCCACTCGGCGTACACCGTCCAAGTGCAGTCCCTGTTGTGTGGATAATCTCCGGGATACCCAGGACTGCGGACCGTCCCATGCGTTTGCCCAGAATACACTTCCCCGCAAACCGGGTCGGTCAAGTTCCACGACAGCTTGAAGCCTCTGTGAGCAACAGAAGCATCGGAGCGAAACCACAAGTAGACACTGCTATGCGAGGACACGATGGAGCCGTTGCCAGGCAGAGTTGCTCCACAGAAACGACCAATGCGCGACGACTGGGCGTCTGGACCATCATTGATCTACGTGCATAGGCTACATAGAGCATACTTTGTTCCTTAACGCAAAGCACACACGCATGTACCTGCAGCCAGTCGAATCTGCATGGACTAGAAGCCTCAAGATTGAACTGAAGAAAAGTCAAGTTGATGGCCTTGTGCTCTTCTCCTCCAGGCGCAGAGATTATGTACACGCAGCTCATGTCGTGGTCGTACAATGTGCCTTCTCCTGGTGGGTATTCAATCACACCAGAGCTCGTCCTGAACGTGCCGCCACATTCTGGAATCCGGGACAATCTACGTATGAGTGTGTCGCTGCAAGACATCTGGGTCCTTACGTTGAACCTCATCTTGGCAGTTTGTGCCCTCGTAGCTGTCAGAGCACTCACACCGGTAGCTATTGAACTGGTCGATGCAGGTGCCTCCATTTAAACAGGGATTCGGCCTGCACTCGTTCGCTTCACTTTGACAAAGGTTGCCTAAAAATAATACTTATGGTTAAGCTGTCTCATCGCCTATTCCATATGATATCACCGGTGTATCCCTGAGCGCAGTTGCACATGAATGAGGTGGCCAAGGGGTAGCAGGTGGCTCCATTTTGACAAGGCCCAGAAGCGCATGGAGACAATACGACCCCTCCGGAGGGAAGGGAGGGTCCTGTGAATGGTGTGTACGCACATATTGGGCTAGTTCGAAGATGTCACTTTTCTCTCCTTGGCCTTAGGCGCAGCTATGAATAGTACATTTTTTAAAGAAAAAAGTATGTCTTACTGTGCGTACTTAAAAGATAAAGACTCATATCACGCATGTAATCTGCATCAAGCGCGTGTCTTTTGGTGCTATGACTTTTCACTGGATGGAGCTGCTGAAGTAGTTCAGGTCGCATTACAGCCGACCTTTGATGTAGTAAATCCTGATATTCTGCATAATTTTGCAATTTAAATGACATCTAGAGCAAAAGTGCGCATCAGTTCGATTTTAGAGCAGAACCTTAGCGTTCCACAGGGGGTAGACTAGGTCGAAAAGGGGTCATTTTTGGAATTTGACTGAGTGCACTCGGACTTTGTTACCCAAAGTCAAATGATGACGAAGAAGTCAAAGACTTTTTCCAAAAATCAAGTTCAACCCTGCCCCTTCAGGTCAACCTTTAGGTTTTCTCACAACAGGCAGCTACATCAAGTACTTTAAATCTTTTAAAGCTTCAGGAACCCAATTTTTTCCATTTCATTTTACTCAGTGCTTTGATATTTCGTTTAGAATTGAGCTAACCATGTCCACTTCACACTATGAGCTGTTGACCTAACATCCTCTCGAACAATTAGTAAAAACCGTTCAATGCTGAGGGGCAAAACTAAAACCCTTTTTTCACCTTCACTTGACTACAAAAAAACAGTGGAATTCCAATTTTTGACCTAGCGCAAAAAGCACAGCGGTGAACCAATTCTGCAGCTCAAGTCAAAGTTATGGCAAAAAAGAAGTGTGCAATATGGACATTTGCATGGAGTAACAAATAAGTGCCGAAGACAACTTTGAGTTATAAGTGCGCACAATAGAAAGACAGTCTTTTGGGGAGCCTTTTTATCTAATAAAATGCTAATACTTTGGGCAAAGGCCGAAAATGTCGGCCGCTCCAATGTCATTCTCGGGAAAAAGTACCTTTTCAAAGTAGCCAAACACATTTATATGTACATATGTAGCTGCAGTACACGTGCATGCAGTGCATTCACTAACGTACGCACTCAACCAAGGAATTGAGGACTTCAGCCAAAGTAGCTAAATGCATGAACGAGATGTTACCAAGCATTGCTGTACTGTTGGAACCCGCTGGCAGGCACCCGAAGGGTCCGACTCCCGTTCCGGCATACCCAGGCCTGCAGAAGCATTGCACTATCCCAGAGGTGGCCAAACAGACCGCCATCGGGGCGCATCCCCCGTTATTCACATGACAGGGACCCAGGAACATGCACTGAGTGCCATCGCCTTGATATCCAGCTGGACACTCTCCGCATGTACGAGAACCCTAAGATGTAGAGCTGGTACTTAGGAGCTATTAAGAATTAAGTGCTAAGTATGCAATACTGCGTCCTACCATGTTGTTAAAACACTGTACTCTCGGGTTGGTGCTGCAGCCTCCATTATTCACCAGACACTCATTTATATCGGAGCACGAAAACCCGTTTCCTGTGTACCCGGCGGGGCAGTTACCACACACGAAGCTCCCCGGAGTGTTAATGCACTGAACCTGAGGGTTGGACGAGCATGGCGATCCAGACTCGCATTCATTCACGTCAACAACGCAAGCGGGATTGCTTCCATCCGTGGTCCAGCCCTTAAAAGTAGGGAGTAAATCAAGAGATGGCGATTGCAGCAAATAATGACATCACGCACACCTGGTCACAGATGCAAGAGAAACCGTTCCTCTGATCGACGCATGTGCCGTGGCCGCAAAGTTCCTGACTAGAACCGCTGTTGCAGTCGTTGCTCCTCTCCGTGCAGTGGACACCATAAAAGTTGGGCAGGCAGTGACACCTGTGGCCATGGAACATCAGTTACGAGTCTGCTCATTTATCCCACAGACTCACCATACCTATAAGTTCCAGGGAGATTCTGGCACGTTGCCCCGTTCTGACAGCCGATATCAGTGTTGGCAAAGTGGGCACACTCGTCCACGTCCTGCTCACACGTTGGGCCTTCCCAGTTGTCCGGGCACTGGCAGAAGTATCCGCTGTAAGTGTCGACACAAGTGCCCCCGTTGGCACAAGGGTTTGCGCCGTGGTCGCACTCATTGCGCGCTAACTGGCGCACAATTCGGCGAACTATGTAGCGCAGACGGCGCACCTGCAAGTACATCACTCCTCACGGTCACAAAATATAAGCTCATCCCAATGACTCTTCACCTTGCTCTGCAAGTCCCTGACAGTGGCAACGGTCTCAGTGACGTTGATGGAGTCGCGACGAGACTGCAGAATAGAGACAATCCTGTATCACTTACACAATAACGCAGCTTTCATGGGACGATTGGTCGAATGCATCACCAGACCGCTTGTATCACCAGTTATGCCTCGACCCGAGAGTGGTGATAGAAGTGGCGCAGTTGCTTTTGCTAACAGAGGCCCTCACCATAAGCGCTTGCACGTTTTCATCCATGTTCCTCAGCCTGGTGGTGAGACCGGGACCTGCGTTCACCGCCTCCTCGACTCTGTCAAGTCTCTCTGCGAGCTGCTGCACGTCCCTAGATGACAGACCATCGCTAAGGAGGGCAGCGCGACTAAGGCCATATCCGGTGCCACCCAAAAACTTAAGCTGTCCATCGCCAAGCGTCTTGAAGGTGATGTTTTTGTTCTCGGCTGCTTCAAGCACGAGGTTGCCGTTCTCAACCAAGATACGAGGCCTGCGGAGAATTGATCACATTTGGTATTACCCATCATTATACACAGAAGAAGTGAAGAATGGTGATCAAATGAGCGAGCGTCTGACTGAGGTGGATGGCAAAATAAGGCATGCGCTCATTTTTGCACGTACTGGCCATTGTAGAGTCCAGCGTCTGTTCGCACGAATCTCACTTGGATCCCAAACCACGTCCATGTGAGGATCAAAAAGGAAGTCGAGGAAGCCATGAGTCTCTACCTCGTTCCTGCCTTGCTATGAGCTCTCAGTACTCGCACAACATACTAATTACGCGTCTACACCTTTATGGGGGGCGTCTCCATCATGGGTACGAATCTGGACTCGAAGCTCGTATCAGGGCACTGGGAGGAACAGAGCAACACGAGAAGGTTATTGATGTTTTTCCGAAAGACCGCAGAGAAAATCCAGGTGGGTAAGAGAGAACATTGCATATGCGAACGCGATAAGCTTATAAAATAGAAAGGTTTTGCTTACTGCCGCCTCATCACACTGAGAATGTTTACATGAGTGGCGTAAGTGACACGCTTTATGCTTTATGGAAGTCTTTACATACAACGTCAAAGAGCTCGATGTCCCTGTTAGTGTATTTGACATATTTTGGTATGTCTTGCCTGTCATCGCTGGTTCATTTCCTGCCTCACCCTTAAGCAAAATTGCACTGTCGAGAGTACATCTGTCTACTTATGTACAAAGTCTTTGCTCCAGTAACTGTTCTCTCCCGTAAAATAAGAAAAAACTTGTCATCGAGCTCGGACAGTCAATTGGATAGTCGAGAAGACAAACAAGGGCACGTTCTTGGCCCCCTTCATTCTCTGAATCCAACTTGCGTGCACGCACAGGGGGTAAATATGATTGACGCTACTCAAACGCACGAGGTAGATACAAAAACCAGGCAACAGGAAACACCTGCAAGCATTAGCGCACGTTCTACTGCCCCGGAGGATTGATGCCTCCCTTTTGCTCCCCCCTCTAAATCGCCAGTGAGACAGGTTCTTCTGCATCCTGCTTAATTGTTCGACCACAGGAACTCTGCCGGCGCCATTATTACTTATGTTCCGCACGATGTAAGTCGGTAGCATCGCCATTGTTTGTATTACTGGCCTTTTCATGGACACGCGTAGTGTACATAAGACACATGACGTCTGCAAAACGTGCACGGTGACGTGCGAGTGACTTGGGGGTGGACGTCGACCAGGACGTCACGCTGTAGCGAGCACTGGCGATGGTGCACGCACGGGTGAGGTCTCTAAGGGGCTCACGGCAACAATCTCACAATGTCATTCATTATGACCAAGAAGGCATCGCGCGACGACCACACCAGGTCTCTTTCTCCCTCCCACCTCTCCTTCCTCCAGCACCTGGACCCCTCCGTTGGTTGACGGTTCACTGGGTCGCGCTCGCGCTCTCTGGCTTTGGCGGCTGCGCTCTCCTAACACTCTCTCGGTCTCCCTCAGTTGTTGGCACGTAGTTAGTGCCAGTACTTAGGAGAGAGAGGAAGGAAGTGGAAGTTGATCCCTTTGTACGGTGACTCCTCGTCCGTATACCTGGTTGTAGCTCAGCAATAGAAGGACAACCTTTGCAGTGCCAACGAAGTAAGAACTTCCTCTTCAACTAGCTGCCAAAGAGATCGATACGTTGTTCGGCTTTCCGGCGGATATGCGCACAAATAGCCAACCTATAAGTTTATGTCGCAGAACCATTCAAATCTTGGCTGGATGCAAGAAGGGACCATCCTCATGCTAAGGAATTACTGCATCCAGTGATGGTTGACGGTGCAAGAAGCGTGGCAGTTCATCCACCAACAACAGTGCTAGTGGCGAAAAGATGCACCTAACTGCATGCAGGAGGGATCATCTCACCTTCGGGGCTCACTAGTGGTGTGCATGAAGTCAACATGTTCTGCTGCATGACGAAAAGTGTGCAGCGCCAACAAATGGACGGATTCAACCAGCGTGCAGCACCACACGAGGAAGGAAAGGACGTCGTCAAAGAGATGATTGACACAGTGGACGAAGAAAACCATTTTTAACGAGGAGGAGAAATCTATTCTTAATTGCTTCGCGCATCAGGGCTCTTCCACCTGAGGAAAAAATCCTGTCACACGGTCTCAGGAACCTCCCGATCATATCAGTTGGGCCAAACTCCTCTCTGCTCCGGATGTACGACTGCGGGGCCGCGCCCTTCTCCTAAACAACAGCCGAGAATGTCGGAGTAAAATACCCTGCTTGGATGAGTTTGTGGAGCAGCAGCAACAAGTACTACACCAAACCGAAGAAAATCATGCACCGTGATGAGGAAGAAGAGGTGGCGGTTTCAGACGCCTCCTCTTCTCTGCTGCTGCTACTGAAGAGATTTACTTCACGGACCACAGAGCAATATGGAGGGCTGTGGAGGAGAAAGAGAGGAAGGTCTGTAACGGCGACAGCAATCAGACCTATGTCAGGAATAACTCTCTTGGTTCTCCTTTCGTCGATCATGCTCTCTAGTCAGCGATGTTTTGCTCAGGAGCAGCCCGACAGCCGCTGCTTCTTGGACGGCGGCGGCGCCACTGAAACGTTCTTCATCAAGGAGTCGCTGCCCGTGGGCAGTCTCCTGGGCACGCTCAGGGTCATCGGAGAACCGGGAGTGGATATCAAACTCAGTTTGGCTAACGGCAGTCGTGGGCATACGAGCAGTGACATGCTTGATGACCAAGACGTTGGTGATGATGACGGCCTCCCCATTACGGTTCAAGAAGCTACCAAGAACCTTATACTTACCCGCCCATTGGACAAGGAGGGGAAAAGTGGCCCCTCCTCTGTGTCTGTGGATGCTGTGTGCGAAAGAATTGGAGGCAATAACGAGGATCAGGAGAAAGATGATCCAGCGCAACAGCCAGTGTTCACAGTGCCAGTGGCCGTGCGAGTGACAGACGTGAATGACAATGTTCCAGTGTTCATTGGAGCGCCTTATGTAGCCAATGTGTCCGAACTGACGGCCATAGGCTCGCCGGTATTGACCGGAGTACGCGCAGTCGACGCGGACCAGCCAGGACCTTTCTCCACCGTCGAGTACTCGGTGAAAGAGGGGAAGGGGTCAGACTTGGTCGCCTTCAGCAATCCCCTTGAAGGGATGATGGTGCTCACCAGACATCTGGACTCCGAGACAGAATCACGATACGAGATCACAATAGTGGCCAGAGACCAAGGCTCACCGCCGATGGAAACGGAGACAGTCGTGACTCTTATCGTGCGCGACGCCGACGACCAGAATCCGGCCTTTTACCACCAGCGCTACACAGCACTGTTGCCTGAAGGCGGCACACAGGGACTCAAGCTGATAGTGGAACCGGAGGACATACGCGCGTACGACCAAGACTCTGGTCTCGGGGCTCCCGTCTTCTATGAATTCAGCGGGCAAGAGGAGAGCGACATTTACCGCTACTTTGAGCTAAACCGCAACACCGGCCACATCTACGTGCGTGCAGACGTCCCTCCGGACGAGCTGCTGAGGCCCGTCACCCTCGTGATCAAGGCCACTCAGTTCGACAATCCAGACCGGTATGCAGTGGCTACGCTCACCGTCTCTAGAGGAGGGATTTACGACACAGAACTGCGCTTCTTGCAACGATCTTACGCAGTCAGGATCTTGGAGAATGTTCCGCTTAACAGCGTGGTGACCACGCTACTAACCAATAAGCCGTCGGACCGCCGCGTCCACTTCTATGTGGGGGACGGACTCCCCGGGAAGGAGTTCAGTGTCAACGAGAAGGGCGACGTCATTCTCAGAAAAGTTCTGGACTACGAAACTCAAGAGAAGTAAGAATTAAGTTTCACCGTACTCAAATGCTAGAATGCGTTAGGCTAGGTCAATTTCTTAAAATCTATCCTTCCTGCGTAGTATGTTTGGAGCAAGACTCCATTTGGATGAAGACACTCTAGTCAAATGGAATGACGACAATTGTCAGTTTTTGGGTCCCCTCTCATCTTGTTGTAGTGGCTACAAGAGCTGTTCGTCACGGGTCTGGAGGACATAAAACTGTCACAGGAGAGAAGGAATCATTTCTTTTTTTAATCAAAAAAATTATTTGACATGTGCGTCTTCACTATTTGGCATTAGGTAACAAGTCTACGGTGCTCTTAGTCAAATTCCAGATTTTTCATTTTTGGGTCTCGCCTACCATAGGTACAGTGAAATGTAATTGATGTCTCTTCCTTGCGTAGCTACACCTTCTCCGTGTTGGCGACTGACGGCCGTCGCAATGACACAGCTCACGTGAACATCACTCTCCTCAACATCAATGACTGGGATCCTCGCTTCAAGTATCCGGAGTACGAGTTCTTCGTCAAGGCGGAAGACGCCTTTGACGGATTCACCGTGGGGAAACTTGACGTTCACGATGGAGACAAAGGCGACCAGGTCATGTTGGACGTCCGCGGACCGGACGCCAGGGTCTTCAGGGTCAATCGCAGAGGCGAACTCGTCATTGACAGCTTAGCGTGAGTTCACAAGTGAAAGGCTGTTCTGTATCAGGGCAGCATCAATGCATGATGCAGGCGCATCGTCACACGTACACATCCATTGTAGCATTTCCCTCTACATTGCAGGCACCTGAATGGTAGTGAGACGCACCTCGTGATTGTGGCTGAAGATTCAGGGATCCCCCCTCGCCGCGCTTCAGTACCTGTCGTGGTGAGATTCGCTCGCGGCGTGGCGGCTCGCATTCGCGGCCGGTCCGCCGACGACGGCGAAGGCGGCCTTCTGGCAGCTTTGGACAGTGGCCTAGTCGTTGTCATTTTCGCCGCGCTGCTTGTTGCCATGCTCTGCATCATTGTCACTCTCTCTGTCTACATCTGCAAGCATAAGCGCAAGTACGGCGGAAACGCTCGCCGGCTCCATCAGCAACACCGCGGCGTCAACGCTAATGGCAGCAAGTTTCCTCCAGGGCTCATAACTTCCAGCGACTACGCCGGCAAGCCACCCCCGCCTGTTGGACACCCCATCGGCTACCACAACCGTCGAGTAGTGCCTCCAAGTGCAAGCAGTCGCCACTCTTCGCGACCACCATCTGCCAGCTCGCGACGGTCCAGCTCAGAGACCTTGAGCAGCATCGCACCACCCTCCAGCGGCGCCATCAATCCTCTAAATCCTCGTAGCGGAAGCCAACGCTACGCCAAAAACGCCATGCTGCGCAATAACAGCACCAACATGTCCCCCCTAAACCCTCCGCCGCCACCTTCGCCGTCCATGAATTCTGTGGGCCTCCCGAACCCGCCGCAACCGCTGACAGTCATCTCTGCCGACCCTATGCCTAATGGAGGACACCATCACCATTACCACCACCACTACCGTCGAACGAACGGCGCCATTCCAAAGCACTACGCTACCGGTAGCGTGAGCAGCGTCAGAAGCGCCGCCAGCTCTGACATGAGCCTGCAGCAGGCTCTCAGGGAGAACATCCTTACTGCAGGCTCCAGTCGAGACCAGCTGATTCACTGGCCGAGGAACTCCATCTCCAGACGGGTGAAGAAACTCTCGTGGGAAGACGACTTCGGCACGACGACGCTGACCAGCAAAGACAGAGACATTTCCACCCTCACGGACCCGGTGGTCAGTGTCACGCCTATGAACGATAAGGACGAAAGTCAGCAGTTGGAAAATACAGTCTACTTCTAGTAGCATTTCTCTGCGGTGATGAACGTGGCCATCCATTGCGTGATGAGAGTGCTGAACCAGCAGTGAAAAGTGTCCGAACAATTGACGAAGCCAAAGAGGAAACCAAGAAGCGTGAACTCAAATTATTGCCAAATTCAGTCTCAAGCGAGTGCTGCTTTGCTCCTTGAGTCGATCCCAATACAAGTTGCAGTCCAAGTGCACTCAACTTATCAAAAGCTCACTGTGATGCTGTTCGCCAGCAGCAATTAATTACTACGTTGCCAACTACCGGAACAGTACAGTCACTAATGGTAATGAGGCACTTTCCTCCTCCACTTTTCAAGGGCACAATCGTTTTCCACTTTTTCGGCAGTAAAAAGGGCAGATTATTCGTGCGTAGCAAGAGTCTCTCTTCCCTCACTCCCACTCTCTTGCAGTGCCAACAACACTCTTTCCTTGTTCTTTTTCACCTTGCTGCAGTTCTGTGATAATAATGATTGCATGACCGTACGCCATTTTTTGCTCCCTGCCCGATCACTCAGCTCTCCCGGGGCAAGGATTCAGGTATACGTAATGCTTAGTGCACCGAAGTAACACGACCTTTTCCTCAGAGAAGGGACAGAATCACCAGTAACGTTCCACTTCCGTGCTCAGTGGAGCCTTGAAAAGCAAAATAACATGTTGATTATGACACAAAAGTTCCTCTCTCGGGTCATTGTTTTCTCGCCATCCAAGCGCAAGGCGGACAAGTCTGTGCCAGATGGCGAATTTGGCTCTCCTCGGAGAGAAAACTAATGCTGAATGCGATTAAATCTGAGAAGGAAGATTTGTCTCTCTCTTCGTTATTTTTCTCCCTCTCATTCAGAAACGTCGGTGCCATCGGACAGATTTTCCACCTTCCCCATCCAACTTTTCTCGCCCAGTTTCCCACGGCGATTGAAACAAATAACTGTTGTGCTGGAGGAGGAGAAGTCACGACGAAAGCGTCAATTTCACTCTCTTTGGTAGGGTTGTGTGTGTATCCATCTGTCCAGAGCCATCCTGGAGCCATCCTGGAGCCATCCTGGTGTCCTAGATATCCCAAACACACGAGCGTGGACTCGCAGAAGCGCGTGCACACATTTGTTTAAGTGCTATGAACAGCCAAGAATGTTCCACAGGAGCTTTCGCGCCCATGGCTGTTTGCTCCCGACGTCACCTTACGTAATTCAGGTAATTGAGAGCTGTGGTCGATTCGTGCATGCATGTCAAGGAAATGGAGAGTCTCGTGGACCACTATTAGTCCTCCTAACCTACTCATCACAGCAGCACACGTACGTACGTACGTGTATAGGTACCAGCATGCATGAGTCGCGTTTCCTCTTTGGGGGAAAGAATTCTCTGTATCAGTCAGAAGGAATTGGGACAAAGGGTGGCAAAGTAAAGGGAGTAACGCTTTCTGCTCGCATAGAATGAAAGTCACTGTTGTTACATTGGCCGGAAGAAAAGAATGACTGGCAACTGCTGAAACCCATGTATGGTATTTTGTTTGCACCAGAAAGCTGGAAGTTACTACGTACTACAGCGAGATAATTTCATTGTTGATCGTTCCACTGCTACTAACTGGCTATTTGACAATCATGCTACCTATTGGTCGACGCACAGTGTAGTACCAACAGTATGCACCGGGAATCAATCAATAAAAGTCATCAGACGTGCACGTTTTGCCGTTCACAGAGGCGTCATTACCTTTATGTCCAGCCTTAAATTTTCGGGCCGAAAAGTAAGACGCGATGTCTCCCGGATCGTACGGACCTTTGGCTGAGTTTTCCACGTGCCTGAAGGGGTAGGGGGAAATTGGCGCAGAAGGCCTCGCAGTCGTCGTTGCTACTCTCAGTTCTTGCTGCCGCCGCTCTGGCTCACCGAACTTACGGAAATGTCTCTGGCAGAACTCGCTCAGGGCCTGGGACAAAAGACCCCTGCATTTCTCCTCCTGCTTTTCCACATTAGGACGACGGCGACCATCGACCTCCACGCGCTCTGAATAAAAAGTGCTGTGAGTCTCGTCGAAATCTTGATGGTAATTGTGACTTTGATGTTGGCATCTGCGATTCTGTCCCAGTGAGTTGAGGGAAGTGATTGAACCGGTCGACCGGCTTTCGAACATCTTGTCATAATCCTCAGCAAAGCAACGGGCAGCATCTCCTTCCTCATGCGGTTGGGGATTGGCAGGATGTAACAGAGACGAGGTACGCCTATCTCGAACCGGTGAAGAGTAGTCTTTTCCGTCATCCATTTTCTCATGAGCCAATACGAGATCGTAAGAATCTTCAAACTCTTGCAGATCTGCAGCACCGTCAACATGGCTCGAATTGATGAACGCTTCGTTGTACTCGTTCGCATTCCTCTTGCAGTCGAAAGTGCAATCGTTTTCACTGATAGGCAGCGATTTTCTCTCAGTCCCAGTCCAAGTGTTAAATGAAGAGGCTCGATGATCACGTGGTCTGTCCCTTTTCTTCCGTCCGCTAACAAAATGATCGGTGATTTTCATCTGTCTGGTGGCAAATGTAGGAGAGGTAATTTTTTCCTCGCTTGGACGATTCTGGTCATTATGATCCATTTGCTGACCGTTCCACCTGCTGAAGCAGTGCTCACTTGAGACAAGATTTTTATCCCTCTCATCACTGAGTCTGACCACCGGTAGAGGAGGCGATTCTCTTCGGCTACTCTTGCTTGTTACAGGTGCCACATGCTCTTGATACTCAATGCGGTACATCTCTTGGTACGTCAACTTCTTCGTGATGGTCACTGAAGGAATTTGGCAAGATGAAGACAAGGAGAGATCTGATTGTAGCGGGTGTAAGCGTTCGGGTGAGTTTTGCTGCTCGCCAAAATAATTAGAGACGGGCGACCATTCTTCGTCTAAAGCTTTCATGATGGCTGGACTGAGTTTGCCAACCTCAGACTGCCGATGAGGACCTTGGGTGGTCGTCGTTTCTCCTTGCTGCTGCTTATTACTCCCAGCTTCGTATTTAAGTGACAATGATGCAGGACTTTCAGAGTTCCAAGACGTTGGAATGGGTGTTGGTGCGTACTTGAAGCTCTCATTTTCCTCGCAACATCCCTCCAGGTTGTCGGAATGTCTTGTCTTAGCATCACTGCATAGAGCCACAACTCGTCTTTGATGCTGCGGCCGCCGATCCGTTGGAGAAGAGCCATTGAGCAAATGAATCTGTTTCACCACATCCACACCTGCAAATTTCTCACTGATCCAGGCCACAGTGATGCTTTCCTCTTCTCTTTCTATTATCACTGTTTGATCGTACTTATTCCCATTGTTCAGAATAAGCGAGTCTCGAACCCTAACTTTGAGTTTTGTCTCGTTACCTGCCTGCGTTCCAACTAGCAACAAGCACGAGTGATCTCTTCCGGCCGTTGAGTCTTCCCTCACAGTCTCTTCGTTGGTGATGCTGACCGTTATCCTTATCGATCCCTTGGACATTAGATCAATTCTTAAATCGTACAAGGGCATATGCTGGGCACACTTGCGTATGTAGTTGCCGAAGGGAGGCTGCTTGTTCAGGATCATTTCCAACTCTCGTGGTTCAGCCTCGCCAAGCTTCTGGAGGGTGGTGAATCCGGCTTGAACTAGACTAGTGGAGTAGGTTTGACCCACTCTCTCAAACTGCTTCGACACATACTCGGAATTGTTCCACACACCGCAGTTAAGACACTTGCACAGCAAAGCAGCACTCTTGAGGGCGCTAAAACCAGCGCCACCAGAGTTTCCCTTGGACATCAGAAACTGTGCCAAACATCTCGCCAGTCTCTTGCCTATTTGGACTGCCCATGCAGCTTCTCTTTGCAGTCCGGGGTCGGTGACATGAAGGCATCCGAGGAAGGCTTGCATCAGCAAGTTGGTCTTCATCTGAGAGTTGGAGACCTTCCCCTCGAGAGGAAAGCGCACAGTCGCCTTATGTTTGTTTCGGTTGAGGCTGTTCAACTCAGCTTTTTCCCCACGGCGGAGAACGACCTCGCCAAACTCGCGACTTCTGCACAAGACCTTGAGCATGGCGTCCAAACCTTCATCACCATCCAGGCGGGAAAAGTTGCGCATGGTCTCAAAAGCTATGTAGAATCGCGCCATGAGTGAGCCGGCGCGCGTCGGCAGTACGGCGGTCGTGTCGGACATCTCTATCACTCCGACTTGAGCCAGCGCATTGAGGTTGGTAACACATAAGTCTTGGAGTTTCTCTTCCAGCTGATGTTCACTTTTCATCTTGTAGTGCTTTGGGTTCTTGCGCACTCGCACGTAGAAGAAGGTAAATTTTAGCCATTCAAGGGCTACCGACACATCCGTGATCGTGCTCAAAGTGACTTCGGCATTAAGATGTTCCAGTAAGTTCTCGTGAAGACTCGACTCGATGAGTTGTTGTCCGCTGACCAGATTCTCATAGCGCAACTTCAACTGTTCGGTAGTCATGATGATAGCGGTAGCAGAAGAGTCGAATTGGGGGCGACCTGCACGTCCAATCATTTGCAGCACCTAAAACGTAAAAACTTCCCCGAACTTATCGCGCCACTGCTGCAGTTCTTTCCCCCTCACCTCAGATTCGCTGTACTCTTTGTAGCTCCCGCTGATCATGTGTGCGGTGCCCTTAATGACGACGAGATGGGCTGGCAAGTTCACCCCCATTGCTAGAGTAGACGTGGACGCTAAGACGGGCAAATTTCCATCTACGAAGAGCTCCTCCAGTAGGCGTCTGTCCTTTGGCTCCAGTCCCGCATGATGAAAGCCAACTCCATTTAGTACGCAGTCAGCCAACTTGTGATCCGTCAGAGACCTTGCGGCCTCCTGGAGCCTGTGCTTCTGCGCCCATGTCAACTGGAACTGCGCCGATGCCTGCTTGACGATGGTAGATGCCGTGAACTGAGCAGAACGACGGGAGTTGCAGAAGACCAAGGCAGGTTTCCCCTCGGCGTAGGTGGCCAGGAGGCCAGCTACCCGGTACGAGAGGTTCATCTCAAATCTGAATTCTGAGTGGCCGTAGCGGTGTGGATAGCCCAGGACTATCTTACGCAACGGTACTGGTCGTTTCTCCTCTCCGAACTTGTAACAAACCCCGCTCTTAGGGTCCAGCCATTCGGACACGTCTTCTGCGTTTGGTATAGTTGCAGAGACGGCGACGAACCTGATGCTCTCTTGCTTTGACGTTTGATTGTTGGTTCTGTCGCCGGACTCTTTCGCCCTTCTCGATTGTTCAATAGTCTTCATGCGGCTGACAATGGCTTCCAATGTGTGCCCTCTATTCTCGTCGTTCAATAAATGGACCTGAAACATAAGTGGAATGACGGAACTCCTACGTACTTTTTTGGGGCATGCACCTTTCAATATTGCTGACTTTGCGTACCTCGTCAATCATAACTAGTCCGACAGACTCGACGTGTCCCTGATGTTGTTTCCATTGTCTGGTGACCACGTCCCACTTCTCGGGAGTGGTAATCACGAGGTCAAATCGTCCGATTGATGCGCCTTCAGTGCTTATGGAGTCGCCAGTCAATTCCAGACACCTCACTCCTAGATTAGAAAATTTCGTCGACCAGTCACGAAATCTTTCTCCACAAAGAGACTTCATGGGAGAGAGGTAGATCATTTTTCGCAGGACAGACGATCTTTCTTTATCTCTCAGCAGCAATTCTCTGACTATTGCCAGTTCAAAGGCCACCGTTTTGCCAGACCCAGTGGGCGCCGAGATGACCACGGTGCTATTGCTGTGTACGAGGTCATCGAATGCCTTCGACTGAATGATGTTGAAGTAGACGAAGCTCGTAAACACCGAGCGGTATGGCTGTGGCAACTCCGCCGCCGGTTTCAGGTGTAAGGTGCCGCCAGCACGCGATCCACCCGGAGTCACTTGGGGAATCGTGAGGTGGGGATCGCAGCTTGGAGGAGCAGCGACGTTCGCAGGTGTACATGGCACCAGTTGTCCCACGTTGGAGTCACCGGGCACGACGTGGTAGCTGTCTCCCGGACAACTTTGGTCCAGCTCTTCTTCCACCCTGTCGTCGATGTAATTGGTCAGATCGAGATCCAGATCTGGTCTGTCTGTCTCGTCGACCTCAAGTGCCGCTAACTTGTTTCTATCCCGGGGCTTAAAGAGTTGTCTCCTGGCTGCTGGACCGCGGGTAGGAGAGCAGGGAGGACAAGTCGGCCGTTCAGGGAGACCCTCAAACCCGAGCGGTGAAGGTGAGGCGGGTCTGTCGTTAAGGCTCCCGAAGAAAGATGAGGATGACTTGGTAGGGTAGGGGCTTCCAGTTTTGGAAGGTAGCCATTGGGCATTGCGTCTGTGTTGGTGATAATAAGAGCTAGGCGAGTGGAGACCTTGATCATTAACGTCGGTGAAGCTGTCGGCATCGCCAGAGTATCCGGGCTTTACTGTAGCTGCCGTCGTTCTCGGAATCTTCAGAGGTGGTTTAAAGGACCCCTGAGGTGGTCGGCGTTTCACTGCCTGGCCAGTAACTGCGGCGGAACCGTCCTCAAGTCCAAGGAAAGACGAAAGTGAAGACGACTGAGGCGGTTCTTCTGCAGTCACCGTAGGCTTCGTCACTGACTTAGGAGCCTTAAAAGGAGTCGATGTAGACTCGAACCAATGTTTGAACAGATCCTTTGAATTCATGGCGACGACTAAAATTGAAACTGCCAACTGGTTAAATTCCTTTCCCAACTTTTCGTTCAGCTTCAAGATAGTACATAGTGACTTTGGATCAGGGTTGCCAGATTTTAAATGTTGTAAAATAAAAATAATTCCATGGTAAAATCGGATTCAACGGACCAGAGGAGTTTGATCCCCGGCGTAACAGATCCATTCCACTTTCAAAAGTAAAAACAAGACATAACTAGAACAAATGAACAGTACGGGGTGGGTGGACTGAGTGGAGCAGGCAGACAGCGCGGAGGGCGTGGTGTAAGGACTTGGAGAGGTCAGTCAGTTACTCTTACTAGAGAGCGTTGGACGGACAGACAAGTGTTAACATAACCGGAGCAAAGCTGGGCACCTTGGATAGGTCTATATCTCATCGATTCTACACACCCAGGAGGACCTCTTGCAAACGGGATATCCTTTTCTTGTAACTGAGCTGTTTGACCATGATGCATTGGAAAAACTTTTCTGGCCTGTTAAGTACAATAGCCTAATTCTGACAGTTCTGGAAGTAAAGCAAAGCCTTCGAGACATATAAATATCACTCAGCCAATGCATCAATACACATAATCATCAACTGCGGAAGATCTGAAGACCATGAGAAAAGAGAAAGAAGAAGAAAATGAAGTTAATGATCCCTGTTATCAACAACAATCTTGAAAAGTCAGATGCAAGCATACATGTCCATTTTTTAGCCGAATTCAGAAAGAAACAAGTTACGAAGCAATTCTTCTGGCATGAATTCCTCCTAAACGAAAATGTAGCATATGACATTTGTTGGGTGGTATTAATACATTTTCTTTTTAGTCATGCGGATGCAGCCAATAAGCTAGGTCCACAGTCACAACTGGACCTCACGGGCTACACTGGCCGAAACTTAATGCGGTCCTCTCGGTCTGTTTGAGAAAGTCCTCATCCCAGTAGAACAAAAGTTCAAATGATTAATAGAGTCTTGTGCCATTAGTTCAAAGTACTTCAGTCTTTGCAGAGGGTCATTGGGAAGGACATTAGCTTTGGTGTGCCAAATTGCCACCACCTATTGACAAAGGTTTTACGAAAATATTGTACAATTCATGTAAAGTTTTATGCCAAATTGATCAGAAAGTTCTTGCAGGCGAAGAAAGTGAAGATGGAGTTGTACTTGGATGGAAACTGGAGCCCTGAGGGAAATTGTGTTGAGCAAGCAATGTAAGATTCATTGATTTCACAATTGGCTGTACCGTGGCATAACATTTCATCGCAAAAAAGTTTAGTATTTTAATTTGGTCATTTCGTTACTGTTCTAATTCTTTCTCGTGCTGTAAAAACTCTACTGCATGAAAGTTGTATTCGAGGACCTCAATCTAGGGGTGTCTTGGTATCGTTGAGTCCTTTAGCCGAGTTTTGGACCATCAGCTTAACTCGAACTAGATTCGGCTTAAACAAGATAGACAGCATGTGTGAACGCGAATACTAGCACAGGGCATTTGGGCTCATATTTTATATATTGAAATGATGAAATTTAGTCTCATAATGACCGTAGCAATGCCAGGTATCTCCGCTTCAAACTTCGAGCTCAGATGGAGCTAAACCAGGCCGAGACGAGCCAGGGTTTCCACAACTCTAGTTCGACTTGACTCGAAGTTTTTGTTCTTGACTCAAAGTGCGCTCCTGAACTCGTAAGTTTTCTAGCACATGTTGAAGGTTGGGATAGTGCAAAGACGTTCCGTATGTTTAGGAACCTACTCGTCTCCTCTCTAGCGTTTGGGTGCCGTGGCTGTCCCGACAGCTCATAGACATGCAGAGAAAAGAGGAATTCTCTCAGTAGACATCTATGACAGTGCAGGGTTTGACAGAGGGAATCGTTGAAAGTCAGCTGTTTTCGCGTGTGTCGTCATTTATAGCAAAGAAAATTTTAGAAGCAGTTTCGATATGTACGGGAAAAGTGTAACCAAAGCAAAAGATGGCGCTCGTCTCCGCCCAAAACCTGTCTGTGTAGCACTGATCGACGCTCCTCCTCGCCAGAGCACTCATAGTCACTCGTGCCAAATTTACAAAAGTCCAGATTGAACACTCTTGAGGTAGATCCGATGTTCTTTATACCACGACCCAGCTTTATGGGTAAAATCTGGATATTGTCTTTTCATACATTAGCATATATTATAGTATGTAGGCCTATTAAAATAGTAAACCATAATATATGTATCAATAGTCTGCATGCTTGTAAATAGGTATCTATGTAGACAACATCGTAAGATATCTCAGAGCCTTGCTGTCCGTTAAACCACATTCATGAGTCCTGCCTTTTGGTGGATGTCGTATTTCTCGTGGCAACTCTGTTCGTCGTCGTCAGCAAGAAGAGATCAGAGGAGCTGTGGCCTCAGCGACTAGCAGAGCAGGACCAAAGGGAAAGGAGTAGCAAGTGCAGAGGTTCAGCAGCGCGCACGTCGTCGCTTGCACTGCAAATAAGGGATGTGTTTCGAGCTGAAAATATCGAGTCGAGTTATTTCGTGTTTTTTAAGGACCTGGAGCTCCATACGCTCGAACTCAGCTCGTCATTCATTGGAGCGAAAATTTCACTTTCAACTCAAAATAAAAAAGTGGTTTCACATAGGAAACAGTAAATATATACCTAAAATTTATATACTTACGTGCGTACACGCGGAACAGATCCTTTTGCAATTCAAGCATGTGAATGTATGAGCGTACAGCATAACCCAACTTAACATGAAATACCTTAAAAACCTCTGCCACATTCAGGGTTCGCAAGCCTAAAAAAAGGGCGAGGTTGGCTAACTATAAACACAATTTTTGTCTTTACTCAGATACGTAGCAAGTGGAGGCTTTTTTAGATGATTGGTGGCGAGTGGTCCAAGAACAAGCGAGGGCGACGTCTCCAGCCCAAGTTCTTTTCTGAGCAATGATATACATATATATATATATATATATATATACATACATAAAGCTGAGGCGTTACGAGCCCAAGAATCGACGTTAAGCTGTTTCGAGCCCGAGTTCGGGCAAGGCTTGACTCCATGTCGGCTCGGTCACATCCGTAACTGCAAGATTGTGACAGACAGACGGCGAGTGAAGAGGTGAGGAGGTCGGTTTTCTCTTTTCGAGAGCAGCAGGTGGCGGCTTCGGCCCCACATTTCCGTCTTCGCCGCCATGGCCCTCATGAAGGTGAAGGGCAACCTGGAGCGCCTCTTCGACAAGAACCTTAATGACCTAGTGCGGGGGATCCGCAACAACAGGGACGACGAGGCCAAGTACATCGCCCAGTGTCTGGAAGAGATCAAGCTAGAGCTGAGGCAACACAATCCCGCCGTCAAGGCCAATGCCGTCGCCAAGCTGACGTACCTCCAGATGCTGGGATACGACATCTCCTGGGCCGGGTTCAACGTCATCGAAGTCATGAGCTCCGGACGATTCACCGAAAAACGCGTTGGCTATCTGGCGGCTGCCCAGAGCTTCAGGCCAGACACGGACGTCCTTATGCTCACCACCAACATGATCAGGAAGGATCTGAATTCGCACAACCAGGTGAATGGAGCACTGCATGTACCATAGTAATCAAGCTCCACTTCCGTGTGAGGCACACATACAGTTTAACGTTAACAGGGTTCTCATACTTGAACAAATCCGAACCAGAAAGGCAAGGGGGCTCTTTTATGCTTTGGAAAGAGGCCTGGAGGTCGTAAAAGTGTAGTTGATGTCTTAGTGAAGGCTGCAGCTGTGATGCTGACAGTCAAAAAGCTTCAATGCGCTGTGACACTTTGAAAATTTTCAAGGTCTTCTGACAGAACCTTTTATTTGCAGTACGACGCCGGCGTGGCGCTTTCTTCGTTGGCATGCTTCATCTCCCCGGATTTGGCTCGTGATTTGTCCGGCGACATCATGACTTTGTTGACCAGCACCAAGCCTTACCTGCGCAAAAAGGCCGTGCTGATTCTCTACAAGGTGTTCTTGCGCTACCCAGAGGCTCTCCGTCCGGCGTTCCCCAGACTGAGGGAAAAGCTTGAGGATCCAGACCCCGGGGTGCAGTCGGCTGCCGTTAACGTCGTCTGTGAGCTTGCACGTAAAAACCCCAAGAACTACCTCTCTCTGGCTCCTACTTTCTTCAAGCTGATGACCACTTCCACCAACAATTGGATGCTAATCAAGATCATAAAGCTGTTCGGTGCACTTACACCTCTGGAACCGAGATTGGGCAAAAAGTTGATTGAACCTTTGACGAGCTTGATCCACTCAACGTCGGCAATGTCTTTGCTGTATGAGTGCATTAATACCGTAATCGCCGTGCTCATATCCATCAGCTCAGGAATGCCGAATCACACGGCTGCAGTACAACTCTGTGTGCAAAAACTACGCATTCTCATCGAGGATTCTGACCAGAACCTCAAGTATTTAGGGTTGTTGGCCATGTCCAAGATCTTGAGGACGCACCCCAAGTCAGTGCAAGGACACAAGGATCTGGTAATGAAATGTCTCGACGATTCCGACGAGAGCATCAGGCTGAGGGCACTTGACCTCCTCTACGGAATGGTCAATAAGAAGAGCCTAATGGAAATCGTCAAAAAGCTGATGGCGCACATGGACAAAGCTGAGGGCACCACCTACAGAGATGAACTCATGGAGAAGATCATAAAAATATGTTCGCAGAATGACTACGCAGTAAGTACAAGGTTCCTTAAAGGCGCATCCATATGTTAAGACTTGTTTTTGCATAATATCACTTGCATGAGTGTTTCACCTTGTATCTCGCTCTTAAGCACGACTAAAAGACTTTCTCATTCTATCTTTATTCTTTCAGTACATCACCAACTTCGAGTGGTACATCTCGGTATTAGTGGAGCTGACACGGATGGAATCCGGTGGTTCCGGGGGTCACTACGCTGTTGTCGCCTCTCGTCATGGTTACCTGCTGGCTGCACAAATGCTAGACGTCGCCATCCGAGTGGAGGCCGTTAGATCTTTCGCCGTGGCCCAGATGGCACTGCTTGTGGAGAATGCGCATGTGTTGGCGGCCAATGGGGGAGGCCTGTCTAGTAGCGGTAATCGCGGTTCGACTGCCGAGGTTCTTTACGCGGCTTGTTGGATCTGCGGCGAGTTCGCCGACCGCCTTCAAGACCCGGTAGTGACCCTTGAGGCCATGATGTTCAGAGCCAAGGTGACGGCTTGGCCAGGTCACATTCAAGCTGTGGTAGTGCAGAACGCTATGAAGTTGTACGCTCACATTGCCAAGAATCGCAGCAATGATGACAATGGCAAAATTGTCCGAGAGCTCGGAGAAAAGTTTAAAGAGAAGCTCAAGCCACTGTTACATTCCTCTGATCTGGAAGTGCAGGAGAGGGCGTCTACCGCGATGCAGATGATTGTGTTGATCCTAGCAGAAGGAGATGATAGTGTGCCGGCCTCTGAGCTGGCATTGCTGTTCCAAGGTGAATTGAACCCGGTGGGACCCAAGGCGCAAAAGAAGGTTCCCGTGCCGGAGGGCCTTGACTTGGAGTCTTGGATCAATGAACCACCACCGTCGCCTCAGGAGTCCGGAGAAGAGTCTGACGAATCCATCGATGATCAAGAGGTCTTTGTCAAGAAAGATGACTCCTCTACGAAGGATAAGAAGGATAAGAAGCACAAGAAAAAATTGGGTTCCAAGACCAAGAAGAAGGGCAAGAAAGACAAGGACGACAACGATCCAACGCCTGAAGATCTTAAACGCGCTAAGGAAGCCAGGTTGCTAGAGCAAAGCATGAATCCAAACTACTTGAAAGATAATCCTAGACAAGGTACAGCAGGAGAAGAAACCATTCCACCTGTCCAGACCATAGACCTGGGAGTACCCCTCCATGTTCCTGGAATAGCCACAGCCGACCAGTACCTCAACATTAGCCGAGACTCCTCGGTGCATGGTGGTGAGAGAAACGTCGGGGAAATCGACAGCGACGCAGCCAAAAAGAGCAAGAAGAAGAAGAAGAAGAAGCGACGCAGGAGTAGCACCATGACCAACACTTCTGAAGAAGGGGCCTCAACGGCCCCCGTCGTGGTGAGTAAGAACCTGGACATGCCTGAGGGAGCCATCGAGTCTGAAGACGAGGGCGACGGTGCCCAACTGGCGCCCGACGATCCTCACAGAGCGTTGGCTGACGTGAGACTCGACGACATCGAATTCCAAGAACCATACAAACCCAAGGATGGCAGTCTTGTTCAATCCCGTCAAAGTGATGCAGACGTTCCCGAAGTGCTCTTTGGCTCTCAAAAGAAAAAAAAGCTGGATGTGAAGACAGATGAGGTGAAGGAGAAGAAGAAGAAAAAGAAAAAGAACAGAGACAAGGAGAAAGACAAAAGCAAGGATCTGTTCAATGGTGAGGGAGAGGTCGAGGTCACGAAAAAGAAGAAGAAGAAGAAGAAAAGTAAAGAAACAAGTGCGGAGGAGACCCAGGGGGAGAAATCTAAAGTAGCAGTCGAAATTCCTGGCGCAGATGACGTCGACTTCTGGCTGTCCAGTGAAGTGACGAAGTAATCGTTAAAACTGCTACAATCAGACTCTCCTTATGATCATTCGGGCAATCAACAACATTCATATCTGGGAATGAAGATCCTTCTCTTTTCATTGTCTCATGATGTTAGGTTTTTATCATTGGTTTCTACTCCTGCTAACGACTATGAATGCAGATGAAAAATGTCTTTATGGGCTAAAAGAGCCAGTCGCTTATAATCAACAACCGTAAGTACAGCATGTGCGCTGCATACCCCGAGCTATGCAAACAGTGTGCGATTTATTTTGCTTAACATTTTGATGAAAGCCTTGCAGGGCCATTCACAACAATGCAACTTGCTCAAATTCATCGAGGACAATACGGCCAGCACAAAACTCGTATGCAGGTTTGGTTCCAAATGCTGTCGGTAAGTTATGTAAGTTAGGACACTTAAAAAAAGATTGTCTGAGGCTGACTTGGGCGGTGTTGGCACGGTCATTTTACAGAAGGGACATGCAGTTTAAGGCAATTCAAACAAATTTAGGCAAAAGTAAAGCCACCAATCTTTACTCTATGATTTTTTTTACAGTTAGTCACTATAAAGCTTCTGATTCAAGACATTTAAAAAAGCCAGTACTGGCAAGTGCTTTATTTTCGGAGCGTTTATCTCTCATTTAGGAGCTACGTAAGCCTTGTGCGGAGTAACTTGCCTTACAAACCCACTGAAGCAGCTGCAATCATGATGCTGCTTTCACCACCATTTGTGATCAATTGATGCCAAAGCCTCGTGCGTGGACATGCGATTTATCACACTGCGAAGCTGTTAAGCTCAATAAAACGCACCCTGCAGACATTCACATGTAGCAGAATCACAGTGACCGACTTGAGCTTCGAGATCACGGCTCTCAAGATCTGGTCCCTCGGACGCGCAGAGGTAAGTCCGGGGTCACAGACACCGACGAGTTGATGTAGCTCACCGTCCGCTTGCAGCCGTGGTTTGCGTTGGACCTCCGTGTTGCGATCTGACGATTCTCAGATCACGGAGTTCAGTCAAGATGCAGTGTGATTGACTACGTAGCCCATGACCTCATCTTTCATGTTACTGCTACCCCAAGTAAGATTCACACAGCAAGCTTATTTCGAGAGTGACAATGAAATCACCGCAATTCATATGAGGTTCGTGGTCCTCCAACAGCTGAAGAGAGCAAGAATGTCGACACCAAAACGACAGCGGTGAGATGACCATAACGATGACGACGGACCGGATGAACATGTGCAACACAGATGATGAATGTATGCTTTATTCCACCATAGCATGCAAAGATACGAACGACGTTAACGATGTAATAGACATGAAAGTGATCTTTGTATGGACATGTGCGCAAGCTGGCGCGATTTTCATGTTTGGTTTCTTAATTTATAATGGCGAGCGACTCATTGATTCGCTTGATTGCGGCACTGCTACATAAATGTTAAATGTTGAGACGAGAGACATTTGGTATGGGTAAATAGTGTGCGCAGTCGACTTTATAGGTATACGTATAAAAATTGATGGCTTCGATACCCTGGTAAGCTTAGACTTTCTTCAATAGGTTGGGCAGGTTGTTGTAGAATTCGGGAATCTCGAGTTCCTCCAGCTGGATATTGGACGGATTGAAGGGGAAGCGGACGGCAAAGGAGAATTTAGTGTCCATGAGGAGAGTTACCTGCAATGTTGATGTAATTAGTAAGATACCCAGGAATGGGGAATTCCCTTAATTGAAGCAATTTCCACAGGGCCAAAGCCGCACAGCTCCAAAAATTTCTCCCGTAATAAGAAATGTTTCCCCCTTATTGGAAGCTCGGTGCTGTTCGGCCAGGAAAATCTCTTTCCGAGGTCAAATTTCGTCAACAACAACGTTCAGAAGTAGAAGACGTGGGGCCAAAGTAAGTGAAAGTAAGACTGACTGACATTATTACAATCCTTGGACCCCTGTCTAGGAGTTCCTCATAATTACTAATTCCCATAAGGAGAAGCCAACAGTCTCTTCATCCGGAGTTTTTGACAATAGGGGCCTACCATAGTCATGAAAATTGATTGTATTGTACTGTACCTGCTGCTCGCTCTCGGCAGCAGCCCTATCTTGAAGTTGGGCTTGAATCTTCCTGACAAATGTCGGCGACACTCGCTCCTCGTATTCATCGGCAGGGGTGTACAGATTCAGCAACTTGATGATCTGAGACACTTTGAGCGCGGTGCACATATCACAGATAGCCTGGACGTCCTCATCGGACTTGCGAGCCTATTAAGAGACGTCGTGGTTAGTTGGACTCATGCAGGATAGGGATTATGCGTAACTGAGAGCACAACATTGCGCTCATACTACCTGGAGCAGCGTCGAGGCCTGCACAATGGGCCCAAGAGCTTCAATGACCTTGGTGTGTTCATCATGCACCTTCTGGTCTCTAGCCCATTGCTCCAACTGCGCCACGTTGTAGCGAATCTGCATGCCGCGGGACCAGTGGCACATATCCTTCCTCAGCAACAAGTTGTTGAGGCTACCAGCACATATGAAGTAGAAGACCTGCTTGAACAACTGTGCTATAATCTCGGGATCGAGGCCGTGTTTGCTGAATATGGTGTGGAAGCGTGTCAGCATCCGCAGTAACTTGTCCAACGCCTCGTATGGGTCAATCTGAGTGGGCGCCTCTAGGCCACCGCCAGTGGACGAGGACGATCGAGAAGGGGGCGCGGCCGAAGGTCCTGAAGGCTTAGACGAGGAGATACCACCTATACCTTCGTGTTCCAGCACTGCCGGAACAAGGATGGGTTGTATCTCCTCCTCAATCAGCTTTGTCATCCCCTACAAAACAAAAAAGAAAGACGTCAAAGGGGCAGGTCAAAGCAAGCTCGTCCTAAAATATCTCCTAACCTGATAGATCCAGATGGCAATGTCGCTGAGGACCCTGCGGTATTCCGAGAGATCAAAATTCCTTAGGCACTGTTCCACTTGCTTGGCTGTGCTCTCGCTCTGGAACTGCTTTTCCCCAGAGTACTGCTTGAGGTTGTGGAGGATCCTCAGCATGTTAGAGAGCCACAGAGTCTTCACCTCCAGATCGTTCATGCCCTTCTTCTTGACCACCTTCTTTACGAGACTGATAGCGCCTTGAATCAGCGACCGCACATTATCATCGTTGTTCACATAGTCGGTATAGCGAATCATCATGAATAAAATGTAGGCGGGCAGTCCGGGCAACATCTGCACCGACATCTTGGGCTTCAGATCTGCAACAGGAGAGATTGATTGTAGCAATAAAGCTTCCTCTCCATTAGGAAAATACATGCTGCAAGGAGAGGATTCTTACCGTAAATAAGTGACTTCAGGATCTGCTGTTCGTGGTCTTTTCGGTACTCAAACATTCCCAGAAAGTCATGTTCCTTCTTCCGGATAACGGGCATGTCTGGGCCTCCGTTGAACTTGGAGTGGGGATTCTCAGGGTCATCGCCAGGTGAACTTTCTCGAAAGGTAGCTGGAATGCACATAGATATAGTCAACACACTTAAATCTAAGTACACGGCTCATTTTGTTACCCATATGACACAGTGAAACACAACTTACCCCCTACTTCGTTGAGTTTTTTCATGTAGGACTTTAGTTGCCTCTTGAGCCTTTTGATTGTGTCCCCGAGGGTCTCGATCTTCTCTCGTAAGTCAAAGTTTTCGCCAGTAAGTCTCGTGACCTCATGCTGAAGACATGCCTCCGTGTGATTGGCCGGCGGGGAGCCCTTGTTGATGGCTGCATTGATCACCTGCTGCTGCTCGGTGCAGGTCTGGGTCAATTTGGTCAGCTCCGCTTTCAGTTCAACCTCAAGCTCGCGTGCGCGTGAACGTTCCTCGCTCAGCGCATCCTGAAGCTGACCTATCACGCTCTTTTGCGTTTCGTAGGCCGTAAAGAGTTCCTCGGCCTCGGGAAGATCAGAATTGGCACCACCCGCCCCCGAACCGCCAGTGCGGGCCAACAGTGAAGAAAAGCTCTGGTCACCATCGAGAGAGACGTTGGCCAACACTGTACGCAGCTGGATGTTCTCTTCACGGCGACGATCCAACTCGTCTTGCAAATGCTCGAATTGGTCTGCAAAATTATTAAAAGATGCACAAATGAGAAAGCTACACTTAGGATTATCACAAGGATCACAGAATATACGTGCACAAGATTGACAAGGAAACCTCTTTGATAAAGGCGAACCATCTACTACGGGTACGTACTCGTACGGATGTGCACAAGCGTGAAGTCAGCGCAAAAAAGATTTCGTAACGTCTCCGGAGAAAGAAAAAAGTATCTATGTGGAGGAAACCTCCTTCCAAGACAGTCACGTATCAACTGAGGAGTGACTCAGCCCCTCTACACCTTTGTCGCAGTTAAAAACTTCTCACTCCCTCGAGAAGTGAATATTCATTTGGTATTAGCATAACCTGCCATGCACCCCTCTACGTGTAGTACGCATTCTTCGTACACATATTTGCAATTAAGGCAGCGTACGCACATCGCCGTCAGGTGCGCTTCCTCAGGGTCTGTCACTGCGTACGTACCACATAACTGCCCATGCTCATGTTGTCCAAACATAATATCTACTGATAGGCATAATCTTACCAACGACTTCCTTGAACTGAGCAGAGTTCTCCCCCCCGGCCTCGTCGGCGAGGGCCTCCCTTAGCTTCTTCAAGTCCGCTTGAAGCTTTCCGTTTTCGACTTCAAGTTCTTGCAACCTCAAAAGGTCAGCAGTCTGTTTCTCCCCTCCGCTGCCTCCAGCGGCGCCGCTACCTCGTCGGCTCTCCAGCTCCTCAATCCTCTTCTCCAACTTTTCTTTGTCTCTCTGCGCCTCCTTCAACTTCTGCTGCATCTTGAGCGTCAATCCCACAGCTTCATTGCCTTCGCCAAGATCGAACTCCACCGGATCTAGTCTGACAGCCCTGTCCGATGACCTTATCGAACTTCTATTAGCCTCGGAGCCGTAGGCAGACTCATCTTCGAGAGCGCCCACGAACGAGGACGCGAAAGACATACTAGAAGGAGCACGCTCAATGCCTCTGGCTTGGTAAAGCTCGTCTTGCGCATTTTCAAATTGAGCCTCCAGTCGATTGTAGTCCTTGAGCAGCTTCTGGTAAGCAATTCTCTCTTGCTCATATTCGGCATGGATGGTGCCACGCTCCTCTTCCAGTCGTCGCTGAAATTCCTCCGAGTTCACCTGACCCTTTGCCAGTGCATGTTCGCTCATGGACTTGATCTCTTCACGAAGAGATTCTACTTCTGCGGACAGTTCAACTTCTTTCTTTTTGAATTCTTCAGCTTCTCGCTCTTTCTCGTTGACAAGGTCGACCTTCTCGCTGCGTTCTCGATCCAGTTCTTCTTTTACCTTGGCAAGTTCTTCCTCTATAGATAAGGTACGCTTGGCAGCTTCTTTGCTTTCTTTCTCTGCCTTTCGAAGGGTCTCCAGCTCTTTGGCCATAGCACTGCGAGACTCGTTCAACGTCTTTACTTCCTTATTGACTCTCTCACTATCTGTCAGGCGTTGCTGCAGGCTGATGATCTTGTTCTCCAAGCCCTGGTTGAGTTTCTTCTGATGCTCTACCGACCTCGCTTCGATTTTCAGCATTTTCAATTCCTTTTTGCCCAGGTGCCTTCTTACAAGACTCTGGATCAGGACAATCTGCCTGAGCGTGCGTTGATATCGTTGCTGTTGCAGCCAGCCACGGACATGCTTCTGCAGTATGACGGCCTTTGAGTTGTGCAACATTGCCATGTGGCGCCGCCGAGCCAACACGCCGCGAATGACTGCTTGCAGCCTCGTCGTCCTCGCACAGAGTCGTTGATACTGCGCACGTTTGACCCAGCCACGGACATATCTTTGGATGGTGATAGCAGCATGCGTGCGACGCATTCGGCGAACTCTTCGCCTCGCCAAGAATCCTCGGACATACCGTTGAATCACAAGATTGGCAGCCTGAATCTTCTTATACTGTTTGCGGTACAGCCAGCCCTTGACGTGCTTCTGGATCATGATGCCACAGTCGCGCAGACGCTCTGAACGTAACTTTTCCATGTAGGCCACCTGCCCTGCCCGAAAAAAGAGCTTCGTATTGCCAAATCTGTACTTGTCTTCGTCCGTGATAAGTTTGGCAATGATGTTCTCGCAGGTAGCACGATAGTCCTTCTTGCGCACGTCGCTCGAGTGACAAAGCACGCGATAGCGCACGTAGAAATCATAGTAGGTCCACCTAGGCAAAGCGTGTGTTCAAGCGTTACTCTAAGGTACCATTCAAGCTGTACAATGAGATGATGACAACACACACTTGTTAATAATAAACAAATACCTCGAAGGATAACCGGCAGCACTGATTCTCACAGTCTCCAGAACTCCACAGGCCCGGAGCTGCTGAACTCCTCGACGAGGGTCAAACTGAAAGGCAGCCTTTTCGTCGTTGGGCTTGATACATCGGACGTAATGGGGAGTTGTCGAGTTCAAAGTCTTCATGAGGAGGTTAAGGGAATCTCCAAATTGCGAACCCACCTGTTCACAAGAAAAAGAGAAAGGCGTGAAATCGGTTGGTCTTCGCGGTCATTTTTAAAGTGTCCGTCCTCCACGTACCGTCTTCTTTTTGTTCTGTTTCTTCCCAGGGGTGCCACTAGACTTAACCACTGGGGACTTTCCACCGGGTTTGAGAGTTGCAGTTTCTTTGGTCTCCATGAAAAGGTCACTTAGGAGATCACAGTTGCTAGCTCTGAGGATATTTAGCTGCTCTTCCATAACGGTGTCTCGGTTCTTGTCGAGGAAGCCTGCGCACTCGTACTCCACTAAGTCCGCGAAGTGCTTTACTATGAAGGCAGTCTGGCTGAGCCTGGGCTTGGCGAAGTGCTCCCACTTCTTACACTTGTCGTAGAGTTTTTCCACCCAGGAGCGGTCAGATCCCTTGGGCACCCGGCATTCCTCATCCAACAAATCTAGGATGCCCAGCTTGCTCTCAATTAGGTCGATGCACGGCTGGTTGTCGTAGAAATCTATCATCGTCCAATCGATGCCCTCTTTGAGGTACTCCTCTTGTTCCAGCTTAAATACGTGCTGCAAAAAAAGACAATGTGTAGCAAAGCATGCAGCCGCTCGACGAGCTGTTGCTGTAAGGAACTCTTACCAAATTGAACTGTTGCTGTAGCTTCTCATTTGCGTAGTTGATGCAAAACTGTTCAAAGCTGTTGATCTCGAAGGTCTCAAATCCGTAGATATCGAGAACTCCAATGAACTTATGGATCTTTCCGTTGGTCGTCAGAGCCTTGTTTATCTGCAGCACGATCCAGTCAAACAAGCGAGAGTAAATGCACTTTGCTAGAGCGTCCCGGGAAAAAAGAGCCTGCAAAAGAGATTTGGGCATCAAGCTTTAATATCGTCAGCTAGAGGTATAACCACTCACGTCTGCAGCGTTCATGGGCTTCGTGTATGTCTCCCTTGCCGTGACAATCTTTCTGTGACACAGCCACTTGGCGATCTGGTCTTCCTCAATCTGGAATAGTGACGCCATTGTCTTGAGGGCCTTGGTAGAAGCACCGGACTCGATAGCGCTTGACTCAGAATCCCCACGACCGCCACCGGCTTCTATGCTTATGTTGCCCAAGTGGAGAACTCCGGAGAGAATTCGGAAGAGACTTTCCATATCGTTTTCGCTAAATCCAAGTAGGCGGAAGGCTTCAAGAGTACTGACAAATTCTTTGAGGTCGTCGACGCCATCAATAACGGCGTTCTCGCCCTGATTCAGGTAGTGGAACTTTTCGGGGGCATCAAGCGCCATTTTTGAAAGTGCTTCCTCTCCTCGACCAGCGCACATCTGATAGAATACGTGATAGTTGCGCTCGTCGGTAGCCTGCAAAGAGGAGACAGGAATGACTTTTTTCAACATATCGGCAGGTAATCAATGATTGCGTATCGTATATATCTACCTCGTACGTGAATATTAAGTTAGGTCAAAAATGAAAATTTTGGCATTTGACTGAGTGCATCTTAGGTTTGTTACCTAATGCCAAATGGTGAAGATGCAGTCAAATGGTTTTCCAAAAAAAAATGGGGGGACCCTCCCCCATGGCAATAAGGTAATACTACATAAGTTCAGTGCATATCAAGGTGTTCTGATTTTGACAGCCTTGTGACAAAGCTGTAAACACTTTATTTTTAGATTCATTTCACTAAAGTGCTTCAGTTTAGGATCTAGAAAATTACTTAGCAGGTCCACGTCAAATTTGTAATGTAAACCTAACACCCTTTTGTTATGTCTAAACAACTTTGAAGGCAGAGAGGGACCCAAAAAGTCACTTTTTTTCATTCCATTTGACTGGAAGGTGGAGGGCCTTCAAGTGGATTCTTGTAACAAATCTAGGACGCTACAAGAGATTAAAAAAATGACCTAGCCTAGTGAATATATATGCATATATGTACCGGTACATGTAATGACATATGTCATATTGTACCACGTCCATGTAAGATAAGATGAGTTACCTGAAAGACGACTCTCGACTTCTCAAGTAGGTATGTTCGCATATTGGCGCCGATGATGTGGAAGTGCCTGTTGAAGTCAATCTCGATGTACTTGCCAAATCTTGAAGAGTTGTCGTTCCTTGTCGTTTTAGCGTTGCCAATGGCTTCCATGATGGGTGAAGAGGCTAGCACTTTTTTCTCCACCTGCGTTTCTGCCTGTGAGGTACCGCCCACCGTGGCGAAGTAGCGCATGGCGAACTTAGCGCTCACGGTCTTTCCAGCACCTGACTCGCCGCTCACGATGATGGATTGATTCATATCGTCCCTAAAAGGGGATAACAAAAATCGTAGTACCTAGGTCGCCCAAGTACTACTTACAACATAACATGAATCCTTGCCATTTGCCTGTTCATGGCTTGTTCGATTTATCATTGCTTTTATTCGACCTGAACTACGTACTCAATGCACGTGTAGTTAAGAGTATGACAATGACTCACCTCTCCATTTTCGTGAATGCTTCCTCTGCCACAGCATAGATGTGCGGATCGAGGTCGCCCATGCTCTTGCCGCGATACATGGCGATGGTGTCACTGCCATAGATGTGTAGTTCCTCATAGGGATTGATTGCCACCAAGACGATGCCGCAGTATGTGTATATGCTTCGATTTTCCAAGAAGCGTACACCCAAGTTATGGAGAACAGCAGGCTCATGAAGGTAGGAAAGGCTGGTCAGATCGTTCTCCCCGATCAAGATGTCCGGATTTCGCAGTGGAGGCAGGTCTGCATCGCTCTTCACATTCACTTCCAGCGCCTCTCCATCTTCGGTCTCCAGGGATAGCTTCTTTCCGTCGTAGTCGTGGGTGACGTTGGCCGATTTCCACACCCTCTCCGGGTCCTTGACCCAGACGCGGGCACCCTGAAAGAGACACAATGACTCATCAACTCACCTGGCAACGCAAACTTTGTCCCAAGTACACCTTTTTATATCCCTGCCGATGTCTGGGCTCCCATATCCACGTACCCCGCTCTACGTACTTTCTGCGGTACTCGTCAGACGTGAGCGAGAACACAACGGACATGTCACTGGCAACAATGACATCTGTTGTAGCCCAGTCCCCAGAAGAAGTATTTCCGGGAAGTACTTTACTCCGCACACCCTAATCTGCCCCTCCGAAGGGGTAACGCGATCTCTTAATCCTTCAATTTTTTCTCTCTGCACTCCCGGTCGGAATCCTTGTCAGAATCCTTGTCTCACCTTGGCGAAGGGCTTCCACGCCTTCAGCTTTTTCTTCTTTGCCATGTCGACGTCCGTCAGCCGTCGTTGGTGCAGCGTCTGAAGAGCTATCTACTCGTCATTTTCCACCGGGAACTTATCTGGGCGCCCTCGGAGGCCGCCCTTGTTGTACAGGGGAGGCGAGCACGCGACCAGATAAGGAGAGAATCATTGTTCGCCTCGCGACAGAGCAAGGAGTCGGCGCGAGCTTTGAACGTCACGCACTCGTCCAAGATCTAGACCCCACTCATCCTTTGACTCACGTGGATATTTTCCTTGCGAGCACTGTTTTCACGAACTCGCAGTTACCCCAAAAATTCATCCGACTGCATAAATTGTTGTCAATCAGAGGGGCCCAACCTCAGACGGACTCACTCACCTTGGTAAAGAGGCGCAGCGAGCTCATGGCGGTGCCGACGGTCACGATCCTCCTCCCCTTCTTCGGCCCGGACGAGGTCGGGGATGCTCCGGCTCTTCAGGAGACACCTCTGGCCGGAGGCGCCCGGAGACGGCCCTTCGTTCTCTCGTCCCCGGCGGCCTCGTTCCCGTGCGGAGACGACGACGACGACGACGACGTCGGGACCATTCACCTCCTCCTCCTGCGCCAAGAAGTCGAGTGAAGTGAAGGCGCCTTCCTCGCCTCACCGCGCGCTGCCCCTGCTGCTAACACCGCCCTGGTTTTTCGCTGCCTTTGCTTCCTTCCTCTCATGCTTCTCTCCTCTCTGCTCCTCGGCTAGCGCCAGCGACTCCTTTTCCCCTGCCACTTGGCATGTCAAACTCAGCAGCGATCACGAAGGCGAAGGCCCCGGCCCCGTCGCAATGCATGACCGGTGCAGCCGCAGTCGCAGCCGAAGGCGAAGACCAAGACGAAGACAAGGACGAAGACGACGCAGACGATGCAGCCGACGCAGCCACAGAAGATGTCGGGGCACTTTTCCGGCAGGTGCGTGCGTGAGTCATCGCGCGCTTGCGAGCGCTCGAGCGAATACCAATGGCAATTTTCTCTTGAGGCCCACTTTTTTGCAAGCGCAAATGAGGCGAGAGAGAGAAATCGACGGAGGCCGAGTTCGCCAAACCGCCGGGATGCTCTGCATTCCAGTAAGGGGGGGGGGATCCTTACGTTAAACGGTCTTGAATGCGTCGTCGGCAAATCGTGGTGGATCAAGTTCAAGCCAAGCCGACCATAGTTCCAAGCAGCGCCACTGATCTCCGACGGAGGCAAAGCTTGGCCTGGTTTGAAGTGGTTAGCAGAGTCAGCATTGGCGCATTTGGGTAGCCATTGAGATTTCAATGGACCCAAAATCCAGCTTTTTTAATGTCCCAAAGCTTGAGCTGGGCTCGACTTTTTACCGGCTCGAATCACATCATTGATGACAAAGTGTTAGGTGTGCACGAACCGTGCGACCTAGATATCACAGAGTCTGTGCATCTATTTTATTCCAGTTTTTAACCTTGTATGTGTACTATTACAATGCTGTTCCCCTACGTAACTGCACACCGTTGGGAACTACGGAACCTTTAGTACGGAACCATTCCTTTGTCGTCACGCAACCCGTAATGGGGGGTCTCCGTGGAGGACGTACACAAGGGCCCTTGTTGGTGTCCAGTCATTCGTCATCTGAGGTAAATAATAGCCTTCTTCCATGCCCCTGGGCCTCTCTTCGTGCTACCTCAGCGTGGTTTTAGCAGAGCAGTTAAATGCACGCGGCAGTGCTTATTAATTACCATGTATGAGTACGAATTTTGACCTATTTTGCACAGTTATGTTTGCATGTTGTGCGAATGACTCAGCTTACGTAACTGGGTCATTATGGAAGCCTTTCAGCAAAACCACACGTATGGTTTCTCAATATTTTTGTCTGGACGAGATATCTCGCAAAATGATCGCCGAGGGAGAGCGAGGAAAACCAGGATTCTGTAGCAGCCAAGTGGAACCAGGAGTTTCTGCGCTGAGTGTGTGACACGTCAGACCTTTGCTACTTAGGAATAGGTTCCTCTTAACTCAACCTTAAGCATTCTCTGTCTTCGCCGAGCCGAACCGGATTACGATGACCGTAAAACACCAAGACGCCTTAAAATTTCTGTGTCCTTGGCGGTACCAACGGCCATTACTCGTGCGTACGTTAGTCGTACGCATATTGAACGCTCAAGTACTGAAAGATTATGGGATAGCTAAATAACAAGCTCCATACTAGTAAGTACTGTTTGTGGTACTTCATCCTGCGCCAATTCAAATTTCTGTTTTAACATGATGGAGATTAATGAGTGAAAGAAATCCTCAATGTACAATGAGCGAGATATCACGGTAAATTATGGTCTCTGGGGAGCAACTTGGCACATCTCCAGGAGACTGCCTACCCCACCGTGTCAGCATGCCAACACAGAAGGCCAAGTTTCCAAGTTTAACAGTGAAGGGGTCAGATTAATGGTCCCATTGCAGAAGAAGGCCCAGGGGGCCTCTACTGGGAATATTAATATTCATTTCATATTTGATTTCTCAGGTGGATCGACATTCAAGTCCAAATGCACAGTTTTAGCACAGTAACCCACGCCCTATTTGGCCAAGGACAGATATATGTAGGTGGCAGACAGATATAAAGGTAAAAAGTTTCGGTCCCAAAGTGACCGTCATACCTGTTTTTTTCACTTTACCAAGTTGGTTTCTACCTTGGTACATGCTGCAGCCACCGCCGCTGCAGCTGTAACATCAGAGGCTGGATTTCTCCGAGGAAATTGTCTGTTTTGCCCAGAAGTATGTGCGTTCTTGAACGAGCAGTCACAATCTCCGTACCAAGTGAGCTGAATTTCGTACAGCATGCAATGACGTGTCTCTCTCAGTCTTCCAGATAGCAACAGGCAATCATCGACCACGTAGTCCAGCTTTTTTGCCGATTGCCTGTGGAGGAGTGGCCAGACCCAATTTTGTACGATAGGAATGAGAAAAAGCACAAAGTTGACCTTGCTCTTTAGCTATATTGCTGACGTTGGCAAGGCAGTAATGTTTTCGCTCATCTTCTTCTCCACCTTGATGCACTCGCTGAACCATGTTATTTTGATGCAGCATGTACGACATCAGTTCGAAAGGTACGAACTTCATGATTGCGTGCCAAGGGCTACAACAGGAGAGGCATTCACTATGGCTACTCCACCAGAAAAACCTGCTCATTTTTTGGGGCTGATGAGAAGGGTGGCGCCAGCGCGGATGCGAAAAGAAAAGGTAGTTATTGGCAGTGTCCAGAGCTCAATAATGTGCTCAGAAATTTTCTCAGAAGGGGGGCCAGAGGTAATTGGCATCTAGTCCGAGATCTGCTCTTACCTCTGGTGTGACAACATGCCGACGACGGGGCACTTTTTACCCTCGGCCAGAGTAGGCCCTGTTTAGGCCCAGTAGGGCCTAAACAATTACAAGTGCGTATGGTGAAAGATGAATCATTCCAAAGGCAATTTGAGACGAAGAAGACGGCAATATTTATTGCCATACTTCAATAGTATGAAGATGATGGCAAAATTAGGCTATCTGCAAAGGTACTCCTATATCGGGACGCCACTTTCGCTCCACAGCATATTTAGAAGTGCATTTGACAGCTTAAAACTGAAATAAACATATGCCCGTACGAAAAATGTACCTTCAGTCCAGACAAGACTAGGACATGGGGCGAGACCACGAACGACGTCCTGCACATCCTGGCCAGAATCGTGGACGGAAATCGCAGACAATGAGAAGGAATGGCAGGCTCTTAGTAGGCTCGATAGTAAGTTCGGTGAAGAACTGTGAGTATTCTGCCCTTGGCACACACACACACACCGGTAGCATTTAGTGAATGCAACGTCTGGGTACATCTGGCCGATGCCCATGTTGTCGCAGCCGCTCTCATTTCATTTTCCAGCATCCAGTGAAGGAATCAGTTGGCGGAGCTCGTCCTGTCGACCAAGTCCATATTGTCCGGCGTGAGGTCCCTCTCGGGCTGAGTCTCTCTCTCCGTGCCAAAACACTCACTGATTCCTGTGTAAGCGAACAGTGCATCCGCCACCGAATTCCTTGCGCCCCTCATCCTGTCATCACCTCACAAGAGAGAAAAGAGGGTTGGAGGCGCTACCAATTGCTGGAGGCAAGGAAAAGGGTCCGGCCGACCAGAAACGGCTCGCTCTTGGGCAGCATCGCCGTTCCTTTACGTAAAGTGGTTTTTTGGGACAAATGCCCGCGGCGAACACCGACCAGAGGAGATTCATGTGTATGCAATGTGTAGGAGACGGCGAGGAAACTGACACTTACCCACAACTTTTTTTCCGCAGAGCAGAAATGCACGCATGAACATGACATTTAACAGAGCGCAGGAATATGTTACACGAGACTGCAGAGCAAATTACGTCTGTTGAGTCATGCAGATTGCACATCATACATGCAATCTGTTGCATCGCGTGCAATTGTGCGCAGATCTGATTGATGAAAAGTGTCTTTAAGCAGAGTGGCTGGTGGCACGAGGCTGTTCCGCATCCGTATCTGTGGGACAACGCAACTCTTGAGTTATGATTTGCTCTCATAACAAGGAAAAGGAAAGTTGCATATATGATGCGCCAACGTGACACGTACGTGCGATCAATTGGTATCACTTATTTTTGCGGACCCCCAACCCCTGCTCTTGCGACCCCTTTCTTTGCGGTCCACTCGTTTGGGATTTAAACAATTAAAAACGTTAACTTTATAATGGGAACACATCAAACTGTCATCACCTGTCCGGTGGTTCTACATAAAACATTCCCGCGGCATTTGTTGCTCTATCTCCAGCCTACGAGGATTATCCAACAGAAAACCGTAAAGCCTAATTTTGATGCTGCATCAGAGGATGACAGGCGGCCATCGCGGTTGAAGTAACAGACGATGACCACTCTTCCAGAAAAAAGGTCAATATTGTCACAATGCCCTAAATCACAAGTGGGCTGCACAAGAATGGGCCCCACAAGAGGAAGCCTCTAAGGATTGGACCGCAAGTGACGAAAATCGGATCGAGCACGTGCGCACTGTACGTCTACTGCAAAAGTAAGTATGCACTAATGTGCCTGAAGTGTTCGCCACAATAAGTTTAACAGATGCTTACGGAAAATTAAACACTTGTTTTCCATGTCCCGTGTTTCCTTCCTTGGGCGTCGCAGAAGCTGGTCCCCATGGTTTGCTGAGCTCGACGTCGTTGGACTCGCCGGTGTAATCGTTGCAATAACCTGTTCCACACGTCGCAGCAATGACCAAATTAATCAAGGGAGAAAAGAGAGCGAAGAAGAGCCGCAACTATCGTAGTAAGCACCTCTGATACTTCATGTCTCTGGCGGCGGGCGGTCCAATCGGTGAGGCCCGCCCGAAAGTGACCGGCGAGCGACGCCGCCGTTAACCTTTCAGTCGGACGTCGCTACTGGCAGCGGCTCGACGGTCGTCGTAGTGTTGACCTCTCTTTCCTCGTCGCCATGTTGGGACACGACAACAGCGCGGGCAACCTCAAGGGCTCCACCATCACCATGACCTCGTATCTGAGCACCAACGACAGCTTCGTTGGAAAAGGTAGGGAGTGCGTGCATGAAGAAACGGGATTGAAGAGAATGCCCCAATAGAGGTGGGGATTCGCGGGTATGCACGAGGTGCACACGATCCAAGTATACAGGATTCTAAGAGGGAAAAATTCACTCCAGGGACCCCCTGGAGTTGACCATGGCGCATAAATTTATCCTATTTGGCAAAGTAGTGGCATTGCTGTAAAAAGATGGGGCGTTACACAGCAAAGAGGTGGGAATCAAGACGCCCGTGTGCGATTACAATGGGTCTCTCAAAAAAATGCATACTTTAATGCTAAAAGTTCATCCTAAAACACCTGATTGATGCGCCTACAATAGCTCGGATAAGGGTTTCGCGGTTGGCGCAAGCAGATTGGAGCTGGGGAAACTGCAGTATGCATGCTGAAAGGTACGGGTGACAGCCCAACGATGAGGCTCAGGTCTAAGCTTTGCAATCAGGATAACGAACACTACTAGGGCCATCATTACCACGAATGCACTCATCTCTTGTAGGCTGATTGGTGATCAGAAGGGTGGCCCAAATTATGGTGATAACTTTGCTCAGTCACCCAAATCCAGTCATGGATCCCCAATTGTGTTGACTGGCTTTGGATTTGCTGAAGTCCCTGAGACAATTTTGCTTCAGATCCCCAAACTTTTCCTGAATTGGCTAAGTATGAAGGGGTTGAGCTGAAGCATGCTTCCTTTGCAGCGCCAAAGTAGTTGATCCAGGAGAAAAGCTTATGAAACAAAAAAACTTGGCCTTGGGCCTATTTTATAAAAACAATTTTGAGCAAACTTTTGAGACCACTGTTTGGGAAATTTTTTGGTGCCTGGACTGTTATGTAGTGAAAAGACCCCTTGATAAGATGGAAATGATGGACTTTTATGATCTCACTATACAATGCAAAAATACTCTTCAGTCAATCTTAGGGTGAGCTTCACTTCAGAGGCCCCCACCTAAAGTGACTCCTACAGGGTGCTCCACTACAAGGCCAGTTTGGTAAAACTTTGTAGATTTGTAGCATAATTGTCTTTGGGACTTCAGATATCCAAAGCCTTGCAACACAATTGGGGGTCCTCGACTAAACTATGGTGACTGAGCAAAGTTGATATTCCCAAATTACCTTAATTTTGGCCACCCCAGCGATCAGGTACGGCTTCGATCGAGGTTCTCATCGATGCAATGCGTATGCGTGCAATACGGAGCGTATGATGTCAATGGAATGCATATGCATGAAAGCATCATCATGTGATACTCATTCAATAACATTTATTACACTCATTAATAATCCGTGCATGCACTACTGTACTGTACGACGGTTCAACTTCAGGCTCACTCTCACTTCACATTTCCTCCTCATGTGCTCACGTCAGTTCATATCGCGCCAATCGACGTTTCCACTGTTTGTAATCAACTAGTTCACCGGTTCATCCTCACTGCCTTAGACGACGAAGAAGACACAAAGTCGAATTTCGATTTCGTCAATGTGCTGATGATTTTTCTGAATAAATAGCTGGTGGCTGAAGGTTGGCTCCAATGCTCCAACTCTCTGCTTATGACAGACAAACTCAAACATAGAGGTTCAACTGTACTGATGTCACTGACTTATGATATGTGCATTTAATGCATCCTAGAATACGTGGTTTTCACTCTTGAGGTCATTTTTCTTGAGCGAGAGTCGAACTGTGCGTACAGGTGCGTAATTCACGGAATCGTCACTTTTGACCTTTCCAAAACTCGATCTCGCATCTCTTGCCTTTATGACGTATATGTGTATCACACACAATGAAGCCCCCCCCCGGTGTGTACTTTAGCATGTGTGAAGACATTGCATACACTGGATCGGCCGCCTCAGACGGAAAAAAATCACATCCGCCTGATTTGACGGTGGGATCGTTTTAACTCCTTTCCTGGGATACACGATACGGGTTGATGCATACGTGCGAGTCGGCGATGATCACTGGGAAAAACAAATGTTTTATGTTGACTAAGCTATCAATTGCCACAGTCGCTTTGGAGCTCTGGGGCTCTCCTGCCCAAACAGCCGCTTGGATACTGTTTTTTCCTTTGGACGGGGAGCTCAAGATCGGCTGTGGTTGCATCGTCAAATGTGCAGTTTGCATGCGCGTATAGCTTATTTTCTCGCCGGGTTACTATGTTGGATGCTTTTAGCGTGACAATGAGATTATTGTGCGGCACATTTTGTAACGACCCTGTGCTTGAAAGTCAACAACGCGTATTATATGGGTGAAAGTCGTCCTTCCTTCCAAAGTAACATTTGTCGTTCTAGCGTAGCATTCAAAGCCATGACATTCAGTTAGGGCATGCACACCTGTTATGCTCCTGCCTCTGCTACCACGGTTTTTTTTGCTGTAGACTGCACACACGTACAAGCTCATTGTTACTGTCTAATCCACAGAGGACTCCCCGCCGACAAACGGCAGAACTGTTGCGTCCAAGAATGCTTCTGCCGCTCACGACGTCGAAGACATCGACGGCATCAAGAACGCCAAGAAGTGGGCGGACCACGTCAGTGATAGTGAGAGCAGGTTGGAGTCCGACGAAGAAGAGGACTGCAGTGCCATTGCAATGAGTTGGTGTAACCAACGAGCCACAAAAATATGTACAAAGAAGCAGTTGTTCAAGCGATTACCTATCCTGACTTGGCTCCCCAAGTACACGGCGGAGACAGCTATTGCTGACTTCATTGCCGGAGTCACAGTGGGACTGACGGTCATTCCACAAGGGATAGCCTATGCGTTGGTGGCCAAACTGCCACCGCAGGTAGTAAATGACACTAAAAAAGATGAGTATGGAGTGTGCTAAAGATCATGACCATCACTCTATGATGTGTGTTTCAGTATGGCCTCTACTCAGCATTCATGGGCTGCTTTTTGTATACAATCTTTGGGAGCTGCAAAGACATCACAGTGGGTCCCACTGCTATCATGTCACTTCTCACAGCGGAGAGAGCAAGCATCAGCGTGGACTTTGCCATTCTAGCAGCTTTCACCAGTGGAATCATTATTCTACTGCTCGGGATATTGCAGCTGGGTGAGAAATGGACGAGAAACAAAGAGGTTACAGCACACACTTCATAAAATGTTGTCAAACTAAGTACGCTTACCTTTAGGCTTTGTCATTGACTTCATTTCGGTGCCAGTGACGGCCGGTTTCACATCTGCAGCTGCCATCACGATTGCTTCTGGCCAGCTCAAGTCGCTCTTTGGTCTCAAAATTGAGAAGGAGTCTCACACTGAGGGTATCATGGGGACTTATATCGAATTCTTCGAAAATATCGGATCCATTAGGCTTCCAGACACCATTCTTGGACTGATCTGCATCGTCATCCTGCTATTGATGCGAGTAAGTTAAGTTAGATTTATGCACAGCATCAGTTTCATGCTTGCAGAGGAACTTTCTGCAGCACGCAACATACAGTAACAGTGTTGATAAGAGAGATCTGTCACACCGCTTTTGACATTTTCTCGTTTCTGTGCTTAACCCTCTTTTTTCTTCACCATAGTCTATGAAGAACGCCCAGTGGTTTGACCCCATTGAAGAGACTGAGAAACCTTCTTGCATTCAGCGCTTCTTCAGCCGTTGCTCCCCTCGAGCCCGCCGCATTTTGGACAAGATCATTTGGGTGCTCTCTACTGCTCGAAATGCTGTCGTTGTGGTGATCTGTCTAGGCATTGCCTATGGCTTGGATCCCATTATCCCAGATGACCCACGCAATGCTACTTTTGTGCTGACCGGAGACATTGAAAGTGGACTCCCGCCAATCCAACCACCTCCTTTTTCCACATTCGATAACACCACCACACCTGGCGTTGAACTGAACTTCTCAGACATGCTGAGCCGGCTGGGGTCTGGTGTTATCATCCTGCCACTTATCGCCATCCTAGAGAATGTGGCTATTGCTAAGGCTTTTTGTGAGTACTGTCCAGTGGTCAGTAATGTTACCCACGTACACCCTACAAACTTCTTATTTTAGCTGGAGGCAAGCCAGTGGATGCCAGCCAGGAAATGATTGCACTTGGAGTGTGCAACATCATGGGCTCATTTGTGGGTGCTTATCCATCCACTGGGTCTTTCTCTCGCACAGCTGTAAATGCAGCTAGTGGAGTGCGTACACCACTTGGAGGAATGTACACTGGCACACTTGTCATCCTGGCACTGGCAATACTCATGGAGTATTGCGCATACATCCCCAAGGCTGCTCTGGCTGCTGTTATCATTACAGCAGTGATCTTCAGTGTCGAATATGAGGTTGTTAAACCCATGTGGAAGTCAAAGAGTAAGTTTCAGTGTACAAGCCCCTGATTTCGTTACATTTAATTGAATCATCTGTTCCCTAGAAACCGATCTTCTTGTGGGGTTCATATCCTTCGTTTGCTGTTTATTCTGGGCTCTGGAATATGGAATTCTTGTTGGCGTAGGAGTGGAAGTGCTGATTGTGTTATACAACACTGCAAGGCCAAGAGTGTCCGTAAGAAAGGAGCGGGTAAGAATTGCAAAAACTTACACCGTTTAAGACACATCACGCTGTTAAAGCATCAATGCCCTTGCTTAAGCTCAGAGAAGGGTGCTTACTCTTAAAACGGCAGTTATAAGCAGTCGCTATTCAGACAGCTTCTAATAGTTATTTGACTCTTAGTAGGCAAAGCCACAGGAAGCTAGACGTTGACACACTACTAACCCTAGCAACATTACACGTACAAGTCCAGTATTCCTAAAGTATGTCTTAGCACTACTTGAAGTCATGCCTATTTACTCATCAGCTGGCCAGCCCAGGCACAGAGTACCTGGTTGTCTCCATTGACCGCTCCCTGGTTTTCCCCTCTGTGAACTACGTGCGCAACATTGTAAACAAGGCCGGGCTGAGGGACGGAGGGGCATCCCTGCCAGTCATCGTTGACTGCAGTCATGTCTTCACAACGGATTATACTGCCGTCAGCAGCTTCAACGCCATGGCGACTGATTTTAGCAAAAGGGGCCAACCTGTCATCTTCTTTAACGTGAAGAAAGCAGTGGATAGAATTTTTTCTGGTCCGGATGGCAGCGAAGTTGTCATGATCAAGATGGGGGAAGACGTCAAATCAGCACTTCACGGTAAGAGTGGTATTCTTGATAAATTGTCTGGTTAATCTAATCACCAATCCATATTACTGTGTTCAGAAGTCTTCTCCAAGAAAGTAGAGACTGGCTCGGTTGGCCAAGAAGACTCAGTCCTGGCACAAAGATCCTTGCTGAAAGTCGAGGCAGAAAAGCCAGCCGAAGAAGATGTAGCCACTGAGAAGAGTGACGGCGACAATAGTTCAAGTGATGATACTGCTTAATGCGATTGAAGAATGGACAAAGCGAAAATGGTCGACAATAAGAGGTTGCGAGGGTAGGGGTCCACTTGATGATAGTGCGATGTCCCCTGAGGACTGTCCGAAATAACTTCAGAAATGTCGTGGGTGGGAGGGTTGGAAAAGACAGTCTGAGGTTTCCACAGCTCCCAATATATTCACAATCTAACAGAACTCTGGTTTGAGCAACGCAGGAAAAAGTCATGATTTCATGCTCTGAGCACTGTACAGGAGAACAGCAACTTACCCCTGGTGGTTACCCCTGGTGGGCAACACAACGTATTTCAGCAAAATGTGACGAAACATCTTTGCCATACGCGACCTTTAGGCGGCCATTCCCAGTACCCTCTTTAAGCCCTACGAGCTACTCAAAGTTTCAGATGACCTGGGTGTGCAGCACCAAATGCAAGGAGCACTTTTTCCTGCACCCTAGAACATCCAAGTTCATGATATATACGGGCAGGACTGCGTAAATGATTTACTATATACTGAACTGACATATTGTAGTTAGCTGCATAATGTTCATAATGCACCAAACACGTCATAAGTTGTGTACTCATGCGCAGTACGAACATACATACAGATAACATTCAATAAGATATCTTATAAGCTTAAGCACCAGCATGTGGACGGTCTAGTTGATGACTCAGGTTAATATGACTCCTAGCAATCTCTCTTTGTTATGACAGCAGACAGGACATAATTATGCGCGCATTGTGAAGCTGTCTTACCCTGCCCATTTAACACATCCACTTTAGCCTCAAATTGCAATAGCAGCCGCACAATTTCTTTATATCCCCATCGACTAGCAAGGTGCAGCGGAGTGTCTCCGTCGGCATTAGTCTGATCAAGACCTAACAGATGCATCGACGCATGATGCTCAGCAAAAAAAACTAAGGCTTTGGCACAGCTCTCATGTCCAGCCACGCAGGCCAGGTGTAACGCAGAGTTGTTCTCCAAGTCGAGGCCCTGGAGATCGATTCGTTGATGTGGACCTTCGTGATAGAGGAGAAACAGGAGGGCGCTCTGATGGCCCCCCGCAGCAGATAAGTGTAAAGCGGTACGGCGGAAGTGATCCGTTGCTGTTAACGAAGCACCAACGCCAAGTAACAGTTCCACTGTGGAAGCGTGGCCGAGGCTGGAAGCGAGGAGAAGGGGACTCCTGCCTTGCTCGTCCGTGGAGATTAGTTGCTGCTCCACTTTGCACGGAGAGGTGGTGTCTTTGCAATTGCAGTGAGAGCAGTTTTTCTTCTCGGCTTCAAGGAAGATCTTTATACCGTCGTCATCTCCTCGTCTGGCGAGACCCAGCAGCTTCTCTTCGTCTGGTTGTAACGTGGCGTCACTTGCAGGTGGCTCGCACAACTTTCCGGTCTTGATGTGTTCCAGAGCTGCCTCTAAAGTCGTGAGGTAAAATAGGTGCTTCTTACTCACTTCTGCATCAGTCATTCCTATGAAGTCTGAGACAAAGTAAAAATGTGCATGCCAGTTGGGCACGTTGGTCTGCAAGATCATGAATACCACAGCAGGAAGCAGGCGATCACAATTAACCAAAGTCGCTTCATCACCATCGGTAGAAGACCACGATGAGAGAATTTCCAGGGCGTCAAAGAGAAGGTCGAGCTTCTCAATGGGAGTTTGGGCTTCGGCAATCCCTAGCAACTCCTTGAGTGCTAGTGGAAGAGAGTCCTTGAACATGGATGAGACGCCCACGTCCTCCAATGTAGTCTCAGCGCGATGATTTCTAACCTGCTTGTTTAATCGTGCGTCTCGATCGGCCATGAGCACGGACATCTCGGCCAAGACGCGTTCATAAAGAGAGCCCAACAAAAAGTTGGCCGTGGCCGACCTTGCTGCCAACTGAAAGGTCTCACTTTGTGCACACGATGCATGCAATTTCGGAAGAGACAGGCACTTCTCAAAGCCCTCAGCAATGATAGCCTGCAACTGATCTCTCAAGTTATCCTGGGTCTGCACATGGCACTTTGATAACTTGGCCTCTTCTACCAACTGCTTGAGCTCGCTGAGTAGCCAGTGGCCTCCTACCTCCTGACAAAGAAACCTGGAGCTCTCGGTGAGAGACCTCGGCTTGGAGATCTTAACGGTCAGCTTCTTCGGGGCCTCATCTTTTCTGTCCGGTTCTTCTTCGAGAGGAGAAGCTAGACATAGTACTTGTCGTTTGCTCCCTCCTACTTCATCGTACAACGTCTCTCTGAACAAGATCGTGGCCGAGATTTGCGCCTGTGTTATAGTGAGCTTACTCCTTTCTAGGTGCACTTCTTCGTCACACAAGTTTGTGATCCTGGCTCCATCGCGAACCAGGATGTGCCTTGCAAAGTCTCTGACGTCGAACTGGCGACCTTCTTGGTACACGCCACTCACTGGCACGCATATGATCCAGCCATCCTCCTCACCAGTCTTGGCGTAGAGCTCGGCGCAGGAGGACTTCAGGGCGCAGAAGAAGATATTGCGAGAGACGTCCTCATCGTACGACATAATGTGATAAACTGATGATGCACATTGATGGTTCTACTGACTTTTCCACATTTGTTTACATTCGTTCCTGCCTCATATCCCCATCAACACAAGGAGTGGATGGAGGCAGCGCCGAGCCAGCAGTTTCCTCCTCGCCTAGTGGTTCTTATGTGGTTGTCGCCCATAGAGATCTCGGTGTTTCTGCTCCAACCTTGGACTACTGGTTTGCAGTTCGCCGCATTGACAGTCCTTATTCCACCCTCAGCACTACATTGAAGAAGGTTGCCCAAAAGCTCCACGTCTGCCAGTAGTCAACTTTCTAGGAACATGAATCAACAAGGGGACAACAGCAAGTTGAAGGGAGAACGAATATTTATTGCACGGGGGGCAAGGACATTGACTGGCACTTCAACGTGATTAGATCAACTTTGCTGCACCGCACGACCAAAGTGCACACGGATCTGACCAAGTTGCTCGGTAGTTGTCTACATGACTACTTTGCAACTGCTCTCGCACCCCTGCGCAAGCCCTGGAAGATAATTCTTCCATGAAGAGAAGAGGCAGATTTCTGTGCATGAAGAGCACGTATCAATTGGATTAGCTTCAAATGCCCAAGATCAACCAAGACAGTTTGGAGGACAAAATGCGATAACCGCATCCTAATTGAGCAAGGTCTTCCTTGTCCAGGTTGATCTATGCCATTTCTCTATTTCTCTTCAAAAAAGAGCTCCTGGAACTTGGAGTTTAAAATGCGGGACCCCAGTGGTCGTCCTTCTCGTTCTTACACGTATCTCATTCATACTTCATCTGAAACAACGTTCGTAGAGAATCATTTTCCGGAACCATCAAAACATGACAAATTCTGGAGATTCTAGGATCTGGTAACCTCACCTTGGTGTGAGTTCTCAAAGGCACCTTCACTTGAGGGAGCACTTGTACAATAAAGTCGACATGAGGATTTATGAGCCCTCTTGTGGACAGACACTGCATCCATAAGGAAGTCTGAGCAGACGCCGGGATCGATGGCCACCATCATGTGACGTCACAACAGTTGCGCAGCAGCTGTTTGTAGATCAGCTTCGCTACTGTAGGCATTAGTGTCCCTCCCAGAATCAGTGTAGATCAAGACAAGCATGTCAGCTGTGCTGCCGCCATGCTTGTAGGCAGTTTAAATGTACACATCACAAAAATACCTCGGAGGCCATGTCCTTCGCCATGGAGTGCCATGGTGGCAAAAAAGGCAGAAACATGGAGTGGAGCGTCTGGATGACTCCTTCCCGCCAAGACAAGTATCCGCGTCCCCAGAAGCTGCTGTTATTCTATAACCAGGTATCACGGGAGGTTGCACTCCGCAGAACGTCTAGAGTATCTAAACA
>JAAUXU010072882.1_pt1 | contig 52063 bp, 42 predicted proteins | sample 7278151 | NCBI WGS metagenome assembly JAAUXU01 (sample SAMN14350113, study PRJNA611818) | marine sediment metagenome | isolation source: surface marine sediment (1.8m) | place: French Polynesia: Moorea | collected 2018-08
CTACAAAGTCTTCAAATGGGATGTGGTTACAAATTTTGGACACCCACGGGGAATTCCAATTTTCGACCTAGCCTAATATATACAGGTCTTGCCGTAAGTAATGTCGCTTGGTACATATTGATATCCTACGCTGAGTGGGAAAATGGTAAGGTTGAGTTTTGCTGTCAAGTGTGTGATGGAGACAGTCAGACATGAGATGCTGCAGTTTCACTAAGTTTCAAGTGCTCAGTTGCTCGTCATTTGTCCGCGATCAGGCTCTTGTGCACGAACGAGGTGTTTTTGACCTTTAGCATGTCGAAAGACAGGTCGGAGGGCACCGTCTTTGGCATGTGGCACTGGAGGGTGGGTGGCCACATCCTCAGAAAGTTTCAGCCACTTTCATCATGGAAAAGTGGTCAAAAACATGAAAAATCGACCTCGACTGGCACGGTGCTCTTGTCAACTCATGTTACTTTGAGTGTGCCAGTGTCGTAATAAACATTCAAAACCGTGAACTTGTGTACTTAAAGTCATGTCTCCTGCAAAATTCAAGTCACTCTGGAGGCACAGAAGGAACCGCTCATTCTTCTGCTGCGACCCATTTGCACCAACATGCTGGCCATCACATTCGCGACTGTGCAGAGCACCTTTAACTTTTCTAAGAGCAGGTTAACATAACAGTTTGGAGACAGTTCTGTCGCAAGTTTTGCAAAGTTTTCCCAATTTATGAACGTGTGGCTGAAAATGGGATTTCTTAAAAATCTGTGAAAAAAAATTCGCTCTAACGAAATGAATGAACCACTGAAAGCTCGTGGACTTGTCCGTTCTAATGGTGTACGAACCCAGTCCACCCTGTTTCTGAGGACTTAACTTCCTCATGAGATAATGAAACATTGCATAATTTTTTCATACGTGTACAGATCTGTGTATACGACATCTATTATGTAGTCTTCAAGCTGTCCCTACGCTGACAATTCATCCCTCCTGAGAAGAAAGGCCTTACACGTGCTCCTGTGGTGTTCACCCATGTGCCAGGTGCGGAGCAACACTAATCCTCCTGCCAACTCCTTTGCTTCCTTTGGGGACCACGGCCAATAGCAGCAACCTTTCTTGATCCAGTTGAGTGCACGGACACGGTCTTTTGAGGCCTGCTGTCCTACTGCTCCATCATTCTAGTTTGTATGACGGCTCTTTCTGACAGAAGCCTGTGGCAACCCTGACCGTCGTCAGCTGTTGGACGAGCGTAGCAAAGTTGTCCATTGGCTCGAGATCTTTCCAACCAAAGAGCTTCTATGACGGCAACGACGACGGCGACGACGACGGCGACTGCGAGCAAAGCAAAGCAAGCAACAGCCGTCGAACGAAAAGTCTAAGACGGCGAAGACCAGACCGGAGCGCACAGCCGCCGGCTGGTTGGAAGGTGATAGGGCTGTTGCCGGAGCGTGAGCAACACAGGGAGGTATGTCATAAAGAGGTAATGACGCTGGTGGTGCCTTCGAAAGTCGAGGCCGGCGACTTGGTGGGGGCCGGTAACCCAGTGGCAGCTGGCGACCCGGTGGTGGCAGGCGACCCGGTGGCTGGCGACCCGGTGGCTTCCGCCGACATGCTGGCGGCCGCCGACCCAGTGGCGACCGGCGACTCCGTAGCGGCCGGCGCCAACGTAGACGCATTAGCCGCTCCAGCGCAGTCCCCTATCTCGTTGGTGGAACTGGACTGCGATTGGCGCTACCGGGGCGAGGGCGGCGCGAATCTGGTCATCAGCCTTCCTCGCAGGCGCGTCGTCCTTCGATTTGCCAAGAGCAAGTACGCTAAGGACCAGGTAGAGGATGCGATTGTTAGGTTAACTACATCAGTCGATGTTATGGAAGGGTACTCTTTATGCTTAGGACCGCAAGGTGGCCGAGATGGCACACTTCGCCAATGCCGTCATGCGCCCACTGCTCGGCCCCACCTTCGTGCGTCCAGTCTCTCTTGGGGCCATCAACATGGCTGACTTTGAGCGAGTTCGGGTTCGAGCCCAGCCCTTTCGACCTCCAGGGCGTTGCAAGAAGGATATTGCGTCCCGTCGGGTCATCATCAGCCCAGACTGCGTCTTTCTCACATCAGAATACGAGTGTGACACCTTCGGCGAAACATTTTCCGTTGAGATCAAGCCCAAGCAAGGCTGGCACTCCCTCAAGGCCACCTGCTCTGTCGATCTTTGTCACAGATGCCTCAAGCAGCATGCAAAGCTCTTCAGTGGTGAAATCGGATCCATCTCTGAGTACTGCCCCCTCGATCTCTTCTCCGGGGATAAGGCGAGGATGAAGCGAGCAGTGTTCGACCTCTGCGAGAGTCCCTGCAATCGCTTCAAGCTGTTCAAAAATGGCGACCTTATCTACACCGAGGGCGTTGGAGAGCTGAGCGATGTCGAGCGTGAGATGGGTAGCCTCTTCTCCGGACTGTCACCTCTGGACTCGCTGGCGGCACTGCTCTGTACTGCTCTGCTGTCTCCCCTTGAGGAGTTTCACTCGAAGCAGTGGTCGGTGGACGAATCCTTCGTCTCTCTGGATCCAAGGAGCAGTGTCCGCAGTAAAGTCTGCGACACTCACAGTCTGCCCTTGCCTGACAACTGCATTTTGCAGCGACTGCTGACACTGCAGCGACATACGGACATCAGTGATGCCGATGCCAAGGTGCTCTGCGATTGGCTGCTCAGCACCATAGACGATCTCGAAGGCTTCCAACAGCTGATGCTCTGGCAACCCAACACCAAGCTGGAGCACCAGCTAAGCCAAAAGGAGCTAGACCAAGTGCTTCAGCTCCAGCGTTTCCTGCTGTCTGTTACTGCCAAGGATGTATCTCTCCTCATCACTTTCCGACAGGTCGAGGAGAAACAAAAGCCAACAGCTGCTCCCACGTTTCACTTCAGGTCGCTAGACAAGAGCTTCCGTGTGATGATTTCTGTGATCGACCTGGATCCGAAGCCTGTCCATCGGATCGCCACCTGGGTCAAGCGCAAGGAGGAGTGGCTGCAAACCTACTTTCATTCCATCAAGCAAGATGGAAGCAGCTCTCTTCTGCCAGCATCGTGACTGCACACGCATACGTCTCCTACCAACGGTTGCATTTAAAATTGCTAGCTGTTTACTCCTGCTTAAAAAAACTAATCGTCTTTGCAAGCATTTCTTCTTTTTCTGCATTATGTACACAGGGTGTCTTATTAATATGCTGTCAGAATGTTACCTTGGTTCTAAATCTCTACATGTGGATGTGTTCGCTGATTCTGATCTCATAGTGTCCCAGTGGAGGGACGCTTGATGAATTTTTTAACAAAATACCTAGACAATTAATGTAGTTGAATAATCAGACTGGCCCAAAGGAGGACTGTCTTCTATGTCTTTTTCTCTAGACACTTTAATTAAAACAGGATGAAGAATATAAAATTGCTGTGTTGCTGCCGAGAGATGTCCCTCAATTAACTATCATGAGTCTCAGAAATGGCTTTCCAGGATCCACTTCATTACAGCATTAATGAGACACCTTGTTCACAACTCACTGAATTTCTTCAACGTGTGTCTTGTTCTTTTGACAACACCCATACCAGAGAGTTGCAAGAATCTCTGTACAGATTTTGGCATCCCCAACTTCTCATCAGATCTTTGTGTCAGTTGACAGCAAGACTGTACATCAGCAAGACACCGCCGCTGTGCATGCACTCACACTGCCACTGGTGCATCGCCGAGCCCAGGTTCCTCTCCTTTATGCCCGAGACGCCATCCCGACTAGGGGTCGCCCACCAAGAGTCCAGCTGTGGCCGGAGATGCAGAAGTTCCTGGGAGTCGCCACCAACATCTGCGTGATGCCAGCCTTTAACCGTCCTGCATAATACCTCTTATATGTGTGTGCGCATAAGTACATATGCGTATATCTCAATCAATAATAATTTCAACCATCAGGGGCAACATCATAATTATTGTCTGTCTCTCTGTTCTCTCCGAACGGCCAAACTGCAAAACATGAGTCAGGTCATGCGGGGTTAGTTGCCTCCCCCCTCCCCCTCATCCGAAGGGGTTATTTGGAGAATCTCCCTTAGTACCTAAAGTCCCAAACAACCACTTTTGTGTGAAGGACGCCTCAAATCAAGAGATATAGAGACATCTTCTAAATTTGGGGATCGGATGAGGTCAGGAAAGACTTAGAAGGTTGACGGAGGTCACATTCGAGGTTGCGATTTTTAAATTTTCAAGTTCAGTTCTATTACAACCCGAGCAACACCGGGTACCTCGGCTAGTCAGGGCTGAGGCAGGCACCTTCGAAGACGTACCACACGCATTTCAGATTACGAAATTTCACATGAGACTTACGAATGACTGTGGACTTGAGAAAGTCAGTGATACAAGGCTGCTTCTGGTCCTCCGTCAAGTGTGTGAGGCACTGAACTAAGGCTACTGAGTCCAATGTCTCACTCAGGTTGTTGACGAACATGGCAGTGCCGACTGTCGAGCCGCGCTGCATCCCGGGACCAGACTACGGGCACAAGATGACTCCAAAGATCATGGTTTTGACAACTTCCGACCCCTTTTTAGTGTCTTCTGCATCAATACCGTCTTCCTACACCGAGCGACGGGCTTGTGACAGTCATCGTCGTAGCAAGGATTGTGACTACAGGATAAGTGGCAAAAGTGTTCTTATAACCACTGTATATGACTGTTCTATATTTTGCACGCACGTTCAAGGGGAAGCTCGCTCTACTCCAGAGCTCCGTCGTTCGTTCCGCGTCGACGAAGTAGCACGAATCCAGCAGGACACAGAAGTATTGACTAATTGCTTTTAGTCCAACTGCTGCAGCTTCCATTTTTTTTTTGTCCCAAAAAGCTCGCGTTGAATTCATATCAAGTTGATGATGATCAATCACCGCCCCGTTATTTGCACGTCAGCGACAGGGGCAAGGGGAGGGCAGGAAAGTAACATTATTGGCGTAAAAGTGGAACATAGGGGCGGGTTCAACTAGGCAGAATTCATTGACCTTTAGCGCGTTGCTGCTGTCTCAGTAAAATGTGCAGGCTCTAATTTTGCTGCACAGGACACCCTCACTTTTTTTTTCTTTCCAGTCCCTCATATCAGCGCGCTCATTCTTGCTTCTGCAAATTCGTGCGGCTTCTTGCGCCGGCGTAACCAAAGTTATTTTCCGCGCCACTTGGCGCCCAAATAGCGGCGCTTTCATCAATTTCACTTCTCCCTCTCAACCCAGGCAATCATCAACGCTCTTCCTTCCTCCTCCCTCCAACCGCCTCCTCCATCAAAAAGGGGCATTTTTTCAAGCTCGGGCGCACTAACACATTATTACAGGGAGCCAAAGTAACGTTACAGCAGTGGATTTTCATGCGGGGAATCTGGAGGAAGTCTCACTGTCCCTCTCTTTGTCTTACTCTTATCCACCCCACCAATTCGTGCTTTCACTTCCTCCATGAAGCCCAGTCTTGATTAGCTTTTTACCATCCTACCTGCATTTTATCCACACTTTCGGTTATGAACGGCCTTCCTGTCTGCCCGGATGAGAGCTTATAAATTCAATTTCATGTAAATGAGATCACGTAAAAGTACATGGCGTGAAATCGGCAAAGAAGGCCTTTACTGACGAGGACTGCCTGCACGCGTCGTCAGGTTGGTTTCTCTTAATGCAGAACCCAATGGAGGGCGAGGAGTAGTCCTCAAGTCGAAACTAAGGCACAATTCCAAAGGCGAGGAGGTAAAGTCTTTACAGACCTAAGCAATGCGGGAGGGTTGTAAAGTTCCGTCTTACTGCCTACATCTGGGACCGACAAGAAGACGAAAAGAAGCTAATCTGGCGTAAAAATTATCATATCGCCTTCCCTGTGGCAAAAGTGAGCAAAGGGAGGAAGAATTTTCCCCTGCCTTTAAATTAATTGCCCCGGAATTGGCTAATTCGGCCGGCGAAGAAGATCGATTTCCGTGCCCCACTTGATACAAAGCAATGACGAGCTGACCACGTCACTCACCCTCTCCAACTTTCCCACGATGTTCCTCCACTGGTCAACGAGGGACGAGAGCAACTACACTGCCCAATGCTTACGGCCGAGAGCGTGACTTTTTTTATATAAAGAAATATACTCAGCAAGTAGCAAGAGAAGGCCAAGCATTGGAGCGTGGCTGACTTAGCTCATAGAAGTAAGTGCGAGGGTGGCAAAATTATGTCACTGGTCACACATGGATGATTCAACAGCTGTTTCCGTGTCCAAAGAAAACGTGACGCTTTGGTACGGGCTTTGGCCACAGGGACCAGGCTGAACTTCGCCACAAATCGTTGTTTAATACACTCAATGGTCCTCAGTGACCTCAGCTGACCTATCCGTGTACAATTGAGGGACCATTTCGAAGCTTCCCGGGTCATCGCGTCCACCGCAGTCGATGGCCATTTAAAGAACTCAATGGGCCACCAGTGCGTGACCTCGGCTGACCTCGGAGGCCGACCTTCTTCGAGGCTCTGGACGACAGGTTATCAATTGGCAGCTCCTGCCTGTGGTCCAACCACCTTGTCCATCCACAGCAGCCGAATGAAGAGGGACACAAATGACACAGTGGAATGTGTTCTGTGCAGGCCATCTTGCTATATATACTACTGATGTACGTTGTATAGACATTTGCAATTAGAGCCAGAGATTTGGCTTTCTTCTATCTAAGGCGGATCCAATCGGGGCACGATTTTATAAATGCGAGCTCGCTGCTCTGTCTCCTTTTCTCTATGGTGTCTCCTGGCCCCCATGAATCAAAGCCCATTTTTCACGCGCTAACATGAAAAGAATCGATGTGATTATGGGCGACATATTTCACCTAGGCTAGCAGATTCAATTTGATGCCCCCCGTATCTCTTTTGGAACAGTGTGGAGAGCGATTCCAAGCTCAACAACGCTTCCGTCGGCTGCGTCGACGCACCGGAGAGACACTTACTGTGGTGCCAACATATGAGAAAGAGAGAGATTTGTCACATGTGTGCACGCAGCTATATCGACTTTTTATTCGGCGGGTAAATTTATGTACACCCCCCTTATGTAATAGAGCTTTGGCGAAAAAAAAGTTTGATCGCGGATTGCCCCATGGACACGCGCACAAAGGAGTGATTCGTCAAACCGCATAAAGACGTGCGAAAAGTGAGCAGCGGGAGGATGAAAACGGCCGCGTAGAAGGTGTTTAGCGACGACGTCCGCTGCTTTCTCTCTCTGAAAAATGCACACCCATTGGAAGTCAGGCCAGGCAAGCAATGCTTGGTCCAAGGAATTCTCTTCCCTCCGGACTCAGCCCGCGGCTTCAATGCAGCATTCCTCATACTCCAGCTCTCTTTACCTTGCTTTCAACTGCGCTCTTTGATGCTGCCTGCATTGATCCTGCTACTAAATGCACTACTAAAAGCGGCCGCTTCTTTCTCTCTTTTTTATCGCGTTCGTTGCGGACTGACTCTTCCCATTGTTGGGTGTGAAATCGTCTTTGTGCGAGCCCATTTTTTTTCCGGCCGAGCATGTTTTGATAGGCGGGGGCCCCGGACAAAAGACCAAACATGTGTAACGTGGTCGATTCGGGGTTCGGGGGAGGGAGTTTGCCGAAGGGATTAATGTCTGGGCTGCAGCTCGCTGAACAAACCCATGTTTTCATAAGGTACGGCAAAGCATTTTGCTCCCATTAAAGCTCACATTCCAGACTACTGTGCAAAGTCTGCATAGCATAGCTGAAAAAGCGCCTGCTGAAGAGACAAAACGTCTCAATCTCGGGCTGAGGGGGTGAAAAGCAAGGAATGGAGAAAACGTTGGACGATTGTTCAACTCCCACTTTATGGAGCGTGCTTAATCACAGGGAGAAGGTCTGAAACAATGGACGCGTTGATGCCTGCCTGCTTGTCTGTCTGTCTGTCGGTGGCGCCGTCAAAACAACGGCTGATTTGTCTGCTTGCGCACGCAATGATGCTCCAGCTTTTGTCTTGTCTCATGAGAAACAGCTTTTATTATGCTCTAATGCCTCGGAATTAATTCGCTTTGTGTACGTAATAATATTGCTTTGGCTTTAGATGACTCGGAAAGCGATTATTCGGATCAAGAGGGTGAACAACAACTTCTAATGTTTTTGTCAGAGACGCGTTAAGGCGCGTTTGCCAGACGATTTTCGTCACACTCATGCGTGTTTTTTCACCAGGTGAATACGGCACATTCACCTGCTCCTTTTCTTCTTGCTTGCTTGTTTGCTCTCTAGGGCCACCTTGACTTGAGCCTCACTGGAAAGGATGGATTTAAGTCACACTGATTTCCTCTTCTTCTAGCTCGTCGTCCTCGTCGTCTTCGCTGGCGTCATCCTCAGCATTGTTGTCTACCTCCTCACCGCTGATCTGACGCTTATGATTGTCTTGCAGAGTAGAAGCCAGGATTAATTCTCTTGGAGATGCTCTGAAAGCAAAAGGATCATATAGCTATCGTCACATGATTCAGCGAAAGCTCATGGTGATGACGACGACTCACTTATCCATCATCATGGGGGAAGCAGAGACGATAGCAGAGACGTTGGCTTGCGACGGCAGCGGTTGAGACTGCTGGTGTTGGTGCGGCGGCGGCGGCCAAAGCTTCATCTTGTGCACGGCGGCTGCAGCGGCCGCGGCGGCCATGGAAGCCGCTGCCGCCATTTCGTCTTCCTTCTGTTGCGCGTAATCGGCCTTCATTTGCTGCCGCTGCGAAGGTGGCTGCTGCTGTTGCTGCTGCTGTTGCTGTTGCTGCGGCGGCGGATTCGGGTCCGAGAGGTCCGGGTTGGGATTGTGCTTGGTGGGCAGCGTCTGTTCCCGACACCCGCCCTGAGCGATAAGCTCTCGCTCTTTGGAGTTGCGCCACTTCATGCGGCGGTTTTGGAACCAAATCTTCACCTGTGCGGAAGAAACAACGTTGGAGATCATAACACAGAAGAGCATGTACACTGTGCACCTGGGCGAGAGTTGCTCTCCCTGCTGCTCCGGAATATGTCTTTATTAGCACCATCTTAACACAAGGCAGTAAAATGTCTCTCTCTAGTGAGCAAAACCATCTTCGTGCAAGATGTGACACAAGTTTGCGCGCGTGGAATACAAAACAGCTACTCTGGGCTGAGCAGAGAGGGGCAGAAGAGCAAGACATCGTTGAGCTGGTAGTGGCGGCGGCGGCGACGGCGGCGGCGTTGGTGAAGCTGCTACTGTGCAGCACATACAGATCCAGGGCAGCAAAATTAAAAGCTCACCTCCATTAAGTCGTGCAAGTCGCTTTGGGTTCTCACGCCGGCCCCACTCTGAAGAGAGGTATCTACTATTACCACCCATAGCGAAGGCTCTTTTTCACCTCTTGGCGAGAATGGCGAAAAATTTGATGACAAATGATCCAAGGAGCGAGCGAGCGAGAGAGGATGAATGAATCGTTGCTGAGCTCTGAATACGCAGGTGGCAGAGACACAAGTCTTTTTCTCCATGAGCAGATGAGAAATTGAGACGAACGTATAATCCTTGAAGCTGGCACCAACACTTTTGGGATTCAATCAATGTATGTGGAAGAAAATGTCACAGAGCTTTTGTGCTTTCTTCTGGTCCTGGAGCCATTGGACGTGGAGTTGACCTTTCTGCAGTCGACGCCGTCGTGTCGAAGGTGGGGGGACCAGATGCAATTTGCAGGGCAAAAATAAGTGATGAGGACAGATTTGAAATGAGATTTTTTTTCGCCCTCCCTCCATGATGTGAGATGATCCATCATCATCATCATCTGTGAGAAGGGGACACGCGCGCGCGCGCAAAAACAAGAACAACTGCAGCTGATCTCACTCTGTGTGTGTGTGTGTGTGTGTGTGTGTGTGTGTAGAGGAATGTACACGTATTCTATGGCTGTACAAAGCAGCTCCAACCAAGGGTGTTGATGTTTGCAGTGAAAAATGCCTCGCAAAGATAAGGCTCAAGTGCTACGTAACAGTTCTACACCAACAGATGCATCTGTCACGTGCGCACCTACGCACACTTTCTCTGGCACCGAGCCTTTCAATCAGCCCAGAGGGAGGCTTTTCTTCCCCCTGCTTCCATTTCAGGCTTCATTTGCAGAGAGGAATTCAGTATTTTTCAAGCGAAAAATAAATCTCCAGCCAACATTAGGTGGAGCGCGGCTGTCAAGACTCAATCTGGATGCAATTGGTCATGGAGATCGCTTGATCGAGCCAGCTCTTTATGGGGGCCCCCGGCGACGGCGACCACGTCGATAAAAAGGGGCAATAACAAGATGTTTTCGAGCGAGAGAGAAAGAAAAAAAGAGGTACGTGTGTCCCCTGTACCTGCGCCCCCCTGGGCTCAAAGGACCTCACCATGGTGTCCACCGTCACGTGCGTGTGCATATGTGCATTACGTCAGTCATCCATCCATCCACCCACCCAACTAATTTCTTCCCCCCCTGCTCAGAAAAGTAGAAACAGCAGCTGTTGCCGGCACACGAATTATTCGCATTATCATAGCTTTCTAGCTGAGGACTCGCTTGCACTGGTGCAAGCTCGGGACAGCAGAGGGCGGAGGCGATTGTGCCAGTGTGAGTGCGCCCTCATCAGCATTCGTCATCGCTCGTCCTCGTGTCAACTTGGGCTGTGGCCATGGCCAGAAATGCAATCGCCAGAAAAGTCGAAACTGCCACAACAAAAGGTGAAACAACAGAGACTTTTGCATCAATTCATCCATTCAGCGAGCTTGGAAGAAGTGCAAACAAACAATCCCGCGGCAAAATAATTTGTCGATTCCCCCCCCCCCCCCCGCTCTTCTCGTGTTACCCTAATGGTTAAACAAGACTCTCTTGTGTTGCCCTTTTTTTTTGAAAACCATTCTTTCCTAGCCTCCTTTTGTATCATCACGAGGGAAAGAGAAGGAAAATGTTTGCCCAACCATTGTGTCGACATTTTGGCCCTTTCCGGCGATCACTCGGCAAATATGACCGGCTCCTCTCTGTCATCCGTGATCACCGGAGTGGGACAGGCGAGCGTGACCCCCCTTTTTCCACTTCCAAAGTGCGCAATTAAGAATTGGTGGCTTCTCTTCCCACCCACCCCAAAGAGTCCCTGAATCCCCCGTCGTACGTCCGCGAACGTCCCGACCACGGCAAAAAGGCTACTTGAGAACTCCATGTCAACGATCTTTTGATCTTTTTCCAAACAGAGGGAGCTGCCGAAAACACTGGCTGGACTCGCTAAATAACTCTGAGCACACACATTGGGACTCTTTTTTGCTACGCTGCTTTTGCGTAAGTGATGTCATTTCTTTGTGCTCCAGAAGCTGATTTTCATTACAGCTCTTGCGCGCACACGCAGAGATCGAATCCCTGTACTGTATATAAGGAAGAGCCGCCGCTCTCTTTTGCTCTCTCGCTCGCATCATCTGCAAATGACGTCTGAATTTATTGGCACCCCAGAAAGAAAGAGGAAGGAGGGAGAGAAAGAAAAGTGAGACGATGAAAGCAAGACGGAGAAGAAGGGGGGGGGGAAATCTCGGTAGGGGAGTGGGGGAAAGATGATTCTGCGGTCTGCTCGTTCTGCTCTTGCTCCTCTCATCATATGGTTAACGTCAGTGTCTTCGGCCCGATTTATTGTGACTGTGGCTATGATTAGCTGGTGGCAGTCCAAGTTGCCTTTGATGACTCTGCTTTTGGGCGGCCTCGACCTCTCCAAGCTCTCGTGCCAGATCCGGACGCCATTTTGGGGCTCATAATATGCATATGCGCGCGATGCCGTAGAATAGTTGAGGAAATCGTTTTCCTACCCATCTTCTTCTCTATTGCGGGTGACGACACCGCCATTCAATAGGATCTTGAGGGGTCCATAAAATCCCCCCTCTTTTGGGCGGGCGGGCGGGATATTGCTAGAGCTCTTGAAGGCGATTGGAGAAAAGCCAATACCATAAAATTCAATACGGAAAAGAAGCGTTATATATAGAGTCGCTCTCATATCTCGAGCGGTTTCCCCTTAAGCACAGTAGGGAGATATTGAACTTTATAAGGAGTAAGATATTATACCTAACACAGGGGAGCAGTAACATTGTTCTCGGGCAGACTGCGCGCACTGGGCAGCAGCAGCTTGGCTGATCCACACTGTGTCTATCTGCTGAGGAATTGACAGAACCGAGCTCACACCCTTGCCACTGCTACTCAGTTGGCGATCTCTGTCTTATGTACCATAGTTCTGACAAAGTTGGATTGATCTGTCATGAAAATTAGCGTCCTTGCACATCTGACATCTGACTTGGCCCTTGGAGATATTTTCCTCTGGTACTCGGAAGTCCAATCTGCTTGGGTTCAGGATCGTTTTGGTACCCCGGAACGGCATTTTCGTTCACTGATAGACTAAAATTCGGCCGAGAAGGTCTTTTCTATCATGCGTCCACTTTTGGACTGCCGAAAAAAAGGAGTAGTGAAGCAAAGAGGCTCCATGAGTAAACTGCTTGAAAGAGCCCCAAGCGTTAGCCGGACTCATTCCTGGGGAATATCAGGTCCTCGTACCTCGACTACGTCGTCAAGTCCCTTGTTTCGGTCCCTCCTCCTCCTCCTCCTCCTCTTCACCAAACACGCACGGCCAATTTAAACATGCGGGATCAGTTCGGTTACTTTGAGGAGGTCTCGGTATATGCTGCAGTAATGGAGAAAGCAGAAAGCTTTCCCAGACTGCGGAGCTGGGAAAGTTGGAAAGTCCAGAGAGATTAATTAAGCTCCTTTAATAGCTCCATTTTAAGTTCTCATGCAAAAGGTGTGCATCATGCTGCCAGCCGCTCTCTCCTTCTTAATTAAAATTAAACTCCTCCATCTGCAAATGATACCACAAAGTTTTTCCTGTCTTTCTAATGAGTTTATCTCTCTTTCTCTCTCCGTGTATCACCATCTCACATCTCTTTTTTATCCACGTCCGCAGCAGCCACAACTTCGAGGGTGAAGGGATAAAAAGTGAAAATTGTAGCAGCAGCCCAGAAACTTGTGTCCCAGACTGCATTGCACGACGACGTCCGCCTAAGGCACTTTTAACTGGACTTTTTCTCTACCTGTGAGTCCTTGAGTCCCAGCTTCTCGGCCAGTTTCTTGCGATCAGGCTTGGAGATGTACTTCTGGATCTGGAATCGCTTCTCCAGACCTTTCCTCTGGTAGTCCGAGAAGACGGCTCTGCGCAGCATGCCTCGGCGAGGCTTCCCTGCAATTGGTTCGTGGGTCAAGAAAGGTCCGAGTCACATTTTGTGGCAAGACGCACCTCGAGATCCCGCCGCCCAAGGAAACGAGCCCGGCAGGGGAAACACAGTGGTCCCGGTCCCGGGCAATGTGATTGGGCCGGTCTGAGGGACGAGGCCGGAGCTGCCGGAACTGGAGCCGGAACCAAGACTAGGACAGCCTGCAAAGTGAGACTGAGTTTTGCTAACATGTTCTGTGGAGTGAATGTGGACTAAAGTGAGTCGGGGTCTCTGAAGACTGTCTCCAACTACTCGTTCTGGCATTGTTTGTACCGAAACTCGTGATAAATGCAACTGTTCAAATTGTTTTGTATTCGAAAAGGTGTCCGAGTGGACACCATGATCTGTTCCATTGCACAGGGAGGAATGCACTGGTGTCATTGGAATACCTGACAAGAAGGAATGCCTGTAGAGAAGTGACTGGAGGTGATTTGAGAAGAGTGGTGCGGAAGAGGAAATCACGGGAGCCAAGGGCTGGCTAGAATTTGGTCTGCTCGCCACTGGCCTCAGGGGCATTCCGGGGCCAGTGGTTACCATGCTCCTCAGGTATGGACTAGAAACTGGAGAAACATTTTGTTAGGCGTGAGAGCTAGCAGGTGAGGAAGGGATCATTACTTGATTGGCTGCGGCTTAATTCTCTTGTGTCGTCTTTCTTGTCAGGGTGCTCTGTCTCCTCGTCTTCGTCATCCTCTTCAACCTCCTCCGACTTGGCCAGGATAGCATTGACGCTGAACTTGAGAAAAGGCTTCTGATCGCTGGCAGCTACTAAAGGGTCATAGATGTGATGCATTAAAAGTGTTCCATGATCATGATCAACAGCCACTACCTGGCGAGGGTGAGTTCGCTCTCTCGCATTTGATCTCTTCCACCCCGAGGTTCTCCTTCTTGGGGCTTTTCCGAGCGTCGTCTTCGTATTCGTCGTCTTCGCCGCCTTCCTCGGCTTCCTCTTCTTCCGTCAACTTCCGCGAGCCTGAGTTGATCTTGGCAGAATCTTGGTGATTGCCGACGCCAAAGAATGAGAAATGGTGAGAACCATTGGCAGAGCTCGGAGGAAGTGTGGGTTGAGGCTGAGGTGGAGGCGGAGGCAAAAACAGCGAAGGAGTCTGATGGTGCGCAAAGACTTTGCCACCGCCACCGCCGCCACCACCGCCGCCGCCGCCGCCTCCTGCGGTGGCGGCGGCCGCAGCGGCCGCGCCGAACATCGACTGGTAGATGGGGAACATGAGGGCGGAGGCACACACAAGAAAGACGTCCTGCAGTCTGGGCGACGATTCCTTCTACTTCGCCTTGGCACGTTTTAACAGCGGATCCTACGGAGGCTTTTTCCTCTCGCTACCATCGTCATCACAGTCAGATTGATACTGATCTGATGACATCAGGCAGCGGCAGCGGTTTCGGCCCCGACCAACGGACGCGGCGCGGATTGGACGGCGGCCGCCAGGCGAGAGCGACCCCATTGGCTCAGACCTGAGGGAGGAGAGTGAGAGAGAGCGTCATAAAAGCGCAATGAAAGCTACTAAACTGCGGCGCCGGCAGCAGATGAGAGTATCCTTAACGGACAAAAAGACCCCGAAATAAGCATGTCATTTGGGTAGAGAATGGGGCATCAAGAGGGAGGGACGTGTTTGTGCAAGGGTTGGGGGGCTATTCAAAGAAACGTGCGCGCGTTTTCCAGCCCATTCCATGGAGGCAAATCGCATTTGGTCGCCGTTCATGCACACGCTAATGAATGCAAAGCTGCCATGCAATGATGGCAAAGCCCGGAGGACGACGACGACGACGGCGACGTGGGCGACGGTGACGGCGGCGGCCACGACGTGGTCGAGGGAATGGATGAATTGAGTCGTGTCAAACAGTAAAGCTCCAACTTTGTGGTAGGAACAAGAAGCCATCACCAAAGTTTTCTCATATCTCCTCTGCTTTGAAATTGTACACCACACTCGTACACTGCTCTATTCTGCTCAGCTCACTGTACTGTCCGCTACATAACAGATATGCAGCGCGTTGACCACGGTGGAAAAAAAGAATCCACAACGTGTTGTAATACAGAAGTATTGAAGCACATTCTCTTCTTTTTCTCCTCGTCCAAAGTTATTCTCTCTCTCTCTATGCTTTCTCAACTTTTCCTCCCTCCCTCCAAGTTGGGCACTTTTTCGCGGAGAAATATTTCTCCCGTTATTGCCCTGTCCAGACCAAGAATGGCCGACAATACTAATATTGGGGAGGGAGGGTTATTATGAGCCTCCCTAAATGAATCTATTGCTCCATAAATTGGATGAGATTGCCTGCGCCCGGGCCGCACCAGATGCGTGGGCGCCCATTGGAGAAGACGTCGCCGGAGAGCCAATTGCATTTGAATGGATTTTCCCGCCAGGCAATTTTCGCCGGGGGAAATGACTCGCGCCGCCAATCGTCTGCTGGCCAGCTGATGTGGGCTCTCTACTTGGATTATTGGCGTTGTTAGTCGAGATGAATTGCCTCGGCGTGTGTATGTGTGCACAAGGCTACACCGAGGTTTTGCCACCCAAACTACTTCTCTCTCTCTAAGATTTGCGCAGGCTGAGCAGGGCTGAGCAGCAACGAAAACTTGGTTGGCTTCGGAGAAGCACACTTGAGCGATGAAGTTGTAAAGACCTGGGCACCCTGGAGGCTGCAGACTACAGGTAATTTTCTGCATTGCCAAGTAGGACTGAACAGCATTGCAGATCCTGTTCATTGTCCAGCCAGGATGGTGACACATGGACACTTTGCGCCGTGGAAGAAGCTGCTGCTCTCATCCATGGCGATCAGACAAGGCGCTTTCCTCAGCAGGAGCACCCCATTTGCCTCCACTTCAATAAAATCCCATCATCATCTCTTTTTTCACGGCCGTGCGCTGTATTGCTTCTTGTTGTCGCTGTTGGCCCTGTTCTAGGAGCACAAACCCATCAGCGTCAGTGCCAACGCCGCCGCCGCCGCCGCCGCCGCCGCCACCGAGCTCCTTAAGTAGTACATATATTTTCCACCGGATTACTATCATGTGGTCTGGCACTGACGTAACCCATTTTCTATTAGCTTTCTGAAGAGGCATTGATCGTCACTCCTCGCTCGCTTCACGCGCCAGGCACCAGCTTTCTTTTTCTCCTCGGCGACGACGACGACGACGACGACGACGACGGCAGGGGAGGCGGCGGTGGCGGCGGCGGCGGCGGCGATCTATCGGTGGTCGCACCAGCATCTGCGAATGACACATCATGAATTCATTGTCACCGTCGATCCTATCTCCTTCCAACCCACCCCCAGCGTCTGGTACCAAAGTAGGACGTATAATGGGCTGGAAATAAGTGCGTCTACGCGAAATAGTGCATATACAAGTTACCTCACTCTCACGCATCATGGTGCCATAACAAACATATTGTGTATATCGACGTCCCGTTTGGTGAGGTGGGACTTGTAGGCCAGGAAGTGCGACTCTTTGAGTGCGTACTTGCGTGCGTGCGTCCACGTGCGTGTGTGTGACAAGATCTCTGCGATCTGTCTGCCTGATCAGAAGATCTGAGTCTTTGTCCTGGCAATGCTCGAAGAGACTTTCGATGCTTGACTGTGCAAGTTTCCTTGTAAACGTCTCTCTCTCTATTTCTCTGGAGGATAAATGCGCCTCGTGCCCTTTCTGTCCTCGACAGATTATTTTCCGGACCAAAGGAATCGCCTTCTTCCTCCTTGTACTGAGAAACATCATGTGCAGAACTTTACGAGGATCATCAGGAGGAGGGAAAAAGAGCTATCAAAAGCAATAAACGGAATCATTATTGTGTTCTGTACAGTGACATTAGCAGTCCTTGGGGCCAAACGAAGCCCAGGCTTGGCAAGTGTGACAGCAACACAGCCTCTTCTCGACTCGATTATCACGGGTGTTCGTCCAGTCCTTTTCGCCGCCGCTGCCGTCGCAGTCGTCAGACGAGTCCTTGTGCACACGGATCATGGACGCCACAGCCGAGCGGAGGCAGCTGACGTCCGCTCTTTCGGCCTCCCCCCTCCCCCTCTCCGTGAAAATGACGGTCGCCTACCAAAACACCAGCAGATCGTACATCAGGCTCGATGGAGAAAAAGAGGCGAGCGAATTGAATGGGGGGATTGGACGCAGAGCATACGAGTCACCCATCCGTAAGTCATATATCAACGTATCAAGGGTAGAGACTAATTTTTCTACTGCCTCAAGTCCCCTCCGGGGTGCAACAAGTGCTGCCCTGACGGTCTCCATTGTACTTGGATGATGCTGGCGGGAAGAGCAACAGGGACGACTTAATCTATTTAGCTCTACGTTTTTGAAATTCCCGCCAAACGTCAAGGGCCCCAACGGGTTGAGATGTCTTAATTCATTTTGAGAAAGCGTCCACAACGGCCGCAACCGCAACCACAACCGTAACCGCTCCACTTTGGAGTTGAGGAGGTTTCGCCCCAATAAGAAGCTGAGGCGACGCCGCCACCTTGAGCGTGATGCCCCCTCGGCGGGTCCGGCCCCGGCCCCGGCCCCGGGATACATCGTCGTCGACTGCATCCAGCTCCTCTTCTGGGTTTGTGGTCGGGGTCGTTCCTCCGGCGACGGCGCAACGAGTTCCAGCGGAACTAATAAGGACCCCGCCGTCGTCTCAGCGGCAGCTGCGCAGCCGACACTCACCAGGGCAACAATCATCGCCCCGACCGCCGCCGCCGCCGCCGCCACCGGCGCCTCCGGAGCCGCAGGAACCACCGGAGCCGCAGGAATCACAGGCGAGTGAAGAAGAACTTCGACCGAATCAGGATCTAGCTCCGCCGCCTCAGCCCGAAGAGAGGCCGGAGCAGCAGACGCTGCCAGAAGAGAGATCGGGGCGACAGCGGCAGGGGCCATCGCGGCCACGTCCCGGTTACATTCGTCACAAAAAACTTGGGCGTCGTGAATCCCAAGAGCGGCGTGGCCGACGTCGAGAAAGCGCGGTGCAACGAGGTCGGCGTCGCGACACCGCGGAGCATCGGGACCGACCCAAGACAAAGTCAAGAAGTGGCCGCTACCGACCAGGAGTCCAGGCGATAAGAGAGATCAGGAAATTCCAAAAGTCGACCAATTTGCTCATTCCGCGATTGCCCTTCTCCAGACTGGTCAAGGAGATCGCTCAAAAGGAACGCAGACATGGCGGTTTGCGCTTCCAGTCCATGGCACTCTTGGCCCTGCAGGAAGCTCTCGAAGCCTACGCTGTTGGGCTCTTCGAAGACACTGTCTTATGTTGCATCCATGCTAAGAGGGTCACCATCATGCAAAGGGACATAAATCTCGCCAGAAGAATTAGGGGAGAAACAAGGTAGTTGCAGTCTTCGAGTAATACGTTGCTGCAGTAACGATGAGCTGTATATTACTGCCCCGCTTAAAACTTCAACCAGATTGCAGTGTCGTTTCTTTTAACTGTTTCCGACAATATGTGACTTTCGGATAATATATGTCAGCAAAGGTAATTTCCTACATCTTGAAAAAGTCAATTCACTGTATTGAAATTAAAATCTGTATTGGGCTCTACCTTGTCAGTATGTGTAACTTGCCATGGAATAGTGAACGAGTTTGCAGGCACCGGGAGTTTGAACCCGTTCAAAATTACTGTGGCAGTCTGAATTTTGTCAACTTCGACCTTTAGACACTTTAAAGGCTCGCAGCACCTTCATTATGAATGTGTGTGTTTTGTCAATAAAAAAGTTGTGTTACTGACAAATCCAAGAAAGTTTTGCCGACAACTTTCAGCCAGCTTCTTCTCGTTCAAACATGGACGTAAATATGGTGTCAGGTTGACTTGACACTCATCCTCATCCTTGGAGGATCGTCAACTGCGTCAGTGCGAGAGGGTGATCGATACCGTCACAAAGCACAACGAGAGTGGTGAGTCCTTAGTGTGCTGTCCTGGCACTGCACAGCCGTAATGAGAAATCAGTGGAAGCAATGTAGGGTCCGAAATTGAAGCATTCCGTGCGACTGGAATGCACCGCCTTATGGAGAACGTTATTGCGAGTGAGTGAAGGGACCGTCTGCACGACTATTACGTCATAGGCACCTACAATACAGCTGTATGGAATGAAGACAGGAAGAAGAGTGATGCCTGCTCATCATGACCTGTTTGGGACCAGAAGCTTTGAACTGAGGGCCAGTCCCACATTGACTGGAATGATCGCACTCATGCATAATTGAAGACACCCCATTGTGTTAGATGGGGAGACCACGACTCCTGCTTGCTTCTGGCAGGAGTCAAGGTCAGGGCTAAGGACTACTTGCATATCCTGTCGAAAGCCCAGGGTGGAAGAAAGCTGTCGATAAGAACTCGCGTGGCAATAGGACCACGCACCAGACGGCGCAGTCCAATATGTTCAGATTGGTGCAAGTTGCAGCTCATCCAATGGTGGTCAACCATTATCCCCTGATTGGTCACCATTGGACTTCGACAATGTCGTTTACTGCAGTGTTCAAGCACTTAAGGTTGCTGCTGAGAAGGAGAGTGGGCTGCAGTACCATCAAGTGCATCTGTGCTGCCTTCAGACACCGGGTAGCGGACACTTTGAGAAATGGGGGGTTTGAATAAAGCTCATTCGGCCCTGTACAGCTCAGTCTTTTACCCTTCATACATACTTTCGGTAGGGTGAGGACTGAGGATGCACCTTTTGCCCCCCCACCCCATGTTGTAAAACTGAGCCGGCATAAAGAATCACCTGGACCGATAATTGATATTGACCGATATGTGATTTGGACTTCGTCCGAGCTTTCACCATCCTGGTTGATGCGTAACTTTGTGAGTCTGGACCTTGGATTGCGACGCAGGTGACGTTGAAACGAAGGCAGTAGGATTTTTGACCACTTCTCTGCTAGGATGAAGCCCAACAGTTACCGTGCAGGGTGTCCGTTGGTTGGCTAACAGTTCGATCTACGTCCTGAAAGGTCTCTCATCGCAATGCGACTTGCTCAACTTCATTAAGAACTAGTGATGCCAATGAGTCGGATTTTTCGAGCCGAATCGAGCCGAATCAGGTCATTCCCAGTCAACAACTGGCAATTCGAGCCGGCACTGAGTCGAGTCATTTTGAGCCAACTCCTGTTGATTTGAGTCAAAATCAATCACTATGCCTACTTTCTACAAGCACCTAGTGAATAAGGACAAACATAACTGCAATATACACTCCCCCTCCAAAAAATAGGACTATTTTGCTAGAGGGCCAAATTCAATAGGGTTTTATTAACATTTGAGGATTCGGCAGGCAACTACTAGTGCTGAGCTGTCTCCTGCAACTTGGCTGCTGTGCCAGTTGGAAGAAGATCAGGTATGTTACACTTCAAATCACTACACGAATCGGCTCGCGAGCCGAACCATTGTGTAAACGAGTCGAGCCCTGATTCGACTCGGTTTGGCGACTCGTAGAATCACTATAAGGAAGATTTTGGTTCTGAGGTGGGGAGGTAGAAATTTTTTCTTTCCGCGCGTATTCTACAAGTGACGTCAGAGACTACGAAAAGGCGCTTCTTTCGATTTCGATTCAAGAAGAAACACCTGGGAACGCGTACATCATGGCGAAGGTCAAGAAGGACGGCGTGTTCAACTGCTTCAAGTGACCCGTTCTCGCCGAGGCCACCCTTGCCCAGGGTCATCGGCGGTGTCATCCTTGGGGCGGTCGTCAGGTCCATCAAGCAAGAAGGAGAGAAATGGATCGACCGCGTGGTGATGTACATCTCCTTCATGGGCGAGCTGTTCCTGCCAATGCTCAAGGCGCTCATCCTGCCCCTGATCATTCCCAGCCTGATCGCGGCCGTCGGATCTCCCGACATGAGACTACCTGGAAAGGTGGACGGATGCGTTGTGGTCTTACTTCTTGTCTATGACTGTGATGGCCGTGATCCTCGGCATTATCCTGGTCTATGCCATTAAGCCAGTTCGACCGGGCACCAAGAATAACGAGATCGATAAGGTTGGAGAGTCACTCATGGACCTGGCCAGGAACCTCTGGCCGAATAATCTCATCCAGGCAACGCTCCAGGAATCTCAGGCGGTCTTGACGTATCCTAGCGATTGAGCCTGCGACTCCAGTGGGCAACTGAGGTACCCAAGGAGCCTGCAGACGTGAAAAACCTCCACCGAGTACGCACAAGGCTCAAACATCCTAGAACTTGTGTTCTTCTTAGTGATTCTGGGCATGACCCTCGCCATGATAGGTGACGGGGGCAAACTGCTGTTTGACTTCTTCACGTGCATGTCCGAGGCCGTGATGAAAATCATTACGAAAGTCATCTTCACGGGCCAATCGTAATCTTCTTCCTTGTAGGCGGGCAGATCCTCAGCAGGGCGGACATGAGTTGAGAACGACGGCGTTCGCCACGGTGTCCTCGTCAGCCACTCTCCGGACCACCCTGTTGGAGGGGAGAATGGCATTGACCCGAAATCACAAGCTTTATGATGACTCTTGGAGACAACATCAACAAAGGTGGCACAGCGCTCTACGAGGCGGCGGCTGGCCTTTTTATCGCGCAGGTCCGCAGAATGAGCCTCAGCCACGGCCAGACCATCGCCAGTTCCATTTCTGTGACGACAGCCTCAATCGCTACCGCCGGGGCGATTGAGCCGGGGGGAGGGCCGCTGGAGTCCCTCAGGCTGGGCTTTTCAACTTGGTCCTGAACACCTGCCGAAGATGTCACCATTATTCTCACCATAGACTGGCCATTGGGCAGCTTCCACTCGGCCATCAACATGTCAGGTGACTCGATCGGCGCCGGCATCGTCTGCCCTCTGAGAAAGCTCAAACTGGAGTCGTTTGAGACTGGAACGACCTTGACCGCCGTCCGTGTGGGAGGCTTCGAGGCGCTGGCCATGACCGTGATTGAGAACGAGACACATGCGCTAATAAATATGCATGAAAATTACATTGATTATATAAGCGTTGATACACTATATGACGGTGTGCTCAAAGTGACCATCACTCTGAGTAATGACATGCTGAAAACGGGTATCCCTCTGCCTACATGCATCACGCACCATCTTCACCAACACCTCAGGGATTTCAACGATTCCCTGCTCAAAGAGGACTTGAGTGCATCCACAGTACGAGGTGGTTTAGCACAAGCCTTCGCCTCAAGGATGGACTACATAGAGCAGTCAGGGTGATATTTACATCAGTCAGTAGTGATATTTACATCAGGGCTCGATGGAGGCCGCATGAACTTCGCCCAAAAGTCAGGGAATGCAGCTTCACGCCACTGTTTTGGCACCATGGACCGGGTATGTTGATCACAAGAATTATCGTACCTAAACCTTATAGTTCAGACATACTCACCGCTCCATTTCAGGGGTTCGAACCTCTAACCTTAGAGGTGCATAATGGGGTGATTGGTTCTTGGCCTTTTTCAAGATGGACCAGCAACATTGGCATCTAGGTGGGGCTTGATCTAAAATGGAGCCAGGTCAAATAAATTTTTGTGTGCAACCCCCAAATAAGGACTACCACCTGCAAAGCCAGCCCAAAAGAGAGTGCTTCTATGGCTGCACATGCTGGTCTAGGGAGCCTCAACTGAAAAGTTGATTCACCCAAGGGGACCTTCTGAACAGGAAACTTAGCTTCAGAATTGGGACTTTATAAAGTGACATTTTAACTCCCCCATAAAAAGTAAAAGGACTTTTGACCGAAACAAAACGTGACTCCTGTGGAGATTGGAGATCACCTGGGCCGGCGGTGATATCTTTGCAAGATGCTAAAAAACATTACACAGAATCACGCAACCTCGAAGTAGAACCCTGATCAACAGCGAAGACTTAATCACAAAGGTTGCAAACAGAACAGATATTTTGCATTGTTACGTATATTGAGTAACTCATAAAAAAAGGAACACATTCAACATGGTTAGATGACAAGCACATGACAGTCCCTGATATATACTCAAAATGAACTAAAAAGAACCTTTCTACAATGAAACAAAGTCTTAAATAAAACCAAGGATGAACTTGGTGCAACTAAAATACGAACAAAGTCTGCTCAGAATTCCTCTTGCTCGCACTCTCTTTCCACTTCATAGGGGTCCCAAGAGAGCGACGAGGCTTTTCTACTAGTGCTACTGTCTTCCTCCTCCGTCCTCGTCGCTGCGGCCTCGCTAGGACTTTCCGACAAGTCCTGCATGAATCCAAGGGTCTGCAAAAACGTCCTACCCGGGGACGTGGACGCGACGGCATTGCCTTTGTATTGGTACACTCTAGAGTCTCTCTTGGCCCTAGCTGGGTCCACCAGCTCCCTGGGCCTGACCTGGAACATAGAGTCGTTGAGTTCGGTATGCTCTCCGCCAAAAATCATGTCTTCAGGTCTCTTTAAGACCGTTTACACAGAAGTTCCAGATTCAAGTTATTTAAGATGTTGCACCATGACTACTGCACTGCATGTACTATCTTTGCTGCAAAGTTTGCTACTACCGAACTTTGAACTTTGATCAGTCTGTCTGTGTAAACGGTGCCTTTTCTTCAGGAAGATGCGACAGGCTTAGGTTTATGTAGCCGCCGGAGCGACGCTTCTCCTTGTTGCTGTTGCTGTCCTCCATCGAATTCGTACTTTTCATGGACTGCCTGCGACCCTGAGAAACTCTCTTCACTTGTCTCACGGACCTCGCTGAGCGTCTCACATTCCCTGTAGTATCGTGATCTTCCACACATTTGTGTAGGTGGCCGCAACGAGCGCAGTGAGACAAGGTACGCAATGGTGCGGCCAACACTGTCGTTTCTGACTCCCTGCGTAACATGCTCATCTCCTCCGAAGAGCTCTCCCTTAACTCGTTGTCCTCGTCAGCGCTCAAGACTGGTTGTTGGACTCTGTAGAATTGCCCGCTTCTTCTCTGAATATCGACCAAGTTGGGCACGGTGTTTCCAGGGGTACCACACAGTGGAGGGCCCTTGGAAAGGAGAGGCGTGCGTACTTCTTCGTCCTCTTGACCTCGAAATTTCGTTTCGTTCCTGGACATTCTCAGCGTAGTCCTTTGTCCCCCAGAAAGCGTCGTCGCGGATCTCTGTAGCAACGGCAACGGTGGCGGCATTGGCCTTAACAAAGCATGGGCTGGTGTACTAAGTCGACGGTTATGGTGAAGTTGATCTCCCAGACTGTTGCCGCTCCTTTGCTCTAGTAATTTCACCATATTGCTCGAGTTACGAGATCCACGGATGAACACGTCCTCTTCGTCGTCCTCGCCTGTATCCAACCGCTCCTCATCAATCCGGGGAATGGTGGTTGCTGGGGATGGAGTCACAATGAAAGTGTTCTTGGCCGCTGATGAGGTAAAGTCCGCATCTCTGCGGCTGTCGGTCCCATGATTGAACGAGCCCGCGCTTCCCATGGCAAGGCGCCGGGCCACACCGGTTTCGCGGCGGTTGGAAAGGACACCTAGAAGGAGCAGTGTAATATCATATCAAGTCTCCACATAACAAGAATGACAGGGGTTGCTGACCAATGCTTACAAGCCTAACGTCGGTGCAGTCATCAAGAATAAATCAGTAACCTCTCTCATTTTGAGTTTAGCACTTTCTCCCACTTCTGACTGGGGGCATAAGTTCGACTACGACATCCCCATTCCCGCCCTCATCAGACCTTGATTTAACGGCGGCGGAGGAGGCGGCGTCTGCTGGATTGGGCTGAGATTTTTGTCCTCCAGTTGCTTGGCGAAGGGCAGCAGCATGAGATTGTCGTGTCGTGCGCTGTTGCTACCTCTAATCCCCAGACGCTGAAATGTTCCGCTACTATTGCCACCCTTCGTGATCTCATCCGCCGATCGCGCGTTTCTCAACTCGCCGTCCTGATGGCCGTGGCCGTGGGAGTGGCCGCGGTGCCCGAAGCCAGGGCGATGCGGCGGCTGTTGGAATCGACTCTGATCGCGATAGCGGGTGAAAGCGGAGTTCCGGTGGTATGTTACGTCCTCCGGGTCATGGAGGCAATGGTGACAATGCCGCTCATCCTGTAACAGTTGAAAAACCGGCACGCGTCAGAGCACAGCCTTTGTTGCCCTCGAGTTTAGAGCGACTTACTCTACATAGACGTTTCGATGAGAGCTTCTCGAGGCAGTACTTGCCGAGAATGGTGCAGGTGAGCGTTGCCAGAGCTACAACGATGACAACGATGGCGAGGGTGAACCAGTCGATGAGCAACAACGCTTGACCTTCGGCCATTCTAAGGGTGCGCGTGCAGACTGGCCCGATGTGTTTATTGTGTTCTTTTTTTGTTCTTTTGAAAATACCCGCATTTACCAGTTAGTCCTTCACAATCAGGGCCCTAATGCAGTAGTGATGGCACTCAAGCCAGTATATTTACGGCGAGCCAAGGTCAAGCTCTTCGCATCATCAGCATTGCTGGGGCTTTCCTGAAGAGGACAAGATGGATGGAGCTTTTTGCCTGAATGCTACGAATTCCGGTATAAAGCTTGAATTCACCTCAAGTGAACAGTGAAGTAAAAGCACGGGAAGGATGTGTGGCCTTCAGGTTGATTGCGGAGGACGGGCACGCGTCGTACAGGACGTCGCTCAAGCCAACCACGATGGCCTTGCTGGCCAAAACGATCGGAGGTCGAACTTTATATTTCCAGCCTTCGGTGGAGAAGGAGAGCATCTTGAGCAAAATTATCCTGGTACTCCAAAAGTCTTGCAACAGGCAATCACAATATAGGGTGAGATAGGAAGATACCGATCATGCCGGAAATGAGTGTCAGTCAGGACCTTGATAAAGACAACTAGCATTTCTGCCACCAAAGCTCGCCAATTCAACTAAAATCTGGACAACGTCCATGATTTCAAGATTTTTTCGGAACCGTTCCCTAAAGGCTAAAACGTGATGAGTAAAATAAGGTACGCACTTTACACAATGTTTACATTAAATGCATTACAAACATTCCAATTATACTAACAAGGTGTGACTGATGTTTGCACTAAGCATGAGTAATAGGAAATACAGACGTAAGTCTCTAAAACACGGTCATGTAAAGCATATCTGATATCACAACGTTGCATAAGAACACTTGAGCTATTGATCCTGCCCAAAACGTGGGCTCTTGCATCATGTCCTCCAAAAATCTCAGAATTCTTTCCAGTGTCACTGCATAAAGTACCAAAAACAGTAGAATTGCAAAGTAACAAATGTTATATAAGTAATACACATACAGAAGGATAGTGTAGCGCCTGAGTTTCCTGGTGATACGCAGACCTCCAAAAACCACCAGTGGGGGCAAGCACCAAAAGGCCAGAATGAGTAAAGTAACGTAAAAGTCTTTCTGATATTGCTGTAGGATAGCCATGGAGATAAATGTGATGGGAAAAGTCAAGACACTAGAGAACTGAATAACCTGCTGCAAGATAGTCATCCGCAAGCTAGTGGCTTCATCTTCCTCGATCTGCAATGATGGATGAATGAGAATGAGCACGGAGGCCCTGACCAGTGTCGGCACAATTGTGAGTAGGATTGGGATCAGTTGAAAGGTGAACAAGCAGGCAAAGAAGAGACCGATACTAAATTCAGCAACCTGTCTCACAGTTTTGTTGAAGTCCTCACCGCAGAAAGGGCATATATCATCCAAGTGACTGGCCTCTAAGTAGTCTGGGAGACCTACAATGATGATGCCAGCGAACACGGCAAGGCTGCCAAGAAAGTTGGTCACCCTGCTACCTGTGAAGTAAAGGTTGGCATGACTGCCATTCCCCGTAAAGTAGCTCGCAAAGTCCAGGGCAAGGCTGGTCCAGAATAGCAGACTGGAGGCAATCATGATGTAAGACTTTGCACGCTCCATTGAGTTGTAGAGATGAAAAACATCATCTAACACAGATCCACTGTCTGGCCAGGTGAGATTGGTGCCTGCAGAGTCCAGTAACCTCTGGATCTCCTTCTTAGAAGAGAAGTCTTGTGTTGATACAGTGGCGTAGGCAGTCAGATAGGAGAACAGGAGGACACCCATGGTTAGGAATAAACGGCGGAACTTGATCCGCCAACCATAGGTCACAGGATCTCTGTACTCATGACTCTCAAGCAGGAAGAAGACAATAGCCTTTACCTGGGCCCATAACCCATAATCAAATTTCACATAATACCTACTTTCAGGCACACTTGTCGTCTTTGGCATGTCTTCCACGTCACCACTGCTACTGCTAACTTCAACAGCAACTCTCATATCACCAGTTGGGATTGAAACTTTTTCTTGCGCTGCGGTCTTTGACTTTTTTTTGGCCTGTGACAGGTACTTTGCCGCACTGCTGTGGCTCCTCTGCACCAAAGGAAGCATCTTGATCTCCTCGAAGTGATTGACTCTGTCCCGGACCCGACCAGAGGGCACCTCATTCTCTTTCTTAGCTACATCACTTACATTTATGGTATTGAGATCGTCGGGCGTCACCTTACGACCTCTCATAGACTCTGACAGATCAACAGCCATCCTCATGGGGGGTAGGGTTCGTCTCTTCCCGCGGTTCATTGAATCTGAGAGTCGATTTAGGTTCTTCTCCCTCTCTACCATCCTCCTCCTGTCCGTCCCACCAGCCCGGACATCTAAGGTAGCCAACCGACGCCTCAAAGAATCTCTCAAGAGGTTCCTAGCCGCCTCAAGGTTCTAGAAAGGAAGAAAAATAGTTATATTCCGAACATGCATGTGTCCACTAAATTGCCTTTACCTGGTCCTTGAAAACAAGTGGCGACTCTTTGCGTGTGTCGTCCAGGACAGTGCAGAGGAGGAGGTAGGAGATGGATGTCATCCAGAAGAAGACAGACATGATAGCTGGCATGACAAAGTCCTGTAGGTTGCTCCTGTCTTGATTGAACTCCATGTGAATGATATAATGTGTGATCAGGCTAAACGAAGCCAAGAAGATAGATAGCTGCATAGACTGGGTGATGAGGTCAAAAATCATCAAGAGTCGTCTATCCTTCTTTCGGGTTAGATCTCTTCTATCACTCCTGCTGAGGCTACTCTTCTGGGTCGCCGTCACTGTGGAATGGCAATAAGGCCAGCAGTGCTTCATGAACACTTTTACGAGGATGTGCATGCCTAATGGCAGGAACCAAATCACAATGATGAGCAGTAGAAATGCTGAGTTGTGGTTGGAGTCTTGAGACCAGACGATGACAGGATGGAGACAGATGAAGGGTTGGATGACTGTCAGTATGACGAGAAGTGTGGTGAGGATCTCCATATTGGCACGTTTTGTGTGGAGGTGAAGGATACGAAAGAGTACCGTGCCACAGTAAAGGCCACCACCCACTCCGTGGAACAAGAAGACTATGGTGAACGATATCATTGTGAGTGACAGACCATTCAGGGACACCTTGAGCACCGTGGAAGCCACTTTCCTTACAGAAGTATGTTCAGCCACCACTGAGTCTATCCTTGCACTTGTGGCACTGTAGTTATTGCCACCATGAAGCACGACAAGTTCATCAAAGTATGTGCTAAAGATGATGCTTGCAATGGCCACAAAGATGCCAGCCAAAAGCAGGATTGATGTGGAGAGTCTTACTCTTGTCCAGCCAGACTTGGAACCAGAAACAGTGCAGCACCAGATGAGAACGGTGGCGAAGGAGAGAGCAGCACTAGCAGAATTCACTATGAGTGTGGACAAGTTGAGGCGGGCAGCAAAGCTCGCAACAGCTGAGGTGTCAAAGATGTCATTGCCAGCAGATGCTGAAAATCCAGATTGAAACTTGTTGTGAATGATCAGCAGGGGGTTATTGTCACTGTTCCATTCAAAGGCAAACACAATCGCCAAAATGCCATTGACCAAGACCAGCACATTCTGTAAGATATCTTCCCGAATGTCTTTGCTCTCAGACTTCTTCAAGCTAGCGAAACGATTCCCACAATGTATGGAAATGAGATGTCTCAAGGTGGCCAAGTATCCAGGAGTTGACGGAGGTCTCGTGATGTCCCCATGCTGTGCTGGGCGAATGGCAGATGCTGACATGACCGACTTGGCCTTCTTAAGCTTGCACCATGCTATGACTATGGCAATGGCTACGAGCACTGCCAGGATTGAGCAGGAGATGGCAGCATAGATCATGTCACTTCCACCACCTAACTTCTTCGTTCGTGTAGATGAAGATTCACTGTCAGTATCGTCTGATTTTTCCACCACAACCATAGAATTTGAGAAAAATATTCTCACACCTTCTTCATACAAAAGACACTTGTTCTTAGGCTTCTTCACCATGTTGAATGTGCAGTCACGGCACTCAGCAGCACAGTCCCAGTTTGCAGCAGCAACTGCATTGTCACCATCTGAGGCAAAGTTGAACATCTCACCAGCTGGCGTCTCAATGCAGGCTCCAATGTCCTTGTTGCCCAAGTTAAAGTGATCTGAGACTAATTGAGGCTCCAAATATCTAGGATGAAACTCACATGATGAGCCAAAAAATACGTTGGCAATGGTAGATTTATTGGTTGTAGGCCAGTGCTTGTGATCTGGGTGTCCAACTTCGTATGACTGCCCTAAGGATGTGACTTCACATCCTCCTAGTAATTTGAGACTTCTGTATTCACAGAACTTACAAGTGATGTCACTGCAACCAAATCTTAATCTGTTGTTCTGGTCTAAGAGATAGTACTCATTGAGAAACTTGCCATGCAGGTGGAGAGGACTGCAGGAGAATGTCTGCCATAGCCAATACACCTTAGCTACGGACCCAGGTTTGTCTAGCCTGCAACTGGTGGAATCTTCATAGAAGGTGAAGTAGTAGCCTTTGTAAGTGAAGTTCTCCTTGTTTTGTTCGTATAGAGATGTGAAATTTACGTCAGTACCATCTTCATAAATACTCTCATCATCATTCCTGTTGAGGATCCCATTTGCAGCATTAAAAATGTTCAAGATACCATTTTTGAACTTTTCCCCAAAATCCTTGGCCGCAGGAGCTTTGGTGGTTGTACTGCGAGTCCTTTGTTTCTTCTCACAGATTTGTGACCTCTTATCACAAACAGCAAATTCAGTTCTGCTCCCTTCATTGCACGTGCAGAAACTACTAAGTTCTGCGTACCCAGTTCCACCTCCAGTCATCCACAACTTGAGTTCTGGTGATGCTGCAAACGGTGTCAGGTTGTCAGGCAGGTTTAGAGGTTTCTCCCGAAGGTAACTATTGACAACTGGTTGCAGCTGGGCAATTGCATTTTTCATAAGCTCGTTCTCAAAGGATTTTGGCAGTGGAAGCTTTGGTTCAAACGGTTTTGTGTTCATCTGAGTGAGATCCAAGTTCTCCAGGCTCACTCGGATGCCAGTATGATCAGATGTGGATGCCAGGTTGATCTTGCCACTGCCCTTGAGATTATAGAACTCAGCTTTGAAGAGGACACCTGGTTCGAGACTGGGTGATGCATCCTTTGGCCTACAAGTGGCCAGGAGTAGACCATGTCTGATGGTGATGCTGAGAATGTCATTCTCCTCAACTTTGATGAGGGGTGGTGTGTAAGATATGGTTCCATTTATGTTGGAGTCAAGCACTGATGCCTTGCCATGGTACTTTGTGATATTGGTCATGTCGGCATACCACATCAAGCTATTGAGGAGTTCAGTAGAAAGGCGGACACCCTGCAGCAGGCGCGAGTGACGATCGAAATGGCTTCTGGGCCTCCACCCATTCATTGGCACTGTATGATTAAGATTTAGCTCACTGCTGTTGCTGCTTCCAACTCCGTCGTCACCCGTCCTTGGTATGAATGTTACATTTTTCCCTTCAACCAAGGTGGAGACTGTTGCTGCTGCCGAGAAGACAACATAATCTGGGGTCCAGATCAAGTTGTCAATGGCATAGTGCACAAAGACATTAGGCATAGGTGAGAACTCTTCTGGCACCTCAGCCTGATGCTCGTAGTTATCAGCAAACTCTTGAAATGCCTCCTGCACTCCTTCATTCAACAATGACTGCCACTTCTTAAACCAGGCCAAATACCAGGGTGGATGGCAGCCTCGCACCTGTACATTCTCCAGGGTGGTCTCCACGGGTTTGATATTGACAGAAAGCCTACCCCGATCGTCCCTCCAAAACACTTGAAAGGCCACACGAAAATCCACGTTGGCGCTGTACGTGACGATCTGACCCTTGCAGCTGCTGAGCTTTAGACACCCCAGTAGACCGAAATTAATGCCCTTCCAGATCCACGTCTTGGCTCCTACCTCCACATACACCTTGGCCGACATCTCTGCCGTGTTGTTGTCCTTCAACTGGATGGCCAACGTATCTTCCACTACGCGCAGCTTCGAGCGGCGACCTGAAATTGAGGCTTGTCTCGTTCACAAGTCTTCTAAAGCTATTGCGTTATGCGATTACGAAAGTCCTCAAAAGTTACTTCAACAGCTACCCTCAAGTCAGCATCGCGGACTCGACAATTGTCCCTTTCTTACCCGAGGGCCTGATCCTGTATCTGACGTCGCAGTTAGCCTCGTCTGACTGCGAGGGGGGGTCCTTCGTCTCGACGCGGTCCAGCGCCTTCCGCAACATGCCGGCGTACCTGTAGGGGGCCTCCTCCAACGACTCCTGCGTCAGGATGAACGTGCCTGCCACGAACTCGCCTGGGCGGCGCTGGCGACCGCCGCTAGCGAAGGCAACGACGGCCAGCCAGACAAGAGGCAGCAGTGAGAAGCTCCTTCCCATGGTGAAACGGCACACTCATTCATCCCGGGCCAGGAGGATCAAGTTTGATCCGAGGCGCCGAGGCCGCCATCTCGCTAGCCGAGTGGAGGATCCACTTTTATCGTACTTTTCTGGTCTCTTCATAAAGCTTTTGGCCTTCTTTTAACGACAGCTGGCGGAACCGATGTGTTGGAGTGAGATGACAAAGAGAAGCGTTCAGACTCCTCCTGACTGCAGAGAGGAGAGCTCGTGCGGACGAAGTAGGGGTTGGCTCGAAGCTTCTCCTGTCACGCTCGACGGGGCTCGAGCTCGACCGTCAGCCGGCCCACCTCTAGCGGCTTCTTCCCCCCCGCACTCCACCAGTGCCGTACGGACGAGCGCACGCACGAGGCCTACAAGCGTAACGTTGGAGCGGTCGCTCGCTACTGTGACGCTAGGGACGACCAAGTTCTTTTCTCGGAAGACTTTTTTCTGGTTCGCCACTGCTCGCACGCTCTTATCGCGTCCGCGTGTCTCTCCTACATTATGGATGACTCAGACACTCTGTTTCGCTAGCGAATTCGGCTTCTTGCCCGAGGGTGAAGAGCCTGAGAGTCCGACTAGTCCTGCTAGCTGCACTTGGACGCAAACAACGGCGATGATCAAGCCTTTCCGCCGAAGTATTCATATTCGTGAAGGCGCGCAAGAAGATCAGGCCCGACGGGGCCTGAACTCGTGCCCAGCGTAGCAACATGTTCAGAGGCCCCACTTAACTTTCCTCCTCCTCTTAGTCCTGGCCCAGGACGCGTAAGATCGATTGAAAGGTCTCGATGACGCCATCTGCTCGTCCTGTGCTCGTCCAGGTGGGAGAACAACTTTGCTTTCGGAAAAGCCCACTTTTATCGATTGCTGTGGCGAGCGAGGCCTCATGCGACCTCCGGGACCGGACTCATTGTCGCGACAATGCAGCCAAAAATCGTTCTTGCCGGCAGGAGGTCGACCTGACGGTTTTGTTTCCCGTCAAATTCGATACTATTCATGACAGTCAGGTCCCGCTATGAATGTTAGGCCTGACCTGAGAGAAAGAAAATAGGCCTCAAGAACAGGTGAACAATACCTGCATATTGGTTCACTGTTGAGTAGGACTTGATTTTCCGAGTTTTGCTCCGAATCGTTTTGACGTGTCCGAAGAATGTTACTCCCCGAGGGCGGTCGAGTGGGGTTTGGAACCGAGTGATTTTTTCCAAAATTTTCACGGAGAAGGAATTTGGCATTCGCGTTTTGACACTGGGTTGCCGGAAGAATCTAAGGCCTTTTGCTGACTGAGTCAGTAAAAGTCCGAGGATTCGTCAAAAAACGAGCAATTTGAAGTCGATCTACGATGATTTGTAATTTAATTCAAGATTTCAGCTCTCATGTGTAGACCTTTTTTTGCTTACTGGAGTCTTTTCTTGTACTTAAAAATTCGCTTGAGGCAGACTTTGAAGCAGCGGCAGAATTTATGTGGACACTTTAATTTCGCAAAAAATGTCAGAGAACTGGCAGCGAATTGAAAATCTTGAGTTAAACTCGATAAAATAGACTTAATTTTTTGAACGTTTGCTTTGTGAGCACTTGGCAACAGTGAGAGGATGCACCTACGGACGCGATTGGGCTAAAAGAGTTCTTAAATAGCTTCCTGCTCAATACGTTTGGCCACTGTTTGCCGAGCTCAGGAGAGCAGGAAATCGTTCCTCAGTCAACATTTCTTGACAGCTCTGCTTTCATCAACCAACGGGCAGTTTGTGTCTGTGACAAGTCTGTGTCTCGAGGTCCCTGCTTTGAGCAACATTTTGCTGGTGAGCTAACCAAGGATTAAAATTTCAAGAGATCTAGAAAGAGAAAAAGAAAGCTCAAGGAAGTGAATCATTTATGTCAAAAGGTGCAAATTGAACCCGATTTTACGCCTTGCTGTGCAGATCAGCTTGGAAAAGAGTGATATCGATATCCACCCTCGTTGCTTAAGACATCAACTTGATATCAATGTTGAGTTTCAGAAGAACTTTGAAAAAGTGATCTTAGCCCAGGACATATCAATAAGAAAACCCTCGTAGCATTATCACAGTCAATTTGTTAAGTTTTGCAATTCTCAGTCAGAGTCGGTTTCACTGGCACCCGAAGATCCCACATTCAGTCGTTGGAGGGATGATGTAGAAAATGGTAGAAGCTGACAGAGCTTCTTATTCATACCTACACTGCACTGATGAGTACCTCAATTACAGTAGTTTGACTGCATTTCACAGTACAGTGTTTGTTTATCCTGCCCGTGCTAGCCTGAGATGTACGTACGCAACCTAAGTTACGAGGACCATCTGCAAAAAACCGTTTGAATACTCTAAAAGTCAATGTGAGCATGCGGTTTTGCTACGGACATGTTCATTTGCACTGAGGGTGTGTACTGGGCAATGCTCGCTCGTGATTATTGCCTCGAGTGCAGTAATGTGCCCAAAAAATAGAATTTATGTGCTTGGCCTGGTTTCGAATTTGCGATAAGCGGTTTTCTGCGAGGCAATTCTAAAAAATGCTACCAAAATGCAGAGATGAGCAGCTTTACACGTGAACAGGATGCAACGAGTGCAAAGCACGAGTTGCCTCGTGTTAATAAGTTGAGTTAACCGCTTATCACTATTACGCACACTTTTTTTGCAAGGCAAAAGGGTTTTTCTTAACTCCGATTCAACCATCGACTCAATTGCTCATGTCAATAGTGACAATAATAGAATTTTGTGCTTGCCATGGTTGCCAATTTAGGAACTGTGAGAGAAGTAGCTGTCACCCAGAAGAACAACAGCAATGATGGAAGACATCATCGGAACATGAGGTCCATCAAAATCAGAGAGGAAATTTGAAGATGCATGGAGACGGTTTGTGGATTATACTGGCGCACAAAGTCTCGCCTCTGTCCGTTGAGTGCGCACAGAAGGCCAGACTAGTGACCGGCCGATTTTGGCCAACATTCGGCCATAATTTTGGCTTTTGCTATGCCGATGAAACGGAAATCTCCTTGTACTCTTGGGGGGGATGAATACTTTTGTCATTGACTGTATAAAGTCACGGAGCAGAAATTGTTAAAGTCAATCTTCTCTATTGGATTCGCACAAAACGGGCACTGTTAAAAAATTGAAACTCTCTACCTGAAGTAGGTATTAGGTAAGGTTGTTTCCTGATTGAACCCATTCCCACGGGAGAATGATGTAGAAAATGTGATGTCGTCTCGATATTTCGATATCTTTCGATGTCGATATCGACAGATCGCACTGGACAAATTAAGATAGTAGCGGTGTAGGACTTCAATGGTGGAAGACTTTCACGCCAGAAGTCATGAAGACGAGGCTCCAATCCTGCCACCTGAGGCCGCTAATCCAAGGAAGATTACGCCAGCCTCAAGGTGGCCAACCTGGCACGGTAGACTTTCCGCACAAGTACACCTTGATGAAGATTCTACGATTGGAATATTGCACGCAAGATGAGGACTTTTTAGTCAAAAACACTGTCTTTCTAGCATATTGGTGCTTTGGACGCTTCAGGAGTCCTTCGGAGCCATCTTAACGCCAAAGCTTCGTCTGTGGAGCAATCCGACGACGCTGGAGATAGGATGCCCATGATCATTTGGCGCTCTGTGGTCTTTGAAACGATAACTTCTGCTGCCAGATCTCTCATTCACTGTTGAGGATCCTTGGAGATCGTTTGGTGCAGCTGCCGCTTTACCTCTATGGTCCGGACAATGCTCGGACTCTCAGCGGTCCTTGCTAGTCTTTATGCCGTTGGCCGCAGTCACAAGTGCGAGGTTCTTTTTTACCGATGACGACCCGTGATACCTACAGTATGTCAAGAAATTGATGCAACTCTTGTTGCTTTGGTAAAAATGCAAAATGTGAAGGTTGAAGATTTCTCCCGATACATCAGACAGTATGCCTGAAAGGACTCAAAAGTGTACCAAACCTAAGGGAGCCGGGAAGTGAGGAATTAGTTTTGGCAATCTGAAATAAATATTTTAATGGGTTGCTCAAGGTAACATCAATTTCTTGACAAACTGTAGCGGTTTTACCATCCGTTTTCTGTTCTCCACTCACACGCTAGTCCAGTATTCCAGTCAGAAAACTTAGGTGAACTGAAGAAAACATTTCATATGCATACGTCAGAAAATCAACGATGGAGATCTAGTTTGACTGGTTTTGATTTTTTAAACTTACCCCTAGGCAGATGTACCAATGACACTAAAGGAGCTGTCTACTTTTTTAACACTTCCATTTCTCCTGAGAGGTTTTGTGATCTTAGCTAAGGATTACGCATCGTCATTGGGAAAAAAAACCCTGCAGCCTTAGACTTCATTGGCTAAGGTTTCGGTTTGACGTGATGTCCGCAATGTTCTTCTCATCATCTACTAGTCAAGGTGTTTCAAACGATGTCGCTGCAGAGGATCCAATGAACGGTTTCGTGAATGTGTTGGATGACTACAGGAGTCCATGTCGCGGAAGTTCCTCAACGAATTCGCGGAACCTCCTTAGATGTTAAGGCCTCGTCGACGAAGGCTCTGCTGTTGCACATGTGTGGACGTGAGGTAGCAGCATCCGGGGGACCAATTTTGGAAAATGCACTCGTAGCATTGATAGCTGCTACCTGCGGGCCGCAAATGAAATGAATCCCCAATGAAATGCTTTTAAAAGTGGGCAACCTTTGCTAAGGTAGTCCGGAAAAGAAGAATATTGGAGCTGTAGGTGGTTGTCAAGGACGTCTCAAATGAAAATTTCACTTTTCAAGTAGGACCTCCCAAAAAAGGATTCGTAAGTTACTTTTTCTAATTTTTCATCCAAAATTTGGTCTTTATGAAGTAAGGCTTTTTTAAGTGTTTTTTTATATTGTCAGGATTCCAATGCCAATCCAAAGTATGCAAAAGGACTTTTGGTTCAATTGGTTGCTCATTTTTTTTGAAAATGGGGTCCAAAAAGCACATGCACACAGGAGGGGATGCTAAATTTAACTGCCGTTTTATGCAAAATGACACGCCAAGCACTTCACTGACTTCTGGCCAGCCTCATCGCCAGATCCCGTTGTTCTGGACTACAGCATTTGGAGCGTTGTGGATGCCAAGGCCTGCTCTAAGCCTCGTGGCAGTGTCGAAGCTCTTAAGGCCTCCATAATAGAGAACTGGAGCGATATGTCCGAGGAATACCTCATCAATGTCTGCAAGGCCTTCAGGCGCGAAGTCGAAGTCTTTGAAGTTTCGGGTGGGTGCTCTGAAGGCAGGTTTGTATTCAACACCCAATCCTCGTTCTGCTCACCTGTCTTGATTACGTTCAAGCAGCTCCCACCCTGTACTTTTGCACAAAGATATTAATTTTCCAGAATTTCAAAAAGTCAGGTCACCGTGACGTGTGCAGGTGTAAACGGACGTAAGTCGTAAGCAACTAGACCTCCCTCGTATGACTAGCTCACATGTTACACCATAGCGCTAGGGCTTTGCCAAACTATTTAGAGGTGACCTGGTCTCTTGCCACAATCTGTAGGCTGACGCATTCTCCATGATCTAAAGGTCATCCCAGCATCTTAAGGATATGCACCACTTCCTTGGTTGAAGCCCACACAGAGTTCAGCAGTGACTTCCATTATCATTGCGAGGATCCTTCGTTTACCCCTTCTTTACTCTTTCCACTATGCTATTTCAAGTACGTCCGAATCATGCTTGATGACTCAATAAGCTTGAAAATCTTCACTGTTGACTTCTGAGCAGTCCGTGAGCGGGCGAACAGATCTTTCGCGCGTTTCAAACGCGTGTGTAATTCTCTGTTGTACGTAGCTAAAGTTCAAGCCCGGAGCGGAGCATCCCGGGCGTGAGCCAGCCCACCTACGAAGTCTTTCTGATTTTGTTTTGGCACTTTGCTAACCTCTTTGTTTGTTTTACTTTCAAAAAGTGGTGTCAATCTCGTCTCCGCAGTACCTAAAGGCGGATATGAGCTACAGGGAAAATAAACACAGCGGCAGCAAATGAGTGGACTGAAAAAGAATAACTATGATGTATTGCTAATGTACTTGTGTCTCAATGTTTATCCCGGGGTAGAGAGAAAGATGAACAAACGAAAAAAGATCCCTCCCTACTTTTAGTGACGGAAGGAGAGAGAAGGATGTCGGCGGGCAAACACAATGAAGATGAGAAACGCAAGTTTATGCCTCAACTGAGGCTCGTGCTTGTCCCTCACAGTTCTGTGCACTGCACTCTATGGAGCCAATTCCGAATAACAGCACCACAGGACAGGGTTGGCATTGTAATCTCAATCACGAGGCCTGAACAACAGTCCCTGCGCCTGATTGCTGAGTTGCTCCTTGAGAGCATGACAACGGACAGAACTGGCGAGATCGCTAAGCAGTCATGCACTTCAGTGGGAGTGAAGGTTTTGCCATGAAACTGAGACGATTCCAGTCAAGTTTTGTTTAGCAGCGAGCAGCTTCTGCCAGTCATTGCAAATCTTCTGCTTTCCAATGGGACGCTGAGTCTGTGATCTCAGTCACGTGTGGACTTGATGGCAGAAAAAAAGGATTCACAATGCTTGATCTCTTCTCCAGGGTTGACAAGACTTTCCCATCTCGAATTGATCGCCTTGAGCGAGGTGAAAAAGGTCACAAGTGCATTGAATTCAGTAAGGAGACAGTATCATATGCTTCTTTTGTAACTTTATAAGAGAAAAAGGTTGAATGTCATTTATCGTCATGTTTGGGCAGAAGGATTAAGAAGAACAAATTGTGCTCGGCGCACATGGGTTACACCACCAGAGGCTAAATCATGGTCCGTACTACTTCAGAACTGAAGGAGGCTTTTTTTAACAGTCATCACAAATGCACTTAGTAGTGAACATGCATTGGTTACACTTCTTCTATCCGTCTCCACATCTATCTATCCATCTATAGAACGCCCAAGTACGTCCTGTAGAAAGCTCAGGCGCCAGCTCTAGTGGGCGGAGCTTCCCAGCAGCTCCTCCACGCCCGCTTTTTCCGCCGCCTTCGCCGCTTTCGTCATTTGCTCAGTCACTCATTTGGTCTCTTGTCACGATGGAGGACGGAGGAAGAATCTCTCCGGGTTCGCCACCCCTCGGGGTCGACGGATCCGCCTCTTCCCCTGCCCGAAGACCCAAGTGCGCCCGATGCCGCAATCACGGCGTCATTTCTTGGCTGAAGGGGCATAAGAGACATTGCACCTTTAGGGATTGCACGTGCTGCAAGTGCAATCTCATCGCGGAAAGGCAGAGGGTCATGGCGGCGCAGGTAAGTCCCAATCAAACGAAATCGCGGTGCCCGTGCTCAAGTCGTCACTCTCCATCACCAGGTTGCCCTGAAGAGACAGCAAGCGGCCGAAGACGCCATCGCCCTTGGCATTCGCGTGATGGCAACGGGAGAGCACCGCAGTTACCTCCCCCCGGGACCAATATTAGGACTGCCCATCGCCATGCAGCAGTCGCAAGAACACTCCAACGCAGAAAGGAGGATTAGAGGTGCATTGTCTACACAGTCCTGAACTTTAGCAGTCCCCAGTTACAATGAGATTGCATGCACATACGTCCATACGTACGAGAGTCTCAGGACCTACCTAGCAAAGTCACGACTATGGGGATCGGTTGAAGTTCTCCCCCGGTTTCAATCTGATCCAGAAAGCATATCTGAAAGCAACAGCCATAGAAGGTTTCTCCGAGCCATTTTCACTTTGGCAAATTTCAAATCCGCAGTGTTCCTATCGTCTAAAACAACACTGCCGAACAACCAATGGCCTGGGCCTTATGCTCTACGTTGGCCTCGTTGGGCTCTCTCATTGTTCTCAGCACATACCTGGCATATACACGTACGTAAGTAGTCTGGTTTTTACAGAAGTGGAACTGCATCGCCAGCGAAAGAAGATAGAGGAAGATAACAGCAGCGCCAGCAGCAGCAGCAGCAGTGGTAGCGGCGGCGGCAACGCCAACGACAGCGGCGGCGGCAGCGTAGCCACCATGACTGGCGGTGACATCAACGTCTCCGCAACCTCTGCTGCCTCCTCCATCCCCAAGGGCGAATCGCCATCGTCGAGCGCCATCAGCCCGCCGCCACAAACGGGACAGCAACAGAAGCAAAGTGAGGCTTCTTCCATCAGTCAAGCCACCGAAATCGTCTCGAGCAGCCTCGCTCAACCAGACCCGCCGCACCAGCCGCCAACTGAATCTAGCAAAGACGCGCTCCTCATTCCATCACACTCGTACTCAGTGCCCGCGAGCATCTTGAGCCAGATCTTCCCGAGCTACTCGCGCTCGTCGATCGACGCAATATTGAGTGAGTGCGACAATGACCTGGCCAGAGCCCTGCAGGTGTGCGCCGCCGCGGCCGCAGCGGCGGCCGCTGCTGCCTCCAGTAGTAAGAAAGATAAAAGCGTCGCGAAGAAACCACGATTGGCCAGCAGCAACAAGCAGACAGGCGGAGAAGACGTCAACGGAAACGCCGATCTTCACCTGCAGAGGTTTCCCCTGGCTTCTTCAGTGGCGGCCTCGGCAGATTCGAAACTACTCGGCGGCTTGTTTCACCAGCACAAGTCCGCCTTCGTGCCGACCAGGCCTTTGCCGCCTCCTCCTCCGCCTCCGCCACCGCCACCGCCGCCACCACCGTCTCTGAGGGGTGGCCTCTTCACGGCCCACCACAGTAGCTCCTATGATCCTTCTTATCCTCCTTCGCTTCTGCCTCGAGTCGGTTCATCTTCGTCATCCTCTGCCAAGGATCACTTCCTTTTCCCGCCGCCGCCGCCTCCATTCTTCCCACCATCCATGTATCTGACCACGCACGCGCACTTCATGAACAGCCAGCATCAGTCGACGTCGCCCTCTGGGCTGTTCCACCGCCCATGCGCGGAGTTGTCCTGTCAGTTGTGCTCCACGGCCTCATCGAAGACCGTCGACTCGACTGAAGAGGAGCCGCCAGCGACGGCGTCCAAGCTGGTCTGAGCAGCAACCTTTTTGATTCTAGTTCCGTTAACTGTTCTAACAAGCACACTCTGAAAGAAGTCATCATCTGCTTTGTATGTGTCTCTGCAGTATGTATGTATGTGTGAGCATGATACTCACTGTAGCAATAATCCGTATCATTATACAGATTTACTGTCCGCATGTGTTGCAAGATATACAGTAAATACCTCTTGAAGCAAGTTGAAAGTTCTTCGTAAGGAAACATTTGCCCAACGTAAGGTGGGTTCGCCAGGATAGCCACTGCTAATCAAGTAAGAGCGAACAAGAAATAGCAACTTTTTCCACTGTCTGGAAGTTTTCACTTTATCGTGGATAGTGAGGAACTTTCGTTAAAGGATACCCACTAATTCAATGTTCCAGTCGTGCGTGTAGATACCTCGGTACATTCCACAGCTCAGGGATCGTTACTGGAGCCTAAGTTATAGCTTTTCAGATTTGGTCAAGTTTTCCGAGCAAAAGGCGGATACACGCAGTACAGTGAGAGCTCTTGTTCTGTGCCACAGGATGGAGAATAAGCGGGGAACCATTGAATATCCAATTACGACTTGCTTTCAATGGTGTGGGTGCGGCATCGTCTCTCTCTTCTTCCTAGTGTTGATGTTAAGAGCTCAGCAAATAGCCCCTGGGATGTATGACGTCGTGCGGTTTTTCTGCCACATGGCATGCGCTTAGTACGAAAAAACCCCCAAACAGTCGTTTACGCGCTATAACTTGCACAGTTCTTAGAGCAATATAATAATACTTGTGTGAATGTGAGGCCAAAACCCTTTTCCGTCTTGTTTTCCCCGTGCGGAAAGTTGGAACGGATAGAAATGAAAGACACACACAACACACGTACGCAAGTTCTTCTCCTTCACCCGCCCCCTGGGCATCGTATTCTTACCCCAAGTGTCATAAATGCGTTCTCCTCTTCCTCACAGCAAGATATACAAAACAAATACATGTAATCTGATAGAGGCAATGGTGTGTACTGAATTAGAAGAAGCCTCTCCTTGTTGTCTCTCCCGGGCCACACACATACAGTACACACGATCGGGCAAACGCGCACTATGAACCGTAAGAATCGAGCCTCAAAGGTGGTCACACACTTGGTCATGTCCGCGGCCGAGGCAGAGAGTGACCGAGCTTGGCCAGGTCGGCGTTCTTGACCACTTGATCAGAAACCATTGCTTCCTATGAGTGCGCATAGTATTTTTTTTGGGCCGGAAGGAAGGAAGGAAGTGTGCTGTAGTCGTCGTCGTCGCCGTCGTCGTTGTTGTTAGCCGGTCTGAGGCAGAAGATGACAAAGGCAAACAGGATGTCAAGAGTTAGTTGTTCAACTTTTCTCAAGGGAATGAAGAGCTACTACTACATAAAAAACTTCTGTTTTCATATTCCTGAAATATATTTAGGCGCCAACAGTCGTCTTTAACAATAGTGACGAGTCATTATCGTACGTTGGTTTGCCAAGGTTTCGTTGGTGCGTCTCCGTGTGTGAGAGAGAAAGAGAGGTTGTTCACACACGCGTGCATGCAGAGCAAGGGACGGTTTGTCACTAACGACGTCTAATTTTACTACATTTAGATTAGGTTCCACGATATAGGCTGTCAAGAGAAGTTGAATAAACACAGATACACCAATAGTTGAACATCTGCCTGTCTAGCCATCACGGCCGCTACTATCGAGTGTCTTCCTCCATATGGCGGTGATGTTGATGTGGGATCCCGGCGGGAGGTTCCAGGGGTCGCGCCGGGGTCGGTCACGCATTCCCACGACACCACGAACGAGTGACAAATCAGAAATGAGCCAAAGAAAAATTGTTCATCTCGTCGTACCTTTTGATCGGAGTGAGTTGACCATTGACAGTGCCTCTCGTCACCTCTGATACTCAGTCAGTGGGTGAAACTTCATAATCTAGTTGTGAAGAGCAAAATGGCGAGCAAATTTGCTGCCCAGTGATTGCAGCTGCGTAAATCCTGGTATTGGCTTTCCTCTCCTTTCATGCAGACGTATTAATTGAACTGCTGCACGTCGACGTCGTCCCGCAGCCAGGGGGCGATGGACGTGCATTAGCGTAGGCAAATGAAACCGATACGCCACTTTCAACGCCAGCAGCTGTGACGGTTGTTATTTTGTCACTGATGCCCACCAAAGCTTCAGCAATGGGGAGGGGGGGGCGACGACGACGACGACGACGACGGGTGGAGGAGGTGGAGGAGGTGGAGGAGGTGGAGGAGGAGGGTGGGGAAGAAGACTGGGGTTGACGAAGTTGCCAGCATTTTATTTATCATAGTAAGAAGCACACGATATCACACAGTCGTTGTCTGTCCGTAAGTACGCATGGGCTGTTTTCATGGTCGTCTCTCTAGGAACTTTCAACGCAGAAGGTCTGACTGCGTCGCATGCTCGACTTACCTAGACTGTCGTAACTTTCTGAGCTGGCCTTTCTCAGACTAATTTACCTGTACGGGGAACAAGGGAGAAGAGACAGTGCTGCGCCCAAACTGATGTACAGGTGTGACCATGGCTGAACAAAGTTCACTGTTGAACGCTCGTCTTTCTGACTCATACGATTTAACGCTACATACTTGGGCCGGGCGGCCTGGAAGATGTTTCTTCCTCCTCAGTCAAATAGAGTTGCAAAGTGTTGATGAGCTGGATGCCAAAGGTCGGGACAAAATCAACTAGACGTGAATTAGCGTCTTGTTTGTGGAGGATAATGCGTGCGTGCTTGTGTGACAAGAAAAGAACATATGAACAGTGGAAGAAATGTGTTTCAAGTCAAGTAGGATGAAACAACTGCGCGCATTTGTTGCAAGTCTGTCTCTGTAACGACATCTCATTGATTTGAGAGAAAAGAACATAGACGTGGTCGTGAACGTAAACGCCAACGTGAACGCCAACGAGAACGTGACCAGAACAAGCTTTGTGCGCAGCAACTTCCAAATGCCCTCAATGTGTAAATCGACCTCATAATCCGCGTCGTCGAGGAGCGCGTCCTTGATGTTCGTCAGTGGCCGGCGGCGGCCACCGGACACACAATGAGTTCAATGCCATCGCGCTTGCGTGCTTGGCGTGCGTGCGTGCGTGCAGTACAGTACAGAGGTGTGAGAGTGAGCGTGTGCGCGACCAAAACGCCGGTTGGGTTCTAGGTCAGCAGAGCCCCGGAGAAAACAGAGGGCAGGGAAGTTCCAGGAAGAAGTAGTAATAACATTGAAGGTCTTCTCGGTGTGTTTCTCCTCGCCCGCACGCGCGTGCTGCTACCGTACTCAATAGTCGAGTTTGATGATGGACGTGCGCTGCCCACAGGACAACTGAATGGTGTCTTATAATTTCTACAAATGATGATCTAGTCGACTAGTCCTGGCAGTGATATCGTAGCAGGAGCTCTTTTACAACTTGCTGTTGATCCACGTGACGTAGTTGGCGATGTTTGTGTAAACACCTGGTAGTTTTGGTCTCGCGCATGCAATGCCCCATGAGACTAGGCCTATCAGGGTGCCTCGGCCATCCTGTGAACAAAAAATTGGGGAAAATGACGTATGTGCTCAATGTTTGGTTTATGTCACATGCACTTGCCTTTGACGTGACTAGCGGCCCGCCAGAGTCGCCCTGACACGAGTCCTTTCCTCCAGACTCGTGTCCAGCGCAGAGAAACTCGTGCTCGAAGATCGTCTCCTTTCGATTGTTCGATTTGAACCAAGACTGGCAAGTGTCCGTTGAGATGACCTTGACGCCGACCTCCTGTAGCTTCGACGGCGTGGTTATTTGTCCGTGCGCTGTACGGCCCCAGCCGATGACCACAGCTTCAGTACCCACAAAGTCTTCATTGACTGAGGGCAGGCACACGGGCAAAATGTGCTCCTTGAACTGGACGTCGCGATTCAACCGCACGAGGGCCAAGTCGTTCTGAAAAGTGGCGGCTTTGTACGCCGGATGCACTATCTTACTCTCCACCTCGAAGTCTTCGTGCGGTAGAGGCTCACTTTGCTGACGTACATTCCATTCCCCGAGGCGAACCCTCATCTGCGAGACGGGCGTGGTGTACACGCAATGCCCGGCCGTCAACACCCAGCGCTTGCCCACTAGAGCCCCACCGCAGGAAATGCGCTTGCTCAAGAAGGTCTGCTTGATGATTGCGGCCTGCCACGGGTGGTGACCAAAAGCGGTGTCGTGGCCGCCAACAATACGAGACTCTCTGTTGGCGGCATTGCCGTGATGGATCTCGCCGCATTTGGCATCAGTCAGCACACCCAAGTTGGGGTCCACACGGTTGACATCGTCGCGGTCGACGCAGCAGGACCAGATAAGTCCTCCGTTACAGAGATCCATGGACTTTTTGCCCGAGATGGCGCAAGTAATGCTAAGGCCACACTCATATTTAGAGCCACGGTACCAGCAGTGGTTGGGCACGAGGTTGAGGCCGCCGCCGCCACTGTCTGAGAGTCCGGTTGCCACGCCACCAATGTTGAAAAGAGAGTTCAGCCCGCTAGCCATGTCGTCAAAGATGCCCCGCGACAGCGTCGTCGTCATCGTCCCCTCTTCGTCCTTCTTGTCTTGGTCTCCGTCACCGTCATGGGACCCCTGTTGCTCCTTGTCCACTTCATTTTCTTCTTCGCTGGTGGACTTTTCTTCCTCTTCTTCATCGGACATCAACGAAGTGTCGGCGGCGACATCCTTAGCCTCGCTGTCCTCTTGTTTGGCATTGGCCGCCTCCGCCTCCGCCCCCGTCCGAGTGCAGCACAGCACGACGAAGACGAGCAGGAAAACATGATGCGCCAAACTCATTCTCTGCTCAGATGGGGACCCAAGTTATCCAAGACCTGCTGCTGCTACTGCCCGAGAAGATTAGTTGATCTTGTGATGATGACATTGGTGCCAGACCTCACAGTGACACTTGAACTCTTCACTCGCTCACATGATCTTAGGTGTGTAATTACACTTATAATTTTCAGCGAGACACAATGATTGCCGCTCATCTACGACGCGGCGGAGGTGGCGGGAGGTGAGGACGGGCTCACGGAGCAGAAGCGGCGTGCCATGACTATTGCTCAACTGAAAGTGAAAACTGAAGGGCGGCAGAGGTAAAAGAGGGAATACTTGTTCGATACAACGATGACGACTACCAGCAGTAGTAGCACGAAGCCACTAACCAAGGGCTCACACCCGCGATCCCCGCGTATCCAATGCCGCAGCGCGTGCGTGCGTGCCTGTGTGCGTGTCTGCGTGCGTGCCTGCGTGCTGGAATGAGAGTATAAGGAGGAGGGAAAATTTGTGCTTGCACCAGAGAAAACCTTTCTTTCTTTCTTTCTTAAGGCAGCAGCCAGTGCGAGTGCGTGCCCGTGTGTGCGCGTGCGTCTCTGGACCATTGGACCTGCTCGCGTGCGTGCCAGCGACTTCTTACGTTCTCCGCCGCCGGGCCCGAATCAAAGGTAACGACCGCGTGCGTCAATGTCACGTACTAAATGACCAAGCAGCAGCCACGAGTCATCATCGCCTAGCGAGTGGACCAGACTTTATAAGTTATAACTGTCACGCCACATCCTGTGTGCGCTATTAGATGAGTGCAGCAGGCTTCCCCGCGTGTGCGTTGTACCTGAACACGCTCGGGCGGGACACGTGAGAGCAGATGCAAGGCATGTGCATGCTGCCACTGCATCCGCGTAGGGACTGCCTTCGTGGTCAAGGGCATGCAATGGTCCACCTCGTCAAGGCGGGTGCAATATTGACTTTTCTCCTCCTTCTCTTCCTTCTTTCACCCGGTTTGAGGGACAAATTCCTGAGTTAAATCACTTGATCGCTTCCTACCTTGACGAAGGCTACAGCAGCAGACCCCGATTGGATCACTGCGTGGTCTGCGGGGCCGCGACGGGAGACTCACTTTGGTCGCTATGTCCCTTCTTCGTTGTTTGTGTAGAATTGAAAAGGAAAAATAGAGAGAAAAATCCGTCCCAGATCGACACATTCCCACCGCGATGGGGATGGCACCAGGGAACATGTTTTTCCCCCTGTGGGGAGCGCGCTCGGTCGGTCAGTTCGACTTCTCCGTCGCAACGAAAAATACCTGAGGTCTTCTCGGTCGACTAGGAGAGCCTTCTCAGTTTGAGGAAGCAGCTCAGCTTAGCATGACTGCATGTCAGAACCTCTAACCCAACACTTATCTCCTGCCTGCCCAAGAAGACCAACATGAAGGTGAGCAGCTCTCTCAGGTGGATTGACAGCCAAAACGTTGCAACCGCGTGCTTCCTTTTCCCTTCGCAGGTTTCTCTCACCGCATTCCTCGTGTGCTGCACGATGCAAATCGTCATGTGCATGCCTCAGTGGGATCATCTATACCCAACTAGATTAGTTCATCCTCCTCAGCACATGGCATCACGTCAGTTTCAGACATTTCAGTCTCAGTATCTCCAGCCTCCGGGATTAAGGCAGCAACAGACCTTCAATAATGCCGGAGTCAGGCAGTCGCTGCCTCAGTGGAGCTCCTCGTACAGCAATCCGCAGAGTTTTGGCCATAGGCCGAACTCATTCCAGCGAAGTCCAACTCAGTCCTCCTTCTTACCGTCTTCATCGTCTTCCTCGCTCAGTTACCCTGCGGAGTCCACCAGGATAGTGGGATCTTCTAACTACTTTAGCAGCAATGGAAACAATGCGTTTAACTCTGGACCTATTCAGCAACCGAGTACATTCATAACTTCCGGAAGTTCTTCTCCGCCAGGTCCATCCAGAGTAATTGGTATTAGCAGCAGTCCTCCCTCAGGCCCATTCGTTGGTGGTGGGAGTAGAGTTGTACCAGCCTCTCCGTTTTCGCCGCCAAATCCGACCCTGGGAGAAGGAAGTAGCTCATTTTCCGTAGCAAAAGCAGTATTCACGACATCAACTACAGCGTTCACGACAACAACACCTGTACCGACGTCGACAACAACGACGACGACTACAACGGTACCGACAACGACAACGACGACAACAACAACGACGACGACGACGACAACAACAACAACAACAACGACAACGACAACGACGACAACTACAACGACGACGACAACGACAACGACAACGACGACAACTACAACTACAACTGTACCGACGACGACAACGACGACAACAACTACTACTACAACTGTACCGACAACTACTACAACAGTACCGACGACTACTACAACCGTACCGACGACAACAACAACTGTACCGACGACAACAACAACGACAATTGTACCGACGACAACAACAACGACAACTATTCCGACGACAACGACAACTACAACTGTACCGACGACAACTACAACTGTTTCGACGACGACGACAACTACAACTGCACCGAAGACGACAGTGACCACGACCCCTACCTCCACGACGTCAACATTGCCGAAAAAAAAGAGCGCATTAGCATCCTCTCCCAGATATGTCAGTATCCCAGTTGCTCCGAGAGAGTCGGTGAACCATGCTGAAACCAACGACGAGTACCCATCAAACCTGCCCAAGAACCTAAGAGACGAGTACAGCCAATTCGTCGCCTGGTTGAGTAAGAACCGTGTAAAAGACAGCGCTGGACAAGAACAAGAGAATGTGCAAGTGCCCATGTCCGATGAAAGTAAAGAACTGCGTGATCCTGACCAATCAGACCCAGACAGCATTCGAGAATCATCTAAAACTGATGCGTCAGGCAAATCTAAGACAAATGATTTGCTTAGCACTTCCCATATTGAGTCCCCATTAGAGGAAAATGCTGCTTCTCATGACAATGATGAGGGCAGAGACGATAATGTTGATCACGCTTTGGCTGAACGGGATCAGAGGAAGGAATATATTGACGATTCCGCACAAATGGAAGCATTGCCAGCTTCCGATGAACACAAGAGCTCAGGAGATGCCCCAGTCAAGAATGATCAAGTCGGGGGTGACGCCAATGATGAAGCTGCAGATGTTCTTCCGAAAATCGCTGCTAAAGGTTATCATGATGATAAATCCATTGCGATCGCCAGGGAAGCTCCTGCTCCAATTGTGGATGGTTCGGCTACTGCAGTTGTTAACTCCGACGAAGCTGCAGCGCACGAGAATGATCAAGAGACAGTGGCTTCCAGCAAAACGGAGGAAGACCGAGACAAAGTGTCGTCAGAAGAAAATGTTCTTATTGACGAAAGTAAAGGCAGCAAAGAGGTAGAAGGGTCTGCTATTAGCGATGAGGAGCAGCCAATTGCTGCTGAGAACACAGCCACGAACGAACAAGCTGCTGAGACCAAAAAGCATCCCTCTGATAAGCCTGCCAAGGACAACGAGGCATCGGAAGGAGACGAACGCTTCGCCGCAGGAGTAGAAGAAACCGATCTAAAGGTTACCTTCATAAAGCCTCCCACCGACAAAAAGATCTCGCCCATCAGCGGAAGAGTGGTCAAGCGTATTCAAAGCTTCTCCAAGAACAGGTTCAGATCTTCAAGGCCTTCGGGAGGACTTGCCTACGCCCTGGCTCCAAAGCTGCGCATATCAAACAATGCGACATCAGAAGGCTCATCGAAGAAGCCGTCGCCTATCCAAACACCCAAATATGTTTTGCTCAATGAGAGGCGAAAGAATCTCATACGAAAGCTTTATAGACCGCCACAGACGTCAACTACCCCGACGCCAGCGGGATCAGGAAGGTTCACTGGACAACCTCCACGACGACGTTGGAGGCCAAAGAAGCCAAGGAAGCCAACCTTCGCACTTGACACAAGGTCAACAACAAGTACCACGACTGCAGCACCGCAGCCAGCTAGTAATGAGACACCCAACACTAAGACTGTACCAGTTCAAAAGTTTGGGCCCGTCTTAACAATCCTCCGTTCTACCACTGAAGCTAGCATCATCACCACTGCTGCACAAGACGCATCGAAGGAAATTGATGTCCGCGTTTCCAACTCTGACGAAGAAGTCCGCGTGAGCGCCGAAGTCCAAAACAAGTACGGGGAGGCGAAAGAATCTGATGAGTTACATAAAACAGATGACAATCAAAATGCCCAGCACAATGAGGGGGACTCGAAGTCTCTTCCAAAGAAGTTCAGACCATTCCCAGCCATCAATAAGCCTCCATTTGGACTACTTAGCATAAAGACACGCGACCACGACTCGCCCACCAAGATGAAATCGATTATAAAATTAGAGGAGGACATCAATGAAGTCATCAAAGCGACTGTGACGGAAATCGGTCCCTACGAAGGCAACGAGGTCGGAGTCGCTACGACTTCGGAAGCCGTGGTGTCAAGCATTCCAGCAGTGTCAAGCAGTGCAGTCTCGCACACAGTTAAGACCCCAACTGAGACAACCACTTCAGCAGGGTCAACCACCACCACTCCCGCTGCATCATCGACATCAACACCGCCGTCGCCGCCGAGTATCGAAATCAGCAACGCCAACTTCTTCGACCGCTACTACAAGGCGGGCTGGGAGTCGACAGACGTGAAGTTTGAGGCGAGAGGGGCTGCTGAGGTTGCCACCGATATCCCCGACTTTCTCAAGTTCGCGGTACCCATGAAGAGACCCGTGGCAGTGCTGGAGAGAAAGATGGACGATGTGGTGTATGACGGGTACACTAGGGCAAGGTTCACATGAACATCGTGCCTGCAATTTAGCACCTTTCTATTTGTGACATCCTTGATAGTGCTTACAGTATTGGTCGAGCCATTTCTTTCAATACAAATTTGTACTGAAGAAAAAACACACAGCATCTTAAGTTTTACACAAAATAAGTACGTACAACATCAGTGTATAAATATCGTCTCAATGGGTATGATCGGTACAATTATGGCACGCAGGATGTGTACAAACATTCTCTTCTCTTAATATACATTACGTGTACGCACGCACTGACAGTATAAAACTGGAGCAGGGGCCAGAAGTGGAAGACGCTCGATTTCTTGGAACTTGGAAGCATGTACAATCTATGATAGAATGCATACGTGCTGTGGGGGGGCGGTCTTTAAGAGTAAAAAATGTCATCTCAACCTAACTTAGGTTTGCACTGGTACAATAGAGGCTCTCCCTATGCATTATTACGTACAGTATGAGATCCGTCAAAAGTTCTTCTCTTGTCACTTACGAGCGAGGCAAGTGGAGAGAGAACGAAAGAAGTGCACTTCACTTTTCAGAGTTACACTCGCTTCTACGTACACTACAACGGAGAGGAGAAGACAGTAGTGGATCATGCTCAGAGCGGTCAGCTTACGGAAGGAGAGTTGGTTCACCGTACATACACAGGAGACCCCACGGATGGAGGTGAAGAGTTGTCTTCTATCAGGACATGGGGTCGTCGAAGAACGTCTGCTGGTTGGCCGCGCAAAAATCTTGACCATCCGTACCTGCGCGTCCTAATGGCGACATGAGATCTCCCATGTCCAGGAATTCAACAGTGTTCTGTTGCTGCTGCTGCTGCTGTTGTTGTTGTTGTTGTTGCTGCTGGGGAGGTTGGGAATAAGGCCCGGAAGGCCCCATCATTGCACCGCCTCCAGCATGGAGATGGGTGCCAACGGGCATCATATTCGGGCCTGATCCCATACCCATCTGCATGTGAGGTTGGGGTGGTGGTCCTTGGAACCTCCTCTGTTGGAACTGCTGCTGTCTGAACTGATTGTTATTTGGAAACATGGCACCTCCGCCAGGAATATGTTGAGTCTCCATGAACTGGGGTTGCTGCTGAGGCGGCATCATTTGCTGGTGCTGGTTCATCTGTTGTGGAGGAAGCTGAGGGAAGTCTTGAAGATGTGAGAAATTCTGTGGTTGCTGCTGCTGCTGCTGAGGATTCATCTGTGGGTTCTGAGGAGGTGGATTGCTCAGTCGCTGCACCGTCTCGGATGCCAGGATTTCTGTAAAGCAGATGAGTTTTAGATCTTCTCCGCTGGAGTGAGGCTCTTTATCGTGTTTACTCACTTATTCTTTCATTGTTAGAATAAAGAAGCTTTGTGATAGCGCGCTCGCACTCAGGGTCCTTCTTGATGAGCTCTCTGCAACCGTCGTCCAAACACATTTCGTCCACGGTCCCGAGTGCAAACTTGGAAATACCTTCAAGGTTGCAACTGTAGAAAAAAAAAATCAAAATACCCAATCCGCATATCGTCTACCAACACATTACAAGTATCTTCACTATGTGTCTTACCCCATCAGATATGTGAGGAGCTTCACCAGTTTCAACTCCCTGAGGAACATTTCCCTAGTCCCCTGAAACGCCAGAAGCCTCTTTGGAGGCTGCTCTTTCGTGCCTCATGAAGATGGCTGAAGACCAGGGGACTAGGGAAATGTTCCTCAGGGAGTTGAAACTGGTGAA
>JAAUXU010183686.1_pt1 | contig 51955 bp, 53 predicted proteins | sample 7278151 | NCBI WGS metagenome assembly JAAUXU01 (sample SAMN14350113, study PRJNA611818) | marine sediment metagenome | isolation source: surface marine sediment (1.8m) | place: French Polynesia: Moorea | collected 2018-08
ATTGTTCTGCTTTATTTGTCTGATTCCGAATGGCCTGAAACTGACTTTTTCAGCTTACTGCTTCGCAGTTCGGCTTGCATTCGGAAGCAGACAAACAAAGCAAGACAATAAAACTCTTTTTTTCTTTAATATGTCATTTTCTTATAAGAAACGGAGGTAAGAAAACGCTGTCTTCTGGTCGTGTTTCAGTCTGGGGGCGGCCGGGTTGTGCTTTCTAGTCTCAGTGCTTTTTTTTCTAAATCACAGTGCTTACTTAGGTTGCAGTTTTTGTAAGCTTTCCAAATTATGTAAATCGGTAGAAAAGTACTTCACTAAGGATTCTTGAGAGCAAAAGTCAATCCTACCTGATCAAGCTACCTTCACTTTGAAGTTGAAAGTAAGAAAGTACAGAATTATGCTCAGTGGGTCTTCGGTAAAAACTCTGATCACTTCCACAGCACTAGCCTAGCTAGCATCTCTATGTAGACCTTCCCACCATCACCAAGTAGTTTCTTCAAAACATTTTTAGCAAAAATAGCAGCAACAACTTATGGGGCGTCTGTAGTCTTGGGAAAACCGAGGCCTATTCAGCTTAATAATTTTAAAATGACCCGATCACTGCTTCATTCACCAGGTATTAAAAGACTGCTTAGAACTGTGTCAAGACCTATGAACATCGATGAAAAGTTTCACTTTACCAATTATACCTGCTTAAGTACTCTTCGTGGCTAGTTTGCGTTAGAGCAAGGCCTATCTTTCTTTTAAAAATGTAGTCTACTATGTGACACATCTTTTTTCCATCTTTTCATAAATATAATTACGCATGTACCGTATGCAAAGTAGGAGCACCTAGTGTTTTGGCGGGAAACCTAACTCACATTAACGTTAAAGAGGATATTTTCTCTAGCGTTGACATGGCTCAGGACTGTTCAGTGTACTATAGTCTTGTGCACCAACTACGTACGCATCTAGTGGGTCATTGCCCCTCAGCAATTGGTGGACATTTGGCGCCTACGGGATATTGAAGGCTTTCGACCTGGTGCTCGACCGACATACCGAAGGTGTCGGTAGACTCGGAGACATGGAGGACAGGTCCTACTTGGGAAGGGGAGGCATACCGAAAATGTGTCCTACCTGAAGTCGACGTGGACGTTACCCTCCGCGATCGTCGTCACAGCCGCCACTGCACTTCCACGCCGCTGCCGCTCTCTCGTCTTCTCGTCCGTGTCCCGGCGGCCTCTCGGGTCGACTCGACTCACGACCGTGTCCCTCGCTTTCGTGATCTCGCCCTCTGTCGCCGCAGAGATTAGCGCGGAGGGGCGAGAGATCGATCGCCGAAGTTTTGATTGAAGCCCTTCTTCTTCTGGCTCTTCTTCTTCGCGCTGGCTGCGCTGGTCGGCCTCGCTGTGGTGGTCGGCGGCGCCCGCGCTGGCTGCGCCCACTTCCTCAGTCCTCTATTCCTCTGTTGCAGCAGCACGCACCTGTCTTGTGTTCCTTGGGCTGCTCCCTCCATTCTCGCCTTCTCCGTATTCAGTCTCCGTCAGCCAGTGCAACAACTCGGCCGCGCAGGCCGAGCAGCCAGAGCTGCGAGCACGAGCAGTGTTCTTAGAATTCGACGCAGATGCTCGGGCGGCAGTGAGCGGGCGAGCCCGACCACAGCGCCTTGGCCAGAGTGACGTCAGGGCCCTGGCAAGCCAAGACCGTAGAGAAGGAGAAGGAGGAGAAGTTGTCTTTGAGCAAGGGCAGGCACGACACTGGCGCGACGCAAAAATGCAGCGTCGTCCCCGTCGATCCTCCTCGATATCGGTGTCTGGGCGCCAGGTGGCGCCACCAATCTCGGGCCGGCATTCAGGAGTGCGCCGACACGTCCCTGTACATGTGCCATGTCCCGGAGGACGAGGATGCCGCTGCCGGTGATCAAAGTAGCGATGGATCACGCCTTGCACACATAATGCTCTTCGTGAATCATAAGAACCTATCCAAACTGAATCCGGTTGTACACGTAGCTCATCCACTCGGAGGTATCTCCTCTGGATGCAGCGATGAAGAAGTTGCTGACAGCGAAGGAAATGGTCCTATTTCTCCGCTATTTGACCCTGTCTCTCTCAATTTGCTTGGGTTGCTTTTTTGGCGGACCCTTGAAACGCGCGCGCTAATTGCTGGCAATAAAATCACGATCGCCGCGGTCTTCGCAAGATTATGGAACAATTGTACCATAAAGCATGAAGCTTTCACTTCTTTTCGTCGCCAGCGCCCTACTTGGGGTTATGGTTCAGGCCGAGGTTGGCATCCCTCAAGAACTTTAAGCACGAGTACAATTCAAGAAGTCTCCGTTTTTTTTAAAACAAAACTATTTTCTCCTCCCCCAAGATCCACCTGCCTCTGGGCTACCCGTGCCAGGCCTTCTCCGGCCTCAATCCGCCCACCAACCATACCCAGTGTCCATCGGAGGTGACCTGCGATGAACAAGTGGAGAGGAGCAATCGCTATCGCAGCATCACCGGCTACTGCAACAACCTTGACGTTAATCCGCGATGGGGATCGATCGTCTCTCCGTTCGAACGCCTGGTCAGACGGAGTAAGCGCTACTTGCAGTACTGCCAGCTTTAAGTGATCACAGGCATTTATTTTATCACAAGAGCCTCTGCTCTTACTGGAGCAACTGCCGAGTCACTCTTATATTGTCTAGGACCACTGAATGTGTTTGGCTACCCGCCAGAGTTCTCGATTGCCGGATCCCCCCCAGGACGGTCGCCTCTTCCCAATGCCCGTGGAGTCAGTGCAGCCGTCCACAGCGGCCGTGACCAAGACTCGGTGGACCTTACTCTTCTTGTCATGCAGTTCGGTCAGTTTCTTGATCATGATATCACTCTCACGGCCGAGATGAGTTTCTGTGGAGAGCGAGAAGAGCAGTGCCAAGATGAACAAGCTGGTGACGGTGAACAGGAGGACGAGGAGGAGGTCGTAGGTAGCACGAGCTTGTTGGACTGCTGCGAAATCATAAACAGCACTTCCGAGCATGCCAAGGCGTGCTTACCTATACAGATCCCAAAATCGGATAACTTCTACCACCAGCGCAGCAGCGACTGCTTGGATTTCAAAAGATCCTTGCGCTTCCGCTGCCCCTACGGCGGAGTCGATTACTCATGGCAGCCGGAACAGATGAATGTGATAACGAGCTTCGTCGACGGGTCCATGGTCTACGGATCTGACCTAGAACTGGCTCATCTCTTGCGAGAAGGCGTCGACGGACTCTTGAAAGCCAACACCCTTGAGTCGGGACTGCTGCCATTTGTTCCTGGAGAGTCATCTTGCCCTGTACCGAGAATCATTCATCGCGAGTTCTTGGCTGGCGACGAGCGAGTTAACGAGAACCCCGGATTGCAGTCGATGCACACTCTGTGGAAGCGCGAGCACAACCGATTGGCGAAGATCTTGAAGCAGAAGTACCAACATCTAGGCGACGAGGAGCTGTACATGGAAGCAAGACGGTACCTTTCGGCAGAGTTACAGAATATTGTCTATGGAGAGTTCTTGCCCATTGTCCTTGGACCAGCGACCATGAAGAGGTATGGACTCGCTGTGGGGGCAGGCGGAAGCTTCTACGACTCCAAAATCTCGCCCAACATCTTCAACGGTTTCGCCACGGCGGCTTTCAGGTTCGGACACAGCCTCATCCCGCCAAAGGTAACATGGCAAAAGAAAGCAAAAGGCTATAGAAAAGTTCGGCGACATTCACTTTTATACATTGCACTATCGTCAGATCCTTATCATGGAGGAAGACTGGATCACTGGGGAAGTCTTCTCACTGGACGACAACTTCTTCAACGTTACCAAGCTAATGGACGGACACATAAACGACTTGATTAGGGGGATGGCCACTCAGGAGGCCCAAAAGAGCAACAACATCATCAGCGACGCCGTCCGGAACTTCCTGTTTAAGGTAGGCCAGTCCTTGGAGTGAAGAAAGATCCCTTGAACAAGGTATAAAGTATCGCACCTGCTCATAAATTGGGGAGGAAGGAAGACTTCAAACCCATGACCAAAGCCATTTGTGGCAGTCGCCTAAAAGTATTCTTTTGATTTGTCCGTCAGAAGTAACAATAGCGTCCACGGAAATAGATAGCGTAAACTGTGGACCTCGGTCATTGGTGACAGTAAAATGAGTTTCGTGACTGTGTCGTTCTGATAGGCAGCAATTGGCCTGCCTACTGACACCTTAAGACAGTTAAGATGTACCTTTGTCCGTCAGTGGTGAAAGTTGTGCAGCCATGGCAATTTGTGTGCTTAAAATGTAAAACGGGAAATTGATCTCGGCGACTGTGGAAATCCTTAGGGAAGCAATAAGTTTGGAGAGGATCTGGCCGCCCGCAACATCCAGCGTGGGCGCGACCACGAGCTGGGTTCGTACAACTACTACCGCGTAGCGTGTGGCCTTCATCCGCTCCCCGGATCTTTCCGGAATCCCCCAGATGAGTTCAGCCGGGACGTGTGGAACAAACTCGGTCAGGTTGGTGTGGTCTAGTACCACGAAGACTCGGAGACGGCATGCGAGACACTTTTGCAGGTGTACGACTTGCCCGATGATATCGAGCTCTTCCCCGGTGGTATGTCCGAGCTGCCCGTGGATGGAGGTGTTGTCGGGCCGACCTTCGCGTGCATCATTGGAGAACAATTCAAGAATCTCAAGAGAGGCGACAGGTATGCATCTTCAGTCATTTCCAGCTGTTGATGAGTTCACCGTCAACAAGATCCGACAACTTTTTTTCTAGGTACTTCTTCACTCACCGAAACGTGGCGCGCGAGGTTCGCTTCTGTCCGTCCGACCTCGCCCAGTTGAGGAGACGAACCATTTTTGACGTGATTTGCGACAACATCGACCACGGTGAAGATTTCACGCTGCAGCCAAGACCGTTTTTCAAGTCTGGACCGGAAAACGCGATCATAAAATGTAGAGACGCGGCAAATCCCTTGATTCCGGAGTACAAATGCTTGGACGGTTCGTGGAGCGCAGTTCTAAGTATACGTACTGTCTGGTATAAAACACGGGTTCCTCCTCAGGAGATCTGGCGGATGACCCTCTCGACCATGACCCCGTCGAACCAGAGGACGTCGGTAAGGAAGACTTTAGCTGCATACGTCCTACTCTTACCTAAACACTGTGCCGTCTGCAGACGCTGACGGCGAAGTGGTGGTGCTAGTGGGCGGACACAACGGACACCGCTTCCTTGACACGGTGGAAGTGTTTTCTGCAAGCGGCGGCTGCCAGCACAGACTGCCAAGATTGCCCATGCCTACCGGATTCCCGCACGTGATCTTCGCTAGAGGCAACCTTCTCGTTTGTGGCGGTAGAAGTGATTTCTTCGTGGCAGACAGGTGTCAATGGTATCGTGCGGACGTTGAGGACATGTGAATAGACCTTTTCTTTCACTGGCTAGAACATGCTGGAAGTTGATCGGAAACCAATGGGTTGAAGACACTGAGGCTAAGCTCCTGCGGCCGAGACTCCATGCTGCCGGCGTCAACGTTATGGGGACCTACTATGCATCGTAAGTCATATTTTTTCCCGTAACAGCTTCCATCACCACTGAGCTTTTTTCCAGTGGAGGCGTCCACTCTCCTCTCACAAGTGAATACTTCGACACCGACGAGTGGCGGTGGCGCCGGGGCCCAAATCTGAAGACTCGCCGCGCTCATCATTGCGCCGTAGCTAATTCAGGAGAAATGCTTCTCATGGGTGGAGGATCAAACATAGTGGAGGAGTACTCAATGGTAGGCACGGGGGCCTACGGAGAGAAGCCCCCAATGCCAGGGCACAGGTGAGAATGCTCATTCGTTGTCACAGTCATTGTCCACATGCATGTGCTGTACGTACAGTGTTTTCTTGCGTCCATGTCTAAGTCAACAACTGATTCAGACACTCGTGCGTGCTGTTACCTGACACCAAGACGGTGCTGATGTTTGGCGGACCCCGCTTCACCGGTCTCTACCACTGGCCTACTGGGAGAAGCGCCTATGGAGATGACACCGTGCTGCCCAGGTCCAAGGCAGTGGCCGTGGTAGCCAATGGAAGGGTGCTGCTTCTGGGAGGCTCCAGCTACAGCACGCGCATCGAGGAGTTTGACCCCGCTCAATGGCGCTTTAAATTGGTGGATTCAGTCAGACTGATGGAAGCCAGGGCCTGCTTCGGCGCTGCGGTCGTGCCAGCCAGAGTCTTCAAGCATCTACCCGGTGGGTGTAAGGCCTGACCCACTTAAAATGTCGTTTTCAGGGGCCATACCCATCGTGCGTGTACTAGGGACAGGATTTCGGTATCGACGTACATTATTTGCTTAGTTGAGGAATACGATGCTGCATTGACCTTACAGCATGAGATTTTTTTCATACTTTTTTCTGACGAAAGGTTCAGTGCTGTACGTAGGTGATACATACATGTAGGTAGTTAGAACATTACTTTATGAAGTCTTAAAATACACGGACGGAAGAACTATAGTGGTCATCTCTCAACCTCAATACTGCATGTTGCGCTGGGTAGGGATGAAATACTTTTGTACTATAACAAGTACAGTCCAATGTTTCAGGCCCCTGCGACCTTGCCAATTAGACGCTGCTGTCTGTAGTGCTGGTACAATTGTAACGAAGCAATGTAAGTATTCTTTATTGAAGGTGAGCTATGAGCACAGAACTGAGTGATTGGCTCATGGGAAAAGTGCCTTGAGGTCAATTAGCAGTAAAGACTCTTGCATACTGCATTACACCAAGGGACATACAGTGCAAACAGTATATTAATCTATAGGCGCAAGTCGTGTGCTTGTGCTTTTTGTGACACTTGCTCAGACTGAGCAACATTTGACTTGTGTACGTAGTGAGTGTATTTTTCACACAAGCTCTCACTGACGTGACTAATGGGTAACAACCAGATAGTAGATGTGTATTGAAGGGAAAAGTAGGATAAAGCATATCTTTCAAGTCCTGCAGCCGGGATTATCAGCACATGCAAACGTTGTAAATTTATCTAGAAGTGTACACTATGCATCCAAGTGCAATGGCGAACAAAGCAGTGGCTCTCGCCATGTACACACAACGTGTGCGTAATTTTTTTTCTTGCATATTAGTACGACATTTGAAAACTGCTGCTCCGACTACCGCCTCGTAGAGTAGTGGATCCAAGTACGTGGATCCGCCAGACGTCGTCTCTTGTCTTCTGTGTGAACTCATCTTTCTGCTCTCCCGCCTACCCCAGAGATCGCTATGCAAAACAGAGATCTCGCATTCTTCCACAGTTTCGTGATCAAATACGAAGATGTTTTGAGCTACGACCACTTGTTTTGACAGTCCTGTTTGGTCTGGTGAAAAAACTCGTATGTTTTGAGTCCTGGCCAGCCGTCGTCATGTCGCTGTAGGCAGGCACCAAGAGCTTTTAAGCTAGAGTTGCTCACAGTGTGTTCTCCTGGCCCTTGCATAGGTCTTCAGAGCACCCCTCTGGGCATCGCAGTCTGACATTTTCTCGAATCTCTAGAGTTTGAAAAAGTGGAGAGGTTCCAGCACTCAGCTACAGTCGACATTCAATTTCGTCAAGTTGTCAGTTGCGGAGAACAAACTCAATTGGTGGCCGTCGAACGCATCATGCGTTATGTAACACTCTAGGTGAGTGCCCTATGATTAATTTGAACTTACCGCGAGAGGACCACTTCCAAATCACATCCTGCAGTTGACGCTTACCAAGACAGGCGTGAAATTTGAATCAGATTGATCCATCAACAACAGAAAGAATGGTATAAGAATCCCAGAGGCTACCAAAAAGATCTTTTGGTCACTTCTGAGACCTGAAGTTATGAAGTCGTTACATGATCGAACGTATCACACTATCTCCAAGAAGAGCTGCATTTTGGAATGGGCCGACTGAAATAAACAGCACATTCAAATAAGCGCCTGCTACTTCAGTAGACTCCGCCAGAAGTGACGCCCTCAGGAAGAGCCAAAAAGTGTCACTATGGGCGAAGCCTCCTGTAGCAACTATGCCTATACCGTCCAATTGAGATGACCCAGCAGAATCTGTCGCCATAGACTGGGTGTCACTGTTAACGGACTCTACTGGGCTTGAATAATGTAACCTAACGTTACGTAGTGCAAAAATAGCTGCCTTTGTTTCACTCTCATTGAATTTAAAATGGGTCCATGAATTTTAGTGCAGCAGTCTCCGGTTATGACCATCTCGGTTACGGTCATAATCCGGTTACAGTCATCACTCTTCCCGGTTCCGACGTTTCACTTTATAAAATGGAGGTATGTTACTTCGATAAAGTCATCAAGCTTCTCTTACAAGACCGTCAACCAACTACCTACGGGAAATTTGGGATTTAGTGAGCCCAGACTGTCACCCCACTGTCCCCAGTGGACTGGTCAATGTAGCTAAGAAGCTCAATGTACTACTAATATATCATTTTACTTACATTCTAATGCTTTGACAAAGAGAGGAGTGCAGCCATTAGTGTACTCCAGAGAACGAATTGTTGCACCAAAGGTAGCTAATGTTCCATGGAAGTAACGTTAAGAACCATTTGTTTGTTCTTGTGTTGGTTTTAAGGATATTTACATCAAAATCTTCGGTTCCGATGTGATGACCACAACCGGAGACTTCTGTATAAATAAGAGTTAGGTAGAAGTGTTAGTGGAAGAAACAAGAGCTGCACTCAAGTCCTTAAAAAGATGTAAGTGGCAAGGTGCTTAATTGAGATAATATGATATTCTTAAACCCACACACAAAAAAAGGGCGCCCTTATCTAGAGTCGAACTGGACTGGACTGCTTGACACAGACCCAGGGTCAAATCTGGACTGATGCTTCGGTGGTGAATTCAACTTAATTAGAGCTCTCAAACTACAGTAGAGTCATGTGGTAACGCCACTCAGATAGAACCGACAGAGCTTAGTACACAAAGACTAACAGAGCATCACTTTTGTTGGGTGAAAAAAATCTGTATTTTTCACTTGCTCTGCCTTTTTTGTCTGCACTAAGCATTTTCCTCCAACTTAAAGCACAGTCGAGACATTTTTGAACATACGTACTACGCTCCACAGAGTCGTTGAGGTAAATCTGCACAAACTTTGAAGACCCACAGCGCTCAAATGAGGGGTTTGACAAGGAGTATGTTCTTTTAAAAGTCTTCATTGAAGTCTCAGCCACAACTTTTTGTGTCCACTCTCTTACTTGGAACATTTTTGCCCATTTTCAAGATGTAAATCTTCAAAGTGTGCCCAGATTTATCTCGACGACCCTGGAGAATGTACAGTGTTCAATGGAGCAGAAAGAGTTGACAAAATCGAATGTGCCTTCTTGGCAAAGGTTTCTGAAATTGACAGTGAATAACACTTACTGCAGTACTGTCTAGAATCAGGGCCAGTAAGAAATGTTTCCAAAATCGAGCGTCGGCTGAATCTATTTTTGTACCTGCCTTTGTTGTTGCTACGATCTGAAAATAGACGTGAGGAGAACCTTTCCAATCCATTGAAAAAAATCAAACAGTCGAACCAGTCTGGTTGGGTTTCTGTTGAAAACTCTTGGTCGATCTGTTCGTATGTACCGTACATTTAGCACTGAGATAAGCTAGCACGAGTTCACAGTGACGTGAGGAGATCTAGAAGCTGAAAGCCGATTATCGGAGTGGTTTGACCGCGCAATCAGTGCGTGTGCCACGCAATCAGTTTGCCAGAAGCACGAGAACCCAGTGACAGACGTCAACTTGACTGCATTCTGCTCCGTCCACGGCTGTGGCTTCATCTCTTGGCTCCACTCCTACCCTGCCCAGAACGACGAGGTTTTCAATTTATGAAATGATACATTTAACTCTGAAGCCAGTGCTGAGATCATGGACGAGATCTTGACTCCAACAGTGTGTGATCCTCGCAGGCCACGGAGCAGTTTGGCTGTGAAGTGCACTCAGGCAAAATCGAGCCAGCCATTCATGTGGCATAAACCGCATTGTGTGCAGTATTCCACAGCATAACCGCATTATTACGAAGCATTCTTACACGTTCGGTGTAACTACGTGCATGCATAATTGCGTCTACTGTACACAATACGTACCTAGGTGTGTGTGTGTGTGTGTGTGTGTGTGTGTGTGTAGGGTATGGATCAAACTCAGCTGCAACTTTCTTGACAACGTCACAATGCTAACAAGAATGAATGTACGTACGTAACATGAGAGACAAGTGAAAAGTTTCAGATTAGGGGGGATTTCGACTCAAAGCAAGACCCAGTTGCCACTTTCTACGTAGCCACGGACAGCCGATCTTCCCGCTTCTTGTTTCTAATGCTGTTTTCCTGCCCTCTCCCTGCAGCTCCACAGCTCTTTTTGTATTTTTCCCTCTCCGCAATCGTTTTTCATTTCATGACTCAGCATTGCTACTAAAAAGAACAAGACAGAAATTGTTCTCCGCGAATATTAGTTCTTCTTTCTATATTCTTGTGTTCAGTGCAGCTTTCGCTCCCTACCGGAAATTTGACTACAAACATTTACTAAGCCTTCGGCTTAGTAAACTTAGCTAAGTCAGATTAAGCCAAGCCACTCCAGACTTGTAGTGCAGGAAGGCGCGCCCGCGAGCTCTCGCCCTCACGTCCCGGAGCTTACTGAAATCTTGACTCCCCGGCCAACGAGGCTTGGTAGTCACGAAGCTCTGCTGTAAAGATTAAAATCGCCGCCACCTTTGCCACATCTCGTGATGAGTCTAACGCCCAAAGGAGTCTCTAAAGGTGAATGAATGTTTGTTTCTGCACAGCCTATAATTCAGGGCTGCCACAGGACTCCTCCCTCCACACGCATCCCGGAGAAAACCATGATTGCGTTCAATCAGTGCAGGAGCTGGCACATCCTTTTACTCTCACCAATACATACGCACTGTGTTCTTCAGCCGTACAGCACGATTGCGTTCGTACAAGTTCGTACAAGCTAGGAATCAGAGCTTCCAGACCAAGGAGTTCGTCCGTGAGACGATGGAATCCGTTTATCAGTAGACGTCAGTTAGTGTCGGTGTCACCTTCAGGGAGTCAGACACCTTATCCAAAGTCACTCCATACCAGAGCTAACTGATGCAGGGAGCTTATTTTGTACTGTTCAGCAACCTCCCCAGGAACTTGTCAGTGGCGGAGGGACAGTGAATGCCACTTTCAGAAGGAAAACACTTCAAGTACGTCCATTTGTGAATGCAGCACCAATCCAGCAACTGTTACACATTGTACAAGCAAAGGAAATTCCTTCCTGACGTAGAAAATAACATGGATGGATGTTATTTTCTTCCTCAACATCAACAGCGATGCATTCTGTGTTGTCCTCAACCTCGTTCTCCTCCAGCAGGACTGCTGACAGACAAAATCTGACACTGTGAGCGACAGATCTAACGTGTTCACTAGAATCTGACATAGAGGGGAGAGGAGGAGGACAGTGTCTGACTAGGGTTTCATTATCTGGACGAACGCGGTGAGCAAAGTGGCGTCTTATTGACATAAGTCTTACAGCACGCTCTAAAGTGGACAGCACAGTACATACAGTAGGTAGAATGATCTAGTAAACGTCTAAGTGCAGGACAGCTGGGTGACGCCCGCCCAAAACTGGCGCTCTGCGTTACAACATCACGTCCGCCTTGAGCTGAAGCATCCTGAAGCCATGGCAAACTCCCACATGATGTCTGACATCCGTCAGGGCAACCAGGAGAAAACAGTGGAGATTTTGATAGAGAAAAAAACGACGCAATAGCTCCTCTTCCTGCCCCGAGGGCGTCGCGTCGCTTCGGTTGTTGCCGGGGTCGTCGACGCCAGCGTTACGCGGAGAGACAGACAGGGGACTGCGGACTGCAGGCAGGGGAAGAGAAAGAGGGAGAGAGACGACGTGGCTACATACAGCAGAAAAAGACAGACAGACAGACCAGAGGGGAGCAGCGTTATTATGAGGTCGGCGGCCTCTCTGTTCGGGAGGACGAGCCACTCCCGTCGGGAAGGCGCCGCGGAACTGGGTCTGGCTCGTCCCTCCGCCGTCCGGATCTCCTATTGGTCGGCGATGAAAGACTTCTCTGTGACGTCATGGACAAAGAACTTGTACTGGCCGGTCGGGTACGCCGAGAAGAGCAGCCTGCCGAGAACACAATAAACCGGCAGCTGCGGCAGGCAGGAGTGCGCCCACCGCCACCGTTGTCACCGCGTCGATCGGCAGGCAGGAGAGGTACCAGGCAGGCAGGTCGCCCCAAGCCAAGCCATGGCAAGACAAGGGAAGGCAAGGCAAGGCAAGGCAAGCGCAGGCAAGCTGGGGGACGCCAAGCGCGCGTCCGACCGACCGCACGCTAATATCCACGGTCTCCTCTTGCTCGTCTGGGTGAAATACAGCGGCTGCAGCGGTAGCAGACAGCAGTGAGAGATTGGCAGTCCTCGGAGAAGCTCCTCGACCTCGACGCGACAAAAGCGACGCGGACGCGACTACGTCGACCGACGAAGCTACCAAAGAAGCCCGGCATTACCTCGTCCTCCTTCATTCGAGCCTCCCAAGGAGCGCGGTCGATCACACTCGAGACGGCTCCCTCCTCGACGCCCCAGACCTCCCCGCGTCCAAGCTGGATCCCCGACGATCGCCAGGTCCTTCGAGTTCGAGATCAATACGCTCAGGCAAAAGAGATCCCCCGCGCTATTATGAAATTAGAACTTCAATCCGCGTCTAATTTCCTGGTCCACCTGATCCGGCTGGGCAGGCGGAACATCAACGAGACCCAGCTGGAGAAGTTCCGCCACGCCCTCATAGAGGCGTTGCGACGACGCTACCGAGACCACTGGTTCCCGGAGAAGCCGTTCAAGGGCTCGGGATACCGGTGCATTCGCATCAACGGAAAAATGGATCCGGTTATCTCCCAGGCGGGCGAGAGCTGCGGCCTCTCCCCTCAACTCATACACAGCATCTTCCCCAGCGAGCTCACGATGTGGATAGACCCGCAGGAGGTGAGCTACCGGATCGGCGAGAACGGATCCATCTGCGTGCTGTATGAGTTCAAGGAGGGCAGCGGCGAACCCTGGCGACCCAACCAAACCCACAAGACGACGACGTCGAACGACAACGAGAATGTGGCCCCGCAGCAACAGCCAGCCACTCCCTGCAAGGACTTCTCGCTACGCAAGATCGATTACCTGCTGGACCCGCGTAAGTCGGTGTCCATCGAGCAGCTGGCCGCGTATGTGTCCAGCGCCTAACGGCCTCCGTCGTCGCCGTCGTCCGGATGGCCCGGGGGAAGTGCGGGGGACCGCTCAGAGGGCCGACGACGGGGGAATACGACACGCGCACGAAGTCACCAAAGTCGACTGGCTGGCTGACAAGCTGCAGCAAAGATGACAAAGACGACCGGCGGTGCTGAAACCAGTAGGTGTCCACAATGCCGATGGCTGTGACTCTGGGATCGACGATTTGCCTATCTCTCCCTCTTCGAACCCACCCGCAAGTGGATCACCTCCTTTGTGAACAGTGTGTCGCTCGCCGTCTCCGCCAGCCAGCCAGCCAAAAAAAAAAAAGACAGTGACATGAGCGAGTGCCTCTTCCTCTCTCAACGGCCTCCCTTGTGGCTGCCCCCCTCCTCGCCCCTCCCCCACCCGGGCCCGGGCGTTTTTCACAACAGGCATACTACTCGTCATACCGTAACATCCAGTGCTACATGTTGTGACTCTTACTGCATACACAGGACCCTGTGATGATCTCAGTAACATTTCCCCCCCCCCTATCATCATCCTCGATACCCCCAACATCCCTTCCTTCTGAACGAATGCCCCACTCTGCCGCCAACCGAACAGGACAACGCCGCCGCGCAGATGACGGCGACCTCGCTCGCGGCGGGTTTCTCCAAAGAGTGAGTTTAGTTCGTCGCCACGCAATCTCTCCGTTCTCGCCTCCTCTAAAGAAAAGTCAGAAGAAAAATCGAGCGATCAAAAGTGGGAGTCCGCCAGCGGCAACCACGACGTCGACCGCCACACTCAAGTCGGCTGGCTCCTCCAAGACGATGGTGATTCAAACTACGCCCTCCGAAATACTTGTGCTTGTCTCACGTCAAGAGCGAAGACTTTTTCACTTCCTCCGGACGCATCCAACACCCGGACGAAGAGCAAGATTGATCTCCAAGTGCGTGTTCTAATATGTACGTACCGAAAAATTTCTCAAGTGCAGCAGCATCATCATGAGATAGATGCAGCAACATCATTACCAGCAGCAGTAGCAGCAGCAAAAGGTCCCAAAATTGGACGAGCGCTTCTGTAATCCACAGCCAAATGCGGAAGAGGTTGCAGGAGGAGTCGTGTGCAAGACTCTCTCCTCTCCTCACTCTGCTCCCCCTCCCACCCCACCCCCCTCCACACACACTTCGCCAGCTTCTGTGAACATTTGTGATATTGAAGAGTTATTTGACGGAGTCACCAAATATGAGCCTGCCGACCAGATTGTGTGTGGGACGTGTGTGCGTGCAAGCAAGCGCGGATGAGCCGGAACTTGCGAAAAAAAAAGAAAAAAAAAGAGGGCCTCTCTTTCCTCCCTGCCCGCCCATGTGATAAATCTACTTCCTCCTGATGATTTTGAACGAGTTGAGTCAAGACGAGAATGTGGCGAGTGCGAATGCAGCTCTGTGGTCCCGCCTACTGAGCGGTGGCTGTGCCCCCCCAGGTCCAACCTCCGGGAGAAGGAGAAGTCTGCGCGACCGCCGATTAAGGACAACGGAAGCATCCAATACAAATCGTTACGTCGTCTATTGCTACTACACTTTCATTATAATTGTTCTCCCCCCGAATATGCCATAAAGAACAGCATCAGTGCGTAATGTGTGCGTGTGTAAGTACAGATGTATCTCTCTATGAGAAGAATAAGAAGGCCTCCCGGCTGGCTTCTCCTGCGTGATCACCCCGCTCTACACAATCACTTGAGTCTTTCTGCAGAGAGAGGGCATCACCTGAGAGAGAGAAGAGGAGCAGCCAGACCGAGCGGACGGTCCTTATATATAAGTGTGTGTGTATAAATTTTTAATGAAGTAGCTGTTTCCAATATCTCAATCATCAAAGAACGACAAAGCCACTACTGCGTATGTAAACTGAACAACAGCAGCAAGCAGCGGGCGAGCTCCCTCGACGCCACCAACCAGTTGGGTGGCGAGAATAGGGAACGACCGACCGACCTGGCCAAAAACCGTCTGGATACCTGAATGCCTCGGAGCGACGGGCTTTGATCATCGAAATGGTACAAAATTTGCGTCGATTTACTGCTATACCCCACTACTCTCCCTCTTTTACTTTTCCTGTGAAGGTCTGTGATGATGTGATTTTATTTCGGCCGCAGTATTCAACGGATTTGTTTGTTTTATTGACTTGAGGTAACTTAAAAAGTTAATTACATTCAGCTCATGTGCATATGTATCAGATTCTGTAGATTCCTGTTTTGTTACTCCATGTACGACCAGGCTATCCACAACCTTCACTGTTTATTGTACTACGTCCGTAGTAGCTAGGCGTTCTGCTGCTCGAAAGTTCTATGCGCATATATTCAAGCAGATAATTAAACTTCGTTCGAAGCATTGCTGACTTCTTTCTTTGCATGCGGCGAGAGCGATGACGATACAAAGTACAGAAATAGCAACAACACTTCCAACATCAGCTGGGCTGATCTTTATTCATTCACACCACTGCAACTCCAGGCCCTCGGCAAGAGTATTAACAATGATTGTATCTTGGCATCTTTGCGCTGAGCCACAGCCCACTCGGGCTGCAGCAGTGCAATAGAGTAAGAGTAAAAGTAAAAGAAAAGTTTCTAGGTGTCTGCTTGCCCTCATCTTTGCTCTCGAGCCCCTGAGCTTCCGAACAATTGTCAAGGCTGCTCTTGTTCACTTCCCCTCTTGACGTACGAAGGTTGCCTCAGTGCTCGAAGGGAGAAAGAGAGAGAGAGGCCGTCGTCCTCAACCACGTTGAGGGCCTGTCACAAATTAATTGCTCGGGCGTTACCTCTCGCGCTGTGAAAATCAAGGCTCTGCGGAACATAATGCAAGTGATTTCCTCCTGCCTCCATTAGAAAGTATTCTTCACGTGGTGATACTTCCTTGTGATGGCCAGTATAGAAGCTCCAAGCATTGTGCACCCTTCCAACAGTCCATAAGCCCCCTTAGCTTCCTCTGTCCCGGCAACTTTATGACGCACTGCAATAAGTCGCTTTTAAGTCTTTCATCCCCATTATCGACTTGACTCCCTGACCCCTATGAATTTCAGCTTGTGCTTAGACAGTATAACAAAGCCATCTTTTAAGTTTTCTCTCCTGTTTTCGCTACTACTGTACCGAGTAACACGCAAATGCACTGAGTGTAGTTGTAGACTCCAAGTGGTTGTGCTGCGGGCTTTAATATTATGCTTTGTGACACCAAATTTGTATGACGAAGAGATTGCTGCTGTATTTTTTTGTCATCGCTATCGCTCTCTCCTTAAGCTGACAAATGCTATGTACGCCAAAAAATGGTGGTCGTCATCATGAATGGCCAGAAGCGTGATTTTGTCGCATAAAATTCGCTGTTTTCAGCTGCTATTTACCCTATATTACGTACGCTATTTCAATCATGCAGCACCGTCATTCCGGTGTTCAGGTTTCTCAGCCGAGCGCTGTTACCATTAGAAAGACAGTGTAATTACGAAATATATGTGGATTGAGGAAAAAAGAGAGAGAAACTGTGTCCTCTCAATCTCCGCCTTACTGCGCTTGACTGCACGACCAGTGTGAGTGCACCTGCAGCCGCCATTATACAGTATGGACTTGGACTGACTGCGCTACATTTTCAACAGAATGGATCGACTCTTATGTGGTCGACTCAACTGACGATGGCCTGAGCTCCTTCATGCAGTATTGTTGCCTACCGATCTGGCTGAATGCGTCACCAAAGTAAAAAGACGAACAAAGCTAAGCTACCTTTGCTGCTCTGGCAATCAGCCAGCCATAAGGTATGTTGACGCTGCTGCTGCTGCTGCTGCCTGCTACGTATGCATACACGAGAGGCCTCACCAGCGTAGTACGTACGCCTAAGTACATACATTAGATGAGACAGGAAGGCCTACTGTAAGGAAGGTTGGAGGCAGGCAGGCTGCAAACAGGTATCGCTGGCAAAGGAGCAGCAGCTGCTGGCAGCAGCTACTCAGAAGCAGAGTCAGGTAAAAAAAGACAAAGAGTAATAGTGGATGAAGAAGAAGACATTTTCAAGTGGCCGCCTTCGAGTCTGAGTTCTCTGTGTCGAAACACGCTCTCGTACCAACTTAATGGCTGATATTCACGGGGTGGAAAAAAAAATTCCGCTATAACTATATACTATTTTAGATTTGAAGCCAGCGTAGAAAATGAGTGTTTTTTTGGAGAAGTCACAGTTCAGCACTCAACAATAGCCTCTTTCGTGTGTTCAGGTGTACGTGTGAGCGCGCACGCGTATGTGAGTGTGTGTATTTAACAAAGTCCCCACTGCAAAAAGTTCGTCTCGATGAGAACGGCTGAAGTCCGAGGACTCAGAGACTTGTACGTGTACGTGCAGTCTTTTGGGAAGTAGGATTGGTTTTTCAGCGGCATCCAAAGCTTGTATGGGGAAAGAGGGAGGAATATGAAGGCCTCGAGTCGCCAGTTTTTGCTTCCTTCCGTGCCTCACACGATAGGGGTTGGTGGTGGAGCTGCTGCTCTGTTCTTTCCTTCCAAGCTAAGTAAGTGGAGGTGTAGGTGTAGCCTTCAAGCGACACAAACGTGTGTGCTCGTGTGTAAGGGCAGCAGGCAGCAGCTGAGTACTCAGCAAGGCCTAGAAGATGTACTAGCACACATGTGAAGAGAGATTTCAGCAGCCAGCAGCAGGGCAGGCCTGGTACGTCGACGCAGACACTGAGGCAGCAGTAATCATTTATGTACTGAAAGGCATGTAGTACGTATCTACAACATATCCAGTAGGTTGTAGGCCCTCTCCTAAGCCTCTGGCAGGCACACTCTTTCTTTGTACAGAGCGTTTCTCTTCTCTTTGAGCGCTCTACTAGGTCTGAGGGCAGCTTACGTATGTACGTAGTAGCTGCCCTCGCAAGTACCTATGTATGTAGCTATGCGTATACGTACATACGCACGCTTCGCACGTGAGTACGTATAATGTAAGAAAAGGAAGCTACTAGAGAGTAACTGTCAGATCAGGCCAAGTTTAGGAAGAAGTTTTCTCCTCTCAACGCAGATAGTGAGTAGAGTCCTATGTCTACGCCAAAGGAATGCTCATCGTCCGCTTTGTCATGTTTTAGTAGAATGAAAGTTAGGCTTCCTTTTACGTACGTACGCGTATGCAGACTTTTTTAAAGCTGGTGAAATGTAACGTCAGGTCAGCTAAAATTCCAGTCTCTTACAGCTCCGACCACGATCTTCTTGCACCATGCGCTTGGTATGCATTAGTTCTTTGTCTTGTGATCTCTCTTGTGAAATATCCCAGAGACCTTTGGCTACTATGTGCAGAGGCTCTGAATTTAAAAGGGGAAAGTGGTCCAGGGACAAGCTCCAGAAGGATTGGTGTGGAAGTGCTTTTGTCAGAAATTAATCATGCTGCATGTGCATCTCGTAGCGTGGAACTCGTACCAATGCTACATTTACTGCGCGGGATGCAGACCAGAATGTAGCAACCGGGAGTTCCACAATTTTACTACCAAATACCCTTGGTCCCCACCCTTTTTTGCACAGGTTTGTTGCAGCTTGCTCTCTCTCTCTCTCTCTGGGTCGACTCCTCGGGGTCAACAATCTGGAGGATCAACCCTGCGTCCGGCACCGGTGCCATCTTCTTTCCACAAGTCCAAAGAGCAAGTTTACTGAAAAGTAAACCATCATTTTTGAATAGAGCGGAGAGGATTCTGACCCCCATATGGACACTCCCCCGCAGGGGGGGGGGGACCTTCCTCTATGCCACGTTACATTCAAATCTCTCCAGCAGCCTCGGACACAAGGACATTACTCCTTTATACACAGGATGTCAGTCATATCGCATACAATATGAGTATTTAGAATGCTTTGTAGTCAATGCAACATGACTATGTGGTACGTGCATAAACGTACCTGTGACCATACTTACACACATCCTGTAGGGAACAATTTCAAGCTCGGCAATTGTTCTGGCAATCATTAAATCTCATCTGCGAAACCCTTATTCCAGGCCTACTCCACCATACGTTTATGCTCGACGCGGACACTTTCGATTCAAAGTGAACATCACGTGTCATAGCTGCGTCCTGCTAACGAAACACATGTAGGAATATGGAGTGTTTGCCTTTGTTAGACGTCAGAACCCAGTAGCCCTTCTTTGTGCTAAACAGCTTAGCAGCTCCGTTTGCGTCATTCACTTCATCTCACATTTGGTCCGCACAAAACCTGATCCAAGAGCGCTTTAATCGAGGAGCGAGGTTCGTAGGCGCAGATGTGCACTACGCATACTATTCATGATTTTTAGCGTAACTGGCAATTGGAGAATAGAGCGAAAAATCTGCACCCTGACATGGGCATAAGTTTTCCACGTACGTGTACTCGACGGCTGCAGCATGTGCGTGCTCCTCGCTTACGTACGAAAGTAAGTACGTCCGTGCATAAATTCAGCACTGACTCCTGCATAGGCTGGCCGCTTTCACTGGCGTGCACTCCAATTGCACCATACGTGCGTCGACCGCCAGGTCACCAGTGGCTGTTTTAAAGTGCATACTGTAAGATCGATATGTCAAGAAACTGACGTCGGCTTCCAAGTGTTCCTTCCATGCAGGCAAGCATCTTTTGCAGGACATCTGATCAGGATCTGCTGCTAAGTACTCGTTGGTGCCGTCGTCTCTCCGTTCAGATCCTTCCATAAATAGTGCTGCGGATAAAAAAAGAGGAGGGTTTGAGGAGCTTTTCGAACCTGACGTCAATTCCTCGACGTGCTGTTCTGTGTTGTACTGCGCGTTTTCCTGGGCTAGTCGTCATAGCGCCTCCGTCTCAATGTCTCAAATTTCAGAAGCAACGAGGGCAAACGCGTATCTAATTCCTGTAGTCCTCATCCAAGAGTGGCCACATGAGAGTGTGCCTGTCAGAGAAATGTGCAAACAAGTTGTAAGAACATTCGAGAAAACGCCAAAACAAACTCTGCGGACTCGAGTGCTAGAGTAAAGTGTCGCTAAGCGCCGATGAATGTTCAATCCATATTGCATAAGGGTACACAAATTGGTGTTATTGTGCCAGAATTCGGTGGCGAGCTAAATGGCATTGCCGCGCTCTTTTTTGTGCTGTGATTTGTCGCACAATTCTTCGGCGTTCCGTTACTCCACGCATGCGCATAACTAGAACTCGAACTCTGGTATCGTCATGTGCAGTGCAACTATATGCGTACTGTCTATTTTACACAGCAAATCACGTTCATGTTTTCGAACGAACAAAGTAAGCTGACTCACGCCTTGAGCAAGCCTGATCATACTGGGGAATGGCAGCAATACCCGTATGAGACAGGACGGGATATGAGTAAGAAATGAGAGCAGGCAGGTAGTTCTGCTACGAACATGCAAGGCGTCCGTCTGTATGTGCATGTACACTGTGTAACACGCTCGTACGCATACTCACTGGGTACCCAGTTGTGCATGCACAAATGCACGCACTGTACGTGTACGTACACAAACTGAACATACATACGTGCCTGCACAATTGTCCATACAGTAGTGACTGTCACTACGCAAGGCTGACATAACGCTATTACGTGGCATTTACTACCGTCATTCTATACGTATGTAGGTGTAAGCGACGCTCAAGTGCTCTGTGTAATGCAGTAGTATACACACACACACACACACACACACGGCAGTGCATAAGGGCTGTGTGCACGTAGTGGGCATTGCAGGGCTGTGTCAGATAAAAACGACGAAAGAGTTTCGTAATTTATTCTTCTCCGCGTCCTCCCTCCTGCCTTCTCATAAGAGGATTGGCGCAATGATTTCGCTTGCTCACTTACTCGGCCTGCCGCGACCTGGGCCTGATTTCTTCTCGAGACACAAGGAGGCCTTGCTTGCTTTGCGCACATCAAAGAGGTTTTTAGTCGGGAGGGAAATCTTGCACGCGCACGCCCGACCCAATGCCATTTCTCCCTACTACGATGACGATGGAGACCCATTGTGCACTGCTTCTTTGGCACCGTTCGCTCTCAAGGAAACTTTGCCCCAAACAAAGAGTTTCTTCGTCGATTCAGGTCGCTCTCTCGCGTGCGCGTGCACATAAACATGATGGAGGATAAGTGCATTCTCTTTGGCGTATGCATCTTGGGCTCGGGTCTTCCAACACATGTGCGCATGTATGGACGAAGTACTCGCATGGTGCAGGTAGTCGTTAATGGGGCAGGCGTCTTGTGCATTGCTGAATGCACCCAAGGAGGCAGAGAGAGAGAGAGAGAGACCCTAAAAATCTCCTCTTGGCAAGTTCACCTCTCTGTTGAGAAGACTTGGACTAAAATGCAGTGTTGTGGGCGGGTGGGTGGAAGGTGGAAGGGGAACAGATAGTCTTAAAGGTGATACAGAGTGGCGGAACAGCCGGGATTAGCGCCTGGCTGCTCTGACTAAAGACGCATTTCTTCACACCGAAACCTTCTGTGCTCGCTCCAGAAGCAAACGTATCGAGGCATGCATGTGAGGACAAAGTCACTTGCGCTGCTCGCTCTCAGAACACATGCCTGGCGACATTCTTGAATTCTTGCTCGCAAAGATTATCCTAGCGTCCTCGTGAATTTTCACCAAGAGGGTCGATCTAGCTGCCTGTCCTCTCTCCGGAGGAACAATTTAGCCTCGTGTGTGTTATGAACGCATAGCGGAGGGAGCATTAGCAGCACAAAGAGAAAACTGGCGGCCTGAAAGTCCGTTAGTATTAGGGCAAAATGACGCCAGGCCGCGCGTTGCAGCGCGGCGCGATCGATCGATCTCGTTACCGCCATAGTACGCACGCCAGAAGTGAAAAGAGACAATTTATTGGCCGACCAGGCTAGCTGGCGGCCCCGTTTTCTCTTTCGGACGCGTTTCCGTCGTCCATGTCCTCGCCCGATGCATTAGATTTCAGGACTTTATGCCAAGCCCAAGCGCGCGTCCGCCGTCAACGAGCTGTCAGTGCTCCATGGGAGCAGTATCAGTTCACTTCAGTATATCACAGCCCCAACGCTGTATGGAGAGACCATAGTACGGGTTACAGTACAGAAGGGGAGAGAAGGGAAAACTACGCAGTAATGACGGCGTACATGAGCTCTTTTCTTTTTGATTCGTACTTCCCTGCCCATTTGGGACGGATCAGACGTTTTCTCACTTTTTCCCTTCCCTCCCTCATCTGGATATTTCTACGTCTGAGGGGTCTGTCCATAGGATTGGGCAGAGGAGGGGGGGGGAGGGACCGACTGCAAACTTCGCCTCGTCGTCGCCGTCGTCGTCGTTCCTCTCCTTGTTTACCGCCGTCTCGATGCTGCTGCTCCCGCTGCCGTCGGGGCTGCGGCTGCTGCTCTTGCTGGTGCTGTGTGCGCAAGACAAGGACCAGTCTGTGCTCTCGCACGCCTTCCCCCCCCCCTCCTCCTCCCAGCCAGCACATTACACATTAGTCGAGCTAGCTGCGCCAGTACATACGCATGGTGCAGAGCTGGAGCTGGCTGCAGAAGTACATAGAGTGCTGGAAGGAGTACAGTAGAAAGATAGAGCAAGCGCAGAGCGCGAAGCCAGATCTTTTCACTGGAGGAGGGACCGTCGACCGTGAGGGGAGCTGAAAAAAAAGCCCTGATGTGCGTGTGCGCACACGTGTGCGCCTTCGTCAGCGCGTGCGCGTCGAAGACGGCGGCCGCGACCACGGGAGACAACAGATGCAAACTGCGGGCCGAAGAATTCTGAACTGCGTAAAAAAAAGTCATCGTGACTCACACAGCAGCCCCGGACGCAACGTCCTAAATTATCATTGGTTTGTCTCATTCGTCCCCACCGATCCAGAAGCTGGAGATCCAAACGAAGCCGTATTAATCCTTTCTCCCATTCCTCCACCTTCACGTCGATGGCCAGGCCGAATTGGATTTCAAAATCCTCTCTTTGTCTCCTCTTGCTGAGGGAGGACGCAGGACTGGAGAGGCAGAGCTGAAGGCAGAGTCAGAGGCTGTAGCAGCGTCCGAGTCCGAGTTAGAGTTAGAGGTAAAGGTGCTTCAGGTAGAGATAGAGTGAGAGGCAGAGTTAAGAGTTGGATAGGTAGAGATAGTTAAGTTGTATAGCTAGAGTTAGAGGTAATTCAGGTAGAGGTGAAGTGAGAGGCAGTTAGAGACAGAGTTAGAACTAGTAGCCAAGTCACACTGTTAATTGACTTCCAGAACAACCTTTAAAATGCGTCTGGACCGCAGGCACTATCAAAATTGCACGATTAATATTTCAGGTCAATTTACAAAAAAAAATGCAACTCCAGGGAAATGAAATGCCTGGATGACTCCATTTTTCTTGTGGGATGTCTTTGAACATCTGCCTGTGTCCCCACCAAATAGCAGAGCATTTGTTCCATTCGTATTTGTGATACGACTGTTCAAAGTTTTCGGTTTTGCCCTCCGCCCGACATTTTTGCTGCGCCACTCGGTGTCACTGCTTATTCTTGCTACTCCTCCTTGCAGGTGCGCTGAGTCCACGTTATTCAATGCCAAAATGAAAAGAAACGAGGAAAATCCATCTGCACCCTGTACACTACAGTAGTACATAGAGGGGCCATTGAAAAAAAAAAAGCTATGTAGCACAGATGGGCAGGCGCAGGGTCTGTAGGATGTGTTATTATTCCAGGCAATGCTGGAATGACCTCGTGCTTTGTCCTCGCAGCACCTGCTCGCAAAAATACTTGCCCGCGAGGCCGGCCGACGCGTCCGCTCGTCGTGCGCTGCACATTGCCTGTACGTATGCATGGAGTACAAGGAATATCTTTCTTCTGCCTACTCTCACCCACTTGGTCCACAGATCCGCCCATCATGAAGAAAATGCATACGCTGTGGAGAGAAAGCCCAGCGCTCAAAAATCACGACTGGATAACGAACCTGACACACGCGGCTGCTGCGGGGGGGAAAGTTTTTTTTTTGGGTGCTGCTCCGGAGGAGAAGATGAAGGAGGCAAACGAACTTTCTCGCCGCCAAAGTAACTACGCCAGCGCCAGCGCCGGCAGCCGGCGCCGCTGCACAATTGCACTATGCGACCGAGGCTATTTTTCTTCGCTCCCTCGCATGTATATTTAGGGCCGGTAAGAAAACGGGGTAGAAACTCTTGCTCCAGCGCAAACTGCCAGGGGGAAAAAAAAAAGAGAGAACCCCGAGGCATTGCATGGTTTTTCTCCATTAAGCAATGTTGTGCATTGTCTTCAAGCATAGTGAGAATGGGAGATGCACACTGCACACGTTATCGACGTAATCACCATACGCAATACAATTTTCCACTTGATAACCGCATTATCGCGGCTGCATGAGCGTGAACACCAGCTCGTAGTACGTTCGAGCGCAGCACACGCGGGCGGACGGGCAGACAGACAGATGAAGTCTTTGACAACGATGCTTTGTTCTTTATCTTCTGTTCTCAATCCTCCACCCATGATTCCTGGAAGCCTGCGGCCGTCCAGCCAACCTGTTTTTTTTCCTTTGTATTTGTTGGGCTTCTTTATTCTTAGTGCGTTCACGTGTACTGCGTGCTACAAATGCCCAGTTGCTGGCAGCGCTGCGGGCACTCGCTGTATTGATGTGATCGCGGTCGTATGACCTGATATGTTCTACTTTAAGACACTAGCGATCTCGGAGTGCGTACACACAGGCATAATGCAGGCACAACAAGTGGAAGGAAGCAGGCATTTGTCAGGTGTTGCTAATTTTGGTCAAGTGTCAAGGCCTGCTCAGCACATGTGCATTAGTACGTGTGTGTGTATGCGTGCGTGCGTGCGTGCCTGCGTGCGTGCGTGCGGGCGGGCGGGCGTTTAGACACTCGAGAGTTTAGACGTACACTCTTTTCAGCCAACAAAACGACACACAAATTTTAGACATGACCCAAGAAAAGGAGGTTTTATAGAATCAGGATCTTTGTGCGCATTACATCAAACGAGTTTTATTCATCCAACATGAGCTGGTCACAATCGTACGTCCTACTGCGGGTCCATTGCTTAGAGTACACCCAAAAAACAGTTTTAGAAACGTGGTACTAACTTGGCAATGCACAGAAGATACTCATCAACTACATATCTCTACCATGCACAATCTCATGTGTACTTAATTTATAATAATACGTACCGTATATTGGGAGAAGAAGGTCCTCAGGGAGGCCCAAAAAAGAAGGGGGAAGAGTTTGATTTGAGCGCACTTATCACGATCTTTGCATATCACGACGACTTTTAGTGAGGAAAAGAAGGTACGTTAAAACATCTGGAACTAAAAAAAGGTTGGAGAAGAGATGCAAAAGCCACAGAAGGGTCGCACCCTGGTCTTCTCAGCCAGAGGCCTGAACTTTTCAGGGCGAAAAACGTCAATTTTGGTGGCGAATCAGCTCCTCAGGGCTTGGCCGTCCGAAGAGTCACTGTTACTGTACTTGTTGGCCCCCTTTTTACCGGTAACAATTTACGCTAAGATTCTCTCATTGGGGAGTAGGGGATGGAACCAGTAACAGAATAGGATATGTGTCAATTCTGCTTCAATATATTTTTGTTCATCATAATGCCTGCGGGCCGATTGTGGTTCGGGGGGGGGGGGGGAGGGGGGCGCGGAAAGGGGGGTGACGGTTGTGATCTTGTCGGATCATTCCGTCGTGCCGCCACCACTTTCTTCTTCTTCGTCGTCGTCCACTCCCATGGCGATGTAGTAGTCGGGCGTGAAGCCGAAGAGCTCGTGGTCCATCCGGTATTTCTCGTAGAGTTCTCTGATCTCAGACTTTGTCAGCTGGCTGAAGTAGTGCTCTTCCACCTCCCGGATTCCCGACTTGGGCTCGGTCACCACGCGCACGAACTCTTTGCTATTGCGAGGGTTGCCCATCAGTTCAACAAGCACCTGGGGAAGTAGCGCAGAGATAAACTGAAGTCGTTTTCTTTGTGCGTTAGCTTTCAAATTAAGCGTAACTTTTGCACCACTCCATCCTGCATACATGCATGTCTACAGTGCCGACGTGACGAATGACGTTTGCGTGTGCTACGACAGTAGCGCACAGGGTGAGTCTTATTTAGATTAATCAAGAAAACAGCTCCAGCACTACTTCTTGTTAATGAATGCAAATTTTTCACGAAAGGCAGCTGCTCGTTGGATAAAATTGCGCAAACTCGACCTCAAGAAACTTGAACTACATCGAGTTCAGGAGATTAATTCCTGAGCAAGGTGAGATTTTGCTTCTTTTTGTCTCGATTCAAGTCAGTTTTGAGTCTGCTTTTGCGTGCAATCGGTATTTTTTGTTTGCAAAGCTCTGTCTAAATGAGACTCACCCTGTGCATACAGACAGGACACAAGACACGTCACATTGACTTTACACTTGGCGTGAAAATCAATGCGCCGTACGCAATCCTGTGCCTACCGACCATGAGCGATGCTACGCTAGAGCGATGAAAATGCTGAACTTGTTACTCTCTCTCTCTGCACCGACCTGTGTGCTGCAATAAACTTTGCGCAATTGCGCTGTGCAGATACTCTGTGTTTCCAGAAAAGTTCCACCTGGACGATACTGTTGATAATGTCCAGGGCAAACGTTTTGCTGGACCGAAACGGCATCTCTTTTCCAACTTTTCGACGAAGTGACTTGAGCACAAGACGCTCAAAATGTCCGTGAACCTGTCAAAAACTCACGCTAGAATCCTCTTGGAAGTGATCCAGATGCATGATGTAGTGGGGCTGGAAGGTAGGATTGCAGAGACCGCACTGCTTCCAGTAGGGGTTCCAAGCCTTGCTGGTGCCCATTCCATCGATCATGCCCGTGTCGATGGCGACGGAAGCGCCGTCAAGGCTGTTTTCTTCCAAGAAGTCCATGTACTCCTCATGGCCGTTGAGAACAATGTCGACGAAGTCGGGGAAGGATAATTCGCCGCCCTCCTCTTCGTTAGTGGCAGCGTTGTACGACCGCTCGAAAGTGTGCCTGAGGCGTGAAATGTCAGAGTTACATAAGCCAGTTCGACATTGATGAAATGAAAAGGACACCTTGTTAACAGGGTGTATGCCAGAAAAAATGCATCCGTACCAGCTGTGGTGTTTCAACTGAGACCACGTACGCGGTTGACGTACAACGAATGTACTAATGAACTTCAACTAGGCTGTTCTAGTGCGTGCACATGATTGTGCTTACGCGTATTCGCATGTGTCTACTCGTAAGAAGCAAACTTTCCTGTTGGATTATGAGGAGGTACATGAGGATGTATAGAACCTCACGAGATGAGGGTTTTTTTCCTTGGGGAGCACGAGTTCTCCGGGGTCATCGCGTCGTGCGACCAATGGAGGGAGGGCTTGTAATGATTGAGCGTTTGATTTATGATGTTATTTTTAAGGATTTTCCAATTCCCACTGAAGCTCGTTTCTTGTGACTGAGACAAAAGTACAAGTAAGCGCAATTTCTTGTATGACAGTACAACTTTGAGACCTCGCTAGTACGATGTGGTAATATGAGAGCCCACATACTTGGCAGAGAGTTCTTTTCCCCTTTGGGTAAGTGAGCTTGGTGCGAGTACCTAGTTGACCTGCCAATGAGGACTTTCACCTCCAGCTGGACGGGCGCACGGAATTGGGCCAAAAAGGTAAGCTGGTTGTCCTAAGGATTAGGAAATCAGTCGTAAAGGCTCCCATTAATCCTCTGTCTTATTGTAAGGACCATGTTCCAATGTCTTCGTGCTACGCCTGGCGCATGCTGTGTCCCGTGTGGTTCGTCTTATGGTTCGTCCAGGCCTGCGTCTTTGACTGCGGCACCTACATGTCTCTACGACCTTCAACAGAGTGATAGGACTCATAACCATCTCTGGTCTGCCGATGATTGGAAGTGATGCGTGAGCACTCATATCTCACCTTTCTAGTTGTGTCTGCGTCACTTGCGGTTGTTCGTTTATCACAGTTAAGAAAGTTTGTGTCTCCTTCGCGTTCAGGGCTCCCTCATAGGTATTCGGCACGAGAGGCCTACTTATCTCAGAAGACCCCAGCCAAGGAGTACGTAAGCCGAGTGGTTAGGCATCAGTACCGTACCAAAGTGGGGAAAGGAGCTTACGTACTAGGTCTGATCTCTCTGAGGAGACCAAGAAGTTTCTTCTCTCTCTCCCCACGCAGATGTATGTAGCATTCTTGTGACTCCAGCAGACTCCAAAAGTACGTAGGCAGCTGCGTGAAGAATCCTTCATACACGAGTAGTTAGCTATGAACGTACCGGAGATTTTCACATGATATACTCCCCTAATTAATTACCTTGGGTACATTAAATGGAGACTGACGTCTAATTATGACTTGCAAATGCATAGTGGGGACGGCTAAATGCATCTCTGACAGTCTGTGACCTCGACAGCAAAAGATGCATTTAGCCTTCCCTCCCCCAACCCTCTGTCTTATTAGCTTCATTAACTCTATGCAGCGGAATCAGATCAGCAGTATAACTTAGTAGTAACTTGTGTAGTGCTAGTGGCCAACCAGGTGGATTTGGACAAGGATTACGAGGACAGTGATGAAAAGGAACGAAATTAAAGTTTTTGATTATTACAATTAATGAAAATTCTCTGTCTCCAAATGATATACAATGGTATTTGTCCACAAGCCTGGCCAAACCCCACATTTTCGGTGTAACAGTCCAGGGTTGCTTAGTACATGGAAATCTCCTTACGTAACTGCATTGGCGCGTTCTTATGTTATTCTTGTCGTGTGGATGGACACCTACCATGAATAGGTGTACTTGCTGGCATGGTGAGTGCTCACGTAATCCTAAAGCTGTTGCAATTGGACGTACCGAGCACAAACGTTAATCTTAAGCCGTGTCAAAATCAGTATCGATTGGAAGGTAGCTGGCAGCTGGTAATCGGAAGAGGTCATGTGGCACACCCTGTACTACAAATGTCTATGCAGTACTTATGTATCACAATCGTGCTCACCTATAGGCAGAAACGATGCGTTCCAAGGGGTGTCTCACGAGGATGGCACGCTTCATGTTCTTGGCCGACCTAGGAAAGGTGGCCTTGAATATCTTGATCTTGTTCTCGTAGTCGTGTCCTGGGTCGCGAATGCGCTGAAAGAAAGTATTCACCGACTTGCTCGCTACCATGTTCAACGGACAGAAGACTAAGTCCGAGGGCGGATGCACCAGCAGGTCCCCAATGACCGGCTCCGTCGTCGTGGTTGTCAGCTCAGGGCGCAAGAAGTCAGAGTAGTGTTTGCAGCGCTCGCGAAGTCCTTCATACCGGCGCTCCATGGCTTCCTTCGGGTTGTAGTGGCCCACCGGGTCGAAGGACGACACCTTCGACAGGATGGGACCCGTCAGAGAGGGGCTGGCGGACTGTGGAGGAGTATTCGTCTGTACGGGCGGGGCAGCGGTCTTCGTCTCGGTCTCGTTTTCTGGTTGTTGCGATGGCGGCTGCTGCGGCTGGAGGTGTCGGTGTTTGCGTGGCAAAATCTCTAAGAGCTTGAGTGCGATCTGTTCGCCGACGTCCTCGACGGTGCTGTCACCCTGGTAGAAGGCCAGCAACGCCACCGACACCGCCAGGGTGATCCCCAGTGAGTACTTGTTTAGCAGCTTGGACATGCTTCCGAAGATGTCGATGCCTATCCCAGACCAAGGAAGTACTGTGTGTATAAGTGGCACATGCACACAAGCAACGTGCGTGCCAAAGTAGTAGCAGAAGAAGAAGGTAGTGCGATTTCTCAGCGCTTTTCCCAAAAGAACGGAGGTAACACCCAGCATGAGTGTGGCACGCCTAACGGGACCGGCAACTTGCGACGTAGGTACGTACATGCGGCTTAGGCCAAGTCGACGTGGACGGACAGGCCGAAGAAGATTTTTCAGACCATGCGCACGTTCAAAAAAAAAAAAATCTTGGAAAAGAGGGCGAGCCGACGGACGGCGGATGGACGGACGAAGAACGATGGGCAGTACACGTATTTCGTGTGCTCCAACCTCAATAAAGGCTCTTCTTCTGGGTTCTTTGCTCTCTGTGTCTCAAGAGAGCATATCTTTGTCAAAGAGCTCGTTGACCATACCAATCATTGGATCATGTAGGGTGACGACTGATAGCGACCGCCTCCTCGTACTATGCCAGTGAGGGTGCGTGCGTCCGTAAGTGTGCGCACATATGCGTACAGCACAAGATTGACGAGACAAAATCATTTCACTGCCTAATCCACAGAGCACACTTAACGTATGCAACTTTCACATATACCTGTGCATTGTGTCTCTGCATATAGAAGTAAGAAAGCTCCCTGCTATTTGTAGACAACGAATGAATGCCCACGATACCTGCTTAAAAAACATTTGAGCATACAATGGTTGCCCTCTGGCTAGAAAGGCGTCGTCGTCGCCAGGCAAGATAGGCCTGCTGCTTTATTGATCCACGGCTGCTGCTGTTGCTCTCTTGCCTTCTTTCTTTCTCTAAACATACAGACAAGCTACTGCGTACTTCGGCTGAGAATGAATAGGAGGAAGAGGAAAGTTCGCGAATGCTGCAGACGTACGTACTCAAGTACACGCGGAGACTGTGCTTTCCAACGGCCGTTCCCCGGGGAGAGATCCGTGTTCGGTAGCTTGCCTTGACGTAAGAATGAAGGCGTTGGGAACGAGGCCAGCTTTGGGCTGAGCTGATACTGAGAGGCTTACTCCACGTATGTACGTATGCCTAAGTACAGACGGAAGGTGCTGCTGTGCATTCGATGCTTTATGCACGGCATCCCTCATGCCCGTGTCCAGGAGTGTGTGCAATGCGCGTAACTACGATAAAAGTGGATGTGATGCTCAACACAAACACCATTCATGTGACCAGGACAGCCTCTTTAAGAGTATCAGCGCAGCGCAGACCTGGACGAGCTATTACTATAGCGGCATATTAAGGGCAGCTTTGGTCAGTTGGTCCTACCTTACTGTGGGCATCCTCACCAGCCAGCTTAGAAGACACAAAAATTAGGCTACTACGCTCAATTCTCGTCGATAGTCGCCGACGAAAAGCGTATGTAGAACCGAATATTCCGGGCAGAGACTCAATCGCCATCTGTTGGTGTGATGAGACAACTAACCGAAACCTTCAGCTTATCGCTTTAACTATTGGACGACTGCGCTGACTTTTCTTCCGGAGACGAGCTTTACTTATTGGCTTAAGTCCCTCTCCCCTTCAATATCCCACCGAGGACATCAACCAGATCTGGTGCCGTGCAATATGTCAGGGCGATATTGCTGTGGCGCCCAAATTGTCATAGTCACCGGTCAGTTTTCGTCGTCATAATATCTCGCCTCAATGTAGTGGCACGCACTGCACGAATGGGTCGGGTCTAATTTTTTAGCGGGTTGGCTGGGGCTCAGGCCTAAATCTAGAATGAATGAAAAAATATTGTCGGGATAGCAGAAAGAAAACTATGACGAATAGAGCATTAAAATGCTCAAGACATGATGTATAAGCCTGAACCCTAAAGAAAACGGATAAAAATGAACGAGTGTCAGGGCCTTTTCTTGCATTAGGACAGATTGAAGTGCAGGCGAACGAGGATGCGAACCTCCTCATCGCCAACCCTGTTTCTCTGACATAGATGACCTTCCCAGCTGCGGAGAGGAGGCGCTCACTGGTCACTTCACATGACAGGGATGGCCAAGTACGTCATTGCTAACGAGAACAGAAGGTTGGAGTGGGATTCACCGAATGAGGCTTTTTTGTAGCATTAAAGTTAGCTATCGATTCACTACCTGCTCCTCCTCCTTCACCATTTGAAGTCCGTAGAAAATTAAAGGAGGCTCAGGTAAGAGTCGTTCTAATATCGAGCTCACACAGGTCGGGGACCTCAGCGTGGGGGGCTGAATCTGATTTTCTTTTTTACAGTTTGCCGACAGCCCTGCTGTTTCACAGTGTGCGAGAACAATTTTCGTATTTTAACTTAGACCTGCCTCGTGTCATCAGGGAGGGCGCTGTCATCTGTGAGCGAAGAGTAGTCGAGGCAGAAACGACAGTTTGGACACCTTGAACTCACTCATGCTCTCCTCCATCACATTCAGGTGGCATAGGGGTTTTTCGACCTTCTTCCTGATGGAGCTGACGAGGATCAAGGTTCGAACCACATGTTTAAGTATGCCAGGCCGCTCGGGCCACCGGATTGAGTAAATGCTACACCTGGACAGGTGCAGCTAGATCTTGGTGGCCATTCCCTCATTTAGCTTCTTGGTGACGAGTTCTGTGTTGGCTTCCCTATTATGCAACAACATAGCTCTGGCAACTTCTAGAGATGCGTCCCTAAGAACCTCAGACGCACGAATAATAAGAAATATAACTTTTTCTTGAAGGTTGCCAAGCGTCATCAATTCCTGGTCTCTCTCCTTTAACTTCCTCCCAACGTCCAGGATCTTGCTGCTGCAGTCGAACCTCTCTCGGACGCATCTCCCAGCCAGATGCCAGCCTCGTCACCCCTACTCCAGACAAAGCTCCGTTTGCTGGGTATCCGTGATCGCCAAGAGCTTCCCTGATCAGACACGACATGGTGTCCAGCCAAAATCTCTGGTCCAGCTGCTTCTCTTCCAAGCTGATCGACCACCGAGCTCCACCTTGTTCCTGAGATCCTCCCACGGGGGCTTGATTCCCTGTCTAAAGAGACTGTAATCGCATCCATCGAGAAGCTCGAAGTAGCTGATCGCCCAGAAATCCTTGTCGGTCTGCACGTTTGCAGCCCCTCTGACGTTTCTCTCCGTGATTGTCAGTGGTCTTTCCAGAAGCAACAACTCTGCCGAATAAGTTCAAGTTGGAACTTATGAACTTCTTCGATCCCCTCCTCCAGATCATGCATACATCATTTGCCTTTGGACGCGTCCTCTGCTGACCTGTGGTACATTTTTCACCGCTCATACTGTACATGTTGTACTTTTATTAATACGATTCAGGCTACATTCTGTAAATGTACTTAAGAACCTTAATGAGGTGATTTTTTAACGTATTTACACTAATCAATCGGCCCTAATGCTCGAGAATACTGCTTCAGTAATTTTCAGAAATTGAACAGATGAGGAAGAGACTCCTCCAAAATTCATTGCGCGATGGTAAATCTTAAAATGATCCCTAGCAAAATGCCGAACGTGATGATCCCCAGAATAATCCAGATGACGACAAAGTGCCCTGAGCAGCATCCGATATCTTGATCTTTGCCACCGTTGCCTTTGGGAGGCAGTGGAGACCTGTTTTTAGGGTCTCTGATGGGCAGATGCGACGGCGCACCGTTCTCGGCCACGACCACTCGCGGCGGCGGCAGGTGATGGAGGGAGCTATGGAAGGACTTGTGTTCCAGTCGCGGTGTTGCCGACGGTGGAGGCGGTGGCGGCGGTGGCGGACCCGCGAATCCGCCGTTGGAGATCTCTGCCACAGAGCGCGCCCTGCGTACGGTGGTGGCGCCAGAGATGACGGAAGAGGGGCCCATGGAGAGCGCAGGCCCGCCTGGCGTTGCCACGCCGTAAAGAGCGGCGAGTGGTACCGCAGGCTGGTGGTGAACGGGGCAAGGCTCTCCGTCCCAAGTTGCGGCTGCTGCCGGAGGCCCTGTCAACATCGGCACCGAGTGCACCGATCGAATGGAGCCATTTGGAGCCATGAAGAGCTGCGGCGGCGCAATCGGGCCCACAAGTTGAGGCTGCATAGGCGGATAGCCGAAGGGGACGGCGTATCCAGGGAACCTATAATAGTGTGGTCAAAGGAATCAAGGAGAATCTTTCTAAAGTGACTAACTCAAGCGTCTTACTGCAGTAGGATAACTACGGATACTATAGCGATAACAATGCACGAAAAAGTCGACTGCAAGCCTGCAGAGTTGGAATTCTCCGATGTAAGCTGCAAAGGACGGCGATATGTTCGTTGGTCCCCTTCTGGAAGGATTACGAACTCTTGGGAAAAATCTCCAGATGGGTCATCCACGACTTGGAGCAGGAAGTGGAGATGGTCTCGGAAACTTTTGAAAAGGCCTCAAGCCCTTGATAGATTATAAAAAAGAAAAGCACTCTTAACACGATTCAGGATGAATTCCTTATGGACAAGTCGGCCACGCGATTACATCAAACGCTCCACTGAATGCCTACATAACTGTCTGATCAGACTTGTGAAAAGATTACACTTTAATCGTTCAGCTGATCTTGGGCATGGTTATGGACTTTCTCCCGACGAGGACGGGGATGGCTCAACGACAGCAGTGGAGATGGACGAGAGTCTTGGGCACACTTTAAGTGAAAGCGTCTCCCAAAGTCATTCCTGTCAACAACGAAGGCTACCCAACATCACACGATATCCAAGGGAGGAACAAGAATCACCTCTCAAAGGTGAACCGATTTTTAGTTACATAGAATGTATAAGAATCTCTTACATTTGTCTCTGGTAGTCGTTTCGCTCTGGGGTCTGGGACTCAGTCTCTGTTGTTTCCTCCGTAGTTTCCTCAGTCGAACTTGGCGAAGGTTGAGAACGTGAATATCCGCGGTAGGGATTGGACCTACTCCCTCTGGAAACGTTGCTGCGTCCGTCCCTGGAGTCTCTTGAGGACATCTTTCTTCCGCTGTGCTGGCTGAACCTGGATCCATTGTAAAAGCAAATACTCAGGAAATTGACGAGGAAAAAGTACTTGTAGGTGTTGCCCACCTCTCCGAAGAAGATCCTCGCGTGTCTCTTCGCCTGTGGTCCGGAGTCCGAGTCTTTCTGGAATGGGCCGAACTTGGTGTGGGAGGTCCGCCGTAACGCGAATTTGGCGCGGATCCGTTCGGCGTAGCTCTCCCACCGTACCTCGGCGCTGGGGCAGTCGAGGTGGAGGACTGCCTGCTGCCGTTGTACATCTCGTAGCGCCCCTCGAAACCGTCACCACGGTAGTTGATGTCTCTGTGCTGCCAGGCCATCGGTGTTCGCGGGTCGGCCATGTCAACGGCGCGGCCGCGGTCGTTGTTGCGGCGGAACTCCATCACTGTGGACATGGTGAGAGAGTGAGAATAACGCTTACGGAGCTGCAGGAGCTTTAGCGGCTGGCTTTGGCGAACAACACTTCTTGATATCCGCTGCTGTACTGCTGCTGACAGTTAGCAGGAGTGATTTCAGCTCCAAAGTCTGGTGTTGTCAGCACCACCAGCCAGTCCAACATTGTCGCTTTCGCACGGTGCAATGCGATACGGTTCCTCCTCGTCTTCCTGGGAAGACCACATGCGTGGCGAGAGGAAGAAGATTATCTATCCATCCAGCTTTTTCTCACAGTGAGCGGAGAAAAAAATTAAATGATGCCTCCGCTATGTACGTAGAACAGGCGCAAGCTGGGATGCCAGAAGTGGTGCTGCTTCTGCTTGGTGTGCAGTCTTCATTGGCACCTCTTTGTGAAAGATCGAGGCAGGCAGCAAGTCACGAAAAGTGACTGGATGCTTGCTTGTCTGCTGCGTCTGTGTGGCGGTCGCCGTCGGCCAAATGACACAGCTTGACTTAGGTGAGCAAGTTCTTGGCTAATGGCACCGCCCATGAGCATGATCCCTCTCATTTCCTTTGGACTTTTGTCCTGGAGAATGACAGACAGGGGGACGACGCATGATATATGAGTGGCCGCCTAAAGAACTCATCAGTGGCGTCGGCATGACTAAGTAATTGAATTGGGCCACTGCTATCTATGATGCATGGGAGAAAGTTTCTTGTCCAAGAGTAGCTGGCGGCCGCACATTTGAGGCTGGCGATTACCCAACGCATTACCTTCCAGGATCAAGAAGAGCTCCCGTCATCTGGCAGCTCACTTTGTCACTCGTGTTGTTGGATGATGTGGACCAGCACATTCTTACACAGATCATTCTCTGCATAAAATTTCCAGTGTCATGTGTTATTCGCCAGTCAGTCCAAGAGCAGCCCTGAAGAAGTCCTACCGTGTAGCGTACAATGAACGCATATATGCAAATACGTTCGTACGTACGTGCATGGAGACGAAGCACTGCATGCGTATTCTAAAAAATAATCTCACAGAATGATGCAAGTTGGTTTATGCTGCATAAAAATGCATCGAGGTAACAGATGAGCGTAGGCAAGATTAATCGCCCATTGCTTTTTTATTCGATTGTAGAATCCAGCCTTGGAGAAGATGAAAGAAGCGTTGTTGACTTGGTGGCTCAACACTGTAGGTAGGCGTATCTTTTGCTTTTCTTCTGCAGCCTTCCTCGGTGGACCGACGTGAAAATAATCACACAAACGTGACGCTGCAAGAATGCCAAAATGCCAATGAATAAAGAAACCTCCGCTGCAGCGGCTATGGTCTTTAAACAAGACACGAGTAATGAAGGCATAACGGTACTCTGACTGACTGGCGCATAGAACAGTACACGGACATCTAGAAGTCGAGCCGGTGGCACTCAACTCTCTTGGCTTCCTCCGTTCCCAGCATTATTCTCAGAGGGGGAAATACTCTGATTTCGATTATGCAGAAGAGAAAGATCTTGCGCACGTTTGTTTCTATCACCCAGACAGAGGGAGTGAGTGAACAGATCACCTCGGCCCACGCAGGCATCGTTCCTGGAGATCTCCAAGGCGCTCTCAAGCAGAATAACTCAAATGCCAAGAAACGTCTCCGGCTACGAGAGGTAATAATAGGTAAGGGGAAAAAATTAGGCGTCACTTTTTTGCCCGTCTTCTCTTTTTTACACATACAAAGTTTCTCCTCTCTCTTTCTGCGGGCGCCTCCGTCACTATTTTCCTCAGGTTATGTTGCAGTAAAGGCCGTGTCAATAGGTCCCTCAGCACGGTCGACATGTACGTACACATACTACTGCGCAGGAAGAAGAAGGTGCTTCACGTTATATGTGCTTCAAGGCAGTCCCATACAGGGTCGCTGGTAGCAAAAATGGCCCAGGTATGACAAAAAAAACACGAACAGACGGAGAGAGAATTGAAAGATTCCGACCAGCACGTGCGTCTTTCTCTTGGGAAGGCTGGAACGGACCCTCCCCCAACACAGTGCAGTCCGCACGACTGTGCAGGGGAGGCGCGATCGGTCCTCATGGTGTGAAAATATGTGCTAAGTCTTCCTGTGCATCCTGGAGACGATGGTCTCCAGCTTTGCCTCCTCCCTCGTGCTTGTCTGCAGGCTGCTTATCTCCTGAACTAATGAGATGTCTTTACAACACGCGCAGACTCAAACTACTTGTGAAGCTGTCGATGTTTTTGACGCTAGTTGCACTTAAGCATTGCTCCAGATTTGTCTCGCCACCTCTACAGAATTTGGTTCAGGTCCGCTCCGTTCATGTTGGATTGCGAATATCAAGACCTCGGCGACGCTCGGGTGATCACTCAGGAGGCAGTCGAAGTTACACGAGAGAGGAATGCGAGGGAGATCCAGCTTCGGATATGCATAATTACACAAGAAGAAGAGACTGCCACGTTGAGCATTTCGCATTCCTTTGTCACTATCGCTCACTTCTTCACATAAACACTATAAGCTACACGTTCAGCACCTGTTAGGGGCTGCCGCCGCGCGCCACGTACACTGGCGCAAGACATTCTCATCCGTTTGGTTCCAGAAGAAAAAAACCGTGTCAGTGTTCATCGTGATCTTGTCGGACCTGACATTCTGCGGTGGAGATGACTTTCAATCCTTGAAGTTATAGCTGACTCTGGCTTCAAGGGGTCAGGTGGCCAACTGCATTCGGCAAATTTTGTCACTGCGCAGGTGTCGAGCCTAGCTAAAAGTCACAGAAGCTTGGTACAAACTTCGGTGTGGCTCAAGCTTGTTCCATTACTGCTTCATGGAGACGTCACAGTTCCAAGGTGCAATTGTACTTAATGTACCAACCTGGCAGCAAATAGCAACCACCTGGCTATCTGAACTAAATCCTAGCAAACCTAACAGCGCTGTGCATGAAATGCGTTCGTTTGTGCAGCAGTTGCAAGTCGAACGTTATTCTGAGTGGTAGCAGATATCAGACTTGAGTACGTACGACTCATTTGTGTGTGTGTGTTTAAAATTTGTTAAAATTGAGCTACAGTCACACGCGAACGTGATGATTGCGACAGCTCTTCATAATTAGCACTGGAACTTGTCCTCTGCAGTAAAAAGTTGCAAGTTGTTGCGACAGTTGCACTGGCGTGTGACTACTTTAGCTATTACACCAAGAAAGTACTGTAAACCACATAGCAACTTCTCATCACTTTCATCTCGGTAACAGCGCTACCGCTCAGCTCACATCAATCTAGCAACCGTCGCAAACAACGCGTGCTATCATATCACTATGCGTTATGGTAATTTCCCTCTTACGTGTAAAAAAAAAAGTGGAAAGTATTTTCGTTTATGGATGTTAGGTGTGGTGTCTTACCGAGACGACGTCGTATTGGCAAGATGCGGAAGCCTTCTTATAGCTGAGGTGGAGAGATGGTGCGGGTATTTGCTTCTCTGTACAAATGCAAAGCCTATTTTCTTTGACACACGAACTTGAGTACACCCAATTAACCCTCGAGCTCCTACATCCCCTTGCTTGGGCGCACCTCCTTCTGCTCCCTCTCCTCGGCGAACCTCAACAGGTCACTGACTGTAGCAGGCACGACGTATGTAAGTAGTACTCGTACGTAGTAGTAGGGATGGCATGCCTTCTTCTCTCCTCTTTTCTTACTCGTCGTCTACAACAGCGCCGCCGCCTGAGCCGCCGCCGCAGCCGCCGCCACCGCCGCCGCAGCCGCATTCATAGCGCCACAGCCTCTTCAATTCTGCGTGCTTACCTATGGTGCGCCGAACCACTATGGAGGGGAAATGGACGTTGACTGCCGTGTGCTTCGCGGTGGGTGAAGGAACCCTCTCTCTCCATGAGAACGAAGAACACGAGAGCGAGCCCCCTCAGCTTGCTAACGCCAGAGGGGAGGAAGCGGCGGCGGCCGCAGCGCCAGTGCCAGCGGCAGTGGCAGGGCCAGCAGCGGCTATCTGTACTTCAGTACAACACGGCGAGGAAGAATAGGGCATGGTAGTACTATGTCTACCTGGCGGGAGTGGAAGAGACGGGCCGGTGAAATCGACCATCTCGAATGGTTGGCTACGTGCATACACGTACACACCTTGAAGCGCTCGCTTTCTGGGAGATTTTAACGAAAGGTAGTCGGTACTAAGACTGCTCGGTGCAGTAGCGTTCACTGATCGGCGCGGTTCAGCGCCAGATGGCACTTCTTGACTGAGGGAAAAAAGTAACGCATCGTGCACCTTAACGGCCTCTATGGCATGAGTCGAGCGTTTGTACATATCAGGTGTGCCATCGGCAACAAAGCTGGTTAAATTGCGCTTCACCCCTTGGCACCAGCATCCTTTGCCAGCACGGCAACACTTCGGGTGGCCTTGTACAAGGCCACGGTCCTCGAGACGGTGCTCCTGGCCACGTTCGTTGGATTGTCCCTACACTCAGTCCTCTGATGGTTCTTTTCCTAACTTCAGTCATGACTTACCAAATGTTTGTTTTGGTCTAGTTTGAGAGAAAAGGGATGGAAACATACAGATGACACTAAGAAACGGAGTCAAGTTCAAGTGTTTGGGGGGTAAAAAACACGGAAATGTTGTTGCTGATAACATGGAAAAAGCGTACGAGCTACGACCACCAGACGTTAGGCAATTCATACTTAACCCAAATTGCATAATATTGCATAGTAAAGCATCGTTGTCTTATCATTGACTCACCCATGTGACCTGAGCTTGATAAGATATCTTTCGTTTGGATGAACCTTGTACAGCAACGCCCACTCATTAATATCACCACACTTATGACACAACGCAGCTTTAATCGAAGCAACTCCATCACTCTTGCTCTTCTCACCTTAGCTTTCACCTCTGAAGAGATCTGCCACTATCTCTTGGGGACGCTGAGCCGGGAGGTGGCGCAGGATGTCCACTTTGGAAGGCTGAAATGCTACGAAGTAGATGACATCATCTTCAGCACAAATGTCACTTATCGGTGCCAAGACATCGACACCGAACAGGAGTAAGTTTGTATATAATGTTTATGGAGTTGCGCAATGTTGTCTTCTCTTTGGTGCTAAGATGCAACGAAGCAATCGACCCGTCGACTGGTACCAGCTACTGCTATTGGGACTACTCGGGCCAAGGCATCGAATATCAGGTATTGGCTGGTCCCATCTTCGTCGTCATCTTCACGACCAGTGGCGTCGTGTTGGGATTTCTTGGAGACAAGCTTCACAAGTAAATGTCGAATTAACATTATGTCAATACTGACACCCCCACCGTAATTTCCTCGATGTGTGACTCTTCAGGTTTCGTGTTCTTGGATGCTGCGTCTTCCTCTTCAGCATTTGCTCTTCCCTGATGGCGTTGGCCACCGAGTACTGGCATCTGGTCGTCCTCCGGATGGGAGCTGGAGCAGGGTATGTGAGACTTTGAACTATTATAAAGACTGCAAAACACCTTAAGGCATCTGTGGTAAGGGCTGCTGCCTGCAATCCCATCGGCCATGCCTTGATAGGAGATCTCTTTGACACGTCCACGCGTGGGATGGCAAACGGGATCTTCTCGTACGGCGTGTACGTCGGCTACGGACTCACATTCATTTTTGGCAATTACGTTACTCCAGCGGACGTATTAGGATATGGCTGGAGAGCAACATTCATGCTGGCTTGTTCTTGGGGCATGCCTATAGGCCTTACCTTGTTCTTCTTCAAGGACCCAAGAAGGTATTGTGGATAATATTGCTTTAACGCGTGACTTACTGCGATTCATGACACTGAATTTCGTCAGTACTTTTAGTTGGCAAAGGTAATTAAAGAAAATAAAGGTACATAGTGGTAGCTCGGTTCTGTACGTAGAAGGGAGGTTGTTCACTCTCTAGAACCTTGCATTGTTCTACACAAGGAAATCTAAGATTGAAGATTGTTTCTTTTTTCAATGACATCGTTCATACATCTTGAAATTGAATCCTACGCTAAATTATTTTCCATGTGTACACAGATTTCCTTTGCATCTGTAGGGAAAAAAATTAAAAAAGTACAGTAGAATACGATGAGACGAGCGTCGTCAAGCCGATGCCACAAAGTGTTTCATATATCTACCGCAGACTATTATGACATCAAGACGAAATATGGGCATGTCTCAGACTGTTCGAATAAGCCTTCAGTTTGATCATCTCTTGTTCGATTAAGCGTATTCTACTGTTCTACATCTTGACAATAATCAATATTGTGACGAGCATACGTATGTTTTAAAGAGAATCTACGTACAAAGCAACCTAATGAGTGAGGTAGAATTTTTTTGTGAAATTTCGAAGAACGAACAATTAGATCCTATTATACGACGAGCAAGCAAGCAATTTAGAACTGAAGTTTAGAAGAGCACTTTTTCCTTCCTTTAAGGCTCACGCATTGTTTATCATGATGAAAGAATGCAGGGAAGACTTTTTTTTCCAGACATTTGACTGTTTTACGTCAGAATTCCAGCGTCCAACTTTTTTGAGGTCCTGACATTGTGACTTGTCCAGTCTTCACGTGGTATTTGTCAAGATGCTACTGAAGTAAAGTCGAAAAGTTTCCAAGCTAGAAGCTAGTTTACTCGATCAAGATATCTGCCCAGTAAAAAGGGTCTTTTTTGAAAAATGTTCAGTAATCAGTGCAATCTTTACTATATAGTAGTCTGTGGTTATGATCAGCTCCGTTACAGTCATCACTCTTCCCAGTCCCGATTTTTTCATGAAATGGAGTCTAATGACTTTAACCTTCTAATGAATGTTCATGATGATTAAAAACCATCACAGTCCGCTGACGATCATCTAACTACCAGCGGGAAATTTGTATTGAATTTTTGATTTTTGGAACCTAGAACCTTCACCCACTGTCCAAAATGGACTAGTTAATGCAGCTGAGAAACTCCATTTACAAAAATATCACTTTGCCCATGGTCTACTGTTCTATCGAAGACAGAAGTGCAGTCAAAGATGAATGGGTGTTGACATTGAAGGTAATATATAACTATGATGTTAAAAAATGCCATGTGTTCTTACTCGGATCGGTTTTACGAACATTTGAGTTACATAAATAAAAACCTTGGATCTAAGATAATAACTATAACGGGAGACTACAGCATGGGGAATCTTCACCCTAGTGGAATCTTCTATATTAAAGTTCGATTGTATGAATCAGGCACCTTTGACAGGACTGATCCCAGATATTCGACATGTTCGAAGAAGGGAAATCCGAACAGTTGTTTAAGAAAAAATGACCGTTCGAGCATTGTTCGGACAAGTCGAATATTCATTTTACTCACTGAACTAACCATCGCTGGTGCAAAAGTAAGTGCATCTCCGCATGTTTCTCCTTCATATGCGTAAATCTTCATTGCAGGACGAAACATTCAGATGAAGTGGATGTTGTAAATGTTGCCAACGCCACTGCTGAAGCGGATGCTGCAAAAGTTGCCAACGCCACTGCTGAAGTGGATGCTGCAAAAGTTGCCAACGCCACTGCTGAAGTGGATGCTGCAAAAGTTGCCAACGCCACTGCTGAAGTGGATGCTGCAAAAGTTTCCAACACAACTATTGGCTATTGGAAGCTCGTTGTCAGCTCATTGCTTCAGCCGAGCATGCTGCTCCTGTTCCAGGCTGCGGCCCTCAGGCAAACAGGTACCACTAACCCGAGATTACTCGGTGGGGGTGTTTTGATCACAACGCCCCTTTCGGCCTGCATTCGTGTCGCAGTCACTTGGTCGGCCGTTCATGGTCAAGGCAAGCGCAGTTAATACATTTGGCCCATTGGGACTAATGGAGATTACACGCAGCTACTACATACTATTTTTGGCCTGAAGGTCTTCTTCAAAGCCGCCGTCTAATAGTACGTTGCTATTATGAACTTCCAGGCGGATATTCCTGGGCCTACAACTCGCAACTCTACGTAGAAGAATACTACCCTGACGTGAATCCGGGCACTGGGCTGGCGGTGTGCTCCATCTTCGGGGGGAGCTTGGGAGTCACCTTGGGCGGTTACTTCTCGGACTTGGTCGGCCGGAAGCTGGGGACGCACTCCAGATTATGGTTTCTTTCTGCCTGCCTGGTACGTGAGATAAAGCGATGTCCATTTGGCTTGCACTGCCTACTGCCAACAGTGCTGACTCACGTGCAGTATTTGTTCTCTCCGCCACAGCTTTGCGCCACTCCCCTTGCTGTCGGCGTTTTGCTCCTTGAACCACCATCGATGTTCTACGCGCTCTTTGTCTATTACTTCTTCTGTAAGGGAACTTCTGGAGTCACGTCATGCGGAGGGATTTCATCCTTACCCCCTGGTCACATTTCAGCTGAGACCTGGTTTGCTGTATTGTTCACTGCCATTCTGGAGATCGTCCACCCTGAGGTCCGTTCGGTCGTCATCGGCATCTTTGTGTTCTTCATGACGAACGTCGGAGGCAACTTGCCCGTCCTCATCGATCCCCTCATGGAGAAGACAAACTACAGGACAGCACTCATGATCTTCTTCCCTGGATTGGTGGGCGCAAGTAAGTCCTTGAGTGGGGAAGGGGGGAAAGTTAACCAATGTTTACACATCATGCACACGCGCACATCTATTACGCGAAGCTGCTGCACACAATATGCACATTTTGAGTGCATGTAAGCATGTCCATAACTAAAAATGACTCTTTTTTAACGCAGGTGCAATTGCATTTTCCCTCGCAAGTCTTCCTCTCTACTTTCAAAAGAAGACTCTTCTGCAAAGGCGGAAGAAAGCTTGTGCATAAAATCTCGGCACATTTGCGGTTGCGATTTCATGCTTGATATTTGGGCTGAGATTGTCCCCGCCGAGATCTCCGCTATCTCGCCATCTCCCGACCCTAATGGCGCGCTCCAACAGCAAGATCTTCACACTTATGCTCTCTGGCTCCGTGCGCGGGACGTGCGGAACAATGTCCGGAAGGAGCAAATTATGGACAAATTAGGCTTTTCGCATGGAAGAAGGTGAAAGTGAGAAAGAGCTCAGGTTCATAGGTCACCGTCAACTTGTTTCCCACGAAGACACACTTTAAGGTGGGCTCTGTCAAGTTACATTTTTTCCGGGAGTCGCTCCCGCCCACCTTGGGGAGGGAGGAATCAATTTTTGCGTGGGTAAAAGCTCCAACGCAGCATTAAAAGAGATTCAATAGTCGCTCTATGCTTTGATCAGGGTGCGGCCGCTGCTCAGAGCTTTGTTTTGGTAAAGGTCATAGTGATGGATCGCGGTGTTGACTTGACACTTGCTCAAAAGATGCAACATCGCGACGGGCAACTTGACACATTTCAACGCCCTGAAGGCCCCACTTGACCCCGTCATGCAAGGCAAACTTTAGCTTTTTTATGCCTAAAACCTTGAGTTTGGGGATTTTAAGGCGTGAACCTATCAGAGAATTGTGTTCTGTCCATTAATTTTGAATATTTTCTCCACCACCCATGACCGTTCAAGATTCAAGTATGTTTTGTCCTAAGTTCATCTTTTTTTTGGGGGGGGGGGTCAACCTTTGAATATTCTCCGCAGGGTACGCGCATCCTCTACGTACGTACGTATGACAGACGTGTGTACAACAGGGTGTTTCCTTGGACTTGAACTTTTGCGAACATAATTTGTTATTTACAGCGCATATGTCAATCAACCGGGACTCATTTTAGGGCTGACAGTGAGAGCTTTGTGTGACAATATGAGATCACTTCCACTTTTGAAGTTCCTCCTCCAGAAGATCTCCTCCCTGTTGTCGAGGCAAAGTTCGGCCTGTCTATTCAGGGATTCATATGCTCCCTTGATCATGTCCTCGTTGATTTCAGCTGCGATCCTCTCCATTGTCCATGGACACCTTAGTTGGCGAACCCATCTTTGCCATCTTGCTCATTGTGTACGGCCAACTCAAAAGAGTCATCCTGTCCGTACCTATGCTGCTCTTGATGACTTTCCCGAATGTCCGGTTCTTGTGTCTCATTCATTCATCCTTGCCTTGATTGTCAGAAAAATCCCAGATGCAGCTGCAGAATGAGTCCAAGATGGATGAGATCTGTGCAGTCATGAGGAAATCACTGCCACTCACAAAAGAGAAACAACGAGTACCTATGCACATGTACATTTGTCCATACACCTATTGTTGATGGTGCCGGCTACAAAAAAAAAAAACTTGGCATGATCGTTGTCCCTCCATCTCTGGTGTAGCACATTGCGAGCCAATTTCTAATCAAGAAGGACTCATGGAGTCAACGCAGGAGAACAGGAGAACACGGAGAACTCATGCAAATTTCTGTCCTCTCGACTGTTTTTGTGCCTCTTGCGGGTCCCAATCAAGTCGAGGGAGACGGAGGGTGTGTTGTTTGTCTTTATTGCGTGCGCGTGCCTCGCATTCCTCCGTACGTGGCTTCTCGCACCACCGCCGTCACCACCACCCCTGGCATGGACTACGTACGCACGCACGCCAACTCCGCTGCTCCAGAGGCCATCATGAAGAGAGGAGGAGGAAAGAAAATATACTTTTGCGCGCGTACGCGTTCTCCTTCCCTAATCGTCAGTCTGAGGGCAGGCGCGCTCCAGTCAAGTAGTGCGGGTTCGCCTCCACCACGTCCGTAGCCACTACGTACGAGACATGTGAGAGATACGCATATATATAGCGATTTTCTCTCTCCCTCATTCGTTCCAAGTCAGGAAATGGGTGACGCTGACGTTGCGCACAGCGCCGCCACGAGGAGAGGCCGCGATGCTGTTGGACCCGGCCGCCGTCATCTGCGGGAACGAAGCCATGACAGTGACATCAAGACCCAGCAGTGACATGGGGTGAAAGTAAAGTCATAGGAAGCTCATTTCCCCACACCACATGCAGTAGAGCACAGTGATCTCTCCTCCTGGCCTTCGCTTACCACTGCGCTATCCCCCCTCTCGCTTGATTGATTGCTGGTGGTGGCGTTGCGAAATTCCTCTCGTGCCCCAACCAAACTGCAAGAATTAATCCACAGTCGAAGACACCGAAGAAGGAGAATGTAGCAAGAGAGTGATAAGAGGAAGAACCCGTGCAATCTTGGCCATCTGAGGAGTCATTCAGCCGAGGAGGCGGTGGTGACATTTGAGAATGAAAGTGACCAGTGCGCCCCTCTAGGGGACTGCGGCGCCGCCGTCGGCCACCACCCATAAATGTGATCTTCCCTCCTGCCCTCCCTCCCCGCGTGCTTCACTCATTCCATGCCCGATCTCTCTCGCCCGGTGAAAGTTTTCATTCTTGCTGCTCATGCGCGAATATCCATTGCCTGGGTCAGCAGCAGTGATGAATGAGGCAAATGCACTGTAGCACCATGACCAAAGAATCGTCTTCTTCTGATGGACACCACAAGAGGGTGCAGAGGCCGTCGTTCTACCCTCGCGGGCTGGCCTACGCGCTTGCGGCCCTCAAGTTGTTCTGCGGCTGCGCGCTGGTGGTCACCGGATGCCTGGCCATGTACCAAAATGCGTCGTACTCGCGCACCGCCGCTGGGGTCTGGGGCGGACTCATCGTTGTCATATCGGCGGTGCTCGCCTTTTTCTCTGCTAGGACGCGTCGGGCCGAGCGGGCATACGTCCTGGCTTTCTTCTTCGGGTGCGTTGCGGCCGTCCTCACCGATGTTCTTGTGATCATCTACGCCGCCACCGGGTTGGCCACCGACTCAGGCTTCCCGGGCGGCTTCGTGCGCGACGAGACCAGTGGAGAGCTCATTCCAGTCAGCCAGGTTAATATTCCTGCGAGGGAGAAGGCAATGCTCGTCAACCTGGTGCTCATAATCCTCGGCGTGCTGGATGTCCTGTTCTCGTTGCCGGGGATCATCATCACACTGCGAGAGGTGTGCGGCTGTTACGGTCCGGAGATGCTCATGGCGGCTGCGGCCGCCGCTGCCAGCGGCGACGGCAGCGCCGGGAGCAGAGAGTGGCTCATGGGCAGCTGGCAACAGCAACAAAGTAATCAGATTTACTACTCCAATACGTCTGGCGTGCCCTTTGCAAAAGTGCCCGCTGGATATCACCATCACTACCTCAATCCCGCAGCCGCCACGCCGCCCTTCGTGTTCCTGCCGCCGGAGCCCCTCCGCCACAGTGGCAATAGCGGCAATAATGGGGGCGCCTTCTTTGCACCCCTTGAGGTGTACGCGTCGCCTCAATTTTACTATGCCTCTCCGCCGCCATATCCTTCTCCCGCTTCCAACATGTCGCACCCCAGCATGGCCCACTTGCTGCCCGCCGCGTCTCCATGGGAGTTCGACATCTACCACCAGCCACCGCCAACCGCGTACTACGGCACTGCGCCGCCGCCGCCGCCTCCAGTCTCAAGTTCATCAGGGCGGCGGCGGCGGCGTAGCAGATCGCAGTCGGCCGCCGCACCAAGCAACCGCTCTTCAGGCCGACAGCGACGTCCTCATCAACAGCAACATCATCGAAGAAGAAATGGACCCACCGATTCGGACTTGGACAAGACTTACACGGGTCTTGACCGCGAACTCGCCGAGGAGTTCATCGAGCAGACAATGGAGCCCGAGTCGGTAGCGGCGGCGGGTTCAACTTCCAGAGGGAGCAGAAGTGCCGCCTTGACTGCCGCAAGTGACCGGGCAGACGAGAAGCAACACCGGAGACAGCAGCACGTGTCTGGAACCGAGTCAGAAGAGTGGTGACGTCGACGATTCCAGAGTTCCCCAAAGATCAGGAGTTGTTGGAATAATGGACTGTTCCAGCTGAAGAATGTGGAACGGATTTAAAGAGTTGTTTCGTGGGTGGCTCACAAGACGGAGGAAGGTGATGTGAGCGAGGAAGAGAAAATATTAAGCGTGGTGTGCAATCATGCAAATGAGCAAGATGGAATTGGCCCTCATGAACGGGGAAGAAAGAACGTTCTCACCCAAACACGCTTTGGAATTTCGCCTCATCCTGGACTGACTTGTGTGCACTCGTGACAGCTCGAGAAATATACTTGTACGTTATACACACTTGTGCAACATGAGCAAAGAAAAGTGCTCTTCCTCTCCGCATGGCTTTGTCGAAGAGGATTTGTGCATACTAAGTGCATACTCCAGGTCTCCTCTCTCTCATTTTAATTTGTAGGCATTGACTTTCAAGTAAACTACCAAAATTGCAGTAGGGCTTGGCAATTGCTGCATTGGCAAAAAAAAAGTCGAAATTTTGGCACGGTCCGAAATTTCCTCCTCTCTCTTTCTTCACACAGGATACGCGCGATGTCCAATCTGTCCTTTAGATCTCCGTTGAAGGCAACAGTGGTGATGGAGGCGTCCGCCTCTTCCGTCGACGCACGCAGCCACTTCTCCATCTCTGTTTGCGTGGATCGCGGCTGTTCTCAGCAAAGACTCTTTTTTTTCCGCCATGACGAATTTATCAGTGGCGGAGAATGATTCGGTTCATTCTTTTCTAGCGGTCTCGTTCAGGCCTTCCTCGTCCACTTTCCCGCAGCCAGCGGAAGCTCCCACAAGACGAAGTGAAGGCTATTTATATTCCAGTCATGATGTGGTCGATCATTGCTTCACTTATTAAGCAGGACAACAGCGTGACTGACGTCAGTGTGCGTGAACCGTCCGGCAGTCGTGAATCGAGTCAGAGGATCACTGTGCCATTGTTCTTCATCGGTGATGCGAACACGCCAAATGTCATGGGACGTGCGAAACTTTGCAGGCAGAGAAAGGTTGTTGGTGTTGCAATGTCCTTTTTTTGCATATGCATTGGCTCTGCAGGCTTCCACAAAATATGTACGGGTCCGCCATTCATCACAGGAGAGATGCATGCAACGCTGCTCCACTAATAACGTGCTTGCGTGATGCGCGCGTATCCTTCTTGGCGTAACCTTATGCTGAGCGTGTGCTACAGTCCGGACTAACAGCGTGGGTATCAGCGGCGACCTTCAAAGGATTTGTGGAAAATTTACCAATTAGTGCCGCCTGTCTTGGAAGAGTTAAGAATGTGTCGTGTCCTTTAGAGCAAAAAATCAAGGGCAGAGCAGCCTTTTGTTCAATCTTAAGTCGGCGGCGGAGCAATCATTAGCCAAAGAGTACCATAAGGTGTGCGTGTGTGTGTGGGGGGGGGGGGGACGGACGCCAGCTTCTTGGCCAGATGAAGCTGGAGCAAAATTTTCATTTTGTCATCTTTGTTGAGTCCCAAATGCCGACCAAGAGTCCGGTCCTCCATGAGTAAAAGGCCTCGATTCCCCTCAAACGCGTAACATTTGGAGTGTGATGATTAGTAATTGCCACCGTTGGTTTCCTTCTCACACTTCCTCCTCTTGAAGGGCTAACTTACTCGTAATCATGGTGCGGAGCAACCGCTTCCCCTCCGCGCTCTCCCCGGGCATTAACAGGCGTGCAATTGTCGCCAATGAGGGTTCACCAGTCAAACAGAGCTCGGAGCTTAGTCAGTGTCGCACGTATCATCATCGCGCCGCTTTATCGCCGAAATTGCTCTCCTGCTCGCTGACTCCGGCGGCCACGCGGGAGAGCAACAAGTGTTCATACGTACCGTACGTAGACGGTTCCAGCCGGGGGCCAAATTATGCGCTGCCTGGTATACGAAGAAACTGTGGGAAATTCCTGAGGGAGAGAGCGAGAAAAGTCGTGCCTAATCCGTTACTGCTTCCGGCGACTGACCAAACTGCTCCTATGCAGTCACCGGAGGCAACAGCACACAGGCAGCGTTGTACGTAGCACATGTGTGGACGCTCACGTAGGTGTAGGTGCGCAGCGTGCAGGCTGTGTGGTAGAAGTACATGCGATATGGACGTACGTATGCAGGCCTACGGAGCCGGTCCGGGCACCCAGAGCCGTAACGCCTGGTGAGGTCCATTTCTACCTTTTTCCAGCTTAGCTACGATGTGAGAGAGTCACACACGTCCACAATGGAACCAGCGGTTCAAAAGAGTCGCTCTTTCGTGCATTATCCGAATCTAAAGGCCATTTGTTGTGATCATGCCCCATGGTCATTGACGAGGGATTAGCATGGCCCAAGTAAATGCTGTGTGATTACCTGCGGACACATTTGACGTCTTAAAGGGTCCTGCAGCGCTGACAGCGCCCTACTCCACATGTGATAAGAGCGTCTGACTGAGTGGAAAAGGGTGCTCGACGTTGCTCAACTCACTGATGCTCTTATCCAGGGCGCGCTTTCAACTCTTCCCAGCTTGACAATTTGTTCGCGATTTCACCTGCCAAGCAAGACACAGAGGCCTTGGCTGTTCATGTAAGGTGCTCACAGTTCGTGAAAACAGTCTAACGAGCTCAGTCAGCCAGACATGAAGAACTCACCGTGCGTGCGTCCGGACGTGGGTCCGTCCGCCCGTCCGTGCTCAGGCTGGGGCTCAAACAACTTTCAAGTATCCATACCCACCTGATGACTGAAAAATGGAGATGACCCCGGGGGAAATTAGCAATCGCGTCAGCTCATTTTTCTTTGTCCTTGCCTAAAAGGAAAACACATGCTGTTCTTGGATCGGACACGCAACATCTCCAGGCCCACTTCCCCGCAAGATGACGAGCTGCAGGACCTGCACACCTTACACATGGACCTGTCCGTGCCAGCGCCGCACTTGTAATTATCAAGAGGCAATTACATGACATCGACGTATTTAAGGACGAGCCGCATGCGTGTTATCTGTTACATAACCGGGGTGGAGAAAGTATCATATGGGAGCCTTGTTGGACTGAATAAATACATAATTGAAGCTGAATGTTGCGGCATACAGGACAAACGTCAATTTCACAAGACTAATTACCCTTGCATGGCACTTACGTGCTTGCATTACGTAAGTTCTCCTGCATGTACATTTCATCCTGTGCTGTCTATGGCAAGAACATCGGTGGCTGCTGCTCCCACTACGTAAGGTACATTTGCACTAGATGTGCTACGTGTCAGGCATAACCCGGGCTAAATTGATTGTGGCGCTGACAATAGACGAGAAATTTCTTGCACACGTAGGGCGCCGTCCATAAATAACGGCGATGTGGGGAGCGCGTCGGTCTCGGTCAAGTGATCGTGGCCAAGCTGCATAGTCTGGGACGTTTTGGCAATTTATCAAAGACATTGAACGCCAAGGAAAGGAGAAAGTTTCCGCTTTCGTCGTACTGCGGAGTCCTTATATTGCCACCCCTTGAATATGCGCGACGAGGCGATTTCTACGTAAAAGGCATGACTTGCACACGCATTTTCACGGAGTTGAGTAACATTGTCGGGCCTTAAACGAGACAAATGGACGTTGACTGCTCGTCACATTTTAACCTGATTGATGACTCATGGAGAACAAGGAACAGCCGAGGAAGAAAGGGTCAAAGCTGACCGTGGTGTACGAGTGCTGGTCGTGCTTGTTCAGCACTCTGCAGATGTGGAAGACTCGCATCTGCCACGATCATCGCCTCTGCACATCCTTGTTATCATCGCTCCTCACTTCAAGGGAAGTGTCAAGAGACTCTTTGTTCACTGCGTGACGTAAGCACAAAAATGAAGGATATTAAGACATCTCCACTTTTTCTCTCATCCACGTGTATGTGTGTGTTTTGCTCGCAAGCATTTACTCTTCTCATAGCAAAAAGTCAGGACCTTAATTTTCTGCCAGCAAAAATGAGTAGAAAACCCAGCATTACAACAACATCTGGAGGAAATTCCACAGAGCAATTTCTGTTTGGGGAGGGCGAAATTGGTTCTACAGACTTTCTCGCGCAAATGGGTTCTAATTCGCCAGGTCTGTTTCGTGTCATCGTCGTCGTCGTCGTCGTGAGCCAAAAGAGTGAGTGAGTGAGTGAGTGAGTGAGTGAGTGAGTGAGTGAGTGAGTGAGTGAGTGAGTGAGTGAGTGAGTGAGTGAGTGAGTGAGTGAGTGAGTGAGTGAGTGAG
>JAAUXU010051214.1_pt1 | contig 51886 bp, 49 predicted proteins | sample 7278151 | NCBI WGS metagenome assembly JAAUXU01 (sample SAMN14350113, study PRJNA611818) | marine sediment metagenome | isolation source: surface marine sediment (1.8m) | place: French Polynesia: Moorea | collected 2018-08
AAGTCGATGGTGATGGAAAGTGACTCGTAGGACAGTGATCACTATGGTGTCTCTCGAACAACTGCTAGATCTTTAAGTACTCGACTCAGTACTCAGGTGATCACTTCTCGTACGACTCAATAGAGAAAGGAAGAAAAAGGGTCATGGAGAATGATGCAGTACAATACACCATACAAGAAATGACATGCGCTATACTGTTCAGCACATTCTCATCCTCGCAGTGCCACTCATCCCAGTACTCGGGTTTAGCGAATTGCACGACTATATTTTCCAAAATGTGCAACCTTCAGAAAGAAACAGTTGTTTAAAGTGAGTACATAAAAATTTCTTTACAACTGCATTGTCCAATTTCACAAGTGCGCAGCCACCCACCGTCAGGAAAATTATGGTCCTTCTTGGAAACCGCGAATTTTTCATAGTGGGTGCGCAGTTGGGTTGTCGGTCCAGCTGACTGTGACGAGGTCGGCGTTATCACGGGGCTCGGCCGTGGACACGACAGGGTTGACACACCTCGAGGCGTCCGAGCACAGGGACATTGGGAGCGAGTTGACTTTTTTTTCTCTTTCTTTGCTTCTTTTTTCTGTACAGACCCTAAAAGGCCTTTTTTGCACACCCCATTCTTCCTTCTGCACGTCAAGAAATGGGCAGCCACCTACTTAGATCGGTGAAATAGTGAGGAATTTGGTGCCAAATTCACTACAAGAATAATGAATCTCCTAAGACAATTCTCCAAAACAGTGTACTGTAAAGTTCCAAGTGTCCGTCAATGCACCAACACGTGAACTTGCTGGAAGGATCTACAGGGTGCGAAAGACAAAATTGGAATATTTCCTCGTTGACTCCTTAATCGTAATTGTATTGAACAACGCCGTAACCGTGCGTACCTAAAGACCTTCGTTGGGAAGCATAAGAATATATAGGGCTTTTACTGTTAATGAGCTTAAGTGGCTTTAGCCTGAAAAACATCAACTGCTGAAGGTTGATGTTTTCATGTTGAGCAACTGTTGCTGAAGCTTTTCACAAAGAAAATAACAACCTTCTGCATTCTGTTGATAAACAAAGATTTGCAAAAGCAGAAAAAAACGTGTTGACTAAGGAGATCACAAAGATGTGCATCACCAGAGGTCCGCGGTCCAATACAGAGCAATGGACTTCGCTGAGAGTGTTGTTCTTGCAGTGCCACGCCCTAAAAAGGATGAAAAGTCCTGCTGTAGTCAAAACCGCCTAACCTTGAGTTGTCTTTGGTCTGTTTTTTGGCGATCTTTGAGATTTTAGCTCAGCTCCTCCGTGACTCAAGATTGGGATCGCAGTTGTTGTCACAGTCTCACCAACTGTGACTTGGTCGCGGTGGCGGAGGTCGACGAGGCGTCCGCGGAAATCGGACAGTTTTCATAGTGGGGGCTGCTTATGCATACTTTGAGATAACGTAATCATACATGAAGTCTCACACGCCCTAGTACAAGGTGCGAGAGGAAAAATTCGGAGCAAACTTTGATGCATCCGAAGCTCATGAACCGTTAAAAATACAAGGATGAACCTCTTTAAACTTTAGGAACTCAGCATTAACTTTTTAACGAACTTGCTTGTCCACATTGACCAAGCAGTGGCGACGCAGGGAGCCACGAGAGAGAGCGTGGTAGATGTGTTCCATGAAGGTGTAAAGCATGGCCGTGGTCTTCTCGGTCAAGAAGCATCTGGCTGTGGAGGGTAACCTCTGCCACGAGTCCCTCGGCCCTGCCATCAACAAAGAGTTGACTTTTGACCAGCGGGAGGAGATCAAGAAAACTTACGGGACTCACTGAAAGTGGCCGTGAGCAAGATGGTGTGTGGGACAAGTTTGAGAGGCAGACCTACTTGAGGGATTCTTCACTGCAATATTTAGGAACTGAAGGCCAACCTCAACCTTGCCTGGAGCAACATGTCGGAGGACTACTTGGTGGCCTCATGCAAGGCGTTCACAGGCACCAGGTGGACACAATGGTGGACATATTGAATAAAACATGTCATAGTTAGCTCAGAATGTTTCATCAAATATGATTAAAAAGTGAAGTAACACTGTCAAAAAATGTCCAAATTTTGCTCGTGCGCTCGGGGCCATTTAGCATTGCTTTAAGGCTTTTATGAAGAGCCTTCAAAGGCAGGTTTTCCCCACCCTGCAGGTACAAAGTCATACTAGGCGGTCCACATCAAATTGTACACTCAGACCAGGAATCTGCACTGAAATTAGACCGAAAATGGCACAAGCAGTTAAGGTTGAAGGTTTCAACTATGAATGGCAACACTAGAAATAATCCAAATCCTCCTCACAACCGTGCAATTTGATGTGGAACCAAGTAAGACGGCAGGTAAGATAGTGACGCCTCCCAAGGAGTATTTCCTTGGGCATCCAGCACCTCCCCCACATGGCTGAGCTGACCTCCTCCCTGACGTCTACCACACTGCACAGCACTTGTGCTTGCTGCTTGGTGCATGCGAGGACCGTCCGTGAACGAGCACCAAGATCCACATGAATGGGAAGTGGAGGACCACAGCTGTGCCGAAGAAGTTGTGGCCCGTGTCTGCATGGACTTGGCTGACATCAGGACCAACACAGGTCTTGAGCTGTTCTCAACCACTGAATGGAGAGCTCTGCTGCACCCTGTAGCTGCCTGAGACTCAGGTATGGTAGGTGGACAACAGTGCATTTGAAGCACTGCGGAGGTTGGTGGCTTCTGTCCCACCCTGTACAAACTGCTTCACGTCTCAGCACCCAATTTGTAGTGCTCACGTGCCGTGTCTGTCAATAACCACCACGAGGGTTTCTGAAGTTGCTGTATCCGGAAGTATGAGGCATTGCTGCAAATCTGGTCCTCGGCACACATGGCCTGCCGTACCTGGGTCTGGGGCAGCTACAGGGTGGAGCAGAATCCACAGAGCTCTCTACCTAGTGCATTGGCGCTGATGGCAGCCATTTTTCAGGAAGTCACCCCGTGCGGGCAGGGGCAATAACTTCCCTGACGCAGTTGTGGTCTGCCCCTTGTCTTTGATGCGGATCTTGCTGACGTCGGACTCGTTTCTGGCCCGCTTCTGCCGCATCCTGAAGCCCTGGAAGCTTCCGAAGTCGATTTCATTTGTTCTCTCGCCTTTCATCTGCTCAAGTAACACTATCAGTTCATGCACTTGAGCAGCGCCAGACAAGGGCAAGTGGGCGTTTCAGATTTGTCTCTCTCTCTCTTTCTTTCTTTCCTAGAGAGAGAGAGAGCTTTTCTTTCTCAATGAAAAAAAAGGGAAGCCGTGTGCGACTGCTGCGAGTGCTCTGTCTCCTTGTTCTCTCTCCCCATCATCGTCCGTCCCGTTCTCCGTCAGTCGTGTGACTTCCACCGAGGAGAGCGAATGTGACCGCACCCTGGTGTGTTGCGTGAGCGAGGAGTAAGCGTGGATCCACACTGTTTTGTACTAATAGATATATGGAACACCAATACTGTGGGACTCGGATAAACGGTTTTTTTTATCAGGGCGCATAAATTTTGCTGCGTCTCTGTTTAACGGGACAGGACTTTATGAATACTCGGATAAAGAGGACTTTTTTGTTGTTTTAGCTTAAAATTGTGCACTTTTTTGCTGATTTGATTTAAACTACTCAGCTCCCGATTGGAGCTTAGAAACTTGTTGCCAATGAAGAAGAAGCGGGACTTTTGGCTTGTCAGTTTGGCATTGAAGGGGAGATGTTTGGTCAGCTGTCCAATGGCAAACAAAGATCGGGCTGTTCTTTTATCCTGGATTAAGTTGTTTGTAAGGATGCATTGTAAATCCTTCCCTTCTGGCTGCAACATCCGGCGTTCCTCGGGGTCCCAACGTGGCAGACCCGAGTTCCACTGTATTGATCAGGCTTCATCTCTGAGTGTGGATGCACCCTTAGTCCTGGCCTGTTCTTTGTGCTTGAGCAAACTTAATCTGGCACCTGTGGTAGCTCCAGATTCAAAGAAAGGAGGAGAGAATAAAGGTAAGAGCCTCTGTTAAGGTAGTGATGATAAGAACATTGTCCAAGGAGGTCGGTTGACTGGAGGTCAAGCTTGGGGTGGTGGCCTCGGCCACGACCGAGGATGCCTTTTCAGACCCCGACCAAGTGGTTGGCAAACTTGATGTAACTTTTTGAACTGTCTGAGAAGCGTTGAGGAAGTAACCTGAATGTGACAGTTTCGGTCGAAAAAGACACATGTTTGCCGATTGAAGAAAGTATTTTGCCAGAAAAAGAATAAAGAAAAGTCACCTAAACATGAAATAACTATCATTTCCAATCGAAAGGTGACTCTTTCGAAAGCTGGAGATTTGCAGCTTGTAGCTGTCACTTCCTCCTTTACTTCATCTTCTTGTTCGAGGACCTGAGTGATAAAAAAGGTCTCAATGGGCACTTTTTTTTTTTTAAATCGGAAAAGGCACCTTTTTTTCCCGCCTTTAGCGTCGCCCTCGAGAATGTGACATCTCTGGCATATCAGGTCTTTATGTCCACGTTCGCGTCGTCGGCGTCGTCGGCGGAGTTGTTGGAGGGCGCGTTCATCAGTGAGGTCGCGTAGGAGGATCAAAAGAAGTTTGCAAGTTCAGATCTAAAGCAAAGAAAGGAAAAAGTAACAATATGTGTCTCAAAATGAGCAGCAGCTCCGATTTTCTCTTCCTTCTCCCTCTGCTCTTAACCTTTTTGGTCATTGGACATATTCAGGTTGGCTTAAAGACCAGAAGATGAGGGTTTTTTCCAGATCCCCACCTAGGATTCCCACTGAGAGCGTAAGGAGGGGAAGAAAGAGGCCCCCTTTTGAAGGCCTTGAAGGCCTCAAGTAAGAGTTTTGAGAGTGTGAAGAATAGAAGAAAGGGGGAAAATCCTTTGGCGCAAAGTGGCTGCTATTTCCTTTTCCATCTCTAGCCCGAAATCGCGCGCACTTCACTGTTATTACTCAGTCACACACATCTGACAAAACTTCTTCTCCTGACTTTTTTTTTGAGAAACATTTCTGGCCAATTTGTTCCAGGACCAGACAGAGACGCAATGAAAGCTTTTTGTTGTAGACACAGAGCTGAAATCTGATTTTTTTGATCTCTTGCTCAGTAACGCGCGAAAAATTGCGGACGGATGGATCAGTCAGATGTCACTCAGACCTTAGAGGATTCTGTAAGCCTTTCTATGCTGTGTGTGTTAGGCGAGGTCACAAAATTGAAGTCGTGCAGTTTGATAGATTGCGTCTGAGGTTTGTTACTTTATGATAGAAAGTGGAGAAGACGTCTTCAAATGACTTTGTGGAAAAGAACCTTTATTCAGATATTTCAAAGTACTCCAGTCCTATAGTACTAAAGAACAGCATAGAAATGGCAGGACGAGAGGAGATGCGAACAGAGGTTACCGTCAGTACCCTAATAATCAGACAGGCTTCAATGATGAGGCAGGTAATAATGTTGAAAATCAGTCGGGCAGGCTCTAATAATCCCGTTCATTGGGTTGTTGGACTCTTAACATGGGCATCACTGGCAACCCTGACTTCCTCGTCATCACCGGCATTCGTTGCAAAACTAATTCATTAGGCTCCAATAATGAGGCAGGCTCTAATAATCCAGCACCCTCGAGGAGGAGTTAAGAAACAATCAGGCGCGTCTAACTAATGGGGCATTTGCGGTATTTCCTCATTCCATTCCTACATCTCAGGGTCGTCATGACCCCTGAGCTGCAAATTCCATGTAGAAATGTCAGAAATGTTGAACTGCAAACCCCTCTTAGGCACACCTAACGAAGGGTTTATCAGACTTGGGTGGTAAAAGAGCAAAAGAAATGGCAACCCTTATCTTCAATTTGCGCCATTTGCTGCTCTTTTGCTGTTGTAAATGAATTGATAGCAACAAAATGGAAAAAGTTTGCAACGTGGCCTATCCCGGCAAGAGTCATTGATCTTAACACGCACCGGATGTCAACAAAATCAGGAGGCGATACGAGGCCACTGGATCCCATGCCGACCGGTCGAGGTCAGGCAGGCTGAGGACGACGAGGACATAGGAGACGAAGGAGGCAGTAATGGCATCACTTCAGCGAAATCCACCAACATCAAGCAGGAGGCTGAAAAGAGAGCACGAGAGACCCCTGACACCCATGTTTCAGTTGGCGAGGGAGGACTTGAGTCTGACGAGCTTCGTCGAGAGGCCAGAGCAGCCGCAAAAGCCGTTGTGCAAAGGTTAACGAGGATCTCCAAGGGGAAGGCAATCCTCAACCTGCTGAAGCACGTGGGGATGGCGGCAAGGGTCGGATGAGGAGAACTGGTCACTTGACAGTTGCACACCAAAAGACTGCTGCATTGCCACCTCCCCTGCTGCTGTGGACCCGGCCACGCAGCTGCAGGAACGTCCCACAAGAAGCTGAGGGTCGTTGTGACGGATGGAAGAAAATTGCCCTTCATGTGATTCAGTGAGGAAGCCAACTAAAGGGATCACCAGCTCATCCTCAAAGTGTCCATTGCCCTCGATGCCGCGAATGGGACTGGGAACTTTGTCTGGACGCAGGATGGCAACCCTGTGCGCACTGCAAATGTCATCCAAAACGACCTGCAGAAGCGACTGGGATCCAACTAACCGAATACAGAGTATGATCGTACTTGGCGGAGAGGGCCTGCAAAACGCACCACAGCGGCTTCACCACCCTCATGGACTCTGTCAACCACGAGTGGGAGGCCGTGTCTGTGGACTACATCCATGCTGCTTGTAAGGGTGTAGATGATGTCTCCGGTCTGATAAACGTCATCGGTGGCCTTTCATGCTTGGGGAGCGCTAGTGGAGTTAGTGGACCCCGGACTCTCATGGACTGAGTGTCCTTGAGGACCTTGGTCCTGTCGACCTTGGGCTTGGTGTGGCGGATGAACTCACACCGGACTGGGGCAGCTGCCTTGGTCCTGACAAAGGCAGGCCTCAACCATGACAATCTTCTCCTTTGTGCTGAACTTGTCTCTTCTCCGATTCTGATTCGATTGAAATCCCAACTGCTTTTTTGTAAATAATATTTATAGTTAACAATGTACAACAGTTTCATGGGGTCCTTGGGAAAGAGGGGAGTCAAAACTATTGAAAATTCGATCTAGATCAAGAGACTCCCAACAGCTGAGAATCATTTTTAGCATTGGCTATGTTAGTATAACCCTACTTAATCTTCCCACTATTTGAACTTGTGTGAAAAACAGAAGAGAACATCAACATAAGATTCACTTCAGCATCAACCTCCAAGTGCTGCTCCCTCAGAGTCTGTCTGGTGTCATTCATCATCATTTGAACATTTACACAATTTGTAAAATGTGATGCATTTGAAGTAAGTATTTTGAGTTGCTCCATTTTGTTTTGATCACCTCTTTCCCAAAAGATGACTTTCAACTTTGGGAGGCCCTGACTCACTTCAGCGTGGTCGCATTTTCAACATTTTTTGGCGAATAAAAAAAATTTGCATCTCCTTCTCTAGCGCACAGCCCGAGCATCTTGTCAGGCCCAGTTACTCTGTGTGGATCTATGAGCATGGTGTGCATGTGCAGGAAGAAGTTCTGCAAGAGCCACATCCGCGGGTAAATAAATCACCCCTGGCAGGGCAGGAAGAAAGTCACTGAAGACATGTTAAGGGAATTTTTCAGGCCTTCCTTAAACTGCGATATTTGCAGCAGAAATTTGCAAGATTTGGTCCCAAGGGCCCAATTACTACAGAACGTCACAAACCAACCTGAACTAGAAAGTGACAAGTTATCCTCGAGGTCTCGTATGAAAGCAATGAGCTTTGGGTGGAAAACTGTCAGCACCTGAGAAAAAGTGCCAAGAAGTCTTGAAAGTTAGGCTTGATTTCCAACTTTTGCCTTGAGAAATGCCTCAGACACAAAAGAACAATGCAATTTTTGCCAGATCTATTGAATGGTTGACCTTTCAATTCATCAGTAGATACCAGAAGCTCTAGAATTCCTCTCAACATCCCTTTACCGACTTGGGATGATGTTTTCAAGCTACAATGGAAGTGGGCCTGGCGTGATTATTTTTTTGCCCACCCTGTACATTTCTTTTCAGAAAGTACAAAAGAAACGAAGCAGCTCAGAGGTGAAACCTGTTGTCCCGTACAGGGTGTATTGAAATTTGAGGAGGGGAGGGAGATGCTCACCAGAACTAGATGCATATATATGTGGCACAATATGCTGCCTTCAGTCGCATATTTGGGTAAAGTGAATATAAGTAGTGACATGAAAGAATAGGCACGAAATCATCTTAGAACACCCCCCCCCATGCACGTACATAAAGGCGATGCCGCAGAATTTTCGGTGAAGAATCACGTAATTTTCCGCTTCTCTATTGATCACGACGTCTACAGTCCTGGACCGGACCGTGTTGGTCTCCTCCGTGAACTCGTTCTCCTACCCCTTGCCCCCCCACGTTGACCTTGACGCAGTCGATCTTGGCTCAATTCCCACACTCACGCGCTCGCTGTAATTGCATGGGGAGAAAGAAGGACACATGTACAGGGCACACTTTTTTTCTCGACATGTGTTATTTGCACTGTTGTGCATACTCAATCTGCAGGACTTCAGACACACTTGTGTGATCAGCAGAGAAGGAAGGTTTTATTTGGGCCTGCAGACAAGAGCTTTAGGTTGACCCAGAAAGAAAGAAAAAAAGATGTGTGTTATTGCTTTCCTCACGCATGCATGAGATGCCTACTGAGTGGAAATTGTTACTATCGGGACTGAAAGATCGCCACTCAGCCTTTCAACGTGGAGAAAGGCCAATAAGGTTACCTCTCTCTGCCTCTCTCCAATTTGGCTGGTGACACCTCTTTGATCCTCTCTCGTATCAGTCATCTAACCCTTTTCGGGGGTATTTCGCTTCACGCACATGGTCGAGGCACACCTGTAAAGGATTTTCGTTGTCGCTGCCAGAGAGAATTATAGCAAAACTAACGAGTGCTTCGAGGCGGTGCAAGTGTGAGTCTTTCTGCACACATCTTCGTACACAGCAGAGGGTTTCTCCACCGAATGTTTGCTTGTTTGTGGGCAAACGCAGTAGTCAACATGTCTGTGGCATCGTTGCAAACGGGGCGTCAGAGATTCGATAAGCAATTTCAGGAAGGTGACTGGCAACGCTGTCCAATGGTATGCAGTGTATAATAGGACTAAGTGTGCTTTGAACCGGACTGTGTGATTATCCGGAGCCCCCTTTTCGGCAGATACCCAATCCAGAATAGCAACAAATGGCAGCACTGACTTGTAATCGTTTATTGAGGAAATAAAGGGTGTAACAGCAAAGATGTGACTGAGTCTGTCGATCTCTGGCCACACCTGGGTGATGGAGTCTCCTCAACTCGGCCCGAGAGTCAAATTGTTCCAGTCGTTTTCTGCCTTGAACGCTTTGACTCTCGGGCCGAGCTTAAGAGACTCCATCACCCAGGTGTGGCCAGAGATTGAGAGAATCAGTGACATCTTTGCTGTTACACCCTTTCATCCATTGAGAAAATTGTGGCAATTTTATCTTATTGCATTGAATTGTCTGAAGATTGGGCTGAAAGGCTTGATGGAAACGTGCAATCAAGCGGAATATGTGCAGTTATCCAGAGAAAATTACTACATCAGGACCTCACAAGGAGTGTGCCCTTAGGCGGAGACCACTGTACCTCTGGCAGATGTCGTATAAACGATGTCTTAGGGAATTCCATCCCGTGCCTTGATCGAGTTTCTGTTCGACAAGATTGTAGAATTGCTTAAAAAGTCATCCTCAAAACTCGAGTCCAGTTTAACAGTCCCCGCACTGAGCCCATGAGCGCGTTGCCAGAGTCATGCCAGAGCCCGTACACAAGCCCCGACTCCTGCTCGTAGGTGGACAAACTTTATTCCGTCGAGCACATTTATTTCAACTTGTTCAAACCCGCGTGTACAGGGTGGAGCACGAATCCTCCACAAGTCGGCACGTGCAGCAACGCAAAGCTGTTCCGCATACATGATAAATGTTGACAATGCCAACAAATACTTGACTCCACCATCAGTCAGGGTTGCCACACACACTTGTGGGCCGTTCCGTTCACCACCCACCCTGTACCTTATACTTCCTCCTGCTCAGACGAGGGTAAAATTCACTCTGGCGGTCACATTTATTTCAACTTACTCCAGGCCTTTTCTTTGCTTTGTTGTGTTTTTTTCTGCCTCTTTTTCTCCAGTCCTCCTCTCTAAGCTCCAACTATGACCGACGAGAGACACTTTTTTAACCACTCGCCCAAGAAGAAAGGTGATATCACCTCTGAGGAGAGACTCAACCTCGCACAAAAAGGGGAGACTTTCCCCCAAAAAAGTGTGGGCGATGCTGCTTTCATGGAAAGTCACAAAAGAGCTCTTTGTTCCTTTATTGTTTCCTCCCAAAAGGAAACAGCAGATTTTTATCCCCACCCGGGGAACTTTTTTGGGCTTGGCCAGAAATGACTTATAATTAGGCCTTAGCCTTTGTTCCATTTTTTTTCCTTGAAAAATACGAAATTGTCGATTTTCTCCCTCTGCACACAGACACACTTTTTGGCAGCCCTCCTTCAAGTCAGTCTCGACTGATCCGGGAATTCTGCCTTCCTGGTCTGTGTCGTATTCCCCGAGCTCATTTTATCTCCTTGTTTGTGCTGCCCAACGGTCTCTGTGTGTGCAGCTTCATAATAACAGCGACCAGAGGTGCTGCTGACGTCAGCAGCATCTGCATATTCATGAATACGAAGAAAAAAAAGTCACTTTCTCTGAGTTCCGTCGGCCCCAAGCGGCATTCATCGAGTGCATTTCGCAAAAGTGATATATGTATTAATAATGTTGATACGAAAATACCGCGTGAGCGAAGAAAAAGGCCTCCCTGTCACGCTCGTTGCTGAGCTCTTGGGACTGTTTATCGCTCATATCCATAGTGCACTGAAAAAAGTCCACTTAACAAATTGCTGCCGTAATGCGCAGTTGTATATTTGCACTGCATTTACACTACGTACATGCATGTGTTGCAAAAGTTTTGTGACTCACTGCAAATTAGTAGTTTTAACACATGTCCGGCCTTAAACTTAAGGCCTCGAAAGCATTCATTGAATCACGCCGCGAGTTAGCGTGGTAGGGACACACCTGTTAACGCTTACGCCACGATTTCACGTCTGGTGGCAACCGTTGATTAGACGGAAGTCCGGAGACGATGCAGCACCCCCCGCATAAATGTCCCCCTTCCCCCGCAGAGTTGGACATCCTCTCCTTCCTCCTGGACGTCTTCTCCTTTGTTCAATGAATGTTGTGTTCATCCTCTTGGACGGTTCCTCTTTCTCCTTAGAAACGTCCCCTGTTCCTTCAAAAATGAGATATGGTTCTTTGAGAATATCCCCTGTTCCTTTGTAAACAGCCTCTGTTCCTTTGAAATTATCCCCTGTTCCTTTGCAAACAGCCTCTGTTCCTTTGAGAATATCCCCTGTTCCTTTGCAAACAACCTCTGTTCCTTTGAAATTATCCCCTGTTCCTTTGCAAACAGCCTCTGTTCCTTTGAGAATATCCCCTGTTCCTTTGCAAACAGCCTCTGTTCCTTTGAAATTATCCCCTGTTCCTTTGCAAACAGCCTCTGTTCCTTTGAGAATATCCCCTGTTCCTTTGTAAACAGCCTCTGTTCCTATGAAAATATCCCTTGTTCCTTCATACATGTCCTCTGTTCCTTCGCAAATGCCCTCTCCTTCCCGTTGTGCTTCTCCATCTTGGACCTTCACTAAGACATCCCTTTTACTACGACATCCCCTCCTTTTTCACCAATGTCCTCTCCTTGGGCACTGTCCCTCTTCAGGTTGCACTGCACACAGTGATACTCTAACAACACTTGTAAAGGTGCGCTTCGTAAAAGAGATGGCTTGGGTACTTACCTACTGTGCACAAGTGACTCCTGACAGTGTACAAGAGGTGTCCTCTGGCAACTTTTTTTTTCTCGCTCTTTGAAGTCGCTGAATGCTTCTCCTCCTTTTCTCCCTGTCCTGATCGCGCACATGAGGTACGTGGACGAGGACTTTTCTGACCGATACTTAAGTCGAGCTTGAGCTGAATACTTGTCCAGGGTCCAACTGAGTGTGATTTGTGGCTCCTTTCCTCCATCGTATCCTTCTGTAGCTGATTTGCCATCCAAATAGATATCGCGGCATATCTACAACTTTGTGAGTGGCTGAGAATAGGCAACAAAAGAAGAATATCCGAGCAAGAGAGAAAGAGCTATTGTGCCTTGGGTAGGGGGAAAACTTTTGGGCCCTGGATTTGTTGGGGGCTTCTTAGCAGCCCTGTTGTGTGTGCCTCGAGGATCATGGCTGCAGCTGGTGCTGTCCGAAAGGGACGGGGGAGTTTTAGTCCGAGCATAAAAGTATCCAGGTGACGAAGTAAAACATCTCGGCGTAATTCCTACTTCAGAGGCGAAAAAAAATGCCTGTTCTGGCGGATTTTTCCTCCCTCTTCCACAGGTGTCTGCCACAACATCGATCTTGCGTTCTCTGACAGTTTGCCGAGAAAGAAAGTCCTTGATCACTGTCTGCCTCCGTGCTGAGTACACGCAGGTAAATGGTTTCACTTTTAATCCACTGAATGCTCATAGTAATTTAGCCCTGCCAGGGAAAAGGAATCCTCTGGCGGGAGCCCGTATTTGGTGAGGCTCAGTCGAGTCAATTTTATTAGGTTCCTCCTTTTATTTCCTTCTTCCCGGAGGATTTGAATCAAATTTGCATCTTATTATTTTCTTGTCCCTTTTCTCCCCTGGGAAGACGTATGCAGCAACTGATGCAGGCTTAAAAAGGCCTCATTCTTACAAATCTCTTGAGGAATGATAGGGGCGAACGCAACATGAATAATGTCACAGCACCTCCTTAATACATGTTTTTCCTCCTTGCTCTCACAGCTGTGTGGAGACAAAGAAGGAGGCAAACAGTGGGGAGCCGACGACGCATTCAAAGTCAAGGATGACCCAAAAGTTAGGATGAGCGGCGGAAATTCCGTGATTGGATGATGAATCGTGACAGCAAAATGATTCTTTTTTTAGGCGGGCTCCACGGACTCTTGACTCACGGACGTGTGACCAAAAAAAACCCTCCCCACGAGTGTAGCACAAAGAAGTGCACGTGCCCAAAAGTTTGGGTCCCCAGATCAAGGACCAAGGAGAGAACAAGCTGTTCGCAGTGACAGCTAAAGTGGCCTTCACACGCCATCATCGCTCGGTCTCGATTGTATTATTGATATGAAAGTGTTGGGTGCGCTGATTAATTCATGAGTTCCGCTTTGCATAGCATTGAGGCTGCGGCCTCCGAGGACAGCTCTGGTTGTCTTTTTTCTCTCATATCTTTTCTTATGGTCGGACGTGTGAGAAAATGGATAATGTGGCGTAAGAAAGAAGGGGGCAGAAAAAGACCTCCAGTCCCCTTGAGGGACAGTGAGAACTTTGTCTATCCAACTAGGTTCTGGCTGAGTGTACAAGAGTGCGGAAGCTCAACGAGGCTCCCACTGCTGAGGCCGTCATGCGAGGCCGTCTCAGAGGGGCTGTCTCATTTCCCTAAATACTCTAGTATTTATGGGCGCAGTAATTGGGCAGTAATTGGGCTTGGACGAGACCGCACAAGATGGGTCAGTGAATAATGGGTCACCCGGCCATTGAGCCAGCCCAAAGTTTGACGGCCACGGCGAACGTGGAGCACGTCGTTCACATGCCAGGTCTGGCCTCGGCGAGGCATTCTCAATAACGGTGAAGTAGGCAGCATTTTTCAGGCCGGGCGGCGGTGGCGGAAATGGTGTGGATGCCGCAGCCTCATCTTGTTGACGCAGAGGAAACTTTTTAGGATCCACTCTTAGCAAATTTCTCCCCGGAGAGCGCATGTTTAGTCAAATCTCAACAGGCCTAGGCAACGCTTAGCAATGCTTCAAAGACTCCAACGTTGCCGGCAGCTATGAACAGTGCTTTAAAGCTTCGTACAGTGCTAAAGTGCGTTCAAGCTCTTCAAAATCCCGCACCAGCCAGTGGCTCCAGGCCTGGAAATTTACAGGGTGTTGCCTGTCGGAGAAAATATTAAATATTTTCCAGTAAAAAGCTCAAAGTTTAGTTGCTGGCAAGAAAAGAGAAGCGCCTGTTTGTTTTCGAATTTCAGACCTCTCGTGCATATTTCGCATCCTCGGCTGGGGCCTCGAGGCGCCACCAGCTCCTCAACGCCATCCTGGTTGAGTCCGCGGCCTCATCTGAGGACGAGACTTGAGCTTTCTTGGCGTTGAAGTCTGTTCAACTGACTGTTTTTTGTGCCTCCTGCTATGTGTAGAGTTAGAGCGCACAGAACAATGACGATGTAGAGAACTTTCCTCAGTCAACAGCACAACATTTAGCCTCAGTACCTGTCTTGTCAACGGCAGAGACTTCACCGAACGGGTCACAATTCACGACCTCAACGTTCTCCTGTAGCATCCATTTTTGCAGACCCGGTAGGGATGACACTGCTGACACACCCTGTAGGTCCTGATCCTGCTCTGGCACCTCCAGAGGAGACAGGGAGGACTTTTGCACGGAGGCAGATAAGACAAGCAAAATGGCGGGTGAGCTTCAAACAAAGCTGGCACAAAACATCTCTGTCCGTAAGAGTATCTGATGGTCTAAATTGGATTTCGTTCGCTGGAGATGCCTTCGAGAAGAAGGCAGTCAAAATGGGGCATCCGCACAGTCCTTATTTGCTCATTGTGCAGCTACTATGAGGCCATAAAACTGAGAAGAGAAATGAAACTGAATCCTTTTTTTCTGGGGTGGGAGCTTCCATTGGCCATTATTTTTTGACCCCAGCTGAGGAAAAGCCCGGCCAATTCAAGCCCAAAAAGACTTGAGCTGCTAGAAAATGAGGCCTGATAATGACTTCAAGCCTTCTTCACCCAAATTGGCAGAAAAAATCATCGGTGACGCCATCAAACATTTGGTCCAGCCTCCAAACAACCTTGGCTGCAGCCTCCAAGTCCTTGAGGCTCTTCTTGATGCCGCCGCCGTCGTGTACACGTTGATGCAGGAGAAAAAGTCCAGCTTGCTGTGTATCAACTACACACGTGTCTCCAGGAGCAAGAAGTTATTTGCCAGTTCTGAAAGCTTTTTTCCTCTCTCCTTCTTTTACGACGACGACGACGTAAGTTACTTGTGCACAAAAGCGCAAATTGCTATGATAGCGCTGTAATTGGGGAACAGAAAAGCGGTTCCGTTTTATCAAGGAATTCCCGGACTTGACCGTGAAAAGAAATCTGCCAGAAAAGTGAGGAAAGTACAGACGTCAGCTGAAATGCGTGGACTCAGTATCTACCACGGCTTCAGTGGATGAAAATGGGTGTTTGTGTCAAATACCGAGTCAACTGACTTCAGTTGAGGTCAACTGAATATACCTAAGTCAACTGAATATACCTAGGTCAACTGAATATACCTAAGTCAACTGAACCTCACTAAAGTCAACTGAATCTTACTAAAGTCAACTGAATCTTACTAAAGTCAACTGAATCTTACTAAAGTCAACTGAATCTTACTAAAGTCAATCGAACTCAATTGAAGTCAACGTAATTGAAGTCTAGTGAAGTCGTGAAGTCTAGTGAAGACACCTCAGCTGAACCATCTGCCTAGTCAAGAAAACAAAAGAAAGCATGACAACACAAGTGAGAAGCTTTGTGCGCTCAGCATTTTACTTCAGGGCTGCGCACAAGAATAAAGAGATGTTTCCGGCATCTCAACATACAGGGGTGTTCCGGTGCTCCTGAGTAGCGCACTGCGGGGTAAATTCAAAAATGAGCCTCTTATGGTGGTAACGGTGTTGGAGAAAAAATATGCTGAAAGGAGCCATAAGAGTCATTGGGATCATTAGTTATCCTTTTATGATATCCAACCGAGCTCCTACTAAGTAGAATGCACTGTTCAGTGTATCAAGAAATTGATGCGAGGCTTTTAAAGCTCTTTCTACCCGCAGGATTAGTTACAGATGAATCTGAACGGAGAATGACGAGTACAGTACAAGTACTTGTAGCAGATCCTGATCAGATGTTCCTGCACAGCATTGGCGGAAGATGCTTGCTTGTATAGAAAGGAAAGTCGAAAGGTGACATCAGTGTCTTGACACAATCTAGGCCAGGTGTGGAGCACAACTGCTCAGAGCTTCTCCATCACGATGACCCGGACGAAGGTGCTTTCGTCGTTGGACTCCCCAGGGTTTCCTCTGTTGTCCTCTACCCGTCAGACGTCTGCAGCAGCCTCACAATATTCGTCTGTTATCAAACCTTTCGAAAGAGCCCCCAAATCACAAGGCGCCGCTGATAAATGCCCTTGTACTTCCCTGCATGGAGACCGTGTACACGCAAGCCTTGAGGGACGAGGTGGTGGGGAACGTTCGTGCCTCCTCTGCGGACTAAATTAGGTCTCATTCGTCTGGAGCGCGCGCAATTTGTCTGGCAAAAAAGGACTCCCGGTCTCCGGGACATTTCCGGCCCATCCATATGCGAGGAGCAGAGGGAGGCAGTAAAGAGAGCTGCAAAGTCGGGCTCTGCTATAGCTGGTCTATTTCCTGGCTCTTGCTGCATGGTCGGAGTTGACTCAGAACACGCATGCGATTTCGTTCCTAGCGCTGCCCGCCCGCCTGCCGTCCATCCTGGCCTCTCTCCACCTCTACTTGACGCACTTTCGTTTGAGCTCGTTGTCTCCTTGCCCACTCCAGGAAGAGTTGACAATCAGTGCTTGGCTGTAACCAGAATGTCCACATGGTTGGAAATGCTGTTGCCAGCCAAGACCACGGACTTATCTGTCGTGGCCGCGGGGTCCCGACTGCGCACACCCCTTCAGGAAAAGTTGGCTGTGTGTTGATTTATGACGGACCAGAGGGAGGGAGGACTCAACACTGCTGTGTCCCTGAAGCACCACTAGGAGAATTGGTGCAACAAGTGCATGGTGGACAAAGAATGAGTTGTGTTGAACAGCTGCAACCAGAGGCCGGCTTCAAAAAAAGCAAGGGCAAGGGTGAGCGCACCCTAAGTGTTATCGATCAATGAGAGACACGATCAAGAACGCAGGCACACCCGATGCTCCTAGCAAGTTCAGGCCCGAGAAGACATGCTACACAAGACTCGGTGACTAAAATGGCACCAAGGCTATCACAATGAGCCCATGGCCGTGGCTGGCACCAGCCTCGCCTTCTCCGTGCACATGTATGAAACATACATGGTTAAAGCCTGTGTTACTAAACAAGAATCTTCAACATCGGTTCAAACCCTAATGAAGGCCCCATAATCCAAAAATTCTTCCGGTCAATCATGTTCAAAAAGAGCCAAAAATTTGAGGTCTCCAACCCGAAACAAGGCCAGTGTGCCAACAAGTAGGACTCGCGCTCGAGGAGCTGCTCGGAGTTCAAGACACTGTTGCACTTTTGAGGCCCTGTTGCAATTCCAAGGTCCTGCCGCCTTTGACCATCATCATTATTCCACGCACGGATTTGGGTGAGTGAACCCCCCCCCCCTCGAGAAGACACCTTCCTCCTCCCCCACAAATCGGTCTTCTCCAATTAATTACGGCTCATTTGTGAGCAATTACTTTCCTTGTCGCTTATGAGACGATGCAACATAGAGAGAGAAGAAAAATGCCCACAGTTAATGGGTTGGGGGTTGGAGGTTGGGGGGGGGGGGGGTTGGGGGGAAGACCCACCATCCCATTATTCTACGCACACATGAACTCCTTCCCCCCCTGTAACTAACCGGGTGTTTCAGGATTCTTAGTACAGTAAATCCTCTCCAAAGCTTTAGGCAGCGCCTTAAGTCGTGTGTTGCCCATGAAGGACGGATTAAATTAAATCTATGGCGAATACTTACCAAAATGAGTAAATTCCGCTCTGTTCCGCAAGATTATTCTTGTCGAAGTTTGAAAAAGTCTGCAGAATCGTGAACCACCCGGTGGGATCGGAAAGTACTTCCGCTTTTCCACACTGAAATCTAACTTTCACGACACCTCTTGCGCGTGAAAGAGAGACGGGGAAAAGTTGCTGGTCCATACGTTGCACCATGTGGGGTCATTTTGAGGGTTGAGGAAGGGGTAACAACACCCACGTCTTCCACCCACACATCTGACTAGAGCAGCTGAAAAAAAAACCAAAAATTGCAGTCGCCAAAACAAGAATCTCCTGCAAAATGGGTCTTTACATGTTTCTGATGGGACGCACGCGATTTCTTCCAGCGGCAAAAAAGGGGTAAAAAATGGGCTTCTTGCTAACTTGGGCAATTTCGAAAAGGGGGGAAAAAGTTTCTCGCTGATGCGGTTTTTTGTTTTCTCTCTCCGTCTGTCTGTCTGTGTCCGTTTGTCTGTCTGTGAAGAGGTCTTTTTTCTTTTTCTATCGAGATGGTTGCCCATTTCTGAGAAGGAGGTTTCGCCCCATTTACCAGCTCAACATAGGTCGGGTACAAAGCACTGCTACTCATTCATGTCGCTCTAATCGCTCAGAAACAGGACGAAGTAACTTTACCAAAGTTGGTAAAACAAATTTGGCCTCCTCCTCCTCCTGCCCCAACCAAGCAAAAAGTGTCCCGAGTTCTGCTGTTGTCATCCATGGCGGTCAAGGGGGGGAGGTTGAAACTTTCGCCCCCCCCTCACTTCTTTTTATGAAATGACGTCAGATTCTGCTCTACTTTAACATGCAGATAGCGCATGTGCACGAACAGGGTGTGGCAAAAGTTTGCAGACATTCAGGTCGAGTGCCCAAAGTAAGCAACATATCTTGACAAAACAGTACAAAGACATCTGAAAGGTTCGTTTTCAATCCTTGGCATGAATGGAGATCTTGGATCGAGTTTGGGTGGGACACGATTTGCTTAAAAAGACATGTAAATACTTCAATTTTGAATTGATATCAGCAAAAAAGTTATTCTCAGTCAAATAAGCATGTGACAAACTTGTGAGAGACCCCGTAGACACGCGCGAATGCCACTTGTTTTCATTTTGCTGGCTGAACAGAATAGTCCCTTTTTGTAATTGGCGGAAAGTTGGCAGATCGTCACTTTCTGCACCATTTCCACGTGCAGAAAATGCATGCATGTAGATTGCCTCTAGCAGATAAGAAGGCCTCTTCTTCTCATTTGCTCAATGGGCCCATCAAGCAGTGGTGGAAAGTTGGAAAGTTTTTTCTTGGCCACGTGAATGCGTCAAATCGTAGAGAATCACCAGTTTGAGCTGTTTCTTTTGCCATCAGACAAAAGAGAAATGTCGATTTTCACGAGGCAGCCCAAGCATGTGAAAGGGTTGACCTCAAGTAAGCCGCTGCTTTCCTTCCGGTCGCCTGAGTACTTTCCTCACTCCCTCCGTCAGACATCATCTCCTCCAGTGGGCCCGACGGACATCATCAGCCCGGTCTGGTAGAGCAGGCGCCTCTTCGTGCGTGAAGCTCTGCCCCGGCCAGGCCACGGAGGAGTGGAAGGACTGCGCCGACATCGTGTGCGACTGCAAGAATGTCGCTGCTGCCTCTGCGACCCTGACTGCGTGGCTGACGTCTGTCCGGACGCTGTCACCAGGTCGGCCCCATCTGTCAGTGACGCCGACACGACCAGGACGGCCCCGGAGGAGAGCAGCGCCGCCGGCGAGACGAGGAATCTGCGCCTCTCCTCCGGACAAAGAAGCGACTGAGTGATTCTCATTGGTCCACAATCCACCGTGTACCTAATGTCTTTTCTTCTACGGAATGAGCTTTTGTCTCTTCTGGACCGTTTCCCTCCAAGGGGGATTGCGTACATTCGTGTGTTAACGACACAGCAACAACAGCAACACCAGCAGCATTTTGTGGACAATGACAATGGACTAAGCAGTACTGACTTTTTCCTGTGTAGCCTTGTAGGGAGAGCATTACCATGCCATCACATTCAATGGGAGGAGGCTCTTTGTCTTACTTATCGGGGGCATCTTCCGGGATGCTGCTTCTTGCGTCCCGACTCACTCAAACTTATTGCATTATGAGCTTTCGACGCTGACTCCTCCAATGAACTCTTGCCAGCAGCTTTGACGGTGCCAAAGTGAAACTTTGCCACTCCAGTGGGACCACCAAGAGGCGTGTTCGGGTACTGCAGAGCTTGTGTGTGCGTGGTACCGGGTGGGCAAGATTAGGCGCTCGGGCCAGGAATCGGGACAGACATCAGACCAACTTGATGCCAAAAGTAGAAAAGACATACACTGGAGTTTTTCCTATAATTAACTATCTTTGAATATTGTTCATATAAATGCTGGACAGTTGTCTAGAAGAGTGTCGACTATCACTCAAAATCATCCAAGTTCTCCTGGACCGAAAATTTCACTGCAGTATACAACTTAATGTGGACTTCCTCAGTAGCTTCGTTGCCCCACTGTTTAGGCATCATGGGAAGCAATGTTGGTACAGATGGAGAGTTAGTCTTGTCACGGTAAAGGTTTGTGATAAGAATATGAACAAAAAGGCACCTGCTCATGACAAGAGGTGGAATTACAAAAAAACAAGTCTATTTTCAAGAGTGTGAGCAGATGCAATATGAGAAGGTGTATCAGTACACCAGGATTATGTTCTGATCTCCTCCCAGGCTTGTGTTACTCAGCCCCCCGAATAAGTCAGTTACACTGACTGCGTAAAATGTCATTGGGTTAATACTTCTCAAGAATATCACTTTAAGATCTTCACGCAACTGGACTTTGGAATCTGCTGATTCTGCTTGACTTTGCTCTTCATGCTTGTACCGACTGGAAAAACCCTGGCGAACCCTCCCACATCAGCTTCAGCACTTCAAAATCACTTATAAAGTTGTGTTTTGCAGTGAAATTTCCTACGAGTTCAGTTCTCTATTTGCTGCTCCACTTGACCATGCTGCAGTTGCACACATTCCACCAATGCCAGAAGCAGTTGAAGAAGCCAGATCATTCGTGGTCACCCGGTACAGTTCTGGTGCGCGAGCGTGTCCGTTACAGCAAAAAAGATCCTCTCTGTGCGCCCATTGTCTACAACATGGGCGGGCAGCGAGGGCCACTCCAAGGAGGGGAATGCGAGCCCCGTCTACCAGGACTCCGCGTTACTTCACATACTCGATCTCTCCTCACCAGCCGAGAATGTGCAAGGTTACGTGAGTCCTTAAGGTCGCTGAACAGCATCAATCAAGTACAGCCGTGCTGACGGCTCCGGAGATTGCCCTTGGCCTTGCTCATGTTTGAAAAAGATTGCCAGGGTGTCCAAGAAAAATGGAGCGAGCCGAAGTGTGCGAAAGGATGCAACTTTCGGCAAGTGCCATCGCCCTCCCCTCAGGTCATGGACGACTCCGTGGTGTTATTCGCAGGCCCAAGGACTGCTTCACCTTGAAAGTGCATTGCCTCAGCCACATGAAGCTGATTTCGACTCGTGCGCGGCCGCGCGCACCGATAAGCACGTGCACTTCAGGCGCACGGAGGAGAAGGAAGAGCACTCGTACAGACAGAGGCAACAAGAACAATCTCATTGCTAGACTTCGGACACGTCTGTTTTGTCCAGTGGAATTCATTCAGTCTCTCTCTCACACACATGGTGTGGTCCAGAAAGGCTATCTAATTAATTCCTCTAGACAGTCTAATTAGCTGCGGAATACTTAAGACCGCGTTAACATTGGTTGAATGCGTCGAAAAAGAAAAAAAGTTGGTCGTTTCAAACAATGTGCGTCTAAATTCGAATTACTATTCGACCAAGCAAGATGACTTTGGTATTGCACGGGTCCAATAATAGATTCTACGGGGTGCGTCATGTATGGCGTGCATGTCTTTAAGGCCTCCTCCAGCAGGTGCGCGTACATTCTTTGAAGCCAATATTGTTAGGACTTCAAAGACTCAACACGGAACTTTGTAGCAGCTGCTTCTTCTCGTCTATCGTCAGCATTCAAGATGGCTAAGATGAGGTCAGGGAGGGACGTGCGGATCCTCCCTGGGTCGTGGATATTGCTGAGAGCTCCATTGCCACGGCCTCCAACCCGGGCAGCAGCGTCGAGTCCATGAAGTTCTCGTTCAATCCAAGACATTAGAACTTGAAGTGAACCATTTCAGTAATTGAGATGAGAAAGAGTGCATTCAATTATTTGCTTCACCATGCTTCATAGCAAATTTTACTAACATCTCTGTTTTCAAAAATGCCTCAAAATTGTATTTGCGCTTTTTATTTATTTATCCAAATTTTGGTGTAATGTTAGGTCTTGTGCCTATGTTCTTTAGTTTTTCTTTCCCCTAAATTTCCCAGTCACTATTAGGATGAGTCCCCAAGATACAGTTGCCGGCAACGAAAACCTAATGTCAGGACAGCAGAATGGACTCTTCCGTAAATTGTTCGCATATGCGTTGGGCTTAAACGTCAGGACTGACACGTACTCTGATCCTGAGTGGCCTTGAAAAGGCCAGAGAGAGCAGGTGAAGGGCGTGCTTCTTCTCACAACACGACTACGTCCACATTCACATGTTCACGCCCTGAAGCAACTTTGCTGTAATTGCTTTCTCAAGGTACAATTAAAGTCTTTGAGCATCGAGGCTTCTTGGAAGAGCAGCCAGGTCAGAGCGTTCAAAGGCGCCGATGGCCTCTCCCTCCTGGCCTTATCCCTCAACGCTGTTGCTGTTGTTGTCGCTGCTGCTGCTGCTGTAGTGGTTGTTGTTGTCGCTGCTGCTGCTGCTGTAGTGGTTGTTGTTGTCGCTGTGACCTCTTAAAAGGGCGGGAGAGTCATCATTACATTAGGCAAGGAGGCCACGAGGCTGTCGAGGTCATGAACAAGATGCTTACACGTAGAAATACCGCATGCGGATTTCTCTTATCTGCACGTGCAGATGGTGACATCAGCGCAGGTGCGGTTAGGAGCCAAGCGCATTTAAAATTTGTAGACAGTACTGGGTTGCGCTGATAAATTGGGAATTTATGTAGTTTGATCTAGATGCACGATTGAATGCTTGGTAAAAATGAAGCTATCTGGTTGAAGTTGTCTCTGGGCTTTCATTGAAGTTAATGCAAAGTGATGTCTCAATACAGTCACCATTGGCCTCCATAATAGCCTTGAGCGAGCCGGCTGCGAAAGGCTGAGCATGCAGCCTTGATATCTGCGACTTTACACTCCCTGCACGCCTTGATAATGGAGGACCTGAGAGAGGAAACTCTGCTATGTGTAGAAGCATTGGTCTTCGACAGTCAGGCACCCCACAGTCAGAAGTCTAGGCAGCTGGAGGGCCAGGTCTTCTTAGGTACCAAGAGGGGCAATTTCTTGGCCAGCAACTTCTGCACTCTGGCGGCCCAGGGGGCGGGAGCAGAGTCCTGGACAAGCATGATGTCCGTAGGGTCGAAGTGCTGGCAAATCCACAGCGTCAAGGATGTCTCCCACAATCTTCACATACTCCTTGGCTCGAATCCTTAGGCCAACCTCAATGAAATGGGGTGGCATGACCCTGTCGTCACTAGCAACATACCCGAACGCCGTCACTAGGGTTGGATTTTGTGGACTGGAGAACAGGGGGAACTTTTGAGGGGTCAAAGGCAAGAACCCGGTCATTCTGACGGTTGGACACCTCATCCACAACGAACTTCTTCTCTTCCACGAAGACTCTCACGATGCTAAGATTGTGCTGCAGGTGGCTCAGCAGTTGGGGACATCTGACATCCCTAGGATGATCAGTAAGGAGAGATCTAAGCCTTCTGACATATGACCACATTCTGAGGTCATCCTTGACTGCAATGGCAATCATCATTCTGCTCTCTTTCTGGCTTTTGGCAAGCTTGGTCAATGGGGTGCTCAGATTGGCCTCGATGGAGCACTTCAAGTTGGCCAAGAACAGGGGGGGTGGGTCCGTTTTTTGTCTTGTTTGACCTTGTGCTGTTGGCAAGAGACATCCTTGCATGACTTCAGCCTCGCCGCGGTGCGGTAGATGGTGGAGGACAGGTATCCAGTGGCCATGAGGATGGTCTTTGCGGTCTGGCCAGCACGAAATAATTCTGCTGCAACATCTCATCAAACCTGCTCCATGTTGTTTTGCACCTTTCATAATCCACAAAGTTAAAAATTACAATGCCAGACAAAGTTATAGCCTTCTAAAAATCATTCCCAATTTGTCTGCCCCACCCTGTGCAACAGTCATTGAGTACATAATGTGTTGTAAACATGATGTGCTCAAGGGCTTGCATCAAAGTGCACGCTAAGGTGGTATTTGCGGTACACATGGCACGGTTGTTAGGAGGCCGTTCAGTGCTGCCATAGATTATTGCAACCTCCTTTTAACTCTTGACGTCAGCTGGATCTTATTCATGTACCGATTCCCGGTTGGGTGTAAAATTCTCATCTTTCAGTATCTTTAAAAGCTTTCACTTCAGCCTCTTTAATACCGCAGGCGGTAAAAGATGCAAGCTTTACTTTTATCCGTAGTAGGGATGCCGTTGGGCTCAAGATTGAACTCGGCTCGACTCGATTGCACTTGTTCACCTGCCAACATGCCAGCATGCAGGTGTGGATGCAAATGCAGATCTTAGCAGATATCCTGCAGATCCCCGTGGCCTCCGTCCTGGCAGGTGTTGACGTCGCCCCCGCGGCACCAGTTGTTCGTCTGGGCCTCGACTGCCAGAAGCAGTTCTTCTCACTTCTGGATGAAACAGACTTGTCTGTGGCCAATTTGGCAGACGATTTACTAGATTGCTGCGGGACTTTCCGACTTTCGCAGAGACAAAGTAATGGATGGAACTTGACTTTCGAGAGAAATGGGGACTACGGACTATTTGTTGCTACATAACAGTCCCGAAATTGTCGCTGATTCAGGCCGGAGATTACTGGCTTTGCCGAATCTTTTTTTTTTCCTTTTACTTGGGCATAGCTGCTGCATACTCGGAGAAGCCACCCAAAAAAAGAAAAAGAACCTCCCCCACCCACCAAAAATGAGCTGTGGCCCATTTTTTTTTAGCCCAATTCTTCTTCTGTCTGGGTCTGACGGTGTCGTCGTTTCGGGTGATGACGATGTCAGATCAGGCTGAGGAGAGGTCGTTGAAATATTAGAAAGAAACGTTAAGAAAATTAGTTACATGCCTAAAAATGCCTACTTACGGGGCCAAACATTTTGTTAAGAAAAATCGAGTGAACTCAAATATTCCAACTCTTCGCTTAACATCTCGAGTTCTCCTGAGGAAGCTTTGAAGGCTGAATGCGGAGGTCTGAGTTTGACTGCTGTCTTGGCCTTTCGACAACAGCAGCACCAACAACGACAACAGAGTCGTCCACGATCGATGATGACTGATTGGAGACGTCTTCGTCTGCAACGAGTCCCTCTTTGTGGCTCACACGTCTGTGCAATCATTATTATCGGAGAGAGAAACGGAGGCTTCTCCGGGAAATCGATTTCCATCTGTGTTACAGCCTCGCACCATTTTTTATGCCTCTGTTATCATCTCCCCCCCTTTTGGGCAAGTCCATAGAGCTGACGTTGGGTAATGGGCACCCCCACCCACCCACCCAAAAAAAGGAAGTGGTCAAACGTGAGCAGTCGCTGGGGCCGAAAGCATGAAGCGCAGGACTGATAAGTCCACCTCAGCTTTGCATCCAGTATGAAAGTATGAGCTTTCCACTCAGAACTGCTTGCTGCTTCTTCTTTTGTGCACCCAGATGGAAAGTCATTTCTCACCACGTCAATTTTCTCTGCTTCTAACGTTTCAGGCAAGTCCATCCTCCGCTGACGACTACAGTGAGAGTCGGAAAAAAGGCCGCCAAGTTCAGTATCGGCCTCAAGGACAAGAGAAAAAAGGTTTTGTACCTTTGAAGTCTCTGTACTATGCAGATAGCTCAAAAGGAAGCTTGACCTCCAGAGATCTCGCCTCCGAGACCTGGAGGTCAACTCACTTGTGGACCGAGGCTTGTCTTGATACAACTTCACCCAGTAGTAAAAAAAAAAGGCCCCAATCTTTGGCATTTCTGGCTCTCGCTGTCAGCGCAGTGACCACGCACCGCACGCCCCAAAAATCGTGGGTCACTTCCAGACCCCCAAAGATGAGTTGTCGAGGCAGAAGCAAACGTGTAATGCATGGAATTCAAGGATCGCTCTTCTCATTGTCTCTTTCCAGCGATTTTAACTTTTCTACATATTTTTTGTAAATACCTTGGAAGAGAGATCTGTCTTAGTGAGCTCGTTATATTTTCCTGCTCCAGACTTATCTGTACTTTTCTGTCAGACAATAGACACATTTTGTTCTGAACTTGACGCGTCTGCATCTCACTCACACAACTACGTGAAAAGCCGACAACATCCTATAGAATTTAAGAGTGTATTTGCTCTGACAACAGCATACTATTGTTGTACACCTAAAAATCTATATTGTGTCGATTGCTGAGCCTGACAACATAAAATGAGGTTTACCATTATGTGTTATGACTGAATGTGGGGTGAACTTATGCCACAGTTAAAGATTACTTACTTCAATGGAAGAAAGAATTGCTTCACAGCAACCATGACACGTCAGGGTAAATCTCACGTATATGTTGTCAGGTCCAGCAATTGCCACAGCATGAATGTTTAAGTGTACACCAATAGCACAATGTTGTCCATGCAAACACACTTTTAAATTCTATCACAGGAGCTTGTTCTCACATGTTGCCCTGGGTATGACATCCACACATACGCAGAACAACAAATATGCGCAATATTTAACAAGAAAGTGTGAGTAAATCTGGAACAAGAAACTTGTGTTTGTTTGTTTGGGGTGTGCGTGAATGAGCCTCGAAATTGGCAAGTGACAACTTAAGAAATCGGAGGTGACAAGGATAAAACAAACCGAGAGAGAAGAGAAGAAATTAACCGCATCTGCCAAGAAAACACAAAGGAGTCAACAGCAACACAGTCATGGAGACGCTGACATTTCCGTTGAACGGGACGACGTCGAACGTGACCGACTCGGCGGGCACGGCGGAGTCCCCGCTGCACCCGTGTCTGCAATACGAGGAGGACCTGAAGCAGGGAAATGATACAGGTGACATTGTTGTACAGTAGGGAGGCAGGCAGGCCTTGCCTTTTTTTAAGGCCTCATCACGGGCCTGCCAGCATAAAGAACCCTTCTCCTTCTTTACTGTTTTTTCTTACAAGAGCTCAGAAATTGTTCTCTCTCTACAACTTTCTTGCGCGATTCATAACTTCTGATCAAGCTGACTGAACGCGTTGTTCACACCCGCTCATACTATCTGCTCTCTCTGAGTTGCTTTCCACGCTTAAGCTGGAAATGAAAGCTCTGGGATTAAACTTCAGGTGTCCACATAAGCGCTTCTTTTTTGGCTGCAAAAATACTTTCCAAGAAGATTTGTCAGTCCACGAAAATCTTTCTTTCTGTGGAAAGTTGAGCTTTCTCTCACGTGGATCAGGCGCTCTATAGTTTTGTCTCTTTTCCTTTTTCCGGCCATATCAAGCCTCAACAAAGCTGGCCAAGACCTTAAAGTGGAAAGTCCTTCAATATTTCACCCATTACCAGTACGAGGCTTTGCCAAGAAGTCACGCTTTCAGGCAAATGTTCTCTTTTGATTCTCGGTCTCTCCATTCAGAACCTCGATACATGTACATATAGATATTATCGGATAGTCACGGACAGGACAGCGCGTGTAGGAAGTCGTTTCCTGTCCCAATATTGCCCGCTTTTATGTCCCTGCACAGGTGTGAAGCTGTTGGAAAGGTTTCATGGCTTAAGAAAGCAGAGTATTTTTAATGATGGTGACTGTTTCTTTCCCCCCCCCCTTGGAAAGTTGTTTGAGAGAGATCCTCTTTTTATTCATGTGTCTGTCTCTGATATAAAAAGCCTATGAGTGTGGAGATTTTGCAGCACTACAGTTTATTGCGACGGGGAAATGAGTGAAAGTTTAGGAATTGCCGCAATTTCGGGTTCTACAGCTGACGAGAAAATCGAGGAAAGTGAGACCGGAGAAAAAAATCCCGGGGTTTTTGCATTCTTCTGCCATTGCCAGACTTAGGGAGGCGAGAATTATGTGCCTCTTTGCCGAAAGGTACCACGCACAGAGAGAATTCACCACAAACATTGAGGAAAGGCCTGGAGCAATTGCCAATGCTCTTTAGTGGGCCTGAGGCCTACTTCAAACGTCTCATTTGCTGAAACTGATTTCCAGGCCCAATTCTTCCCAGTTATTTCCTTTTTCCCTTCGACGTCGTGGAAACGCTGACTTTCCTGGTCTCGGTTACCGAGAAAGTTCACTTGCCTGTCTCATATTTCAGCAATGCGAAATTTTGATAATTTGCGAGCTGCGCATGACTGCGCGCGGAGATGCCGCCGCCGTCGGCGTCGCAGCTGCCGAGGGAGTCGCTGTTGGCCACTGTTGAGGCTGTGGATCACGATGCCTTGGCGGCACCGGCTGGCGGTGTTGCTGCTGCCGCCTGCGGTGTCGTCGGTCCTTTCCCACATTGAGTATTCATGCACTATTTGTATGGACAGGTTTGGACGTCGAAGTTTATCTGAAACTCTGTCTGGGAGACGAGAGACGCCCCTACGCGTACCTGATCCCGCTGACCGTCGTCTACTGCTTCATGTTCGTCACCGGCACCATCGGCAACCTGCTGGGTGAGTTGGATAACGTGTTCAGAGTGCGCAAATGAAACACTTTTTTTGAAGTAAAACTGTCGGGAGAAATACCTAACATGTAAAGCAGCAGGACTTCATGCAGTAGTCTGTCTGTCTGCCTGTCTGTCTGTGTGTCTGTCTGCCAGCATAAGCCAAGTCAAACTGTCTCTTCCTGGTACTTTTGACTTGGTCCAGCTCAATGGCTGGACTCGCTGCCATCTGTAGTATGTGTGAGTGTCGGTCTGTCAGGCTATGGGGACTACAGAAGCGGGGACTACAGAGGCGGGGACCACAGAGGCGGGGACTACAGAGGCGGGGACTACAGAGGCGGGGACTACAGAGGCAGGGATTACAGAGGCACAGACTGAGCAGGCAGTGACTTCGTAGTTGGGGGCTTCATTGGAACTACTAGCGAAGCTGGCCGGATCTGCTAGTAGAACATAAGAATGTCAGCAGTTGTTTATACAGTTTCCAGCTAGTCACTGTCCCTAAAATTCAAGTTACCCACAATGATCCCGACAAAACAATCAAGATAAAAAACACAGTAATTTAAACTATCTGCGGGTAACTTGACGATTGAAAGCGGAATTTGATGACTGTCACCAAATAATGCCTCTACTGTATGAAGTGAAGTATCAGGACCTGGAAGAGTTATGACTACAACCGATATTACAGACGCTATGACCGGAGACTACTGCATTCTTAATAGGACCAAATACAAAGGATCAAGAAGAGAAAAAAGGACGAAAATTACCAAATACATGCAGACAAATGCATTCTCGGAGATTATCTGAGCAAGATCTGAAGGGCTGGAGTCAGCGTAGGCACCTCCAAAGATTGGGAAGGCCAGCACAAGAAACGAAGCGATGCTCCCGAGGTAGTTGAAGGAGTTTGTAGCCTACAAAGTAAAGTTAAGCTGATAAATCCTACGGAGTGGGGCTTTCACCGACTTGTCCTCACCAGGTCCAGCACCAGCGTTCTGTTAAACACTCCCTGCTGGGAGGTGCACACTCTGTCTAGCTTGGAATCTAGCTTCGCAGCCTCCAGATGGGCAGCCGATGCCTGAAAAGCTAATCCCTCACCGCCCGCCCTCACGGTCATGTGCTTAAAGCGAAAATCGCCCTCGCACTTCTCCAGCTCCACCGTCAGCACCGACACCGGGGACATCAGCATCTTATTGATCACCGTCGAGACCAGGAAGAATGCGAACATGCCTGAACAATGTTAGAACGAACTAATTACTGCACCCTGCGTGTCTCATTGGGCTGCAGAAGGCAGTGCACGGTACTCGCCAGTTGGCCCCGCCCAGCCGGCTCTGGAGTACGCTTCATACGAGTAGTAGGAAATGGTGAACGGAGCCAAGATGACGTCCACCAGGATGGACCCGTATGCCGTGCAGAACTGTTTTACGTCGGCGGCCATTCTCTGGTCAAGGTTGTCCACTTTGTCCGTGTCTACCGTGAAAAGGCTGTGGTGACGGGGATGTACAGTACGGGGTCTCTCAGCTAGATTGTGTCACTCAACACCACTACCGGGATCAGCTTTGCGATCAAGATTCTCTTTCCCCATATTGTTCTCGAGGAGGTCGACACTGTTTCTACTTCATCGGGTTCAATTTTCTTGTTGAAGTCTAAAATTATTCTATTTATGTCTGTCACAGGACATTGTCCTGCTTATGTTAAATAGCGTTAGGGGTAGGATAGGTCAGCTTCTCTCGTCCTAACCTAACATAACCTAGCGTGGTAACCAATCAGGTAACCCAGCGCCTCAGCCATCCTGCTAGAACTAAACACCGTCGTGCTGCCCCAGTGATACTTCATGGTCTTTTACTCACCGAGGACGTTAAGCCGGTAGTATCTGATGCCTGTGAAGTAGAGGCTATGTAAATTCTTTGTAAGGGACTTCCTCCACCCAATAGTGAGCGAATTGGTCACGAACACCCTGAAGGACTTCGTCACCGTCATGGCCAAGATAGTCTGGACAGAGTTGAGAGTGAGCCACTTGAAGCCTTCAGCGTCTACGTCGCCCAGCACCTGGAGAAATACAGTTTATTGTTCTGTACAACACAATAGCAAGGACTACAACGTGGACCTTGTAGTATTTTCCCGCGATGAGCCCCACCAAGTAGGCCAAGTACTGCTCCAGGAAGGACAACACGAGCAGAAGTATGAACAGCAGAGAGTTGAGAGAGAACAGCGAGGGGAAGAGAAGAGCCTGCGCGCGCCATACGCGCCTCAAGAACGCCAAGTTGAATCCATACTTGAGGGCGGCCTCGCTGCTATCTTCGGCCATGCTGTCGTTCGAGATGTTCTAGGTGCACTGGGTATTTTCCCTTAAATGGCGACGATGGCTGTACAAGTACAGGAGTCCTATGGCAGTCAGCGAAATGCAAGAAGCTCGGCGAGATTTGCAAGCTGTGCAGAACTCATCTGTGCCTTCATCTCGCCCTGAATCACGAGGTTGAGGAAGACAACTGAGGGAATGATAAGAGCTGGATCAAGGAGGAGGACAACTTCGTTCGCCCACAGTCCACAAGAAGTGGCTCACATAAGTCTGACTTTTTGTTCTTGCTCGACTTCGGCCTAGGACATTGTTTCTTTATTGCAGCGCAGCAGCCTCGGGCTGACTGTTTCGTGACCACTTGTGACCAAAGAACATTGGTGAATGTCGATTTTCTGACTTTTGGGTTATTTTCATATCAAAGTACGTGGTCTCCATTCGCCATGTAGACTTTTGTAAACAAAAACAAACACTGATCATTCAACGTGCGAGTGCACGGTGAACACGATGTCTTTCTCGTCCTTGGGCCTCTCCAAGTGGATCCTGCAGCAGCTGGAGGTTGCTGGTAAGTCTCAGCCATGGAGTTGGTCGCATTTAGTCCGGGCCTCGGCACTTTCTGTTGCAGGTGTGACGCAACCGACTCCTATTCAGCACGCTTGCATCCCCGAGATACTGTCCGGGCGAGATTGTCTCGGGGTGGCCCAGACCGGGTCTGGAAAGACCCTGGCCTTCGCGTTGCCGATACTCCAGGTAGCTGTTAAATAATGATAGCAGTAACGCCGACGTGTCTATCCTTTCTGTTCTCTTCAAGGCTCTGTCGGAAGATCCCTACGGCATATTCGCTCTGGTGCTGACTCCGACCAGGGAGTTGGCCGGCCAGATCGCCGACCAGTTCAGACTCGTGGGGAAAAAGATCTCTCTGAGAGACTGCCTTGTGGTGGGAGGCAGGGACATGGTCACGCAGGGAAAGGAGCTGGCATCGCATCCTCATGTAGTCGTTGCCACTCCGGGGAGGTAGGACTGAACCTGGGCGATGCTCGACAACTGCGAGACTGACAACTGGGACATCCAAACGACAGGGACATTGGTTAGGTTAGAGGATTTTTTAGTGTCCCAGTTGTCAGTGACCCAGTTGTCAGAGAACACAACCTGTGCACCATCGGAAGTGTCACCGCAATGTGTTTCGAGCAACTGGTGTGAATGAAGCAGAAGGTCCTGGGAATAATCCTAATGAATTATTCCAATCTTCTAGGTTGGCCGACCACCTGAACAGCTGTAATACGTTCAGCTTACGAAGGGTGCGCTACCTGGTCCTGGACGAGGCCGACCGGATGTTTGACGGCAGCTTCGACCAGCAGCTCCAGCAAATCTTGTCTGTCCTGCCGAGCAAGAAGAGGCAGACCCTCTTGTTCACAGCCACTATTAGCGATACCCTAAGCAAGCTCAAGGAGGTTGCTATGAACAAGCCCTTCATCTATGAAGCTGCAAAGAGTCAGGTACTTAACGGGTTGTAAGAATTGTGAGGAACATTTCAAACATTTCCATTCGTGGTAAGGTGACTGTGGACCAGCTAGACCAGAGGTACGTGATGACTCCACGCGAAGCTCGTGACGGCTACCTCGTGAGAACGCTGCAGGTCCTGAGGGATAAAAAAGCTGCTAAAGGACTCGCCATTGTCTTTGTCAGAACTGTCAAGGAGTGTGAGGTACTTGCTATATCGTGCGCAATAATAACACTTGTGACCGTGATTTGTCCAAATGAGATAATGTCATCAGCAATGCTTACATTTCCGTCATAGAGCAATGATTTAAGAGATTTTTCAAGATTTTGTTCTCTGTCGTCCACACATATTTTTACACTCTTTTAAATAAAGGCTCACTATCACTGCACGTAGGTTCTCAGCATGTGCTTGGGTGAGCTCGGCTTCCCCAATGCCAGTCTGCACTCGGGTAAGACGACGGCCGAGCGGTCAGCAGCACTCTCCGCGTTCAGGTCCAGGAGGACGCTCACGCTTGTGGCCACGGACGTGGCTGGCAGAGGGCTTGATGTACCTGAGGTAATCGATTTATAGGGTGGTCCAAGGAGAGTAGAGCTGAGATTTTTGAAAGAAAGCAAAGTCTGCTTGGTCTGGAGTGACGTCTTTAGTTCATTATGAAGTCGCCCTGTGTCGTTCATGGCAAAATCTTCATTTCAGCATCCTATATACCTTTTCTCAGTTTGTGGAATATTTGTTAACAGTACTGTTTATGCAGTGAAACTATTTGTTTTCTTTTTTATGAAATTGAGAGGGTTCAGGCAGTGTGAGCGTCAATCTGTCAACACAGAACAACTCCAAGACATTGTTCACTGATCTGCTGACAGAAATGAACTACAACCGAAGAAAAAGAAAGCAAAACGTAGCTTACCACGATGTGCATACGACTTACAATGACATTTACGTCACGTTATATGACTGGACTTGACTAGAATTGGGGTGAAAACATAAAGAAAGCGATGAAAGTAAAGACCGTCTCTTTTGGAGCTGAATATTTGAAAACGAAATTGCATGAAAGATTAAAAAAGTCAAGAAGAAAGCGCAAGAGACAATGGAATTTTGAGGAACATCAAAAACAAACTGAAGTGTCATGACTAAAGGGCGAGTAAAAAGCAACTTTCGTCACCTGCATTGTTGAAATTGCATCGCAGCCAAGACTTGCACTGTATCTTCTTAAAGGTGGAATTCGTGATCAACCACAATGTCCCCACTGCGGCCCGTGACTATATCCACCGGGTGGGTCGAACTGCACGGGCCGGACGCGGCGGTGTTGCTGTCACCCTTGTCACCCCGCATGATGTCAAGCTCGTCAAGGCCATAGAGGAGAGAATCGGAGTGAAATTGCAAGTACGTCAGGTGAAAGAGTTAGAGTGGAGTCTGCATTCCCAACTTGTCCTGCTCTTTTCAGGAATTTGAAGCTGCGTCCAGCCTGGACGAGGATGTGGCTGAGATCCTGACGCAGGTGAAGGTGACCAGGCAGGAGCAGGAGATCAAGCTGAGCGAGCAGGACTTTGAAGAACGCCGCGAGATCAACCGCAGGAAAAAACTCATCTCCCGTGGGATCGATCCTGACGAGGAGGCCCGGAGGCTTGAGAAGGAGAGGAAGCGGAGGAGGAAGGAGTTGGACAAGGAGAGGAAGAAGAGACGAAGTCGACAAGAAGGAGAGACAAATAAAGTATGAAAAGTAGATATTTAGCTAAGACATCTGCCATTCCTCATACAATCTGGTGGCCAATTGCTCTCTGTTAAGAGTCCGATTGATGTTGATGCTGGAGTCGGATCTGAGCAAGTTGAAGTGGAATTCGCCTCATCAAGAGCAGCATGGGGAATTCATGTATTATGAAAATGGCAAGCTTTTGGTCCTCAAGTTTGCTAGATTCGTCTTGAGCAGCCAGTAGTAGCTGGAGCTAACCCTATTTGAGGAACTCGTCGCTTTCGAGACATGGACTGTACCATGCAGTACGCATATTGCAGTCAGGGGGACCCACTGACCATTCAGATCTTGCTGAAAAAATTGTTTAACTTCCATTGGAGGAAGTCAGCAAGAGAGTAAAATGCACATTTACAGGCTTACATCATTTTTGGCTGTCAATGCACTATATTTCCTGGTGAATCATTCTTCTCTGCTGTCTTATTTTATGAGCCACAGTTTCAGACCTCCTTGTGTTCATCATCCCATACATCGCCTATTTAAATGAGTAGGATTATGAACCAAGCAAACGTAGAGAGGTGATAAGTTGAAGGCAGCATTTGGTTGAGGGTCCTCTAGACGTGATGATGCCGTCAACCAGTTTTTGAAGAGTGTGATGCCGTCTTGCCCAAAGCTAGTGTGAGCCAGAAATAAGGTTTTACTGTCTGTAACATCAGTCAGGATCTTCACTCAGACGTCTCTACAGGAGTGCATATGTGTTGTGTGATGATAATCACTTTTGTTGAACTCATCACAATTGTCTCGTCTACTCTCCGTCTGCTCTTAGGTCATCATCATCCAACAGAGCATATACGTCATCCTGAACTTCTGATTCAGCCTTCAATCCTTCATTATCCTCGGATTCCTCGTTATTTGGTCCTCCATCACCAGTGTCTCCTAGGCTTTGGTCTTCAGTGTCCTCTTCCATTTCTGTTTCGTCCTCAGAGTCCTTAGTGAGAACTTATTCCTCATTCAAGATGTCTGCACCCATGTCCTCTTCTGATGAGGCCAAAGCTGGATGCATTGATACTATGATGGCCTACCGTATGTTCTGTATGTACACATGCGTTGTACATACTGTGTTAACAATGCACTCCTTAATTTTGTTAAAGTTGAAAGCATAGACTGAATACACCCCGGCACCAACGTGAACAATGCAGCTCATTCGAATGAAATCGCACCAGGGGTAGTCAGTCCAAGGCATTCTGCATCACAAAACCTCCGGAGCGACAAGGCAATGCAAAGTGGTCCCAGGTAGCAGCTGTCATCATTTTTTTAATGTTAGGTCGAAAGTCCTTTCCCCAGCGACCCCGTGTGTGTCCTCCAGATTCTGGTCCTCATGATCGTTCATCACCAGCCTCTCCTTTTTTCACGTCTCATCTGTACCTCCGGGACTTATTGTGTAAATGGTCTCATGCACCAGTAGCGCCGTCATCTAATACTTTTTTTTATCAAGGGCAGTGACAGTTCGTTAAGGATGGGTGAGATACGTTGTAAATATATATTACATTCATAGGCAACATTCCTATTCTACCAGGTAAAGTTGCCTTCTTGATGGCTTTTTTATGCCCTCCTGCAGCAATGGTGACCTCGACGTGAACAGGGATTTCTTATCCCAGCTTGTAGTAGTCAACAAATAGTCTCATGTCGAGTTCGATGTGCGTCTTCTTCATGAGGCAGCTGCTGCTCAGCACTGCCTACGAGCTCTGGACCTGGAGACAGTTGAACACTTACTGACACTCTTTCAGATCCTTTCACAGGCTGGCGCCGTTGAGAAAGGGTTGGTCAGTGGACATGGGGTTGAGTCTCAATGATGATAAACATGGACTTGGGCTTGTTGGTAAGAAGTTCATGACTTTCTGTTCTAACACTGTTCAGAAATATTTCAGCAACTTCAAAAGGTGAACTCAGAGTCCGACTAACCAATTTATGGCCCAACTTCTAACTGAGGCTAAGTAAATCATACTTCTCATTTGCAAGGCAAAGAAAAAATGTGAGCACATAACTGTCCGGAGACTCAAAGAGTGCAGCTAAAAGAAAACAGTGCTGCGCCTCAGCGTCAATGCACTGAAGAATCTTGTCATCTGTCCTCCTCCGACTGCTTGAGGATGGATGGATCTGTGCAGGTGATGAAGTGAGTGAGAAATCGCTGGTGGGTCATGAAGACGCTCACTTTCACGTAGAACCCCACCTTGGCGGACCTCAACTGCATAGTCATGGGGACAACATGAAGAATCCACCAAGCTGGGCCTTCGGTCCGGCTTCATTGAGAGAGAAGGAATATGACATTAATGTGGTCTCACCTGGAGTTGTCCAAGGTATCGGTTAGGTCTTTGGGCAGGTCGAATAAGAATTGGTAATTGTGCTTTCCAGGAAATATCCACATGTCATCGATGCGTCCAGGCCCTGGCGCCCGTACGGTCAGCTCCTCCAAATAATCCTCGGTCTCCATGTGCTCCATGGTTGTGCTGGTCTCAGTGTGGCGCCACAGAATTGTCATGCGCCCATTGGTTCGATAAGAAAGATGAATCGAACATGGAACCAATCACCCTGTACTTGTTGTATTACTCAAGTCCCACTCCCCCGCAGTCCGGGCTGCTTCGGACGAAAGCAGCAGTGAACAGAACTTTCAGTGTTTCGCGTCCCGGTTACCCTCAGTGACCCTGGAAAACGGCATGCCCGGCTCCTTCGGGGCCAAGACCTACAACCACACGTGCGATGACGTCTTCGACAGAAGATGAGGTCACGCTCAGACGGTTTCTCAGGACTTGTCCCATGGGCGTCGAATCAAGTGGATTTTACAACCGGAAAGATGAAAATGCCACGATTGAGATCAATGTCAGACATGCTGATAGTTTGACTTTTTTTTAATACTCATGCGGACGCATGAGAAGTGCAACAGAGGCATGTCTAAAGATGTCATGACTTTTCATGCTTAGACATGCTTTTCCTCGGTTGCTCCGAGGCCATCTGCGCTCATGACCATGGACGCGGCAGCGAGTTTCAAGCTGTACAATGTAAAGACAAAAGTGGCCGAAAGTCTACAGTGAGTAAATATGGCATGAAGTATAATGAATAGGCCTAACTCAACACGTTCTGTCACTGTAGGTTACCGTCGATGTGAAACTGTGCTTCAGCTCTGAGCACAGTTGCCCCTGTCCTTCTGATGACCTGGTCCAGCTGTTCTTATGTGCTGACAACCCAAGCATAATAGTCAGCAAGTTCCTCTTCACATTGATCCTCATCGCCACCGTGGGCACTACATAACAGTCTGGAGATTGTGACCATATGATAAACACGGAAAATTCACTCAATAAACAACTTTAAGGGTTGCCCATGCGAAGTTTTGTCAGCAATGGCCGGATCTTTCTTTTCCATGACCGAGATGCGTGCTGTACTGCTAGTCTGAGGGTTTTTTAAGAGTAACTAGTGATGCCAGCACTTGGAAAGGTCACTTCTCCGGGCTTCTGCCATGTTCCAAAGAATTACGACGCCTCTTTACTCCCAAAGCTGTATCAAATTTTATAGACAATCACCCATGAGAGTCATATAAGGACTCATTAATCCCACATTACGACTTCTTCACCATACGTAAAACAACCGGAAGGAAAAGCCTCACAGTACCACAATCTATAAAAGTTGGAGACAACCGTGTGAATTAAACATTTGTCAAAGTTTCCAAACCCCGCTGCCTCAGGCTGTTCGGCACCGCCGCCATACACGTATGTCGGTAAGAATGTTATTTATTGGCTGTTGATGACTAGAGCAACTAGGATTGCGTATGCACACCCGCTAAGCTCGCTATGTGTGCACGCCTAAGCACATCGCAGCAATTTTCTGCTGACGTCATGTGCTCAAGCCACCATCTTCGCACCCGCGAGTAACAACTACCTGGTGGTAACGAGCACGGCCACCGAGGGTGAAAAGGAGTGCGTGGGTGTCCAAGGCAGTCACAAGGTGAGCAGAGCCTTGGGTCGTTGAGTGACTGACTGTCAATAGTCTCCCCCCCCCTGGCCAACGCGGCGAGGTTGAGACGTGGCCACAAAAGAGCACGGCTGGGCCAATTACCATTACTGTAATGGATATGGGACGCATTAGCTGCATGTCTTCTACACGCGCTGTTGGTGCCGCATTTGTCAGTGTTAGACGTATTAACGTTGGCATGTATCGTACTTACCTGAGCATGAAGGCAAGTGCTGCCCATGCAGTTCGCTCGAAATCCGCAGTTCTGGTACGTGTCGGAATCGCTTATTAGAAGTGTAGTGATGAGTGGACTAATTCCTGGCACCTCGTGCTTAGGTATGTGTGGGTAGGGTTGGTGTTCTGCATAAACAGCAACCTGAGGAAATTACAAAATTTGCACCTGAGAAATACGCAGCTCCCTTTATTTAGACCAGGTGAGCACGAGGACCGAGAGCTAATTCCCGATCACTGCGGTACTCCGTCGTCGTGAGCTACCGTATGTCATGTGTGTGTACGAGCTTGTCGTGGGGACGTATTTACATATATAAGTATACATACAAGGCCTACTGCTCTGCACGTCAAAAGGACAAATGTGGTGCGAACACCCCGCACATTCTAAGCCAGACGCCTTGAAGAGAAGTCCTGCACAGATCTTGTATCTTTTCAGCGGTGCATTAAATGTCTACGACGTCAGGAATGCATAATCGATAAGATTTTCAAAAGTAAGTAACAACACACTGGCTGCAGTTATTGTGTTACTGGCTGTAATATCCATAGTATTGTTATGCCTTCCTTGTGAGCACTGAACACACTGTTTAGCTTTCTTCTGCTCATCACTGCACTCTCACGTTCAGGCCTTTCAATACAGAAAGTGTGGGGGATAAAGAATTACTGCTACAATTTGCATGCTGAAAGGGTTAACTCAGCACAACAATCATTGCTCGCGGTGAAGCCACGTTGTAGTGACGACGTGTGAGTTTTTTGCCATAATCAGTTATCTCGCAGTACGTTATGCTTCTTACTGCACACATTGAGACAGCACAGAGAAGAGACAATGCTGCTATATAAGAGTGCGACCCCTTCGCTGCTCTCTATTGTTACAAGGGTGGCTTCTTCGCCGCAGGATCAACACTGGGATCGTCTGGAGGAAGGATCAGAAAAAGAAGTCCTGGAAGACGAAGGCTGCCAACAGGGGTGCAGAGGCTTGAGCAGAAAGAACCCTCGTGAGTCAGGAATGGGTGTAATGGCAGTGGCTTTTCTACTCGTGCAGTTCCTGTTCTGCCAACTGACAGAGGTGAGTTTGACATCAGCAAGTAAACAAATCATATCTCATTGAACTGTTCCATTTTTAGACAGCTCCTGTTCCAGAGGAACCAAGACTGTAAGCTCTAACCAAAGCGTATCTTTTATTAGCTTTCTAAATTTTGTTTTTTACTTTTATATGTCAGACCGGCTCGGCAGTATCACCATGAAAAAGTTACAGGCGTGGGCGAGGCTCTGCCAGAGCATAGGGGAAGATTTAGAGGCACACGAAGCTTGCCTCGTCTTCCTCCCAAGTGAGTGTGCAATGAATACTCGTTGTAGGATCTCCTGTTCTTTTGACGGATCCAATCCTATCAAAATGTCCCCGTCATTCCGTCAAATTGTGACACCGACTGGCTCCAAGTCAAGCAACATTTTTAGATTCTGCTCCAGACGATGATCTTTTTTACTGCACGACTGAAGAGGAAGCTGACAACCTTTCCTACAAAAAGAACAACAGCCAACTGTTTGACAAATTGACGTGTGAAGCCATGAGACAGCTAAAGAAAAGCCTTTCACTTCTCTGAAGGCCCTGAACAAATTTGGCGGAGTTAACACTGATGTTTTGAGATAAATCCCCTGTTTTTGATCAATTCATAGTTCTTTAGTGGATAATATCTGTCTTTGCAGTCACTCGAACGGATGGGAGGCCACTGAGGACAGACGCAATTTCTACCTCATGGTGCAGAAAGTCTGGGATGTGTTGGAGGAGGTCCAAGGTCAGCGTGACGCAGCGCTCAAGCAACCCTTCCTCCAATTCGGCGACCTCTCCTCTCCGGAGGTCATGAACAGGGGGAAGAAATCCTTCACAGGGGACGGGTCCTTCGTCACCGAGGGCGAAGAAGACTTTCCGGAGATACTCAAGACCAGGCCTCAAAGAGAGAACAGGAGATACCTACTGTGGAGGAAGATTACGGGAAAGAAATAAGAACTTAGTGAAATAAGTCATTTTTGAGGGATCGGGGCCAAGGTTCTTATCACGCCACTCAAAGCTCAAGATTTAACTCAGTCTGAAGTTCCTTCAGTGTCGTTTATGCTTCATGTGTGTGCGAAGAGGGGCTGCTAGTATCACACTATGTTATCACTCGTAGTATTAAACAGTATAGTGCTCACGCGCAATCCACTTCGTAGGGTCGGAAAAAATATAAAGCGTTATGTGTAGGTGTGTCTGACCGACGTAAGTGATGCCCTGGTGTGCTCAACACGCGCTCAAAAGCTAGAAATCTGCAATCAGCCGTCCAAGAACTGGAAATGGGCCGCTCCACAGACGATATGATAGCGTGTGGTGAGCTGCATGAGGCCGACTGAGAGCAGGAAATGGGCTGCACAAAAGCTGCAAATCGGCCGCCCAGAAGCTGGTCTGGGCACACCTACCTGCAGCCCTCACACTTTATATATAATAGATTGATATATTTGGTCTTCTTTTGCATGTAGTTCCATCTCCTGAATCTCAAGTTGCAGTGACCCCGAGGTCTCGTGAAGTTGACCACACTGGGGGGGGAGAGAACTGTCTTCTTACAAGCACAGTAGTACATGGGGTCACGGAAGTCTGTGTCAAAGTAACAAGGTTCGTTGCTAATTTTCCAGCTCTTCTCAAGAGCTCAACGTAGAAGAAAGAGGATGATCCTGGAGCAGAAGTGTATTAGAATTTCCAATTCTCTGAGACTGTCTCAAACACTCATGAACATGATGCATGCCTGACTGATCCGTCGATATCAATAGACCCTTAAAAGAGAAAATCAGCAAACAGATTAGTTATGACAGCGATTCCAACTTAACAGCTCAACTAGGCAAAAATGTGCTTTTAAATCCATAAGTCTCGCGTGCCATGACCAGGACAGTTCTCTATGAGCATGAACTGTAAGAAGACCTGAGAAGAGGTGCAACGTCTCAATGAGGAAATGTCACGGTCAGGTTATGTCAAATCACCCAACAACTTCTTCCATGGGACGATTGAAGATACAACTACTTTAGCCTTCGCCTTTATTCAGTCTTTCCGAAAATGTTTAAAATCTGACAGCGACAACGACCACGTGATTGAGGTTGGGAGGAAAACTCTCGTTGGGGGATATGCAGTTAACCCAAGAATCCAGATTAATTCTAAAAACAGCAGGTAGATTCTTTATATTTGTACTAAAAGAGGAGAGGGAGATTGCGCAGCGCTGCTCTTGGGGCGCGTACACCCGGGCACAAAGAGGCCCCTCGCTCTCCTGTCATTTCAGGGCATCCCCTTGAAAACACCCGAACAATCATAGGACGAAAACGCTATTGCAGTAAGTACAAGAATATCGATGCGGATAACATATGCTGGTACGAAGGTGGGAATCCAGAAAAGTAACGGTGATAAGTATGCAATGCTGAAGGATGCTAGCTTGTGCGTATCCTTTTAAAACCTCTCCATCGACTAAGGGATGCTAGGGATCTCGCAATTCTCTCATTCACTTTTCTTTCTGGATGAATATGATCACGTACGGTGCGTCTTTACATGCTCAGTTCTTCCACCTCAACATCTTCATCGTCGTCCTCACCGTCAACGTCGTCGTCGTCTACGTTGTGCTCACACTCGCAAAAATCTTTCGAGCTCAGGTGTTCCAAGGCTGCCGCAGGTCTGAGTGTGGTGTTGTCCTCGAAGTCCAGGACGAGGAGCTTCGTCTCCTCGGTGCCATTCCTGGAACCGACGGCGCACACGAGCTTCGTAGGGTTTGCGCGGATCCGCCACACTACGCCACCACTGCCGCCGCTCTCCAGAGCAACCAGGTCTCGGATGAAGTCGCCTGGGGTAAGAACATGATGGGGAGGACGTTTAGAGTAATGCTGGCTTAAATAAGCATTGGTCCGCTGTTAGAACAACCCCTTGACCCTCTAATGGCCCTAAAAACTGAAGACTCACCGGTTTTAACGTCCCAGAGCTTGACGGTCCCGTCGTCGGACGACGTGATGACGAACTTGGAATTGAACTGCAGACAAGTCACGGCCGACTGATGCTTATTAGGACCTGCATTTAGACAACACCATGAATGGTCCAATAATTCTTATGGAAAGATGAGTGCGTGCTGTACATATGTGCGTGAACACTTACCGGACAACGTTTGCAAGCACTGGCCAGTGAGGATGTCCCAAACCTTTACGGTGGAATCGGCGTTACCAGACACGAGTATGTTGTTCCTCAGCTCCATACCCGAGGTGAGAGACTGGTGACCCATGAGTGCGTGTTTACAAGCACCAGTCTCGACGTCCCAGACTCGGATGGACGTGTCCAGTGACCCGGAGACCACGTGGACGCCATCAAACTGCAGCGAGTAGACGCGGTTCGTGTGTCCAGACAATGTGTGAAGACATTCCTCGCGTTCAGGGTTCCACACCTTGAGGTAGTAATAACATCATTACATCAGTGGCTTGACTGTTAACGAAACTTTTCGAAACTTATTATTGAGGATTCTTTCCCTTACCTTGACCATGTAATCGTAAGCGCCTGATACGACGAGCCTGCCGTCGTACTGGACGCACCTGACTGCGGCCACGTGACCCACCAGCATGTGGAGGCACTCCCCAGTCTCGATGTCCCACATGCGAAGTGTGGCGTCTCTAGAGCCGGAGACTACCCGGTTTTTGTGGAGGTGCATGCAGCGAACCGTTGAAGTGTGGCCGTACAGTGTATGCATGCACTCGCCGGTGTCTGCGTTCCACACCTTCAGGGAGCGATCGGTGCTGCCGCTCACAATGATGTTGCCTATAAATGAAGCGTTCGCTAGTAACTATCCTCTGAAATGACACGTTCTCTGTATTATTATATCTTACCCTGCATTTGAGAAGACCACACTCCTCCAGTATGTCCAGCGAGTGTGCGTAGGCATTTTCCGGTCACTGCAGACCAAACCTAGCGAAAAAAACCCAATGCGTTTTGTAGTTGTACAAAAAGTTCAGAACTCAAAGAATGAGTTCAGGACTTAAAAGGTTCAGGACCCAAACATTGAGCTCACCTTGAGTGTGTTGTCGTCTGATCCGGATACAATAGTGTCTCCATCGAACTGTAAGCAAGTGATGACGTGGTCATCGTGTCCCTTGAGCACCTTCGGTGGCCTCACCGGCCTCAACCGCCAGTTGGTCTCGATGTGATGTTGGCGCATGAAACTCGACTTCCAAGCGGAATACAAGAAATTGGACGATGAAGGAAGACGGCGTGACTTGGAACGGAGAAGAGTTGCCTGAAGAGATACCAACAAGAGGTAATCATTGCAAGTGCATGCGACTAAAAATCGATGTAACAGTACACTGTTGTGGCAACAAGTGACTGTCCTGGACGAACGGGTACCTGGCATTCGTCGAGTCCCGCTTCCCTACACTTTTCCCTCCAGAGGAGATTGTCCTCGCAGAGGATTCGCCAGTAGCGACACGTTTGGGCAGCATGGAGCAAATCGCGCGGCGCCAAGAAAGACAAGACATAGAGAGCAAGCTGAAAAGGACGAGGCTCATTCATGACTGTCGGGATCGTCTTGGTCATCAACTTACCTCCTTGGGCAGGAGTGAGATGAAGTCTCGTTGGAACTGGGGCTCAATCACCGACATCATGTAACGGACCTAGTATGACACCAAGTTTGCGCTATGATACTGCACGATCATGTCCTGTACGTGTGTATGTTCACCCACCTGAGATGCCTGACATCGGCCGATGAGATGGTCTAACGCGGCGAGTCTTTCGCCGTGGTTCCAACGATTGAACACGTTTAGCCACTCTGCCAGATTTGCAGGAGTGGACTCCTCATCGGAGGCTGCGGGGCCCTTCTCACCGCTTAAGGAAATTGGGACTGGCAAAGGCATCTCGGCCGCCGCGGCCTCCTCTTCCACCTCCTGCTCCAGATGCTGTCTATTAACCTCATCCTCTTCCCTGGCAGATTTCTTCTTCTTCACTTTACTAAGACCTGAATCGTCATCAACCACCGAAGTCGACTTTAAGGGACTTTGGCACCTCCGCTTGGTGGGCAAGACTCCGCTCCCATCAGAGGGGGCAACAGAGTTGCCTTCTACCGATATAGTATTATGTGGCTGAAGCTGCTGCTGTGGCTGCTGTGGCTGCAGTTCAAGTGGTTCATTGGAGGCTACTGGTGGGGCCAGACTATAGACTTCCATTTCTTCGTCTAAAGTGTTGCCAGCTGGTCCTAACGATAGCTCCAACCCCTCAGAGGGTGCCGACGACAACGACGCCCCGAGGGACAAGCTGTTGCTGTTTTCATTACCGCTAAGGTCAGAACAGTCGAGTGAGTCTTCATTCTCGTCCGTTCCGAAGTTGTCATGGTCCTGCACAATCTCGTCTATGTTCTCGTAAGAAGATGAATTGGCAGCAGCGGTAGCCGCCGCAGCCCATCTGTCGATGGTGGCCGCCCGAGCAGCCGCGCACGGAACCGGCGGCAAGACCAGGACTCCGGCAATTTCGGCACCATCGTCTTCTGTCTCGGAGGGGCAAGCAGAAGCCGGCGGGTCCTCTTCGACGACCGCTAGGTTGCTGCTGCCGCCACCGCCCGCAGAATTAACGCCGCTGGGCCCAGCGATGACTTCGTCGCCGTCGTCCTCCATGCGGCAGGAGTGCCTCAGTCTCTCGTCGTCAGCCAAGGAAGAGGACTCGCTGGAGGAGGAGGAGGAGGCGGCGCGCTTCTTTTTCTTGCTCCTGGTGCTCTTCTTCTTCTTCTTGTCTGTGCAGAAGTAGAGCCTTCGGGTCGGACCCTTTTCTTTTTTCTCCTCTTCGTCGAGCTTCGCCGCTACGACTCCACACCAGCAGTCCTCGAGCGAACAACTCGAACCGCTGTCGAAGACCTCGAGGTCGAACTCAGCCGCGCTGGTGCTGGGGCCCGGTTGAGGATCGTCGTAATCCTTCTTTTTGTTGATACCCGAAGTTCCGGCCACGGGAGAAAAGGCAGGAGGAGGCTTGGTGGAGGACGAGGTGGAAGGCTGGGGACTGTTGCTGCTGCTGGCGTTGGCGGAGTCTGCGGAGGACGAAGATTGCATCACGGAGGAGAGGAGGAGGGAGCTGCTATCGCAGAGAGAGAAGACGCCCGGAAAGTCGAAAGGTAACACTTGATCGGAGATTCGCTCAACAATTCTGGAAGAGGGAAGAAACGCCGTCAAAGCTGTGACTGGACAGACTTCCTGACCAAAGAGTCTCACTCGAACTTCTCGACCCCGTCGGTTTCAGCGAAACAATGGTCATCTTTAGCTCGTATCGCTAAATAACTGCACTCCCTAACTTTTGCTAGACGGTTCCTAGGTCGCCGTAGCCAGAAGGGTTTGACTTCACCACGACTACCGATCACACATGATGGACCTGGTGGCCATGATGAACTTTTTGCGTCTCGGCGCGTGCAGTTGGGTTCGGCCCCTCCCTCACATTTTCTGCTGGGATTGCGGTCCAAAAAGCTTCCCCCCCGAAGTCCCTCGAGAACCTGCTTGGCCGTAGTGCCACCCAGAGCACCGGGGGACGTTGGATTCGACCTACCTTCTCGGGGTTAAGTCCGGGATCCCCCCCGTCCACGTCAGGCTGCCATTTTACTCGCGGTCCTGCTTCTTTGGCCAGGCTCCACGGGCTAGCTGGTCTCTCTTCTCTTTTGTGTCTTCCTTCCTGTGGTGGAGCCACCGATCAGGCCAGCTCGCTCGCTCGCGCCTTCCTGCCTCCTCTGCCCGTTGGCCTGCCCCTGCACTGCAGCCAGGTGTGTCTTCCGCAGCTGCTTCCACGCCACCGCGGCCCTGCTAACCGCTGGGGCTGACTAAGACTCGTCAGTGCAGCCGGAGCAGCCGTCCTACACCAGGCCGCACTGTTTCTGCCCGGTCTTCACAGGCAAGGCGGGAAATTCAAATCGAGTAAGGGTGACACTCATGGCACTGTAAAGATGGGGCAGATGCACTCTACACAGTACAGGAAAAAAGGCGAGGAAGCATAGTTGTCTACGATTCTAGTATAAGGACCACATTGTATTCTACCAAGCCTCACTTTTAAAGTACTCGGAACGTGTATGATATAAATGAACAATGCAGACGAACGTTGGTCTCATGCACCTCCAACAGGCTGGGAGTTGTCCCACTTTTTTCACTAAGTCACTACCTTGTGCTCCAACTGCTTGGCCGCTTGAACAAATTAAAACAAATTAAAGCCCTCGCTTTCATAGTTAGTCTGAATAGCAGCCAGTGGCTGATGAGTGAAGAAATGCGAGCTTTCCAGTTGAAATCCCCTAAGACATAATGTAGACACACAAGACATAATAAGGGTTCCCTTCTGTTTGGTGTGAAATCCACTTAATCCTAATATCCCCGGATCCCCGGGGATATTAGGCAGATTAATGTGGGAAGTGTGATCCACGCGCTCTTCGGGAAATGAACTGTTCGAAAGAAGAAACCTTTTTTAGCCCACCAACGTGAGCCACAAATATGCATTCATTGCATGAAATAATCCACTGTGAGTCAGATCATAGATATGCTTCTCCGTCATCAACTTTTTTCAGCGGGGAAACTTCCTTGCAATCCTCACGAGTGAAATGTTCGTTAGGTAGCACAACACTAACTGAGCGAACCATATAAGAACGTCATATCCCTGATATTTTTTTATTATATTCTTCCAAAGACAAGTAGCACATTTCATTCCTGGCGGCAATATCACATTCACACCGTGTCCACGTCGATGTTGATCTTGAAGCACGCATTCGGGTTCTTCAGCTCGTTGCGGACCTTGTTCTCGAACAATTCCTTCACGTAGTTGAACGACATCATGTTGGAGGGCTTCATCTCCAACCTGCAGAGAAGACCGCATGAGACGACAAGAAAAGAACTATCGCAAGAACACCTCGGACACCCTCGGGACTATCGAGAGCGTCAAGTAGTACAAACCTTTTTTTTTAGACTGACGTCACAAGTGTGGTTAAAAAGAGACGCCCACATTTGAATACTCACCAGAACCTGTCAAACTCCACGAAGAGATAGGAATAGAAGTGGTGGAAGTTTCTTAAGCTCGGTCGTCGTCCCTCACCCGAGCTGCTGGCACTTATGTTGTAGAAGTGACTTTTGGCGCACCCCTCGTTCAAGAGTCTGCAGGCCATGGACGTGATGTTGATTCCCACTATAGCAAAAGAGTATCTGCACCGGGAGGGGGGGGGGGAAGAAAAAACACACTTAAACATTATCGACTTAAACGCACACAGCTCACAGAAAGCGGAACAGAAAGGGTAAAGCATTTTCCCATAGAAAAAGAGCAGTAAGAAAGTAAAAGCGAAAATGTAAGTAACTTGAATGGAGAATGAGTTAAATATTGGCAGAACGTTGAATGAATGACTATGGTCATGGATTCCTTGCTGGTCTGCCTGCCTTTTAACTTGGACAAGGAGCCGTGATTGACGCCGTCCATCCAGAAGATGTTCCAGTGGTGACTGAGGGAGACAGGAACACTCCAACCCTTGGTGTGATCAGTGTGGTCGAGGACTTTCCAGTCATTCTCTATGACATTCTATGCAAAAAGCAGCAATTCCATTTATTTACATTTTCGCCTTTACACCCTTTACGAGTGTACTCTTGCTTTTTATGCTCCAAGCGCGTGACTGAGGACGATAAATTATGTGTTGTGTTTTACAAGAGCGCTGGGGGGAGGGGGGACGAAGGAGGGCGTGCAGTGACGAGTAATTTGTCTTGAAAAACCATGCAATCACTAATTAAAAGTACGTAATTATACAGTAATTGCCAAAATGATGAAGCGAGACAGCGAAGCTCGTGCTCTGCGCAGCCGAGTTTTCCATTGATTTATGCAAGCAGACTGGTTGGAGATCGGGTTCAAGACCTTTTTATCCCTTACCTGACGGAAGGGGCATAATTCTGCAGAGAAGCATAAAAACTGAAAGTATACAGATAAGAAGTCTTTTGTTTTCTATGGGAAAACGTCCTTGACATCAAAATACGGATAGGAATCCCACCAGTGGAAGAAGAAGGTTAACTTATGCCAAGCTGTTTAAGATTATGCACGGTTTTACCTACCCATAAGTGGGATGATGAGAGTGCGACAAAATGTATTTGGCTGCGGTGTTGTATTCATCGGCAAAGTACCTGGAAAAAAAGAGAGCCAAGTCCAGTACGTCAAGGAATGGATGTGGGGTTCAAAAGCTTCTTAGGCCCTATTATCTTTATCCACAGCATCATTGAGAGAATAACTTGATCCAAGAGTTGAGCGGAGACTGGCACAGACAAGTACCTAGTGATGGGTCCTGAAGGGTCTGATGTCCAGCAGGAGATACATGTGAAAGCCGACATCGACTTCTTTGCACACTGTAAGTTGAGCCTACGCTGGGATAGCTTAAATAAGCACAGGCAGTCTCGAATTCTGAGTAATCTCTCATTCAAGAGTTCTACTACAGCCAGATTGGCCTTGTTCGGGGTCAGAAACATCAAACATGGCCCTATTGGGTCGGAAGAGGCCATCTGCTCGTGTCTACATGAAGCTGTCTGGCTGTCTGTACCTCTGTCACGCGCTTGGCGCTCCCACTGCTGGACCGATCGTCCCAAAAAATGATCAGCAGACACGACTTTTCAAGGGTCGTGGAATGAACAAGTGTAAAGGTGCATTTCAAGGCTGCTTCGGGGCCGAAACGAGGTCCAAAGTCGCAGTTACTCCATATGTACAAATGTAGTAAATAACAGCAGCTGAAGATGAAGTCAAGGACAGGAAGAAGAAGCAGTATTGCCAGACTGGGAGACACTGGATACGAGGAGAAGCCACTGAAAGAAAAATGGACAGGGGAATTCTTACAACTTCACTAGTGGGATTCAGCAGAACTGGAGGGGGCGGGTGAGGTGATCCTGTATCATACATTTTTTTTGAAACATAGGTTTTTCAGGCCCGATTTGGAAAATTTTCTTTTTTGACACGACTTGGCCTTCAAGTTTAATTTGTTTTTGGCGTAATTTCAAGCACAGCAGTCACTAAACAAGCCTTTGATATTTAGTGTTTTTTTCTTTACTTTGGCTTCTTATGATTCAAAAGCAACCCTTCCAAAAATTCTGGGGGGACTCGACCAAAACCAAGAATCCAGTGTGGATGGCAAGTTTGGGGACCATCGGTTCAGCGTTGGGAGAGCCAACCCCAGATGCACGGACACGGCACGCAAGCCGGGCCCCCTGCACATACAATACCTCGGGTAGTAATCTATGAACCCTTAATTATCCGCCACCACCCGGTAGGGCAGAGAACTAATCCGCTATGGCGGCTTAGAACAGTACAGTGCTTGATTTAGTTGACCATTTAGGAAGAGAAACACACAGAGGACTTTGTCAAGATTCACGAAAGTGGAACGGAGGGGGGGAAGAAGAACTTGATAAGGAGACCAGGACCCTAATGGTTAACTTGCTCCTGCCTTTTCACAGAACAGAACCGGCGTGGTGATGACTTACCTCAGGTCTTCCTTGATGTCTTTCTTTTAGTTTTCCCTGAGTTTTTGCAGTTTAGAATTCGCAAAGGTTGAAATTCTACTTTTGAAGCTTTAAAGAAACTATTTGGCAAGTCATTTTGGACAAATCAAGGTCTATAGAAGATTCTAGAGATTCCAAGAAAAACATGGACACCGAGTCTTTGCGCAGCCCTAGAGGCACAGTAAGTAGTGTTTGGCCCATTTTGAAAGAAAATCTTATTCAGTAATTTTTACATTGCATTCGGCCATTTTGGTAACTGACTTTCTGGCAACATTGCTCTCCATCGGCCTCATGTCCTCCCTGGCTTTCCAATCCTGTACTTGTTACAGGTATCCCATGACTGCTCATAAGCATTGAATGCTGATATAAGTTATGTTGTACAAGTCTTTGTACAACTTTTCTGGACATGCCAAGAATCGCTGAAGGGGAGGGAGGAGGGAAGAGAAATGCAATCCTTCCAAGAGACTTTACTGCAAGCCTGTTTTTGCCTTTCCTGGAAAGTCCTGTGTCCAACAGAGAGAACTGACAAGAGAACAAGAGACTCCTTTCTCTACCTCAAGAAAAAGTCCATTTGAGCTCGTTCCCTTCCAGAAACCAAAATTAAGGGCGAGATATCACGAAAGAGAGCTCCAGGAGACAGGTAGAATAACAACACAAAGGTCTGCATCACGGACACATGTGCTAAATGACGACGTGCGAAAATCTCAGCAGCATTTTTTGCACGCTCAACCTATGCAGAGACAACGGGACAGACGTGAGATGCAATCCTTGTGGCCGAGAGAGAGGGGGAGAAAGAGAGAAGAAGGGACTGAATGCTTCTCCCCCCTAAAAAAAACTAATGCAGTGACTTTCTAAGACCTCTGCATTATGTGTAAAAAGCCTTTTTCACCCGGGCGACCAAGGCCATTTTTCAGGTAGTGCTGTAGCTCGTGTAATGGGAGAAGCTGCAATAAAACTAGGCGGTTACTGCTGCCCCCAGCCTGGCCTTGTCAAGCCGGATACAAAGAGGTTATGCCAAGGGGATAAGCATTGTTGTTCTTCCCCCTCCTCTCTAATTTGTTCTAAGGGTGCTTGCTTACACGAGATTTTGCAGAGCCAGGACTCCCATGCCCCTGAAGTCCGTCTTGGGGTCGTCGCCCTGGAACCCGATGCTCTGCCACTCCTTGGTCTTTCTCTTCAGGAGTGGCGTCTCCGGACGCAGGAGATTCCAAAGGCTGAGGAGACTTCGCTCATGCTCCTGACGATGCAAAGGAAGGACAGAACAACGTTAAAGAAAAAAAAGTTCGGCCTTCCTCTTTAGCCACAATGGGCGTGCTCACAATGTTCTCGCTGTTGTACGCCTCGGACCTCAAGACCTCGACGTCCTTGACCAACTGCTTGTAGCCCCAGATCTGACTCAAGCAGAAACGCAAGGAGATGACAAACCTGGGGAGGGGTAGAAAGTAAGTCTGACCATGCTGAATGAAACGTTCCTTTAATTTCAGTGGAGCTCACTGCGCGTGCAAGTTTCTCTTGATCTTCTTGACTGCCAAGACAACGTCGATGACTTCGTCCAAAGCCTTCTTCTCGTCGGACACCACGAGCAGGCCGCACTCGAGCTTCTCGTTCAGATCGATCATTGCATTCTGAATATCACGACTTCTGGTCAGCTTAAGAGAGTTTTCTGAGAGAAAAAAGAATGGAATACTTTCCTCAGTTCTCAAGAGAGTTTAAAACTTAGGAGAACAAACTCTTACCGACTCCGATGGTCCGGGGGCCTCCCTTGGCTTCACCATAACAGATCCTCTGTAGCTCACATAACCTAAAGAAACATAAGTTATTAACTTCTTTTTCCCAAAATGGGGCAACATTCTGAAACTCTTTATGACCCAGACGTACCCAAAGCTGGTATATATAAAGTTATTTTATAGCCCTGCTTTAATATACAGCCTTGTTATTCGTACCCTCCCACTCACCCACTGAGAAAAGAATGAAAATCGACAAGTAAACCTCACATTCCAAGAAAGTAATACAGTCCTGGCCTTAAGAAATTGCGTCGAGCATGACGGCACCTCCTACGCTGTACAGAAAAGAGTTGAGGAAGAATTTTGATGTGGAACGCGTAGATGTGATACTGGGACACAATGTTGAG